>Ga0065721_10003769_pt1 | contig 168971 bp, 136 predicted proteins | sample Mesricmetagenome_FD_59108 | JGI IMG/M metagenome (GOLD analysis project Ga0065721, IMG submission 59108) | Mesophilic microbial community from rice straw/compost enrichment Sample: eDNA_1 v2 (version 2) | ecosystem: Engineered > Solid waste > Grass > Composting > Bioreactor | place: USA... | reverse complement strand
CCATCCGCGTCATCCTGCAGAAGCTCGTGGACGCCATCGTCCAGGCCCAGGGGGTCCGTGGCAAGGCGGAATCCAGCGACCTCGAAGCGGTTGCCGAATAATCTTTGATCGGTCGGATCAGACCGATCAGTCCGATCAGACTGATCAATTTTTTCCAAATGCCCGAAATTTCTTCTTCTCTCGTCAAGGAACTCCGCGAAAAGACCAACGCGGGGATGATGGACTGCAAAAAGGCGCTCGTCGAAACCGGCGGCGACCTCGCCAAGGCCGAGGAATACCTTCGCAAGAAGGGCATCGCCAAGGCGGACTCGAAATCCTCGCGCGTGGCCAAGGAAGGTGTGGTGGCTTCCTACATCCACCTGCAAGGCAAGGTCGGCGTGCTCGTGGAGATCAACTGCGAAACCGACTTCGTCGCGAAAAACGAGATCTTCCGCGAATTCGTCAAGGACATCACCCTGCACATCGCCGCGGCCCATCCGCAGTATGTCTCCCGCGACCAGGTGCCGGAAAAGCTGGTGCAGGCCGAGCGGGAAATCTACGCCGCCCAGGTGACCGGCAAGCCGGCAAACATCGTGGAAAAGATTGTCGACGGCAAGATCGACAAGTTCTACAGCACGATCTGCCTCCTCGAGCAGCCGTTCATCAAGAACCCGGACCTGACGGTCAAGGATTTCGTGAACTCCAAGATCGCGGAGCTCGGCGAAAATATCGTCATACGCCGTTTCACCCGCTACATGGTGGGTGAGGATCTCGGGGAATCCGCCGCCTCCTAAGGGGTTTCACCGCGGTTTGTTTCCAAGCGCGAAGGTTTCGGCCTTCGCGCTTTTTTTTGCGGTCGGCCCCGGCGGAAATCGTCCGTCCGGGTTTTATGACCTTTTCTCCGCTTTTCCTTTTTCCCAATCCGGGTAATTTTTTCGCCATGATCGATCCCAACTACGCCCATCCCGATGCCCTGGTGACCACCGACTGGGTCGCCGCCCATTTGCAGGATCCGGAGATTCGTCTCGTCGAGAGCAATGAGGACATCCTCCTCTACGGCACGGGGCACATCCCCGGAGCGGTGCACATCGACTGGCGTGCGGACCTTCAGGATCAGACGATGCGGGATTACATCTCACCGGAGGCCTTTGCCGCCCTCTGCTCGAAGAACGGCATCACCCGGAACACCACGGTGATTTTTTACGGCGACAAGGCCAACTGGTGGGCCTGCTACGCCCTGTGGGCCTTCCGCCTGTTTGGTCATGACAAGGTCAAAATCATGGATGGCGGCCGGGACAAATGGATTTCCGAGGGCCGCGAGTTGACCCGGCAGACGCCGCAGTATCCCGCCACGGAATATCCGGTGCCGGCCCGGCGCTGTGATGACGAAATCCGGGCGTTTTACGAGGACACGCTCAGGCAGAGCCAGAACCGCCTGCCGCTTATCGACGTCCGCTCGCCGGGGGAATTCAAGGGGGAGGTCACCCACATGCCCGAATATCCCCAGGAAGGCGTTCTGCGCGGAGGACACGTGCCCGGAGCCAAAAGCTTCCCGTGGAAACGGGCGGTGAACGACGACGCCACCTTCAAGTCCGCCGCCGATCTCAAGGCCATTTACGAAAACGAGGCCGGCCTCAAGCCGGATGACGAAACCATCGTGTATTGCCGCATCGGCGAGCGTTCCAGCCACACCTGGTTTGTCCTGACCTATCTGCTCGGACACAAACATGTCCGCAATTACGACGGATCCTGGACCGAATGGGGCAATCGGGTGCGCGCTCCCATCGAACGCGGGGAGTGAGGGGCCCTCCGATGTATCCTCCGAAACTTTCCGAAATCATCGCGCTTTTCGAGTCGTTGTCCGATGCCGAGAAGCGCGAGATGCTGATCTCGTACGCCGATGGCGCCAAAAACCACGCCCCGCGCGAGGGCGAGGTGTTTGACCTGGAGGACGTGCGCAAGGATGAGGAATGCACCGACACGGTCGGCATTTTCCTCAAGGTCGGGGAGGGGTTGGCATCCCATTACCGGGTGACGCTCGGCCCGCATGTGCAGACGCTGACACGGGCCATGACGTCCATCCTGTGCAAGGGATTGGAGGGGCTGACCCCGCAGGAGGTGCTGGACGTCCCCGCGGATTTTGTCCCGCGGATCGTGGGAGCGGACCTGGTCCGGCAGCGCAGCCAGACGGTGTATTACATCCTGACCCGGATGAAGAGCGCCGCGAAGGTGTGGCTGAACCGGGAGCGGGCCCGGGCGGCCGGCGGGGATCCCCTTCCTCCGAGTCAGCCCAGTTGCCCGGGCTGAGACTTTTTCCGCGTCGGGCCGTCGTGCGGCCGGGTCTGGATGAACGGCCGGAGTTTTTCCAGGGTGTTCTTTCCGATGCCCCGGACCCGGAGAAGGTCGGCGGCGCTCTGATAGGGCCGGCCCTCCACGATGCGCTGGGCCAGGGCGGGGCCGATGCCCGGCAGGGATTGGATTTCCTCCCCGGTGGCGGTGTTGAGGTCGAGCGCGCGGACGGGGTCCGGAGTTTCCCGAATGGCGGCCAGTTCNNGGTCCNCGNGATGNGTTTTTCCGCCCGCATTTCCGCAATCCGGCGCGGATTGCTCAGCTTCCATACCCCGGCGCGTTCCAGGGCCGCGGCCAGTTCAAGGTCCGCGAGATGGGCCGCATATTCGTCCCGGGAGACTCCGGTCGGCGTTTCCCGGCAGATGCCCTTGACCCGGGCGAGTCCGCGAAGGACCAGCTCCGCCGCAAGGTCCCGGCCGTCGGCGAGGGTCACAAAGGCATAATACCGCGGTTTGCCCGACCGGCCGGGGGCCTGGGAAAATGACGTGTGGAGCGTGAAGGGCCGGGCGAGCCGGGACTGGACGAAGGCGGTGGCCGCCCTGCCTTCGGCGATGAGAAGGGCCGGCTGTTCCACGCCAAAATGGCGGGCCTGCTCCAGCAGCCGCCGGCGGTCCGACTCCTGGGCGGAGAGGGTTTCCATGCAGTCGACGGCATACAGACGGAACACCTCCTCCCGCTCCCTCCCGGTGGCCGGGTCCGTGAAACGCACCAAAAAGCTGTCTCCGTCCGCCCAAGACGTTTTCACCAGTCGAGCGGAGGGAATCGTCCGGAGGTCGCTGTCGGCCTGCGTCGGCGTCAGCCATGCGAGAAAAAAAACGCAACCGAGGAGGGGAATTCTCATGAAAATTTTGCGTAACTCATACAGGGAAATTCACTTCTGTCGAGCGGATTGCGAAACTCGTTGCGTGGGCAGCCCGATGGTTTGGACTTGCCTCGGGCGAGGGATTCGCTTTGCTTGGGGAAATTCCTGCCAGCGCGACAGGAATAATGTTCACACCTGAATCCGGTGTTTCTTCCGTCGGCTGGTGTAATTTTCATAGCCCATGACGCTTAGCGATCCCAGCCGACACGCCGCCTCGATCATGAATCCGCTTGAGGAACGGTTGGGCTACAAATTCCGCAACGGGCTGTTGCTGGCGGAGGCACTGACCCACCCGAGCATTTCCCTGGAGCGGAAAAACTATCCCTTCGACAACCAGCGCCTGGAATTTCTGGGGGATGCGGTGATCCAGTTGGTGGTGACGGAGCAGTTATACCGTCTTTACCCGGATTTCAGCGAGGGGAAGATGACGAAGTTGCGGACCCGGATTGTGTCCCGGGCGGCCCTCAAAACCCGGGCGCAGGAACTGGATCTTGGCCGATATCTGATGATGGGCCGGGGCGAGGAGGCGAGCGGGGGGAGGGAACGGGCCTCGACGCTGGCGGACGCCTTCGAGAGCGTGGTGGGGGCCATTTATCTGGACGGAGGGTTTGACGCCGCACGCAATTTTGTGCTTCGGGCCACCGCGGATGACTTCGAGGGCATTGCCCGCGATCCCGAGGAGGTGAACCCGAAGGGATCCCTGCAGGAAATTCTCCAGGCCATCGAGCCCTGCGCGCCGCGATACGAGGTGATTGAGCAGAGCGGACCGGAACATCTCAAGCGGTTCGTTTCCTGTGTGATCTGGAACGGCCTCGAGCTCGGACGCGGCGAGGGGTTGAGCAAAAAACAGGCCCAGGTGGCGGCGGCGAGCGACGCCCTCGAGCGGCGTGCCTGGGTCGGATTCCGACCGGAAAAAAACCCATCCAAGACATGATTTATTCGATTGATTTGAAGCTGGCGGGCATCGTGGTCGGGGTGCTCCTCATTGCGGGCCATCTTCCGGCGATTTTGCGCACGGCCGACTGCAGCCGCTGGCTGGCGGCCTTTCCCCGATCCCGCGCGGCCGGGACGGTGTTGATTGTCCTTGCGGGCCTCTGGAGCCTGATTTTGATCCGGACGATGGATCTCGGGGAGTTTGCCGGGTTGCGGAACCTCATGACCGGCGCCGTGGTGGCCGGCACGTTTCTGGCATGGCGTTATCTCGAGGAATTTCTGGCGGTGCGGGCGCTCGGCATGATTGCGCTCCTGGCGGCGGAGCCGCTTCTTGAAGCCGCCTATTTGAAACCGGAAACCTCCCGGTTGCTGGTGGTTGTGCTGGCCTATGCCTGGATTGTGCTGGGACTGTTCTGGGTGGGCATTCCGTGGGTCCTGCGGGATCAGGTGCGCTGGCTGACGCAAAACCTCGCGCGATTCCGCGCCGCGGCGTGGGGGGGCGTGGTGTACGGAATTCTGGTGCTGGCCTGTGCGTTGCTGTTCTGGCGCTGAGTCCCTCCCATGACCGGCCGCCCGCTGCAGTACGGCACGATTTTTCTCACGTGTTTCATTGATATCCTGGGATTCGGGATCGTGATCCCGATCCTGCCGCTTTATGCGGAACATTTCGGGGCCACGGCGATGCAGACGGGCTGGCTGGTGGGGATTTTTTCGCTGGCGCAGTTTTTTTTCGCGCCGGTCTGGGGACGGCTGTCCGACCGGGTGGGGCGCAAACCGGTCCTGTTGCTGGGGCTGGCGGGCACGGTGGCCGGTTATGTCTTCATGGGTTTTGCGCAGTCGGTCCAGGCACTTTTTGCCGCCCGGCTGATTGCGGGAATTTCCGGGGCCAACATCAGCGCGGCCCAGGCGTATCTGGCGGATATCTCCACTCCGGAAAACCGCGCCAAGGCCATGGGGTTGCTGGGGGCGGCCTTCGGGTTGGGATTTGTCTTCGGACCCGCCCTCGGGGGATGGGCCGGAGCCACCTTCAGTTATGCGGCGCCGATGTTCATCGCGGCGGGACTTGCGGCCTTCAATGTGGTCCTGGTGATTCTGATCCTGCCGGAATCACTCCATCCGGGGAAAAGAACCCGGGGTCGCGAACGGCTGTTTCCGACGCTGTTTTCCCATGTGGAACGCCGGACCTACCTCTGGTGTCTCGCGAGTTATTTCCTGGTGATCGTGGGCTTCTCGATTATGACGACCCTCTTTGCCCTGCTGCTCAACCACCGGTTCGGACTCGATGCGAAAAAGACCGGCTACATCCTGGCGGGGATGGGCATGATCGGTGTCGTCATTCAGGGACTGCTCATCGGGCGGCTGGTGCGCCGTTTTGGCGAATCCCGGCTCGCCCTGGCGGGAGCCATCGGAATGAGCGCCGGTCTGGCCTGGCTGGCGGTGAGCGCCGGCCTGGGCAGCCTGCTGGCCTCCTCGGTTCTGGTCGGGATCGGCAACAGTCTGCTGATGCCCACCCTGTCGGCCCTCGCCTCCCGCAGCGCCGAAGCCGCCTGGCAGGGCCGGGCCCTCGGGGTCATGCAATCCGGAGGCAGCCTGGCCCGGTGGCTCGGACCGCTGGTTGCCGGCGTGTTGCTCGGCGTGCCCCTGGCGGGCGCGGCCTACGCGTTTTTGCCCATTCTGGTTTCCGCCGGGGTGCTGATGGTGGCGGCCATGGTTATTGCCGGCCTGAACCGGGCGCGGAACTGACGGGAATCGGCTGCCGGTCCACGGGGGAGGGGCGGCCGTCCACCAGCCTACGCCTCCTGGAAGCGGCCCATTTTGCGGAACTTGTCGTACCGCGCCTGGAGGAGTTTGTCGATGGGCACCTTGACGAGTTGCTTCAGTGCGGAGGAAACCGCGTCCTTCAGATTCTTGGCGGCCTGTTCGTGGTCATGGTGCGCGCCACCCAAGGGCTCGGGAACGACCTGGTCGATCACGCCGAGCTTGAGCAGTTCGCGGGCATTGAGTTTGAGCGCCTCGGCCGCCTCCGGGGCGTGTTTGCGGTGTTTCCAGAGAATGGCGGCGCAGCCTTCCGGGCTGATGACCGAATAATAGGCGTTTTCGAGCATCAGGACGCGATCGGCCACGCCGATGCCCAGGGCCCCGCCCGATCCGCCCTCGCCGATGACGATGGTCACGATGGGCGTGCGGAGCACCATCATTTCGCGGAGATTGACCGCGATGGATTCGGCGATGTGACGTTCCTCGGCGCCGATGCCCGGGTAGGCCCCCGGAGTGTCGATGAGGGAGACGACGGGCAGCCTGAATTTCTCCGCCAGGCGCATGAGACGAAGCGCCTTCCGGTATCCCTCCGGGTGGGGACTGCCGAAGTTGCGCAGGAGGTTTTCCTTGGTGTCACGGCCCTTTTGCTGGCCGATGACCACGCACTTCATGCCGTCGATCCGGGCCAAGCCGCCCGGCATGGAGGCGTCGTCGCCGAAAAGGCGGTCGCCCTTGAGTTCGATGAAATCCGTGAACGACTTCGCGACGTAGTCCAGGAAGAACGGCCGCTCGGTGTGCCGGGCGATCTGGACCCGCTGCCAGGCGGTGAGGTTGGCGTAAATCTCGCGCCGGGTGGCCTCGATTTTTTCCTGCATGCGCCGGACTTCGGGGTCGAGGTCGATGTCCTGGCCATGCACGTGGCGTTTGATCTCCTCGAGTTTTTGTTCGAGGTCGGCGATGGGTTTTTCGAATTCGAGGCTTTTTGGCTTCATGAAAAGGGTTCAGTGGATGGTGACGGGCGTGCCGCGGGATACGAGGAGAAAAATTTCGTCCAGGTCGCCCGGCGAGACAATGATTCCCGCGGGGGCCGGGGTTCCTTCGGGTTGGGAGCGGATCATGACGCCCGAAGTCGCCAGGAGGATCCGGCGGTCGGCCTCCGGATAGCTCTTGTCGCCGAAGGCCACGCGGCTGGAACCCCGGAGGGCAATGTTATCCGCCACCTTGGTTTCCACAGGTTTGGAGGACGGCAGGCCGGGCGTTTTCACAGAGAGCAGGGGGTATTCTTTAAAAAACGCCCCCTTGTTGTAAAGCGTCAGCGTGTTGGCCCCCCGGTCGATCTCCATGCGGATGCTCAACTGGGGCACGAGCAGTTGCTGTCCGACCTTGAGGTGGATCGAGTCGAGGTTGTTGGCCCGGTAGATCAGTTCCGCGCGGGTTTTGGTCTTTGCCGCAATCTTCATCAGCGAATCCCCGGGCGCCACGGTGTAAACGGTTTTGTCGGTCCGGATGGACGGGGAAAAGACCGTCTCGTGGTTCAGTTCGCCGAGGAGTTCCTTGGCCCTGGTGAGGTTGGGGGAGTCCGGGTAATTGACGAGGAACTCCGTCAGGGCGGCCCGGACACCCTCCCGGTCGCCGGCTTTTTGCAGCTCCAGGGCCTTTTCAAAGGCCGGCAGGCTGAAGTCCGGCGGCGGCGAGGGGGTGGAGGCGCGGAATTGCCGCTGATCCTCGAGGTCGAGCATGCGGGGCTTCCAATAGAGCTCGTAGGCAAAGAACGCCGTGCCGCCGAGGATCGCGGAGGTGAGGGTGATGAGGACGAGGATGCGGAAAAGCATCATGGCGGCGGCCTCCTCATGGGTTGAAAAGTGCGGCAAAAGCGCCCGGCGGACGGATCAAATCAGTCCGCGCCGTTTCCACTCGCCGAGGTTCTCCCCCGCGGAACGCTGGATGATGTCCATGGTGAATTTCAACAGGCAGACCTCCCAGCCCTCCTCGACGCCCGCAATGAGGGCGGACATCGGGTCGTTGCGCGCGGCCAGATCCTCCTCGAGGCGGCCCAGGACGGCCTCCATGGAGTCGCGGACCACGTTTTGCTCGAGGTCGGTTTTGCGGAAGTTGAATCCGTAACGCAGGATCTTGAAGGCGTGGGCGTTCTGCTCCACCCAGTCGGCGTATTCGCGGGCGGCGTCCCCGAATCCCTCGAGAAGGACCTTGCTGAAATGGTGGGGCGACACGATGCGCGGACGCTCGGCGTCGATGCGCCCGCCGCGGATGCGCACGGCATTGACTTCATCCATGAGCTCGCTCACCAGCAGAAAGCGAAAGCTGGTCGTGCCGAAGGTCTCGATGAGATTCTTCGGAGGCACCACAACCCGCGTGTTTTCCATCGCGTAGTGAAAGTCGTGCTCTTTGATCATCGGCTGATCATACGGTGACTGTGTCGGGACGCAATAGAAGAGAAGTCTGGGGATTTGACAAGCACGGGGCTTTCCGCCTTGTTTTTTGCATGACCTATCCAACCTTGTCCTGGGAGGACTCCCGTCCGTGAGCGCGCCTGCAGTCCGACCCCGGGTGAACCTGCGCACACCCGACGTGATGGCCCGCGTCCAGGCCGAGGTGGAAAGCCATTACCGCAGCGCCCTGGTGGAGCGCATCCGGGGCCAGGGCGGGGTGCTCCGCCACGGAAACACGGTGGTGCGCCTCGCGAAACAGTTCGGGTTTTGTTACGGGGTCGAACGCGCCATCGACCTGGCTTACGCCGCGCGGAAGGTTTTTCCCGACCGGCGCATTTTCCTGCTCGGGGAAATCATCCACAACCCCGACGTGAATGCGCAGCTGTCCGCCATGGGCATCCGCCACATGGCGGCGCATCCCTCCGATGCGGACATCGACGACCTGACCGCGGACGACGTGGTCATTGTGCCGGCCTTCGGCGCCGAGGTGCCGATCGTGGAAGCCGTCAAGGCGCATGGCTGTCAGATCGTCGACACGACCTGCGGCGACGTGATGAGCGTGTGGAAGCGGGTGCGGCAGAATGCCACGGAACGGGTCACCAGCATCATTCACGGCAAGGCGACGCACGAGGAAACCCGGGCCACCGCGTCGCGGGCGCTGGGACCGGACGGCCAGGGGCACTACCTTATCGTGCTCGATCCCGGAGAGACGCGCCTGGTTTGCGACTACATCCGGCAGGGAGGCGACAAGACCGCCTTTCTCAAGAGGTTTGAAAAGGCGCATTCGCCGGGCTTTGACCCCGATGAACACCTGAAGCGGGTGGGGGTGGCCAATCAGACCACGATGCTGCGCAGCGAAACCGAGCAGATTCAGAACATGATCCGCGAAGCGGTCATGGCGCGGGACGGGGGCAGCTCGGAGAATTTCCGCTATTTTGACACCATCTGCGGGGCCACGCAGGAGCGGCAGGACGCCCTCTTTGGCCTTCTCAACGAATCCCTCGACCTCCTGATCGTCGTGGGCGGCTACAACAGCTCAAACACGACCCACCTCGTGGAGATCGGGGAAAAAAAACTTCCCACCTGGTTTGTGCGCAATGCGGAGTGCCTGCTTTCCGCGGACGAAATCCGCCACTTCGACATCCACCGCAAGGAACAGATCACCAGTACGGGCTGGCTGCTGAAAAAGCCGCTGCTGAGCGTGGGGGTGACCGCCGGAGCCAGCTGCCCGAACAATCTGATCGAGGACACCATCCGGCGGCTGCTCGCATTGCGGGGCGAGCCGCTCGCATAGGCGCCGCCGTCAGTTCAATGCCACCGCCCCGGACGGAATGCCCTCCAGGCTGAGGGCGTCGAGGAAGTCGGGTTCGGCGGCCACGCTGGCGAACGGGATGCCGTGACGCCGGGCTTCGACGCGCCAGAGGTCAAAGTGCTGGCGATAGGTTTCGGTGTAAAAACGGAGATCTTCGGGCCGGAAATGGAAGTCGCCGCGGGCGGGGCTTTCGCAGTCGAGCAGTTCCGTGTTTCCGAGCCAGTCGGGATCGCCTTCGGCCCGGCAGTGGGGGGCGAGGATGACGGCGCGTCCGCGGCCGGAGAGAAGCGGCGGAATGAAGGCATCCGGCGGGACGGGGAAAAGCAGGTCGCTGATGAACACCCTCAGCGAAGCGGCGCGCCAGGGAATGCGGTGGAGTTCGGGAGGCGGGGAGACCGCTTCGTCCGGGAAGGCGGTTTCGGTCCATCCCTGCGTCGCCTCATGGGGAACGACCCCGGCCCCCCGCAGGGAAAAGAGCCGCACGGCCGCGCCGGCGCGCAGGGCGCTTTCGAGGCAGAACCAGGCGAGTTCCCACGTGCGGTTCGCCTTCGCGGGGTCGAAAAACATCGACGGGGAGGCGTCGAGGACGAGGTCCGCGAGGGGCCGCACCTCCTCGCGGTAGAGTTTCATGGTGTAGGTCCCGCTGCGCGCGTAGGCCTGCCAGTCGATGTGCCGGGGATCGTCGCCCGGCACATAGGGCCGATGGTCCTGGAAATCAATCGAACTGCCCGCGCCGGACCCGGCGACATGACCCGTGGTGCGGCGCAGACCGAGCTTGAGCGGCAGCGAAAGCCGCTCGGAGGCCGCGCGCATCTTCCCGCGGACCCCTTCGAATTTGGATGGCGGAATGGGGAATGCGGATTGAGGGGCTCCCATCGTTACGAACGGGGAGCATCATTCCGCAATCCGCAATCGCCAATCCGAATTTTTCAGAGCGTCTTGCAGAACTCCTCGATGCGGTCGAGGCCGGTCTTGATGATGTCGAGGCTGGTGGCGTAGCTGAGGCGGACGGTGCGGTCGTCACCGAAGGCGATGCCGGGAACCACCGCGACGTTGGCCTTGCTGAGGAGGCGGTCGGCGAAGTTCTGCGACTTGAGGCCGAGGCTGCTGATGTTCACCAGCACGTAAAAGGCCCCGAGCGGGGTGACCGTGCTCAGTCCGGGAATGGCATTGATGCGCTCCACCATGTACTGGCGGCGGATGTCGAATTCCTCGCGCATGTCGGCCACGCACTGCTGGTCGCCCTTGAGCGCGGCCAGCGCGCCCTTCTGGGCGAAGGAACAGGGGTTCGAGGTGCTGTGGCTCTGCATCGAGTCGATGGCGCGGGCGATCGGCTCGGGAGCGGCCAGGTAGCCGAGGCGCCATCCGGTCATGGCGTAGGCCTTGCTGAAACCGTTCACGGTGATGGTCAGGTCATAGGCCTCCGGGGTGAGGGAGGCGATGCTGACGTGCTCGGCACCGTCATAGGTGAGCTTTTCGTAGATTTCGTCGGAGAGGATGTAGATGTCCTCCTCGGCGGCGATTTCGGAGAGGGCGCGCAGCTCGTCCCGGGTGTAGACCGAACCGGTCGGGTTGCCGGGCGAGTTGATGATGATCATCTTCGTGCGCGGGGTCATCGCGTTTTCGAACTCCTCCGGCGTGATCTTCCAGGCGTTCTCCTCCTTGGTCTGCACGATGACGGGTTCGGCCCCGGCGAGGCGGACCATTTCGGGATAGCTCAGCCAGTAGGGCGCGGGGATGATGACTTCGTCATCCGGATCGCACAGGGCGGTGATGGCGTTGAAGCAGGACTGCTTGGCGCCGTTGCTGACGATGACCTGGCTCGGCTTGTAGTCGAGATTGTTGTCGGCCTTGAGCTTTTCGGAAATGGCCTGGCGAAGCTCCGGAAGACCCGAGCTCGGGGTGTATTTGGTAAATCCGTTCTGAAGGGCTTCGATGGCGGCCGCCTTGATGTGCTCGGGCGTGTCCATGTCGGGCTCGCCGGCGCCAAAGCCGCAAACGTCAACACCTTCGGCCTTGAGAGCCTTGGCCTTGCTGTCGATGGCGAGGGTAAGGGACGGGGTGAGTTCTTGGACGCGGTGGGCAAGTTGCATGGTTTCTTACGAGAGGTGGGAGTTGAGGAGTGGTTTGAGATTGTTTTCTGTAATGCGGATAATGTCCATCTCGCGCTTTGCATTTTCCGGCGAGTCGGAGGCATGCGCGGCATTGATCATCATGCTCTGGCCGAACTCGCGGCGGATCGTGCCGGACGGTGCCTTGGAGGGGTCGGTCGGTCCAAGAATGGCGCGAATCTTCTGCACGGCGTCGGCCCCCTGGTAGACGATCGCCACGCATTTTTCGGTGCCGGGCAGGTGGCGCTTTTCGGGCGGGCATTCGGACGGCCGGGTGCCGCACATGAACTGGACGATGTTTTCCCAGTGGTGACGGCCGGCGATGGGCCCCATCAGCGCGCCGAGTTGTTTTTCGGCGGCCTCGTCGAGCGGCACGCCGAATTCCTCCTCGACCGCCATGCGGGCGCGTTTGCCGCTGGGTTCGCAAAGTTTGTCCATGAGCACGTCCAGGACCGGACCGTAGAACGCCTCGGCCTCCGCCACGCTCATGTGGTGGACCTTGAAGCCGATGATGAACAGGCCGGAGCGGGAGAACAGGTCGATGACGCCGCCGGGCCGGGCGTTGGGAAAACGGAAGTTGTCCGGCTTGATCAGGACGAGCGTCTTTTCGATGTTCTCGCCGGCCGGGAAGGGCACCGCGTCGTCGAGGATGCCGCCGTTGGAATCGGAATATTTCGCCCAGATGGCGAGATGCCGCCGGGCCGTTTCGGCGTCCGGCGCCGCCAGCACGGCGGGTTCAAAATAGACGACCTTCCCGTCCTCGACGAGGTAGTCGCCGTAGGTGTCGCGGATGGTTTCGCCGCTGGTGCGTTCGTGGACGATGTGGCCGACCACCGTACGGGTCTTGAGCACGGCGTCCTCGCCCCTGAGGATGAGCAGGAGGACACGCTGGCGGGTGCCGTATTCGTCCGGAGAGAGTTTTTTCCGGATGTAGTCGCGAATGAGCTCCTGGGTGCGGCGGTGACGCTCGTCGGGATCCGTGACCGTGGCGTTGGCGAATTCCTCGATCAGTTCCGGGCCGGGCGCAAACATGCGGCCTGCGACCAGTTCGAGTCCGGAGCGCGAGAGCAGGCGCGAGACAATGCCGCCGGTCCGCGATTTGCGGATCGAATACGGAGTGATCAGGACATAGGAAAGCTCTTCGGCCATGTGTGTATTCCGCCCGGACGGGGCGTTTTGACCGGTCTTGAGCGGGTCGGGAAACCTATCGGCGCACGGGAGAGGGCGTCAACCCCGAAAGCGAAGGAATTTTCCTCCCGGCCCATCCGTCTTCCGGACCCGCCCGGGGGCCGGGACGCCTGCGCTCCATCGGCCGTCAGGCCGGGTGCGGTCAGGGTTTTTCCTTCCGGCAGATGCCGGCGGACCATTTGCCGCGGGGAACGATGCGCGGTTTGGAGAATCCGGCCTTTTGCAGGGCGGCGGCCACTTCCGGGGCCTGCCGGAGCAGCACTCCGGAGAAAATCAGCCAGCCACCCGGACGCGTGGCCCGGGCGATGCGCGGGGTGGCCGAAATGAGGACCTCGCTGAAAAGGTTGGCCATCACCAGGTCGCAGGGCCGTTTCACCCGCAGTTCCAGCACGTCGCCGGTCTCGACGGTGATCCTCCGGGCGCGGTTGAGGCGGACGTTTCGCCGGGCGATGCGCACGGCGGCCGGATCGTAATCAATGGCCAGGGTCTCCCCAGCGCCGAACACCTCGGCGGCAATGGCGAGAATGCCACTGCCGGTGCCCAGGTCGAGGGCGCGGAAATCCTCCGGCAATTTCGGAGCGAGATCGGCCAGAAGCCTCAGACAGGTGGCCGTGGTGGCGTGTTCACCGGTTCCGAAGGCCATCCCGGCGGGAATGAGAATGCCCGGAGGACGGGTTTTGCCCCATTCCTTCCACGAGGATTCGTCCGAAAACACCTTGAGTTTGCCGCGGATGGACAGCGGGGCGCGCGGACGGGCGGGATCTCCCGTCCAAATATGGGGCGCAATTTTTGTGGCGCGACCGCCGAAGCGCCGTACGAGCTGACGGGCGGTCTTTTCGTCACAATAGGCCTCGATTTTCAACGCCCGGGAATCCGGCCAGGTGATGAAGGCGAGTTGGTTCGGGCTGAGGAAACGCAGCCTTTCGGCCCAGGCATCCTCCCATTTGACGGAACTGAGGCGGGTCCAGCGATGAAGGTTCTTGCTCAAGCCGGCAGAATGCCACGGGGGCAGAAATCTTTGAACCAAAAACCCGCCCCGGGGGGGAGGCGCGGATTTTCCCTTGCGGTCCGGGGGCTTCTCGCCGTTAATCCACCCCCCGCATGTCAACCCAAACTCTCACCCTGGGCCTGCCTTCGGGCAGCCTGATGGAAGCGACCTTCGACCTTTTTGCGAAGGCCGGCTTTGCCATTTCGGGGTCCAAACGGTCCTACCGTCCGTCGGTGGACGACCCCGAGCTGCAGCTCCGTCTCCTGCGCGCGCAGGAAATCAGCCGCTATGTCGAGCATGGGTATCTCGACGCCGGTCTGACCGGACGTGACTGGGTGGCCGAAAACGGCTCCGACGTGCAGGAAATTGCCGTGCTGCCCTTCAGCAAGGCGAGTGCCCGGCCGACGCGCTGGGTGCTGGTGGTCCCGGAGGACTCCCCGATCCGTTCCGTGGCGGATCTCGCCGGCAAGCGGGTGGCCACCGAGGCCGTGGGCATGGCGAAACGCTTTTTCGAAAAGGCCGGGGTGGATGTCGAAGTGGAATTCTCCTGGGGGGCCACCGAAGTGAAGGTGCCCGATCTGGTGGATGCCATCATCGACATCACCGAAACCGGTTCGTCCCTGCGTGCCAACAAGCTGCGCATCGTGGAAACCCTCATGGAGTCGTATCCGGTCCTGGTGGCCAACAAGGCCGCCTGGCAGGACCCCTGGAAGCGCGAAAAACTCGAGACCCTCGCCCTCCTGCTCAAGGGCGCCCTCGCCGCGCGCGACCTCGTGGGGCTCAAAATGAATCTTCCCGAAGGAAACTTGAAGAATTTGCTTGAGGCGTTGCCCGCGCTTCGAAATCCTACAGTTTCGCCCTTGGCCCAGTCCGGGTGGGTTGCTGTCGAAACGGTCATCGAAGAGAAGGTCGTCCGCGAAATCATCCCCCGGCTCAAGGCGCTCGGCGCGGAGGGGATCATCGAATATCCTCTCAACAAAGTCGTTTATTAGTTCAGTTCACACACTCTCTCATGGGTTCACTCAAAAAGAAAAGAAAGGCGAAGATCGCGAAGCACAAGCGCCGCAAGCGCATGCGCGAAAATCGCCATAAGAAGCGTTTGCGCTACAAGTCGTAACGGATAAAGTTTCCGCCATGAGCAGGAAGAGGATTTACCGGGCTGCCGGGTGCAGAACTCGGCAGTCCGTTCTCTTTGCCGCCATGGTTTGGGGACTCGCCGCGCTGCCCGCGCGGGCCGCCGTTGCGGATTTGCTGCCAGACGAAGTTCCGGAGCCCGCCTCCGCGCTTGAGCCTGCGGGCCAGCGCAAGGCGGACGCTCTGGCGTGGTTCATGACCGGCCTCTTCGAGGAGGAGAGCGAAGGACCGGAGAAAGCCCTCGAGAGCAAGCGCAGGTCGCTGGCCCTCGATCCCGCCAATACGCAGCTCGCCATCGAGCTGTCGTACGATTACCTGCGCCGCAATGAGACGGCGGAGGCGATTGCGGTTTTGAAGGACGCCATCAAGGCGGCTCCGGGCGACACCTCCGCCTGCCTGGCCCTCTCCTCGGTGTATCTGCGCCATCTGCAGAAGCCGGACATGGCCGTCAAATACGCGCAGATGGCGCTGGAGGCCGCACCAAAGACCTTTCCTCCGTACGCCATGCTGTGGGAAATTCATCTTTCCCAGGGCCAGCGGACAAAGGCGCAGCAGGTTCTGGAAAAGGCGGCCCGCTCGAAAAGCACCGACCCCCGGTTCTGGCTGGCCCTGGCCGAGACGGTGAACCGGGAGACCCTGCGCTCCGGGGCGCAATTTTCCGAGTCCGACCTGCAGCGTCTCTCCGCCCTGCTCGGGAAGGCGGAAATGCTGGGAGGGGAGGACCCCGAGGTGCTCAATCGGGCCGCGGATCTTTATTCCCTGGCCCGGCAGCTCGAGAAGGCCCTTCCGCTCTATCGCAAGCTGGTGGATATCAAACCGTCCTTCCCGAAGGCGCGGGAAAAGCTGGCCGCCTGTTATATCGAAACCGGACGGCCCGCCGAAGCCATCGCCGTCTTGGAGGAGGTTGTCAAATTCGACCCCCTGAACCGCGAAGCCTACGACCAGCTCCGGATCCTGAACCTGCAGGCGGGCAACCTCGAAAAGGCCCTCACCCATGCCCGGCAGGCGCTCATCATGGATCCCACCCGCATCGAGCGTTACGGCGAGGTGGCGGAACTGCTTTTTGAGCTCCGGCGGTTCGACGAAGCCGCCGATCAGCTGGCCGAGGCCCGCAAACGGTTCCCGCGGTCCAGCCGTCTGAGCTTCATGCATGCCCGCGCCCTCAGCGAGGCCAAGCGGCACGAGGAGGCGCTCAAGGTGTTTGAAACCGCCCTTGTCGAAGCGGCCAACACCGATCCCGAGATGCTGAATGCCGACTTTTATTTCGCCTACGGCGCCGCCGCCGAGCGGGCGGGGCAGTATGTAAGGGCGGCGGAACTGTTCCGGAAAAGCATTGAGCTTGATCCGAATGACGCCGCCCGGGCCTACAACTACCTCGGTTACATGTGGGTTGAGCAGGGCACCAACCTCGAGGAGGCGGAGCAGCTCATCCGTCGGGCGCTTGAGATCGAGCCGGGCAATGGTGCCTACATCGACAGCCTGGGCTGGCTTTATTTCAAACAGGGCAGATATCAGGAGGCGCTCACCGAACTGATGCGGGCCGCGGAGGCGCTGGAGGAGCCGGACGCCGTGGTCTTCGACCACATCGGCGAAGCCTACGACAAGCTCGGAAAAAAGGCGGAGGCCATTCTGTACTGGCAGAAATCCCTCCAGCTCGATCCGGAAAACAAGGCCGTCGCAGCCAAACTCGACAAGGCCGCCGAAAAGGTCGTCCAGCAGCCCAAGGCGCCGTAGGAACCGCGGAATCCTTGGCGGCGCGCTGCAAAACCATTGCCATCGATTTTTCCGCTGGCGATGGTAGGAACATGGATCCAGCCAATCTCCGGGAAAACTACGAATCGGGGGCCCTGCACCGCGAGGATCTGGACGCCGATCCGGTGGTCCAGTTCCGGAAGTGGTTTGAGGAGGCGGTGGCAAGCGGCAAGGTGTGCGAGCCCAATGCGATGACCCTGGCCACGGCGAACGCGGCGGGACGGGTGACGGCGCGGACCGTTCTTCTGAAGGCCTACGACGAGAAGGGGTTTGTCTTTTTCACGAACTACACCAGCGTCAAGGCCCGCCAGATCGCCGAGAACCCGCAGGTGGCCCTGCTTTTTCCCTGGCTGCCGCTCGAGAGGCAGGTGTCCATCCAGGGTCGCGCGGAGCGCATCTCCGCGGCGGAGAGCCTGGCGTATTTTGTGAGCCGGCCGTTTACCAGCCGGGTGGGAGCCTGGGTGTCGCACCAAAGCCGGGTGATCTCCTCGCGCAAGCTGCTGGAGATGAAATTCGAGGAAATGCGGCGCAAGTTTGCCAACGGCGAGGTGCCCCTGCCGGATTTCTGGGGCGGCTATCGCGTGGTGCCGGAGGCCGTCGAGTTCTGGCAGGGCCGGACCAGCCGTCTGCACGACCGGTTCCTTTATACCCGCGAGGGCGGGGGATGGCGCATCGACCGCCTTTCGCCGTAGCACCTGCGCTCCGGGCCTTTCTCCCGGATGTTTCTTTCCGGTTGACTTCCGGAAACTCCGGATGATGCTGTGTCCGTTATGAAAACGTTCCTTCTCAGTCTCTCCTGTGTCGCCCTGATTTCCGTCCCGGCCCTTGCCGGCAACTGCCCGTCGGGCGGTGGCTGCGGAGGCGGCGGGGACAAGCCGAAGGACGGTGGCAAAAGCAAGGAAGGCGGCCAGTCGTCGTTGGTGATCCGGATTCAGGAATAGTTTTGAATTCCTCCGAAAGAGCGCGCAGGGACCCCCTTGCGCGCTTTTTCTTTTCCCCCGCGGCGATTGCCGTTTAATCCCGCCATGGCCGATCCTTCTCCGACTTCCTGGCGCGAACATTTGAAGGCGCTTGGGGAACGGCTCGAACGGAGTTCCAGCTGGCGGACGCTGAGGACCACGCTGCGCATTTACAGCGACATCGACGGCGAGCAGCGCGCCGCGTCGTTTGCCTATTACGTTTTTTTCTCCCTGTTTCCCCTGGTGGCCTTTCTGCTCACGATCGGCTCGCTGTTTTTGGATCCGGGCGAACTGGTGGACGGCATCAAGGGGTTCCTGCCGCTGAACGTGGACCAGCAGGAGTTCCTCTGGAAGGCGGTGAAAAATCTCGAGGAGGCGCGCGGCGGGGTCGGGGTCATTTCCCTGGTGGTCCTGCTGTGGTCCTCGATGCGGTTTTTCCAGGCGTTGGTGCGCGGCGTCAACCGGGCCTGGCACACCGTGGAAATCCCGTGGTGGCAGATCCCCCTCAAAAATCTGCTGATGGTTGCGGTCATTGCCAGCGCCCTGTTTGCCGGCCTCCTCATTCCCGCCCTCCTGCAGGGCGCACGCCTCTTTCTGCTCAGCGCGGCGGATTTTTTCCACCTGCATTTTCCCGAATACGACCTCCATCTGGTTTCCCGCCTTCTGGATCTGAGCCGCTATCTGATCGGCGCCGCCGTGTTGTTTTATTCCTTCAGCCTCCTGTACATGGTGGCGCCGCGCCGGATGGTCCGGTTTCGCCACGTGTGGGGGGCGGCCCTGCTGGTGACGGTGGCCCTGCAGGTCTGCCAGGTGGCCTTCGTCAACTATCTGCCGCGGATCGTAAACTACGGCATCTACGGGGCAATGGGCAGCCTGATGCTGCTGCTGCTCTGGGTGTATGTCTCCGGAATGATCATCATTTTCGGGGGCTGCCTGTGCTCCGCCCGGGCCCAGGTGCGGGGGGAATTGGCGGAGACGGCTACTCGAGCCAGTTCATCGGATTGAAATTGGCCGAAATCAGGATGGTCGCCAGTCCGGCCGTGGCGAGAAAACCCAGCACCGCAAGCGTGGGCACGATGATGAGCAGACGGCGGATCTGCCGGTCTTCGACAGTCTGGTGGGGGTCCATGACCGAGGGATAAAACGGGCCGGGTGTGGTGTCAATTCCGCAGGCCGCTCCGGACTCAGCCGTTTCCGTCTCCGCCCGGGGCGGCGGGAACCGAACCTCCGGGGCGGTGCCCTCTCCGGGCCGGCTGTGAAGCGTGATGCGGCCTTGGGCGCGGGTGACGAGGGACGTGGCAATGGCCCGACCCGGACCCGTACCGCGGCGTCCGGTCACCGGATGCGGCGTGGTGAAAAAGTGCTCAAACACGCGGGCTGAAGGGTGGGGTCGATGCCGCAGCCCTCGGAGCGGGACGTCAGGAAGAGGAACGGAACCTCCGACGTCCTGCGGATCGCCGGCAAATCCCGAAGCCGTCAGGACAGCCCCACATCCAGGACGATGCAGTCCGCCCCGTGCGCCTTCTCCGGCGCCACCGCCCCGCGGGAGGCGGGCCGGCACGTCATGGCCGGCCGCCTTCAGCAATTATTCCAGCACCTTGAAAAGGCCCGGATCGTCCTCCGCCACGAGGCTTTTCACGGCCGGGAGGATCAGAGGAACTTGATGGTCAGCGGGAACTCGATGGACTCGTTGTTGCTGGCCTTGACCGCCCCCAGAATGGTGTAGACGAGCCACCAGATGAAGACGGCGAGCGGCAGGAAAACAAACACGCAGGCGATGAAGCCGATGAGCGACAGCACCACCATGTAAATCGTCGCGGAGATCTGGAAATTCAGAACCTTGCGTCCCTCCGCTTCCAGTCCGGGAAGCTCCTGCTTCTTGAGAAGCCAGATCACCAGAGGTCCGACGATGTTTCCGCATGTCGGAAGCACCAGGCCGATGAGGGCGCTCAGATGGAGGAATGTTTTCCATTGTCTCTCGTCCGGACCGGACGGAGGGGTGGGGGGTGCGGGCTCGGGCGTGTTGGGCGGCGTCGTTTCCATGCGAAAAGACCTAGCAGAATCGTTGCAGGGCGTCGATGTTCATTGCACGGTGTTGCGGACGGCGGTTTTCCCGGTAGGATTTCGGACATGTTTCGTGTGCTTTTTCCGGCCGTGCTCTTGGCCGCCGTAACCTCGCTGTCCGCGGCGTCGCTGCCTGAAAACGTGGTTTTTGTGGGCCCCGCCAAATACCAGGCCCTGGTCGACCGGGCGGTTTCCCAGGGCTGGCGTGATCTGCCGATCGGCGAACGGACGGCACGGATCGGACTCGCCCTGCAGGGCACACCCTACAAGAACTACACCCTGGAGCTCGACACCCGCATCGAGACGCCCAGCGTCAACATGTTGGGAATGGACTGCTGGACGTTCTTTGAAATCGCCCTGGGGACGGCCCGTGCCCTCAAGATCTCGGAGAAACCCACCCGCGCCGACCTCCTTCGCATGATTGAGCTCGACCGCTACCGCGGCGGAAAATGCAACGGAAAGTTCACCTCGCGGCTCCATCATCTCGAGGACTGGTTGCAGGACAACCAGCGCCGCGGACTGGTCAAGGACATCACGCCTTCCCTGCCCGGAGCCCGCAAGCTCACCCGCACCATGAACTACATGGGCGGTTCCGCTTCGAAATATTTTCCCCAGCTGCGCGAAGACCCCTCCATGATTCCCTTCATGGCCATGGTGGAAAAACGCCTCTCCGACCGGGGCATTTGGTACGTGCCGAAATCCGCCGTGCCCGCCGCGGAAAAACACCTCCGCAACGGGGACATCGTCTGCATCGTGACCACCTGGCACGGTTCCTACACCTCCCATGTCGGACTCGCCTACCGGGACAAAAAGGGGGTGCTCCGCTTCCTCCACGCCTCCAGAAACGCCCGGGAGGTGATTCTGGATTCCCGCCTGAGCGACTATCTGAACCGCTATTCCCTGCACGCGGGAATCATGGTTGCCCGGCCCAACGACATTTAGAGCGGATTCGGAAAAGCCGCGTCCTCCCGCCGTTTGGGCGACGGGCCGGGCCCCCCTGTCGGGTCTTCGCCCGGTTTTTGCGTTCCCAACCGGCCCGCATTTCGCATTTGCCTAACGCCGGACGGACGGTAATCTAGTCGGTTCCATGAATTTCACCGATCTTCTTATTCTCGCGCAAGCCGCCGCCCCGGCGCCCGGGCAGGAGCAGCCCTCGCCCATCATTTCGCTCCTGCCGCTGATCTTCATTTTCATCATTTTCTACTTCCTGCTCATCCGTCCGCAGCAGAAACGCGCCAAGGAACATGCGGCCCTCATTGCCGCCATCAAAACGGGCGACCGCGTGATCACGAGCGCCGGAATTCATGGCGTCGTGGCGAATGTGAAGGATAAAACCGTTCTGCTGAAGGTGGCCGACAATGTGAAGATCGAATTCGACCGCGCGGCGATCACCGCGATCGAAAAAGGATCCGAAGCGACCGCCGAAGGCAAATAATTCCTTCCTTCCGACGCTGATCCCCCGTCCATGAAGAGCTTTTTTCCGTCATGACTCCCGCCGCCACCTTTTTTGTTGGTCTGTTCCTGCTTGCCCTCTTCGGCTGGTATTTCGCCACCGACATTCCCTCGCGCAAACGCAATCTGGGGTTGGTTCTCACGGTGCTGGTGGTGGCGTTTTCCATCCAGCAGTTTGTCCAGCTGAAGATTCCGCTGGGCCTCGACCTCAAGGGCGGCACGTCGTTCCTGCTCAAGCTGACGCCGCAGGACGGCAGGACTCTGAGCCCCGACCTGATGGGCCAGGCGGTGGAGGTCATTCGCAAGCGGGTGGACGCCCTGGGCGGACGGGAACCGGTCATCGCCCCCGAGGGGGACAACCGCATCATGGTGCAAATTCCGGGCCTCGAGACCCCGGAGGCCGTCGAGGCGCAGCGCAAGCAGCTGCAGCAGGTGGCCAAGCTCGATTTTGCGTCCGTGCTGCCCGCGACGCCGGAGGAGATTGCGGCGATTGAAGCCGGTGAAAGGCTCCTGAATCCGGCCTACGTCATCAAAACCTACAAGACGGAGCTCGATGGCAAAACCATCGAGACGAAGCTCCTTGTGCGGAAAAATCCCGAGGTTTCCGGCGATCATGTCGAGAGGGCTGTGGCCTACTACGACCAGAAGGGATACGGCGTTTCGCTCCAGCTCGACAGCGAGGGCGCCCGGAAGTTTGACGAGGTGGCGGCGCAGCACGTCGGCGAGCCGCTGGCCATCCTGCTGGACGGCGAGGTCATTTCCGCGCCGAGGCTGGAAACCTCCCGCTACCACGGCAGGGCGCAGATTTCCGGTAATTTTTCCGAAAAGGAGGCCCGGGAACTGGCCAGCGCACTGGAAAACCCGCTGCGCGTGCCGGTGGAAATCGAGGAAACCCGCACGGTGTCACCCAGCTTGGGCATGGACTCCATCCGCAGCGGCATCATGGCCGGTTTGAGCGGCCTGGTCATGGTCTTCGCCTTCGTGATGATCTATTACCGCATGGCCGGCATCGTCGCCTTCATCGGCCTGTTGGTGAACCTGGTGATCCTGCTCGGCCTGATGGCGATGTTCCAGTTTGTCCTGACGCTGCCGGGCATCGCGGGAATCATCCTGTCCATCGGCATGGCCGTGGACGCCAACGTGCTCATTTACGAGCGCCTGCGTGAGGAAACCGCGGCGGGCAAGTCCCTCGCCGCCGCCCTCGAAAACGCCTACGACAAGGCGTTCAGCGCCATCTTCGACGCCAACGTCACCACCCTCATCACCTCCATCATCCTCTTCTGGCAGGCGACCGGATCGGTGAAGGGATTCGCCGTGACGCTTACCGTCGGCATCATCGCCTCGATGTTCTCCGCCCTGCTTGTCACCCGCACGTTGTTCCGCTGGTTGATCGACAAGGGCGGCCTTTCCAAGCTCTCGATGCTCGACCTCATTCCCAAGAAGAAGTTCGACTTCCTTGGGAAGCGCCACCTTGCCCTGGGCACCTCCCTGGTTCTGATCCTCGGCTCCATTGCCGTGATCGCCATTCGGGGCCAGGGGAATCTCGGCATTGATTTCCGTGGCGGCGACCTGCTGATCGTCGACTCGCAAAAACCCGTGTCGGTCGAGGAGGCCCGCGCCGCGCTGGCCAACATCAACCTCGGCGACGTGACCATCCAGTTCGAACGCGAGGGCATGAAGGAGATGCTGTCCTTCCGCAGCCCGGCCGGAACGTCCTCGGAAATCCTCACGAAATTGCAGGAGACCTTCCCGGACCGGGGCGTTGTGGCGCTCTCGGAATCGAAGGTGGGACCGCAGATCGGCCTCGAATTTGCCAAACGCGCCGTCTTCGCCCTCGTGCTGGGCATTCTGGGCATTCTGGTGTATGTGACGGTGCGCTTCGAATTTTCGTTCGCGCTGGCCACCGTGGCCGCCCTGCTCCACGACGTCATCATCACCCTGGGCCTGTTCTCCCTCATCGGCGGCGAACTGTCCCTGGTCATGGTGGGCGCCATCCTCACCATCGCCGGTTATTCGGTGAACGACACCATCGTGGTGTTCGACCGCATCCGCTCCGGCCTCAAGATGGGCGAGCGGGGATCGACGCAGACCCTGATGAACACGGCGATCAACGAGACCCTGGGCCGCACGATTCTCACCGGCGGCACGACGTTGTTTGCGGTGGGTGCGCTGTATTTCTTCGGCGGAACCGTCCTGCGCGACTTCTCGTTCGCGATTCTCGTCGGCATCCTGGTCGGCACCTATTCGTCGATCTTCGTGGCCTCGCCGATCGTCCTCTGGTGGACCAAACTCCGCGGCAAGAGTCTCCGCCGCGAAGTCCTCGAGGGCGAACAGCTCAAAAACGCCTGACAAACGGGCGGTCCTGCCGTATATTGTAAGCGCACGATCCGCTCCCGAAACGATTCCTCATCGCCAGGGAGCCCGCGCCGTCGTGTCCGCTTTGGCTGAAAGCCTCGGGATGATAGCCCCGCCGGTGAGACCCCGGAAAAGCGGACACGACGGCGCAACTTTTTCCGGGGGTGGGCGTTGTGCGGAAAATGCGCGTCAAATTGCTTGCGGGACTGGCGATGCTTGCTTAAGATGCTGTTATCAAGTAATTTAAGTAACGTCAAATTGCTCGGAAGAATCATCATCAAGTCCCCGTCATGTTTGGTCAGAATTTGAGACGTCTGCGGCTGAAAAACGGATTGACCCAGGCCCAGGTGGCGGAGTCGGCCAAGATCCACAAGCGCTATTATCAGGATCTGGAGGCCTGCCTGAAGATCCCGTCCGTGGTCATTGCCGCCCGCCTGCGCAAGGCGTTGCGGTGTGATTGGAACGAACTGACCCGAGGAATCATCGACAACTGACCCGTCGAGCCGGCTGCGGTGGGGGCTTTTCGTTTTTCCGGGGATTCTTTAAGCTCCCGGCATGTCCGCCCCGGCCCGCATTCGCGAAGAACGGATTCTCCGCCTGCTGGTGGAGGGAACGGTTGCGGAAACCGGAGCGGGATTTTTTCGCGCCCTGGTGGGCAATCTGGGGGAGGCCCTTCAGACCCGGGGCGCGTGGGTGACGGAATATCTTCCGGAAAGCCGGCGGCTGCGTGCGTTGGCCTTCTGGCTGGATGAGGGCTTCGTCGCCCTGCCGGGCTCGGCCACCGTGGCCGCCGTCGAGACGGCGGCGCCCACGTCGCCGCGCATTCTTTCCGCGGCGGAACTTCTCGAGTTGGAAAAAACCAACCTCCGGCGCGCCCTCGAGACGGCCGGCGGGAAAATTTCCGGTCCGGGCGGCGTCGCCGAATTGCTGGGCCTGCCCGCGTCCACCGTCACGTCGCGCGTGAAGGCGTTGGGCCTGCGACGGTCGTGAACGGTCGCGGAATCTCGCGGACCGGATTCACGAATTTTCGCGACTGACGAAATTTCGCGACGGGGGCAAAAAGGGGCGAAAATTCCAATCTGCTCGGAACAAGGATGTTGTGATGCACGGGGTGATTGGCACGCCTCCTGATCAAAGGAGTCCCGCAACCCAAATCATCCCATGAGCATCACAACCCATCCGACAGCCACCGTTCTCAACGGTGTGGACACTGAAGCCCTCAACGAGGCCATCCAAGCCATTTCCGCCGACCCGGCCAAGGGACAGACGAAATGGAAGGTCACCTCGCACTGGAAGGGCGGAACCCGTTCCGACGCCGTGGTGAAGGAATATCACATCGGCGGCCAGCGCATCTCCAAGGACTTCACCATTCGCGTGGACGAGCCCTACGAGCTGTGCGGAACCAACCAGTTTGCCAACCCGCAGAGTATCTCCTCGCCGCGCTGAATGCCTGCATGATCGTCGGCTATGTGGCTGCCTGCGCCCTGCAGGGCATCCGCCTGGAGGAACTGGTCATCGAAACCGAAGGAGACATCGACCTGCGCGGATTTCTCGGCATCGATCCCGACGTGAAACCGGGATACGACAGCCTCCGCTACACCGTGCGGATCCGCGGCGATGCCCCGCCGGAAAAATTCCGCGAAATTCACGAACACGTGAAGGCGACCTCACCGAACCGCTTCAACCTGGCCTCGGCGAACGCCCTCCGCAGCGAACTCGTGGTGTCATGAACGTCCCGCCCCTTCTTTCTCCCACGGAATCGATCTCGATCGTTGTCGCCGCGTTCCGCCGGGATCCGGCGGTGCGCTGGATGCTTCCCGACGACGCCGTTTACGACCGGTGGTTTCCCCGCTTCGTGGAGGCCTTTGCCGGCGCGGCCTTCGCGCACGACACGGTTCTTTCCGCGGACGGCGGCACCGCCCTCTGGCTGCCGCCCGGGGCCGGGCCCGACGAGGAGGCGCTCGGCGCCGTCATTCAGGAATGCGTGCCGGAAGCGCGCCACGCCGACGTCTTTGCCCTCTTCGAGGAAATGGGACGCCGGCATCCGGAGGAACCGCACTGGTACCTGCCCATGATCGGGGTGGAACCGGACCGGCAGGGCGCCGGTCTCGGCACCCGCCTCATGCGCGAAGGGCTCGGGCGGTGCGACCGGGACGGACTCCCCGCCTACCTCGAATCGACCAATCCGCGCAACATCCCGTTCTATGAACGGCTCGGCTTCCGCCGCGCCGGCCGCATCCAGGCCGGCGGATGCCCGCCGATCGTGCCGATGATCCGGCCGCCCCAAAAAATGACCGTTTGACCGAAATCGGATTTCGGGTCAAATTGTTCCCATGAAATCCCCGTCCTCCCCGGGAACGGACCGCCGCGCGCGTGTCTTGGCGGCGGCCTCGGCATTGTTCGCCCGCTGGGGGTATGACAAAACCAGCGTGGAGGACATCGCGCGGGAGGCGGGGATTTCGAAGGGCGCGGTGTATCTGGAGTTTCCGGGCAAGGAGGAGCTCTTTCGGGCCGTGCTTTATCACGAGTTTGCCCGCTACACCGGGGACTGGATCCGACGGTTCCGGTCCGACACCGGGGAGTGGAGCATTTCCGGCATGGTGCGGCACAGCCTGGAGGCGATCCGGGCCAATCCGCTGATCCGCGCGCTGATGACGCGCGACCGCCGGGTGTTCGGCGGGTTTTTGCGGCAGGACGGCGGGTTGTTTTCCGCGCTGATCGGGCAGCGCGCGGAGCTTTTTGCGCGTCTGCAAAAGGCGGGCGCGCTGCGCGACGACATTCCCGCCCCGGTGCTGGCGTATCTGGTCAGCGTGATCGGTTACGCCCTGGTGGCGTCGGACGAGGTTGTGCCCGCGGCCGATCAGGTCGGTTTCGACGAGGCGCTGGAGGGGCTGGGGCTTCTGCTGGACCGCGGCCTGGCTCCGAAGACGGTGAAAAACCGCCGTCAGGCCCGCGCCCTGATGCTCGGCATGATGGAGCGCATGGAGGAGGCCCTGAAACGGTGAGCGGCGCGTTCCCGAACGGGCCGCTGTTCGTCGGACGCGGTCTGACGAAGGTTTATGTGAGCGGGGAAGTGGAGGTGCGCGCCCTCGACGGGGTGGATCTCGAGCTTTATCCCGGCGAACTGATTGTCCTGCTCGGCGCGTCGGGCAGCGGAAAATCCACGCTGCTCAACAATCTGGGCGGCCTGGACGTGCCGACGTCCGGCACGCTGACCTACCGCGGTCGGGATCTCACCCATGCCGACGAGGAGGATCTCACCGCGTTCCGGCGGGATGCGGTCGGGTTTGTGTTTCAGTTTTACAATCTCATCCCCAGCCTGACCGCGCGCGAGAACGTGGCGCTCATCACGGAGATTGCGCGCGACCCCATGGCGCCGGAGGAGGCGCTGGAGCTGGTGGGACTCGGGGACCGGATGGATCATTTCCCTTCCCAGATGTCCGGCGGCCAGCAGCAGCGGGTGGCCATTGCGCGCGCCATCGCCAAGCGGCCCGAGGTGCTGCTGTGCGACGAACCCACCGGGGCCTTGGACGTCAAAACCGGCATCGCCGTGCTCGAAGCCATTGAAAAGGTGAACCGCGACCTCGGCACGCTCACCGTCATCATCACCCACAATGCGGTCATGGCGGAAATGGCGGACCGGGTGATCCATTTGTCCGACGGGAAAATCTCCCACATCGATCGCAACCCCCAGCGGCGGCCCGCGCGGTCGCTGCAGTGGTGACCATGCTGAGCGCGCTCGATCGCAAGCTCCTCCGCGATGTCGGACGGATGAAGGGCCAGATGGTGGCGGTGGGTCTGGTGATGGCCTGCGGTCTGGCCATGATGATCATGGCGCGCAGTCTGATCCTCTCCCTCGAGGTGACCCGCGCCGAATATTACGAACGCCATCGTTTTGCCGACGTGTTCTGCGATCTGAAGCGCGCCCCCAATGCGCTGCGCGAACGCCTGGCGGCCATTCCCGGGGTTGCCGCCGTGGAGACGCGGGTGAAGGAATCGGTGCGCATGGACCTGCCCGGGATGGTCGAGCCCGCGGACGGAACGATCCTTTCCCTCCCCGAGGACCGCCCCATGCAGCTGAACCTGCTGCATCTGCGGACCGGACGGTACCCCGAAATCGGCAAGGCCAACGAGATCATCATGAGCGAGGCCTTTGCCAACGCGCACGGTTTCCGTCCGGGCGACACCGTGGAGGTCATCCTGCGCGGCGGAAAACAGAAGCTGCAGGTCGTCGGCATCGCCCTCTCCCCGGAATATGTCTTCGAGGCGCGTCCGGGCCAGGCGCTGCCGGACAACAGGCGGTTCGGTGTCTTCTGGATGAACGAACGCGACCTCGCGACGGCCTGCGATCTGGACGGTGCGTTCAACAATGTCGTTGTGGATGTCGCGCCGGGACAGGATCCCGCGCCGGTCATGGCGGAAATCGACCGCCTGCTGGAGCCTTACGGCGGATTGATCGCCTACGACCGGCGCGACCACGCCTCCGCCAAGCAGCTCGATGACGAAATTGCCATCCTCAACGCGCTGTCGATTGCCTTTCCGATCGTCTTTCTGAGCATCGCGACCTTCATGACCAGCGCCGTGCTGGCGCGCGTCATCCGCCTGCAGCGCGAGCAGATCGCGCAACTCAAGGCCTTCGGGTATTCGTCCGCGCAGGTGGGCTGGCACTACCTGAAGTTTTCCTTCGTCATCGTGGCGATCGGACTGGTGGTGGGCGGATTGGCGGGGACAAAGCTCGGCCACGATGTCGTCCGGCTCTACCACAAGTTTTTCCAGTTTCCCTCCCTGACCTTCCACCCGGACTACGGCGCGATTGGACTGGCCTTCGTGGTGAGTTCCGCGGCGTCGTTCCTCGGCGTTCTGGGGGCGGTGCGCCAGGCGGTGAAGTTGCCGCCGGCCCAGGCCATGCGCCCCGAGCCTCCGGCCGATTTCAAACCCTCCCTGCTCGAACGGCTCGGCGTGCAGAATCTGTTTGGGCCGTCCATGCGGATGGCGCTGCGCAATCTCGAGCGCAAACCGTGGCAGGCGGCCTTCACGACCCTCGGACTGGCCCTGGCGGTGGGAATTCCCATCGTGCCCGGCGCCATGCGCGACGGCATCAATTTCCTGCTCGATTTCCAATGGACCCATGCCCAGCGGCAGGATGTGACGGTAAGTCTCATCGAACCCACGTCGGCTTCGGGATTCAGCGATCTGCGGCACCTCCCGGGCGTGATTCACGCCGAGCCGTTCCGCAGTGTTCCGGCGCGGCTGCGGTTCGGTCATCGCAGTCATCGTCTTGCGGTGACCGGTGTGCCGCCCGGCACCCTCCTCAATCGCGCGCTCGACCGGCATGGCAATCCCCTGCCGATTCCGCCCGACGGACTGCTCATTTCGGCGAAGCTGGCCGAGATGCTCGGCGTCAAACCGGGCGACCCGGTGATGATGGAGGTGCAGGAGGGACGCCGTCCGCACCGCAGCGTTCCGGTGGTGGGATTGATCACCGATTATTCCGGTCTGTCCGCCTACATGGACATCGGCGCGCTCCGGCGCCTGATGCAGGAGGGATCGACGGTGAACGGCGCCCATCTGTCCGTCGACCGCGCGCGCTGGAAGGAATTCCTCGACGAGGTCGGGGAGGTGCCGCGCATCGGCGGCATCAACATCACCTCGGCGCTGAAGGAAAGTTTCCGCAAGACCACCGCCGAATCGATCAATCTCATCCAGGGCATCTATTTTCTGTTCTCCGTCATCGTGGCCTTCGGCGTGGTGTACAACAGCGCACGCATCGCCCTGTCCGAACGCGGACGCGATCTCGCCACCCTCCGGGTGGTCGGCTTCACCAATCGCGAGGTGGCCGGAGTGATGATCGGCGAACTCGCCATGCTGACCCTTTTTGCCCTTCCGATCGGACTCTGGATCGGCGGTCAGCTGGCCAATCTGATTGTCATCTCCGCCAGCACCGAAACCGTGCGGCTGCCGCTCATTCTCACGCACCAGACCTATGCCACCGCCGTGCTGATTGTGCTGGTGTCCGCCGGATTTTCCTTTTTTGTCGTGAGCCGCCGCATCCGCAACCTCGATCTCCTCGAAGTCCTCAAAGCCAGAGAATAAATGAAATCTGCGACCCCGAATGGAAAACCGCGCCGCAAGGGCGCATGGCGCCGGATCCCGCTTTATCTGGGCGGCGCCGCGCTGGCCGTTTTCATCGTCACCGGCCTCCTGCCGAAACCCGTGCCGGTCGACACCGCCACGGTGTTTCGGGGACCCCTCACGGTGTCCGTTCTCGAGGAGGGCAAGACCCGCATCCGCAACCGCTACGTGGTGTCTCCGCCGGTGGCCGGCTACCTCCGCCGGGTGCCGCTCCGCGCCGGCGATCCCATCGCGGAGGGAGAAACCGTTCTCGCCGTCATCCAGGCCGCCCCCTCCAGTTTCCTCGACCCGCGCGCCAAGGCCCAAGCCGAGGCGGCGGTGAACTCCGCCCAGGCCGCCCTCATGCAACGCCACGAACAGGTGCAAAGCGCCACCGCGGAACTTGACCTCGCCCAAAAGGAACTCACCCGCGCCGATCATCTGCGAAAAAAAGGCGCCATTTCCGTCCAGGAATTCGACGCCGCCAAGAATCGCGTCGACATGCTGAGCAATGCCCTCGGTTCCGCCCACTTTGCCCTCAAGGTCGCGGAGTTTGAGCTTGAACAGGCGAAGGCCGCGCTGGTGCAGGCCAGCGCGGATCCCAACGATGTCGGACAGCCGGTGGAAATCCGGGCGCCCGTGTCCGGGGTCGTGTTGAACGTCTACGAAGAAAGCGCCCGCACGATCACGCCGGGCACGCCCATCATGGAAGTGGGCGATCCGAAGGATCTGGAGGCGGAGATCGAACTGCTCTCCAGCGATGCCGTCAATGTGCGGCCCGGGGCTCCGGTGACCATCGAACAATGGGGAGGCAGCGAGCCGCTGCAGGGTCGGGTGGTGCTGGTGGAGCCCGGCGCCTTTCTCAAGGTTTCCGCGCTGGGCGTGGAGGAACAGCGGGTGAAGGTCCGTGTGGACTTTGTGGATCTGCCTCCGGGTCTCCTCGGAGACCGGTACCGCGTGGAGGCGCGAATCGTGACCTGGAGCGGTGACGATGTGCTTCAGGTGCCCACCGGGGCGCTGTTTCGCAAGGGCAATGAATGGGCCACGTTCCTGGTGGTTTCCGGTCGGACGCGACTGACGCGGGTCGAAATCGGAAGAAACAACGGGGTGTTTGCGGAGGTGAAAAACGGGCTCCGCGAGGGCGACCAGGTGATCCTTCATCCGCCGGATACCATCCGTGATGGCGGACGGGTCGCCCCGCGAAAACCGGACGCGTGATTTTGGGAAAATTTTTACAACCGGATGCTGTAACCGCTGGTCGTTGCGCGAAGGTTTTGTTACTGTGGATGTTCTGTGCCAATGGCAGCTTCCCAGACCTCTTTGTCGTTTCCTTGTGAAAAATTTGCCATCGTCGGAATCGGGTGTCGCATGCCGCCCAATGCCTCGTCCCTGCCGGCCTTCTGGCGCTTCCTGTTGCGTGGCGGCAATGCGCTGAAACCGATCAAATCGGATCGCTGGGACTGGCGACAGTATTGGGATGAGGATCCCCAGCGTCCGGGCAAGAGTTACGCGCCGAAAGGTGCGTTTCTTGATGCGGACGTGCGCCAGTTCGATCCGCTCGCCTTTGGCATTTCTCCGCGCGAGGCGGCCTCACTCGATCCGCAGCAGCGCCTGCTGCTTGAGAGCGCCTGGGAGGCCTTTGCGGATGCTGGCTACCCGCTGAAAAAGGTGGCCGGTTCGCGCACGGGAGTTTTCGTGGGCGGCTTTTGTCTGGATCACATGGTGCTTCAGGCCCAGCCGTCGAACCGGCATTTGATCAATGCGCACGCCGCGGGGGGCGTGATGATGACCGTGCTGTCGAACCGGCTCTCGCACGCGTTTGATTTGCGCGGTCCGAGTCTCACGCTGGACACGGCGTGTTCGTCCTCGCTGGTGGCCCTGCATTACGCCTGCCAGAGCCTGCGTCTTCGGGAGTGCGACATGGTGTTGGCGGGAGGCGTGAACGTGATGATGCGGCCGGAGTTTCCCATCATCATGAGCAAGGGACATTTCCTGTCCGAGCACGGGGAGTGCCACGCCTTCGACGAGTCCGCCTCGGGCTACGCCCGCGGGGAGGGGGCCGGATTGCTTCTTCTCAAGCGGCTTGATGACGCGCTGGCCGACGGCGATCAGATCCATGCCGTGGTGCGGGCCACCGGGGTGAACCAGGATGGACACACGGACGGCATTTCGCTGCCCAACAGCGAGGCGCAGGAGGCGCTCATCCGGCGCGTGTATGCGGAGGCCGGGGTGGCTTTTGCCGATGTCGATTATGTGGAGGCGCACGGAACGGGCACGCAGGCCGGGGATGCGGCCGAGCTCGGGGCGCTGCACCGGAGTTTTCGCGAGAATCGCACGCGCAAGCTGATCGTCGGCTCGGTCAAAACCAACATCGGTCACCTGGAGGCCGCCGCCGGTGTGGCGGGATTGCTCAAGGTGATCGGGGTGCTGAAAAACCGCCAGGTTCCGAAGAATCTTCATTTCAAAAATCCGAACCCCAGGATCCCCTTCGCCGACTATTGCCTGGAGGTCGCTTCCACCACGCGGGATCTGCCGTCGGCCGAGGAAAAACCGGTGCTGCTGGCCGGCATCAATTCCTTCGGCTACGGCGGCACCAATGCGCACGCCCTGCTGGAATCCGCCCCGGTCCGGCCGGAACCTCCGTCGGCGCCGGCGTCGGACCTGCAGTTGATTCCGGTTTCGGCGCGCAGCGAAAAGGCGCTGCGGGATCTGGCGGGCAAGCTGGCCTTTCAGATCGGGCAGCCCTTCAACGGCACGCTGGGGGATCTGGCCCATTCGTGCGCCTTTCGCCACAACCACCTGGATTTCCGCGGAGCCGTTCTCACGCGGAGCCTTGAGGAATTGAAGAACCAGCTGATCTCGCTTTCGACCGGTCAGGCCCACGACGGAGTGGTGGTCGCGGCGCGCGCGATCGAGCCGGGGGCGGGGCTGGTTTTCGTCTACACCGGCATGGGTCCCCAGTGGTGGGGCATGGGACAGGAATTGCTGCGCACCGAGCCGGTGGTGCGTCAGGCGGTGGAGGAGATCGACGCCATTTTCGAACCGCTGGCCGGCTGGTCGTTGAAGCAGGCGATGATGGCGCCGGAAGCCGAATCGCGCATGCGGCACACCGACCTGGCCCAGCCGGCGAACTTTGCCCTGCAGGTGGCGCTCACCCGGCTGTGGGCCGAACTCGGAATCCGTCCGGCCGCCGTGGTGGGACACAGCGTGGGCGAGGTGTCCGCGGCCTGGGGCGCCGGCGTCTACACGCTCGAGGAAGCCGTGCGCATCAGTTATCACCGCAGCCGCCTTCAGCAGACGATGGCCGGGCGCGGCGCGATGCTGGCGGCGGGAATCTCCGAAGAGGAGGCGGAGCGCATCCTGACCGATTATCCGGAGGTGTCCGTGGCCGCGGTGAACAGCTTCCACACGGTGACGCTTTCCGGGGACACCGCACAGCTCCAAGAAATCGCCGCGGCGCTCGGGGCGCGGGAGATTTTCCAGAAGTTCCTGCGTGTGGAGGTGGCCTACCACAGCCCGCAGATGGATCCCCTGAAGGACGAACTGTTGTCCTCCCTCGCCGGACTCACGCCCAAACCGGCGCAGCTCCCGCTGTATTCGACCGCGCTGGGCCGCCTTTCGGACGGCGGGGAATGGACGGCGGAATATTGGTGGAAAAATGTGCGCGAGCCCGTGCATTTTGCCGCGGCGGCGCGCTCGCTGATGGAGGCGGGATTTGCCGATTTTCTCGAGGTGGGCCCGCATCCCGTGCTGGGCAACTCGCTGAAGGAGGTCGCCGCCTCGCTCGAACGAAGGATTCACAGTCACCCGACATTGCGCCGCGCCGAGCCGGAGCGTCCCCGTGTCCTGCTGACCCTCGCGGAGCTTTATGTCGCGGGTCACGAGCCGGACTGGACGAAGGTCGCGCCGCGCGAAGGACGTTTCATTCCCGCACCGCAATATCCCTGGCAGCGCGAGATCCATTGGCTGGAATCCGAGCGGTCGGTGATGGAGCGTTTCGGTCTGCCGGGTCCCGTGTATCTCAACCGCACGCTCCCGGCTCCCAATCCGTGCTGGGAGGTGGAAATCAACCGGAATTATTTTCCGTTCCTCTTCGATCACGGCGTGCAGGACCAGACGGTTTTCGCCGGCATGGGATACATCGACGCCGCCCTCGTCCTGAACCGCCGGGTGCACGAACACGAAACGGCGCTGCTCGAAAACGTCAGCTTCGAGCGTGTGCTCGTGGTGGATTATTCCAAGCTGCAATACCTCGTCACCGAATACGATGAGGAAGGCGGACGGTTTCAGATTTTCAGCCGCACGGAAGGCGAGGGGGGCGGGTTGCTCCGGCACTGCCGGGGACGGCTGGTTCCTCAGACGGACGCCGCCCCGCCCACGCTCGATCTCGAGGCGCTGCGGCGGCGCTGTCCGCGCGAGGTGTCCGTGGACGCATTTTACGACGACCTCGCCCGGCGCGGATTGCATTACGGTCCGTGGTTTCGTCCAACGCGCCGGATTTTCTCGGGCGGGGACAGTTTCCTGCTTCACCTCGATGCATCGCAGGTGGCCGGCGAGGAAGGGCATCCGCTGCACCCGGTTCTTTTCGACGCCGCCATTCAGCCGATCCTGTTCCAGTCGGGGCGTGAGGGCCTGTTTGTTCCGTTCGCCATCGAGCAATTCACCTACTATTCCCGTCCGTCCGGCGGGGAGCTTTATGCCTTTGGGGAACTGACCAGCCATTCGGAAAGCCGTCTCGTCGCCAATGTCTGGCTGATCGATGCGGCCGGCCGCGTTCACGCCCACGCGCATCGCATGTCGCTGCAGGTCATCGAGGTGGACCCCGGCGGATCGGATGAGGCCGCGTTTTATGAAACGACCTGGAAGCCGGTCCCGCTGGAAAAAACGGAACCGGTCCGCGGATCGGAGGTTTTGATTCTGGCCGGTCCCGCCGGGGCCGATCTGGCGCTGGGCCGGGAACTGACGGCGCTTTTGCCCGGGTCCGCGCTGGTGGAAACGGAAGCAACCGACTCGCTCGAGTCCAGCCGGGAATCCCTGACCGCGCACCTGTCCGCCGAGCCGGCCCGCCGCCACCTTGTCGTGCTTTGGGGTTCGACGGAAGCCACCGGCGCCGATGCCGCGCAGGCTTTGAGTGAAAGAATCACCGGACTTTTTCAGGCCGCGGCGAAATGCCGTCCGGACGGCGTGGACATCACCGTCGTGACGCGCGATGCCCGGCGGGTTGTGCCCGGGGACGCCGCGGCCAACTGGGCGGCTTCCGCCCTGGGTGCGCTCGGGCTCGTGGCCGCAAACGAATTTGATGCCGTCACCTGCCGCTGCCTTGACCTGCCGGCCGTGGCGGGTCCGGAGGACGCACGGTCCGTTCTGAACGAATTGTCCGCCGGCTCCGGGGAAGCCGCGATTCGCGACGGACGGCGTTACGAAATGGCGCTGACCCCGCACCGCGAGAACGGCGACGCGCCGTCCGCGACCCCCTGTTCGGTCGACGAGCCCGTGGAGCTTCGCCTGCCGCCCAAGGGACGTCTCGACGCCCTGCATTTCGAACCGGCCACGCGTGAGGATCCGGGTCCGGGCGAGGTGGAGATCCGGATCCATCTGTCGTCGATCAATTACAAGGATCTCCTCAAGGTTGACGGACGCATTCATCCCGGCGCCTACGAGGACACCTTCAACGAGGCGGATTTCGGCATGGAGTGCGCGGGGGTCGTGGTACGGGCCGGCGAGGGCAGCCGTTTCCGGCCGGGGGATCGCGTGCTGGCGATTTTGACCCGGGGGTTCCGCAGTTACGCCACCGTGCGCGAGGACTTCGTGTTCCCGCTGCCGGAATCGCTTGGCATGGAGGCCGCGGCCATCCCCGTGGTCTATCTGGCGGCCTATCACGGACTCGTGCAGGTCGCCCATCTGCAGGCCGGCGAGCGGGTGCTGATTCATCATGCGACCGGCGGCCTTGGACTGGCGGCGATGGAGATCGCCCGGTGGATCGGCGCGGAGATCTACGCGACGGCCGGTTCCGAGGAAAAGATCGTCTGGCTCCGGCAGATGGGGATCGAGCGGGTTTATTCCTCGCGCACCCTCGACTTCGGACGCCGGATCCGCGAGGCCACCGGAGGCGAGGGGATCGACGTGGTGATCGGCGCGCAAACCGGTCAGGCCATGCATGTGAGCCTCGGGCTCCTGCGCACCGGAGGTCGCTATGTCGAGATCGGCAAGAAGGACATCGCCGAGGACAACGGGCTTCCGCTGCGGCCGTTCAACCGGAATCTGATTTTTGCCTCGGTGGACATGGACCGGCTCGCCAAGGAACGGCCGGAGTTCACGCGGAAGACCCTCGAAAAGGTGCTCGGGCATTTTGTCCGCGGCGAGTTCCGGCCGGGTCCCGTGCGGGTCTTCCCGGCGCGGGAGTTTCGGGCGGCCTTCGAGGAAATGTCGCGCAGCCGGCACATCGGCAAGCTGCTCCTCGATTTCTCCGCGGGCGAGGTGGAGATTCCCGATGAATTTCGTCCCGTCATTCGGAAGGACGGCTCCTATCTCGTCACGGGAGGCACATCCGGATTTGGTCTCACCATCGCGCGCTGGCTGGCCGGGCAGGGCGCCGGCCGGGTGGTTTTGGCGAGCCGTTCGGGTCCGTCCGCCCCGGGAATCGGGGAGGTTGTCCGCGAACTTGCCGCGACCGGCACCCAGGTGGAGGTGGTTGCGGCCGATGTCACGAAGGCCGACGACCTCCGGAACGCCCTCGGGCGCTGCCGCGCCGACGGGCTGGTTCTGCGGGGGGTCATTCACGGCGCCATGGTTCTCGACGACGGGCTGATGGCGGAGCAGACCGGCGGGCGATTCCGCAGGGTGTTCGCCCCCAAGGTGGCCGGCGCGGTCCATCTGGCCGAGGCTCTGGCGACGGAGCCGGCGCTGGATTTTCTCGTCTTTTCGTCGTCCATCTCCGCGGTGATCGGCAATCGCGGCCAGACGAGCTACGTGGCCGCCAATGCCGTGCTCGACGGCCTGGCCCAACACCTGCGGGCGGCCGGACGTCCCGTCACCTCGATCAACTGGGGCGCCCTGGCCGAGTCCGGCGTGGTGGCGCGCGATGCCCACCTCGGCCTTGTCCTGTCCAGCGCGGGCATCACCGGACTGAAAAACCGCGAGGCGCTGGCCGCCCTTGCGCGGATTCTGCGCATGCAGGTGGCCCGGATCGGCGTGTTTGCGGTGGACTGGGAGCAATGGCTCCAGGCCCATCCGCATCTCGCCGGGGATTCGCGATTCTGCGGACTGAGGAGCCTGGGGGCGGGCGGAGGTGCCGGGGATGCGGCCTCGGCGCTGCGCCAATCCCTGGAGGGAGCCAGCCGCGAGCAGCGGCTTCGCGCCGTGGAGGAACATCTGCTGGAAGTTCTCGCGGCGACGCTTAAGATGTCGCGAGACACCATTCCGGTGAATCGGAAGCTGAACGAAATGGGGGTCGATTCCCTCCTGGTGCTCGAACTGAGTCTGGGCATCAAGGAACGCATCGGCGTGACCTTTTCGGCCATGGAATTCCTGAAAGGACCCAGCGTGCGCCAGCTCGCCGAGACGGCGGAAGCGCGCATTTGGAACAATTGAGACGGAGCTTTTAAAACCGGTTTTACACGTGGAACAAGCACTTGCAGGAATTGACAGTGTCGTGGCCTTCACGAACACCTCGGGCGTCAAGGGCCGGGGCACCCTCATTCACATCACGCGATCCCTCGCGGTCTTCGAGGTCTACAATCCCTTTTCCCTCGTCCAGTTGAGTGAGGTGTTGCAGGAGATCTCGGTGATTCGCGGCGAGCGGGTCATCTACCGCGGACGCGGCGTCGTCACCAGCCTCGTCTCCACAGGCCTGATGGTGATCGTCTCCGTGACGCTCATCGACTCCTGGAACAGCCTGGATCACCTCGAGCCCGGTCCGTCGCTGAGCCAGGAAATGGAGAAGTTCATCCAGGACTGGCAGCAGGGGCTGAACATCTCCGACAGCTATCAGCTCATCGTGAACAAATTTTCCGACTTCCTGGCCCAGACGAGCCGCTGGATCGAGGAGGCGGAGACCGCGATTGTCGGGAACATCACGGAAAATCCGGAGAAGGCGGCCCGCTTCCGCGAGTCGATCGAAACCGCGCTCGCCCAGAAGGTCCGCGAACTGCTCACCCAGTTCCAGTCGGAGGCGGGGCGCGTCGACGAACAGGATTCCATGGTCTACAAGACCTTCGCGCGGCGCGAACTGCATCCCTACATGTTGTGCGCGCCGTTTGTCTGGCGCACGTTTTACAAGCCGCTCGGCTACGCGGGGGATTACGAAATGGTCAACATGATGCTGCAGGATTCGCCGACGGTGGGTTCGACCACCTATGCGCGGATTTTCCACGACCTGACCACCAGCGTGGCCGCCTGCATCGCGCACCGCAACCGCATCAAGATTCTCGAGCGCCTGCTGGTCGAGGAAACCGAACGTGTCACCCAGGACGAACAGCGCATCTTCACCGCACTGAGCGTCGCCTGCGGACCGGCCATCGAGGTGCAGCGTTTCATCCGCAACCACGACATCTCGGCCCAGTGCGCGCTGCATCTCATGGATTTCAACGAGGAAACCCTCGCCTACACCGAGAGGCGCGTGAACGAGGCCATCAACGCCACCGGACACAAACCCGCCGTCAAGTTCATCCGCAAATCCATCGACGAACTGCTCAAGAACATCCATCTCGAAAGCGACGGATTCCTGCCCTCCTACGACATGATCTACTGCGCCGGGCTGTTTGACTACTTCCCGGACAATGTCTGCCGCAACCTGCTGGAGCTTTATTACCGGTGGCTGCGTCCGGGCGGACTGCTCATCGCCACGAACGTGCATTCCAACAATCCGGACCGCTTTTTGATGGAGCACCTGCTGGAGTGGTACCTGATTTATCGCGACGAAAAGCAGCTCGCCGCCCTCGCGCCCAAAGGCGCCCCGGGTGAGGTCTTTGCCGACGAGACGGGCGTGAATGTCTTTCTGAGCGTGCGCAAATCATGACACAGCTGCGGACAATGGAGGACGCGGAGCTCCGGGCGGGGTACCGGACTTTCAATTCCCGGCAGCTGGCGCGCGGTCTGATGGTCCTGAACGCGATTTCCGTGCTCATCGTGCCGGGAGGATGCGTGCTGGACTATTTTGTCTATCCCGCCCATTTCGTCGAGTTCCTCATCCTGAGGTGCGTCTGCGCCGTCATCCTCGTCGGGTTGCTCGGCCTGCTCTACCGGCTGCAGTCCACGGGCCGGCTGGCGCTGATCAAATGCATCGGGGTGTTCTCCGCCGTGCTGGTCAACGCCACCATGTGTTACATGATCTATCTGACGGACGGCGCCCGGTCGCCGTACTTCGTCGGCATGATCCTGGTGCTGACCTGCTGGTCCATCGCCTCGCCCTGGACGGCGGTCGAAACCACGGCGATGTGTCTCGTCTCGCTGGGCATTTTCATTCTGGCCTGCGTGGCGAATCCGGGATTTTCCCAGGAGGGCGCCGCGCCGCTTCTCGGGTTTGGGAGCTTCTTTGTCGTCATCACCTCCATCGCCTGCGTGGGCATCACCTTTTTCCTCTCCGGGGTCCGCTTCCAGGATTTCCGCCTGCGCCATCAGCTCGACCGCCAGAACCAGGAGCTGCAGGACATGGACCGCATGAAGACGCAGTTCTTTGCCAACATCAGCCACGAACTGCGCACGCCGCTGACGCTCATCCTCGGGCCGACCGAAGCGCTTCTGAGCCGTCCGGAAAGCCTCGATGCCAAGGTGCACGAGGGCCTGCTGATGATCCATCGCAACACCCTGCGATTGCTCAAGCTCATCAATGACCTGCTCGAACTGACCCGCCTCGACCAGGGCGCCGATGTGCTGAGAACCAGGCCGGTGGAGATCGGAACCTTTGTGCGCGGCATCGTCGATTCCGTCCGCCACCTGGGCCTGACCAAAAACCTGCGCATCCGTGTCGAGGAGGGCCCGGCGGATCTGGTCATCGACGTGGACCCGGTCCGCATCGAAAAGGTGATCGTCAATCTGCTGACCAACGCCATCAAATACACCCCGGCCGGCGGAACCGTCACGGTGCGCTGGAGCCAGGACGCCACGGAAACGGTCATCGAGGTGGAGGACACCGGGGTGGGCATTCCGGCGGAGGATCTGCCGAAGATTTTCGACCGTTTCCATCAGGTGCGCGGCAACGAGGCAAACCTCACGCAGGGGGTTGGCATCGGTCTGGCCCTGGTCCGGGAACTGGTCGAACTCCACGGCGGAAAAATCCAGGTGAAGAGCGCGGTGGGCCGGGGATCCACCTTCCGCATCGCCCTGCCGGTGAAACGCACGGAAGTTTCGTCCGATCCGGCCGGACAGGCGCTGACCTCCCCTCCCGAATCGGAGGAACCATTCGAGAAGGCCTTCCGCGCGGCCGACCGCAGCTGGCGGAACCCGACGGAACAGGGCGACCTGCCCACGGTCGGACGGGGCGACAGGGTGGTGCTCGTGGCCGACGACGAACCCGATGTCCGGAAGTATGTCGTGAGCCTGCTGGCCGAGGAATACCGCGTGGTGCAAACCCAGCACGGGGGCAATGTGGCGGCACTGGTCGCCGCCCACCGTCCGTCCCTGGTGATTCTCGACTGGATGATGCCCGACAAGGACGGACTGGCGGTCTGCCGCGAATTGCGGGCCGATCCGGCCTGCCAGGATCTCAAGATCATCCTGCTCACCGCGCGGATCGACGAGCGTTCCAAAATCGAGGCGCTTCAGTCCGGAGCCGACGATTTTCTCACCAAGCCCTTCAGCAGCATCGAGGTGAAAACCCGCGTGGCCAATCTCATCCGGGTCGCCGAGCTCCAGAGGGATCTGCGCGGCCGCAACGAGGAGCTCGCCGGAACCATCGAGAAGCTGCAGCGCACGGAAGCGATGCTCGTTCAGAGTGAAAAGATGAACGCCATCGGATCGCTTTCCGCCGGCCTGCTTCACGAAATCAACAACCCGCTCAACTACACGCTCACCGCCATCAGCTTCGCGGGCCAGTTCCGGGACACCCTCAACGACGACATGAAGGAGATTCTTTCCGACATCGAGGAGGGCATGGTCCGCATCCGCGACGTGGTGACCGATCTGAAAAATTTCGCCTATCCCGAGAAGCCCGGCACGGAAACCGAGTTCGCCCTCGCGGAAGTTCTGCGGTCCGCGCAGAAGATCGTGGCGCGCGAGATCGAAAACGCCGAACTGGAGGTCGATCTGCCGGAGAATCTGGTGGTGCGCGGACAGAAAACGCAGCTGATGCATGTCTTCATCAACCTGCTCAACAATGCCGGCCACGCCCTGCGCCAGGGACCGGTGCACGGCAGGCCGTCGATCAGCGTCCGCGGCCGGGTCGAGGAGGAGATGGTGGTCGTGGAGGTGGCCGACAATGGTCCCGGAGTGCCGCCCGAAATCATGAACCGCATTTTTGAGCCGTTTTTCACAACCCGCGACGTGGGTGCCGGGATGGGGATGGGATTGAGCATCTGCCACACCATTCTGGAATCCCATCAGGGAAGCATCCGTGTCGGCAACCGCGCCGAAGGCGGCGCCATCTTCACCCTCACCCTGCCACTTGCCCAGGAAGCCCAAAAATCATGCTGAACACCAATTCAAACCCTGTCGGAATCCTCTACATCGATGATGAAGAGAAGGCCCTCAAATATTTCCGGATGGCCTTCGGACAGAAATACCAGGTCTTTACGGCCACTTCCGGACCGGAAGGCCTCGACATCCTCCGCAGGGAGGCCGACGCCATCGGAATCGTCATTTCGGATCAACGCATGCCGGGCATGCAGGGCGCGGAGGTGCTCGGTCAGGTGCGTGCGAAGTTTCCCCACATTGTCCGTCTTCTGACCACGGCCTATTCGGACCTCGACAGCGCCATTCAGGCCGTCAACAGGGGCCACATCTATCAGTATGTGGTGAAACCCTGGGAGGTGCCCGAGCTGGGCATGATCCTGCAGCGCGCCGCCGATTATTATCAGGTCATCAGCGAGCGGAACAACCTGCTGCGGCTGAAGATGACCACCCTGCAGCGCATCATCTGCAGTGACCGCCTGAAGAGTCTTCTGCTGGCCGTGCGGGACTGGCCGGAGGAGCGGCAGGCGCCCGTGCGACGGGCGCTGGGCGGGCTCATCGCCGCGTTGCCGTCCCGCGGCGACGTTTTTGTGCCGGAGACCACCGCGTTTCGCCCGCAGGATTTTGAGCCGGGCAACCTGGTGCTTTCGGGCTACCGGAACACCGCCCGCCTGTTGGACGCACTGGAAGGCAACGCCCCGACTCCGGAGGATCTGGCCGCACGGCTGGCGGGCTGGGGAACGGCGCAGGCGAGGAACGAAGGCGGCCGGTGGATTCTCGCCTTTGGGGACGGTTGCAGTCCAAAGGCATTGACGCGAGGCGTTTTTGGTGCCCTGGTCGAACAGGAGGTTTCCTCCGAAATTGCGGCGGTCTTTCAGGCCCTCGTTCATCTGGCGTCCGCCGGAGGTTCGTTGCGGATGCTGGGCGGCGAGGCCGTGGTGGCGGAGATTGATCCACCGGCCTCCCCCCTCTCCGCCGAGGATCTCATCGAAGCGCTGTTTCAAAAATACTCCGACTGGGACATTGCCAGTCGTTGAATGTTCCCCCGACAGCGGCTAAGGTGACAATCCGGAGGTCAAGCGTGGAAAAGAAAGCAATATTGCTCGTCGACGACGAGGTCAAAACCCTCAAGTATTTTCTGCGCGCCCTGGGCAACCGCTACAGGGTGTTCTCCGCGGCGTCCGCCCGCGAGGCCCTCGAAATCATGGAACGCCGCGAGATCGGCGTCATTGTGACCGACCAGCGCATGCCGGAATCCAGCGGAGTCGAATTGCTCAACATCGTGCGGGACCGGTATCCGCAGACCGCCCGGGTGCTGACCACGGCCTATTCCGATCTCGACACCCTGGTGGGGGCCATCAATAGCGGTGCGGTGTTTTCCTTTGTTTCCAAGCCGTGGGAAATGCGGGAACTCGAGGACGTGCTCAACAAGGCCCTGGCGCACCATGAAGCTCTTGTCCGGGACGAAATGCTCCGGGGAGGACGGCTTCAGGACCTCAAGATGCGCCTTCTTGAGGATCGCGCGTATGATGTCGGATTGATTGCGGCCAAGATGGGCCATTATGTGCACAACGCCCTCTGTCCGGTGAACTTCCTGATGGAGCAGTTGCTCGACCACAATGCCGACCGCCGCTCCCTCTCCCGGGAGTTCCTTCAAAACGTCCAGGCGCATGTGCGGGAGGTGTCGCAGACACTCAAGGATCTCGAGCAAATCTGCGTGCCCATCCGGCGCCAGGCCCTCAAACCGCTCGATCTCGAGAGAATCCTCGAAAGCGCCCTGCAAAAGACCGCCGTGCTGCGCGAACGCAAGCGCCTGCAGGTGGAGACCTCCATTCCCGAAGGGATTCCGCTCGTGCGCGGTGTGGCCGCGCAGATCGAAAAACTGTTCCGGTTCATGATTGCGGAGGAGGTGGTTTCGCTGCCGGCCGACAGTGAGGTCCGGATCCGTTTTTCGGTGCCCGAGGGGGACGGCGAGATCCTTGGGGTGAATGTGGAATTCGAGGATGATGCGGTGGTCAGCCCGCGCGTTTCTGCGGAAAGCCTGCTGCACCCCTTCAATCTGCGCGGATCGAATCCGCGGGAGTTTGGCATTTTCCTCATTTCCTGTTATTTCATCGTCCGCCATCACGGAGGCTCCATGAGCGCCCGCATCAGGAGCGAGGGAGGGGTGACCTACTCCTTCATGCTGCCGGCCTTTTCGTCGGAGTGCGGCATCGAGTTGTTTGAAGATCATCCTCTCAGTCCCGGACCATGACCGTTCGCGCCCCTGCCCGTTCCAGAAGAAAGCTGCTTGTGGTCGACGACGAACCGCTCGTGCGGCAGTCGCTGGAGTATTGCCTTGAAGACAGCTATGACGTGACCTCGGTGGGATCGGGGGAGGAGGCCATTGTCGCGTCGCAGCGCGAGGATTTTCCCGTGGTCATTCTCGACCTCTGCATGCAGGGGCTCTCCGGCCTGGAAACCCTGAAGCGGCTCAGGGAGATTCGCGAGACGCAGAACATCATCATTCTGACCGCCTACCAGAGCATGGAAAGCGCCATCACGGCGCTGAACCTCGGTGCGTTCAATTATCTCACCAAGCCCTTCGATCGTGCGAATCTCAAGGAGGTGATCGCCCGGGGGTTTGGGGTGTATGACCAACAGATCTACCGCAGCCGGGATCTGCGGCATCGTCTCATGTCCGTGCACGACACGTTCTTTTCGCTGCTCTGCCATGAGTTCAACACTCCGTTGAACGTGATCCTGGGCTTCGGGGAAATGCTGGCCGACCATGTCACCGATCCGGAGCTCCGCAGTTGGGTCGAGGAGATCAAAAAATCGGGCCACCATCTCCATGAGGTGCTCATGGAGATCGTCGATTACATCGGGGTTTCCAGCCTGGCGGATGCGGGGATGGATCGCGATTTTCAACTTGCTCCCATGTTTTCGGACATCGCCGCCGCCTTCCGCGACCAGGAGGTCGAAGTGGTCTCTCCGGACACCCCCCTTCTCAACTGGGCCCTGCACGGTCCCGCCCATTCCCTGCAGGTCATCACCCGCAAACTGGTCCGCATGGCCTCGCACCGGTCCAGCCGCATTTTTCTGAATGTGCAGCTGGAATCCCTCGACGCGTCCGGATCGGGCCGTCTGCGCGTCGAGGTGACCGGCACCGGCCTCAGCCGCAAGCATCTCGAGGGCCGGGACCTCGAACAGCTCTTCCAACCCTATCAGTTCACGATTGATGACGGGTCCGGTCAGCGGGCCAGCCTTGGCCTGGAACTCGCCACCTGCCGCAAGATCGCCGAGTATGCCGACGGCTCGGTGAGCGGGTTTTTCAATTCCCGCGGGGAATTGGGATTTGCCACCGAGGTGAGCGTGAAACTCGCGTCCGGGGGAACGAAAACGGACGGCACGTCCGACGCCGGGACGGCGTGACCCCCCGGCCGCGTTACAACATGATCGAGCCCCCCGCCGCGAGGGTGGAACGCAGTTTTTCCGTGTTCACGGCCCGGGCGGCGACGCCGTCTTTCAGGGCGAGATACGCCGCGGTGCCGGCGGCCTCCCCGGTCTGGTTCATGTTGACCATTACGCGGATGGCCGCATGGGCTTCCTCGTCGGCATCGATGAACCGTCCTGCGGCGAGCAGGTTGTCATGGGGGCCGTCGGGCACCAGCGTGCGGTAGGGGATTTGGTAAAAGGTCGGACTTTCCCCGGTGTCCGGACGCCACCGTCCCACGACCGGAGCGTGGCCCGGACGAATGTATTCCTCGCGTCCGTCCAGATACCGGAACGTGATCCCCGGCTTGTCCGCATGGTGAATGTCCACGCGATAGGAGCCGTTCGCGATGGCGTCGGGGAAACGCCGGCCGTGCAGGATTTCCCCGCCGGTGAGCCGGTGCAGGCAACGCACGTGACGCGTTTCCCGGATGCCGATGCGCGCCGGCAGCGCCTGGAGGATCAGCCGGGCTTCCGGGGCGTATTTTCGGAGCAAATCCTGAATGGCGCGCACCTGACGGCGTCCCTCCCGCTCCGCCTGGGAGAAGCCCTCCGCCGTCGAGCAATCCTGATACACGCGGGTTCCCGCCAGCATGTAGAGGTCCGAGCCGGGAACCTTCACCCCCCAGGCGAATCCCTCCGGCAAGCCGAACTCGGCACCGTGTTCCCGCAGCAGCCGGCCCCAGTCCGTGCCCTCCAGCGTGTCCCAGCCGCTGAACAACGCGCAGGTCGTGGAGGGCTGGCGGCGGTTGGGCGCGTGGGAGGGAAGTCCGAGGCGATGACACAGGTCGCCGTCCCCGCTGGCGTCGATGAAAAAGCGCGCCCGAATGGCGCCGCGTCCCGACTTGTTTTCCACCGCCACGCCCACCAGGCGTCCATCCTCCAGCAGCGGCGCGGCAAAGGCCGTATGCAGCCAGGTGGTCACGCCGTGCTCGGCCGCGAGTTCGTCGAGCTCGATCTGCATCTCCGCGGAATTGAACGCCCACGCCCAGTGCGGACTGTTTTCGCGTTCGGTGACCGAGCCGCGGCGCTTGAGCCGTTCCATCAACTCCACGGTCAGTCCGGACAGGATCGGCCGGCGAAACGGTTCGTCGTAGGGGCTGTGCCAGACATTGACCATGGAAATGGTGGCGACGCCCCCGAGGCCCCCCATCCGTTCGACGATGGCCACCGACAGGCCAAGCCGGGCGGCGCGAAGGGCGGCAAAGACTCCGGTGCAGGAGCCGCCGATGACGCAGAGGTCGTATTCTCCGATGACGGGAATCTCACGGGCGGGTTCGCGGAAGAAGGATGCCATGGGAAAATTCTTTCCCGTCCCCGCCCGGACCGCCAGTCGGGAGACATGGCGACAAACGGAAAAGACATGGAGAAAACCACAAAATATGGAAAATGATTTGATGTTTTTCACCAGATGAACACCTCGTCCCCTCCGGGCCTTGATCTGGCCGTGCACTATTTGCGAAGCGCCCTGACGGTAACGAACGCGAACCGGCGGGTGTTTGACCGGGGGCTGGCCACCCGCGACGAAATCGTCACGACCGGCCGTCTCATTCTCATTCTGCGGGGGGAACTGTGCTACACGGTCGAGGACCGGACTCTGACGATGCGGGCAGGCACGGAGTTTTTTGTACCCGCCTGGGTGCGCCGGGTCTGGTCGGTGCCGCGCGGAGGGCCCTGCGAAATCATCTGGTGCGAGTTCGACGAACAGGGGGAAGGGCGGGAGTGGAACGGATTTGTACGGCGCCGGCTGGATCCGGGGGAGATCGGCCGGGAAAAAACCGCCTTCGGCCGCGTGCTGCGCGGGTTTCGCAGCAGCGATTCCGCCTGGTCCCGTCTGCAGCTCGAGGCGGAACTGAAGGCGATGCTCGTGCGGTTTTTTGAGCGGGCGAAAATTTCGTCCGGCGACCCGGCCATGCCGGTGCATCCCCGGATCAAGGCGTCGCTTCGTTGGCTCCAGGCCAACTTCACGCGCCGGGACGCCCTGGCGGAGCTTTATCGACAGGCCGGATTGACCCCCAATTATTTTCGTGCGCGTTTTGCCGAGGCCACCCAATGCAGCCCGCACGAGTACATTGAACGGCTGCGGCTGCGCCACGCCCGCTACCTCCTCGTCAGCACCGACTGGCAGCTCAAGCGCATCGCCGCCGAGGTCGGTTACGACGATCCCCTGTATTTCTCGCGGCTTTATCGGCGTTTCTGGAACCACGCTCCCCGCACGGAACGGACGATATCTGCAGCGTCCGGGGGCTGAACGGTCCCGTTCCAAAAGGGCGGGACCCAATCCGGTAGCAGGGTGCCGGTCGGGAACCGGTCGACAGGCGGGCGCTTCGGGGAGACGGAAAACCGCGTTCGTAAGTCGCTCCGCCCGAGTGAAAACGGGCGCTGCCGGCCTCCGGCGGCCGGAGCACAACAGCTGCTGTTTCGCAAATGTTCTATATAGCCTTGTCGCTGAACGCCTTGCTTATTCTTGTTCCCTGGGGACGGAAAAAGTCCCCGGCGGATTCGGGGGCCTCGGATTGATATAAATTACTTTAAATTAGGAACTTTCCTTTGCCGATTTTTGTGTCCGCGTTTCACGCGGCCTGGTGGCGGGAAAATGCCGATGGATGCGGGTTTTGCCGGCGTTTGGCGGCGGGGCGGAAACCGTCAAATCCCGCTCCGGCGCCGGTCCCCGTGACGTTTGCGGAAGGAGCCGGCTTTGCTCATTGCCCGTTCCCTGAACTCTGGTATGATCTACAGCTTAATACCGATTTCGCGTGGAGCAATTTCAACCGATCCGATCTTTTTCGTCCGCGACGCATGCGACCGAAAGACGGCCCAAATATCTTCTGGCGGCCGAACAAATTCGGGATCGCATTTTGCGGGGAACCCTGCGCCCGGGTGATCGATTGCCCTCCGAACGCGACCTGGCGACGTCCTTTCACGTGGCCTACCTCACCGTCCGGCAGGCCCTGCATCAGCTCAGTGAGGAGGGCTTTGTGGAAAGGCATCATGGACGGGGTACCTTTGTCGCCGACCGCCGCTCCCAGCCCCGGATGGCGACGGAATCGGCGCCGCCCCCCATTTTCCTTCTCGGTCTGGGGCCGCAGATGGATGCCCGACGCGATCCGGTCAACTGGGAAGTGCATCTGTTCCGTTATCAGGGCATCGTGGAGGGCGGATTCCAGTTCGGACTTCCCATCGAGGTGGTGGGCGAATGGAACGGCCACCTGGATGACACGATCCTGAAGAAGCTGAAGACGGGCACGGGTGTCATTTTGGGAGGCGATCAGGTTTCCGATGCCGATATCGAAAGGCTGCTGGAACGCAAAATCCGGGTGGTGGTCATCAATCGCCACCGCGGATTGTTGTGCAGCGAAGTTCAGGTCGACACCAAGCAGGGCGCCATTCTTGCGGTCGAACATCTGCTGCAGCTTGGCCATCGCCGGATCGGCATCATTGTGGGCGATCAGCGCAAGCCGCTGATGAAACTGCGTCTGGAGGGATACAAGGAAGCCTTGGGGCATTACGGGGTTGCCTTTGACGAGCGGCTGATGGTCACGGATGTTCGCGGCTCGGCCGAAGATGGCGCTGCGGCGACGGAAAAACTGCTCCGGATGAAGAGTCCGCCGACGGCGATTTTTGCCGGCTCGGACCAGCGGGCCATCGGAGCGCTGGCGCGGGCGCGGGAGATGGGGCGGAAGGTGCCGGAGCGCGTCTCCATCGTCGGCTTTGACGATCTTCAGGAGGCGGCCCAGCTCGATCCCCCGCTGACCACGGTGCACAATCCCCTGCATCAAAGCGGATACGACGCCGTGCGTCTGATCAACGACCACTATCGGGATCCGGATCTGGGGGTGCAGTTGGTGCGTCTGCCGATGTCCCTGGTGGTCCGCCAGTCCACCGCGCGGCTGTATGCCGGCGGACGGAAATAATCCGCCGCCCGTAGTCCCGGACCGGCCTTCGCTGTCGGGGACGGATTCCGCGCGGAAAAATCGCGATCGGCAGGAAAACGACGTTTTCTAGCCCTGATAGGGCACCGCGCCGTTTTCTCCGACGCTGTATCCCCATTTTCGAACGTAGGCTTCCCCCGGAAGGAACGGGTCGCCAATCCGGTCGAGTCGGGCCTGCAGACGCGGGTCCAGCTCGGCCCGGAGTTCCGCATGGGAGGGGTCGTCAGCCAGATTGTGCATCTGCCAGGGATCGGCCTCGTTGTCGTAAAGATACCAGGGACCGTCCAAGGCACGGACGTAGGTGTAACGGTGCGTGCGCAGTCCGCGGTATTCCCGTCCACCCTGTTGTGGGGACCATTGACCGAACGGGTGGGGACACGAAATCAGGGCGTCGTGATTTTCCATCGTGCACTCCCGACGGATCGCCGGCGAGAAATCCGTTCCCTCCACGGTTTCCGGAATCGGAAGTCCGCACAGGCCCAGCAGCGTCGGCATGACATCCGGAGCATCAAGGCGACCGTCGAGGCGTCCGGGCCGCCATCCTTTCAGTCCCGGGTATTTCAGGAGGAAGGGAACCCGGATCGATTCGTCCCACGGCCGTTGTTTGTTAAACTCGCCCTGGGATCCCAGCATGTCCCCGTGGTCCGAGGTGAAAACGAAAATGGTGTTTTCCTCGAGGCCGGCATCCCGGATGGCCTGCTGGAGCCGCCCGACCGCGTGGTCGAGAGCCGAGCAATGGGAGTAATAGGCCGCCAGCGCCTTCCGCGCCATCGCGTCGTGGGAAGCCGGAACGTTCGGACGCAGGGTCAGGGCGGCGGGATCGTAAAGGGAGCGGAATTCCTCGGGGGCGGGGATGTTATGCGTGTGCGGAGGGCCCCATGCCAGCATGAGAAGGAAGGGTTGGTCGGTTCCGCGTTTGGAAAAATACGAAATGGCCGATTCGGTTTGGGCCCAGGCGTCGTACCCCTCCCAATACCGGGGCGTTTCGGAATCCCCTTCATAATAGGGGGAATGGTGATAATCGTGACGGCACCCGAAAGCCTGCCAGTGCCGGAAACCCAGACGGCGCTGCGGAGGAATGGGAGCCGACCGGTCGGAACCATCCAAGTGCCATAGGCCGATGTAGGCGGTGTCATATCCCCCGGAGGCAAAGACCTCGGCGAGTTTGACGGAGGGCGTGGACAATCTGACATCGTTGAGAAACACCCCGTGGTTCACCGGATATTGCCCTGTCATCAGGCTGCCCCGGTAGGGAGCGCACACCGGACAGCCGGACACCGCCTCGTGGAAATTGACGCTCTCCTTCTCCAGCGCATCGAGATGCGGCGTGCGCACGTTGGGATCTCCGGCATAGCCGGTCGCCTGGCCCCTCCATTGATCTGCAAAGACGTAAATGACATTCGGCCGGGCCATGGGCGTGTCATATAGAGGATATGACCGTGTTGGGCAAGAGGTTTGGGACGGGAACATTCGGAAGATCTTCCGGGAAAACATCTTTTTCGAAAGTGGGGTCGGCCGGGGCAGAAAGACATTGACGCCCAAAATCTCTGTGTGATATAGTGCTCTATACTTTATACCCTCCTCTTATGAAACTCACGAACCTTTCCCCCTTGCTGATCGCGTTGAGCCTGGCGACAACCGCATCCGTCCGCGCCGCGTCCACCACCTGGACCAATGCCGGCACGGATTTCAACGACGCCGCCAATTGGAGTGATGGGTTGCCCGGGGCGGCGGACACCGCGGTCTTTTTCGGACCGGTCGGGATGCAGCCCGAACTTTCGGCCGACATCACCATCAATTCGCTGACTTTTTCGGAGCCGGACAGCAGCGGGTATCAGCTGACCGGAGGGGGAGGAAGTCTCACCGTGAACAGTGTGGGCGTGGGAGCGGCCTCGGCGATCTATAGCGGAAACACCTCCGGACTGAATGTCATCGGAGCGGACGTTGTGCTCGGCGGGGCTGCGGGTTCGACCATGAGCGTGACCCAGGTGGCCGGCGGAACCCTGGCCATCACGGGGAACATTTCCAGCCTGAATGCCCTCGGGGCGCTGAGGATCGAAGCGCCTACTCCGACCGGAACGGTGATTCTCAGCGGATCCAACTCCTACGCCGGAAACACCATTGTGGAGGGCAACAACCGGACGGCGCTGCACATCAACAGCGCCAATGCCATCAGCTCGGGCCGCCTGGTGCTGGTGTCCGCGGCAACCATCGACAATACAAGCGGTGCGGCCATCTCCCTCGCCGATAACAATGACATCGATTTGGGGGGTACGCTCGCTTTTGTGGGCTCCAACGATCTGGACTTTGGCAGCGGGGTGTTGCGGGTGACGGCGGCCAGCCAGAGCACGGTGAATGTCGTGGCCGGTGTGTTGAAGGTGGGCTCGCTGGACGCGAATGCGGCAGGCAAGTCCCTTCGCAAAATCGGAGGGGGAACCCTGGTGATTTCCGGCGAAGCGGGGGCCAATCTCAGTGGAGGTTTCACCTTGGGGTCGGGAACCGTGGTGATCGGACATGGAAAAGCGTTGGGAACCGGGGATGTGACGGTGACGGGCGGAGCCACGCTGGCCGCTTTGACGGATCTCGGCGGGGCCGATGGCATTGCCAACAACATCATCATGGGAGGCAACCTGGTCGTCGCGGGATCCCATGATCTCGGGATCTCCGGCATGATCAGTCAGTCCGGCGGCAATCGGATTGTGGATATCACCAATTCCGGGATCACCACGCTGTCCAATATGGCGAATTCCTACACGGGAGCCACCCGGGTGCAGGGGGTCGGATCCGTCCTCGAAGTGGTCAAGCTGGCCGATGGCGGGCTGGCCAGCAGCATTGGGGCCTCTTCCGGCGATGGAAGCAATCTCCTGCTCGGCGACGGAACCACGCTCCGCTACATTGGCGCCGGAGACAGCACGGACCGCTCATTCCGGATTTCCGGCTCCGCCGGAGCGGTGGCGACCGTCGATGCCTCGGGCAGCGGGGCCATTCACTTCACGAATTCCGGCGGCCTTTCCCACAGCAGCAGCAATCAGAGCCGCACGCTGAACCTCACCGGCGCCAACCAGGATGACAATTCCATGGCGTTTGCCCTGGCGAACAATGGCACCGGGCAACTCTCCGTCACCAAGAACGGCACGGGAAAGTGGATCCTTTCCGGAGCGAACACCTACACGGGCGCGACCACGGTCAACGCCGGAACCCTCGTCATCCAGGGCACTATCAGCAACTCGAGCGTGGTCACGGTCCAAGGCGGAGGTGAATTCCGCTACAACAGCGCGACGGTCCGCACGGGCGCGATCGTCCTCAACGGGAGCGGCAATGACAGCCGTGCGGTGCTTTCGGGAACCGGCACGATCAATGCGGCGCTCCTCCTCGATGATCTGGGCGACACCCTGTCCCCGGGCAACAGCCCGGGAGTGCAGGTCTTCGGGGTGAGCCAGTCCTGGAATTCCTTCACCTATGTCTGGGAAACCAACAACTTCATGGGCCTGACGGCGGGCGTCGATTTTGACCAGATCTCCATTCTGGGCGCGCTGACGCTTGATGCGGGTGGAAGTTACCAGCTCGATCTTCGTTCGCTGACCGCCGCCAACCTCGCCGGCGATGTCGCCAATTTTGCGGAAACCGAGCGGTCGTGGGTCATTCTGACAACCACCTCCGGGATCACCGGTTTCGAGGCGAGCAGCTGGAACATTCTCACGGACGGCTTCACGAGCGCTCCGTCCTGGCAGGGCGTGTGGTCCCTCGCCCAGGTGGGCAATGACCTGGTGCTCAGCTACGCCGCCGTGCCCGAACCCTCGACCGTGGGACTTCTGGCGGCGGGCCTGGCGGCTTCGCTGTCGGCCAGGCGGCGCCGTTCCTGAATTCCGCGCGGCGCCCCTCCCCCGGGGGCGATTTTTTGCCGGGAGGCCGGAATGAAGGCTTGCCAGTTCGGCTTATCTGATATATAGCTTTATTGAACTATTCTCCCTGCACGAGAATCCGAACCGGAGGCGCTTTTTTTTGGGGAGGGGTCGCATCGGGCCCGGGCGCGCGCCTTGGGAGCCGCGGATTTCGAAAATCATCAAACAATTCCAGTGTCTTCTGCATTTTATCAAGGCCGCCTGCCGGACGAACGGGTGGTGGAGGTCGAGGTGCGCGGATCGCGCATCCATCGGGTTCGGGACCTTGCTGCGGGGGGCCCGGCGGAGGATTTGCCCTATTTTCTGCCGGTTCTGGTGGACCTTCAGCACAACGGAGCGCTGGGCGCGTATTACGGGGACATTCCCCGTCTCGGTCTGGAGAAGCTGAGGGAGATCGCGGCCTATTTGCGGAGGAACGGCGTGGGACGCTGCCTGCTCACCCTGGTCACCCAGGAGCGGAGTGAACTCGACCGGGTGGCGGATTTTTTGGGCGGCGTTCTGGAACGGGACGCCGACCTGGCGCGTCTGTTTTTCGGCATTTTCCACGAGGGGGTGTTTGTTTCCCCGCGCGAGGGCTGGCGGGGGGCGCACGCCCCGGCCTGGATTGAGCGGCCGAACTGGGACCGTCTGAAGGAGCTGGACGACCGCACCGGCGGACGCATCCGTCTGGTCAATGTCGCCCCCGAGGAACCGGGGGGATTGAAGTTCATCGAGCAGGCGGTGGCGGCGGGGAAGATGGTGACGTTGGGGCATTGCTGTCCTTCCGACGAGGTGGTGGACGCGGCCATCCGGGCCGGGGCCCGCATGGTCACGCATTTTGGCAACGGAGCGGCCTCACAAATCCACCGCTTTGAAAATCCGTTTTGGACCTTCCTCGATCGCGACGAGCTGGCCCTGGGCCTGATCTGCGATGGTTTTCACCTGCCGGGTTCCGTGGTGCGCACGGCCATGAAGTGCAAGGGACGGGAAAAATGTCTGCCGGTTTCCGATGCCAGCGGCTGTTCGGGGCTGGGCGCCGGGGTGTATCAGATCGCGGGCGGCCGGCGGGTGCGGGTGACGCCGTCGGGACGGGTTCATCTTGCCTCCAATGCGGAGGTGCTGGCCGGAGGCTGGTTTCAGCAAAACCGCTCGGTGGAGTTTCTGGTCCGGGAGGCCGGCTTCTCCTTTCCGGAGGCCTGGGATCAATGCAGCCGCGTGCCGGCCCGCGCCGTCGGACTGGTTCTGCCGGAAATCGCGGAGGGGGAGGAGGCCAGTTTTGTCCTGGCGCATTGGAAGGAGGGGGTGGTGATCGGGCAGGCGGTGCATGCCGGCGTCGCCGAGCCGGGAGCCGTCTCCCTTCTTCCGTCGGCCGAGGAGACGTCCCCGCCGGCCGCCCTGCCGCTGGAGGTGGAGGTCTGAATCCGGGGAAGCACGGACCACGGGGACCTGGGACGTCCCTTTTTCGGTGACCGCTTTTTCGGCGGCGGGTGAAGGTCTTTGCAAATTCCAAAGATATATATCCCTCTGTCCCTCCGGGATTTGCATTTTTGAAACGACGGAGGGGAGGAACGGGACGTGACCGGCGGAAAACCGGTGCTAAGATGGGCCTCCTTTGTGAAAAAATTTTATGAGTAAAAAACGTGTGGCGTTGATTGGGGTGGGCGGATTTGGAGCGAAACATCTGGAGACCATCCGCAATCTGGAGGCGCAGGACGTGTTGGAGCTGGTGGCGGTCGCGGATCCCGCACCGCTGACCGGCCTGCGTGAAGAACTGGCCGGACGGAACGTGTCCTGGTTCGACGACCACCGGCGCCTGCTTCAGGAGGTCCGGAATCTTGACGTGGTGGTGATTTCCACGCCGATTCCCTGGCATGAGGAAATGCTGTGCGACGCCCTGGCCGCCGGCGCGCAGAGAATTCTTCTCGAAAAGCCCGCCGTGCCCACCGTTTCGCAACTTGAGGGCCTGATTGCCCGGGATGAATCCCGCCGCGTTCGCGTGGGCTTTCAGTTGGTCCATGATGCGGCGGTGCAAAAGGTGAAGGAGTTGCTGGTCAGCGGTCGGGCCGGACGCCTGCAGAGCATCCGGGTGATGGCGGGGGCGCCGCGCACCGCCGTTTATTATGCGCGGGCTTCATGGGCCGGCCGGCTTGTGCAGAACGGCCGCCCGGTTTTTGACGGTCCTGCGACCAACGCCCTGGCCCACCTGCTGCACAACGCCCTGTATTTCGCCTCGCCGTCCCGTCAGGGGTTTGCCTCTCCGCGACGGGTCCGCGGATTTTTGGGTCGGGCGCGCCGGATCGAATCCTACGATTTCGCCTGGATTGAGGCGGATCTCGGCGGCGTTTCGCTGCACGCGGCGCTGGCCCACTGCATGGATTCCGTTGTTCCGCACACCCTGCACATCCTGACCGAACGGGGAGGCATTTTCTTTGAGGGGAATCGGGTGACCGCCTCCCTGGAGGGCGTGGAATTTCCCGCGATGACGATGGAGGACAGCCATGTCGACCTTTACCGGGCGCTGCTTCGCGACGACGTCGTGCCGAGCACCCTGGAGGATGTCAAAGGATTCACCGTGCTGACCAACGCCGCCCTGGCCTCCGGGGGCATCGGCGACATTCCGCATCAGGAGGTCGAAAATGGCGCGGTGCGGGTGGACGGGTTGGACCGCTACCTGCGGGCCTTCTGCACCCATCCGCGTTCCCCGGTGGAGGAGGGCCTGTCCTGGGCGCGGGTGGGGGAATGGGTGAACGGCGCGGAGCTGCCGCCGCTCGTTCTCGAGTCCTTCGCTCCCTGAGAGGCGTTTCGCTAGCGGGCGCCGGCGGGCAGCAGGAGATTCCGACCGTTCAGATTGATCCAGGGAGGGATGTTGCCGCCGAAGCCGACCAGGCCGCGGGTCTGATTGCCAACCTTCCAGATCTGTCCGGTTTCGTCGGGCCGCACCGGGAGCGCCTTGGCGTCCTCCGCCCCGGCATTGGGCGTGCTGATGTCGGTTCGCACGCCGTCGGGGCTGATGAGACTCACGCGGGGGGCCCCCACACAGGGAATCTCCCGGCTGCCGGCGGGAACCCAGAGGAAGCCGTTGATTCCCTCCACCCAGGCCGGTTTCTCAAAGGAAGCGAGGATGGCCGCAGCCAGACCTTCCGGAAGAAGGATGCTGGCGGTTTTGTCGCCGGGAACGCCGTCGACCAGGCTGGCCAGCTGGATGCGGTACAGCGTGCCCGCTTTCAGCTCGACCTCGGTTTTGGTTTCGGGGTCCGCGGTGAGGATCGAAGCGATGGTTTGGCCGTCCTTCACCCGGATGATGTCCCCGGAAATCTGGAAGTGGGAACGTGCGGAATCGTCGGTGGCCGCAAATGGACTCGCGAGGATTTCGACCGGGCCGTCGGCCAGGGGCTGGACATACAGGGTGATCTCAAAGCGAAACCGGACGGGAGTGGGCGGGGTCTCCCGGTCGGAAACGCCCTCATGAAGCACCAACCCGCCGGCCTGCAGATCCGCCGGCACGGCGCCGTCCCCATTTCCAACAGGGCCGAATCCGAGGAGGACGATTGCACAGCACAGGAGGCGCCGGGGAATGGTTTTCATGAGGCATGAAGATATATAGCAGTTTGCCATTGAAAGCGTCAACTTCCTCCTTTAGTAAAATGCTGTCATGATCAGACGAACGCGCTACGCGCTTTGCGGGCTCAGTGTCAGAGCGTTGTATCATTTTTTGCTGCCCCTGTTGGGGCGGGCCACCGGTCCGGGGGCGAACGATTTCAGCGCGGAATCCGAGGTGGTGGGAATTCTGGACATCGACGGGGACCGGGTGCGGGCTTTCAACGAGCGGCTTGGACTGGACATTCCCTTTTTTGACGCCGCCGGGGGGGTGGAGCGTTTCATCGAGGAAACCCGGCCGGACACGCTGCTGGTGGCGGGTCCGGATCATACGCACGAGGAGCATATTGTGGCCGGACTCCGGGCGGGACTGCGGGTGATCGCGGAGAAGCCGGCGGTGATTTCCTGTGCGCAGATGAGGAATGTCCTGGAGGCGGAAAAAAACAGCCGGGGCCGTCTTGTCGTGGCGCACAACGGGCGGTACAATCCGCAGTTGGGGGCGGTGAAGGAGGCGGTTCTGCGAGGGGAGATCGGACGGATCACCAATGTCGAATACGTCTACAACCTCGATACGTTTCACGGTCCGAGCTATTTTTACCGTTGGAACCGGGAGCGCGCGAAGTCGGGCGGCCTGAGCGTTCACAAGGGGGTGCATCATTTTGACATCCTGAGCTGGCTGCTGGGGGCGCCTCCGGAAACGGTCTTCGGGTTTGGCGCGCTCAACTATTTCGGGCCGGAGGGGGCGCACAATCCCGCCCGGGGGGCGGATCGGGCGCTCACATTGACGGAGGTGCGCGAGCGGTGTCCGTATTTTGCCAAGCATTACCGGCGCCGGCTGGATCCTGCGGCGGGCCGGCCAAACACCGGCTGGGACGCGCTCCAGCTCCCGTACAAGGCGCAGTATCCCGGGGATGCGTATATTTACGACGCGGAGATCGACATTGAGGACACCTATTCCGCGGTGATTGCGTTTCATGGGGGCGCCTCCGCGACCTACTCGTGCAACTTTTCCGCGCCCTACGAGGGATACCGCCTGGCCATCAATGGCACGGCGGGACGGATTGAAGCCGAGCGTCGGATTCATCCGGATCCCACGGGCCGCACCCAGGCGGAGGAGACCGAGGACACCATCCGGATCCTCCCGCTTTTTGGCGAGCCGCGAACGGTGAAGATTCCGCGTCCCAGGGGCGGGCACGGCGGAAGTGATCCCGTGATCCAAAGAGACCTTTTTACCGGCGTCAGCGAACACAGTCGCCGGCTGGGACTTGTGGCGGACAGCTATGCGGGAGCACTGGCGGTGGGAGTGGGGGAGGGGCTGTGGCGATCCATCAAGGAAAATCGTCCCTTCACCCTGCGCGAACTGCTCGGCCCCTGGTATCGCCCGCCCGGAACAAGCGCCCGGTCCGATTCCTGATCGGCTCCCGCCCTCCGGCGGATTCCGCCGCAACTGAACGCAAAAACCGCGCGTTCCAGGCTGTTTGGGGACCCCTCGGAACCGGGCTTCTCTTGCGGGAAAATGCAGCCCGGAACTTCCGGTCCGCGCTCAAAGCAATCCCCTTCACCCTCACAGAGCGCCCCGGCCGGGGCGAATCACTCCCCCTGCGCGCCGCGGAAGGGGGGATGGTGCTCGGGGAGGGACTTGAACCCTCATGCCTTGCGGCATACGCCCCTCAAACGTACGTGTCTGCCATTTCACCACCCGAGCACAGGGAAGAGCTTTTTACCTTTGCCAGAAGTGTGGATTCGCGCAAGGGAAAAATTTTCCCTTGCTGGAAAAAATCTCTGTGGCATTCTTTGCGGTTCCCACTGAGGAGGAAAATTTCATGGCATACGCAGTAATTCAAACAGGCGGAAAACAATACCGCGTCGCGGAAGGTGACGTCATCGAAGTCGAGAAGCTCGACGTCGAGGCTGGCGCCGAGACAAAAATTGAGGACGTTCTTCTGGTTTCCAACGGCGAGAACCTTTCCATCGGCGCTCCGCTTGTTCAGGGCGCTTCGGTGACCGCGGAAGTGCTCGCGCAGGACAAGGCCGAAAAGGTCGTCGCTTTCAAATTCAAACGCCGCAAAGGGTATCATCGCACGGTCGGCCATCGCCGCCAGATCACCCGGCTCAAAATCAAATCCATCACCGCTTAATTCTGGCTTATGGCGCATAAAAAAGGACAGGGCAGCGTCAAGAACGGACGCGACAGCATCAGCAAACGCCTCGGCGTGAAAAAATTCGGCGGACAGTCCGTCGTCGCCGGCAATATCATCGTTCGTCAGCGTGGCACGAAGTTCCAGCCCGGCCGCAACGTGGGCTTGGGCCGCGACTACACCATTTTCGCCCTCGTGGACGGACACGTGAAGTTCGACCGGGCCGGCCGCCGGGTCAACGTCGAGCCGCTCGCCGCCGCGAACTAAGGGCGTCCATTCCGCTCTTCAAGAGGCTTCCGGGTGACCGGAAGCCTCTTTTTTTGGGGCGAAAAGGCGGCTTGGGAAGGCCGTTTGCTTCTTGCCTCATTGGCGGTGCGGCTGAGGCCCATCGGCCGAAGGTCGGGGAACACGACAGGAGGGGGCGGAAAATGGGGGCATCGCGTGTTCAGGCTCCCCGGGGGCCATGGGGCGTTTTTTGACGTTTCGGATCCGGGGCCTGAAGAAAGACGCGCGATGCGGCGCTATCCCAAGGCGTTGTGCACCTGATGTTCGGTGACGAACAACGGAGGGGTTCCGGAAGGGATGTAACAGAAGGCATAGGCGTCTTCACCCGGAAGCCAGGCGAGAACCTCGAAATTGACGGCATTCGACTTCGCGTCCTTGTCCACGTATTTGAAATACCGGGTGGGCTGCGAAGGTTTGGTCGTGCGGCGACGCGGATTGGCCGGCCGGACGGCGACGGGTTCCTTGGGGGCGGTGGTTTCCTTCCAGAGACTCGAAGGGGCCACGAGATTCAGAACACCCTCAAGCTCGACCACCGTAAAGGGTGTTTTGGGTCCGTCCTTCTTCAAAACCGCCAGATAACGGGCAATGCCGTTGATGTATCCCACAACCAGTGTGGAGGCTCCCAGCGGATACTGCCGCGCCTGCTCAATCCGGTTGAACCCAAGCACCATCCGATGCGGGGCAGACTTCCCAAAGATCGCTTCGATCGTTTCCGGCTTTTCCAGCAGGATCATCGCATCCCTTTTCTAGGGATTTTTGCCCCACGTGGCAAAAAATTTCCGGTTCCCACTCGGAAGGGGGAGATATAGCTTTTTGTTTACAAATGCAAAAATCTGCAATGACCTGCTTGGAAAGCTCCTGTTCCTCCCATGAAAACGAAGGTGCCCGTTTTTCGACTTTGGAAGATCCTGGCCGCCGGTGCGGTGTGCGGCGCATTGGGCCTGGGGATGCCGTCGACGATGGCCTTTGATTATACTTGGATTGCCGGGGGCGCCACCAGCTATACCACCCCCACTGCGTGGAATCCGTCGGGTCCTCCCGATGCGTCGGACAATATCATCTGGAACGATGCCGGCGGAGCGGGAGACATGGCAATCAACATCACCGGCGAGGTTCCTGTCGCCAATGTGTTCATGAGTGTGAGCTCCGGACAACGGACGACAAGAATTTCCGGAAATTTTGCCCCCATCTTCACGGTCTCGGGGACGATTTCAAAAACAGGGGGAAGTGCCTATTCCATCATGGGTCGAAACGACGGCAGCGGAACAAATGAAATGACCGTCCATGTCGGCCATGTCGACCTTCAGGAGGGGATCCTCAACTTTGGCAGTCTTGCCGTCGGTTCCACGTCATTTTCCGCCGCACTCAGGGCGGTGACCATCGGTTCCGCAACCCTTGCGGACGGCGCCACCATGGGATTTGCCGTCGGGCGGAATGCAACCACCGGCACGGCGACGATTACGGGCAACCTGCACATGGAGGGCGCCTCCACCGTGAATCTACGCAATCGGGCGGGAACGGGGGCCGGCCAATCGACGATTCTGCAGGTGGGGTCTTTGTCCTCCGCCGGATCCGGTGCGGTGATTCAAGCCAATGACCTGACAGCGGGAAATCCCACCACCGGTCTGCTGCGCCTGAACAATGCCGCCGGGGTCAGCGTTTTTGCTGGCGTCATCCGGGACGGCGGCACCATCGGCAATATGTTGAGTGTCGAGAAGAACAACAACGGCACACAGGTTCTCACCGGGGCCAATACCTACACCGGGGCCACCACCATCAACGCGGGATCCCTGCTGGTGGGTGTGGAAGGAGGGGGTTCGCTGGGCAACACGGCGGTGACCGTGAACGCGGGCACCCTGGGCGGCACCGGATCGGTGGCGGGAACGGTGGTGATCGGCGACGGCGCGGGCGCCGGGGACGCCTTCCTGTCGGCGGGCGATGGAGCCGGCCTCATTGGAACCTTTACGATCGGCAATTCGCTCAGCCTGAATGCGGATGCCACGTTCGTCTTTGAATACAATTCCACCCTTGCCCTGGCGGATCAGGTGGCGGCCAATGGGATAACCATCAGTGGAGCTTCCATCTCCATCATCGACCTCACTCCGGGGGGAATNTTGGCCGAGGGAACGGAATTTGTGGTGATTAACAACACCTCCGGGGGTGCCATTGTGGGAACGTTTTCCAACCTTGCGGATGGGTCCACCATTTCCGTCGGCGACACGCTTTTCCAGGTCAGCTACTCGGGGGGTGACGGCAACGACCTGGTGCTGACGGTGGTTCCGGAGCCGGCCACCACGATGCTGTTCGGCCTGGGTCTCGCCTCGGTGCTCTTCTTCCGTCGGCGGTTGGGCTGAGTCGCCCGCCCGAAGCCGCCTTTGCGAAGACCCGACCGGAAACGGTCGGGTCTTTTGCCGTCTCCGTCCCGGGATTCCCATCCGATTCGATTTCAAAATTTTCCTAAAAGGGCGACCGGAGCACATGGGCCGGCGGGGGGAATATCGCCGGTCCCGCGCAGATGAGCAGGCCGCCGGGATCGACGGAAAACGGGGGTTTTTCTGACGCGTGACGGAGAGTGTCCGTGGGGAGGGGAGTTTGAGGGTGGTCGTCAACAAGGTGCCGCTTCCTGCGAGTCGGGCCGGACTCCGTATCGGGCTGCGGTTGCGTGGGGGCGGTATGGGTTGCCGGGAACGGTGGTGAGGAAAGCGCGAGGGTTCCGCCGTCCGGGAAGGAAAACGGATTTTCGTCGGGCGGGAAGGCGCATCTCGCCATTGCCAGATTTTTCCCTTCGGCATACAACGAAACCTCTCCCGTGAAGTCATCTCCATCGTCCCAGATTCGGCCCATCCACAAGTTGATGGCCGCCAACCGTAGTGAAATCGCCATCCGGGTCTTCCGTTCGGCCACGGAACTCGACCTGCGAACGGTCGCCGTTTTTGCCCGGGAGGACCGGTTCAGCATCCACCGTTTCAAGGCTGACGAGGCTTACATGCTGCCCGAGGACAAGGGGCCGGTGGGCGCCTATCTCGACATCGAGGCCGTCGTGTCGATCGCGAAGGAACATGGCGTGGATGCCATCCATCCCGGCTATGGATTCCTTTCCGAGAACGCCGATTTTGCGCGGGCCTGTGCCCGCGAGGGCATCCTTTTCATCGGTCCGCGTCCCGAGCTCCTCGAACTCATGGGGGACAAGGTCGCGGCCCGCGCCGAGGCCAAGCGGTTGGGGGTGCCCACCCTGCCCGGCACGGACGAGCCGGTGAAGGACCGCGCCCGTGCGCTCAGGCTGGCGCGGGAAATCGGCTTTCCGCTCATCATCAAGGCGGCCTTCGGTGGCGGCGGACGCGGCATGCGTGTCGTGCACAAGGAGGCCGATCTTGAACGTCTGCTCGACGACGCCCAGAACGAGGCGGCGCGCGCCTTTGGGAATCCGGCGGTCTTTCTGGAAAAATTCATCGGCCGGGCCAAGCACCTCGAGGTGCAGATCCTCGGTGACCGCCACGGCAATGTGGTGCACCTCTACGAACGCGACTGCTCGGTGCAGCGCCGTCACCAGAAGGTCATCGAAATCGCGCCTTCCGTGGGCCTGGATCCGAGGGTCCGCGCCGAACTGCTGGACGCGGCCGTCCGGCTGGCGGCGGGAACAAAATACGACAACGCCGGCACCATCGAGTTCCTCTACGACATGGATTCGCAGGAGTGGTTCTTCATCGAAATGAACCCGCGCATCCAGGTCGAGCACACCGTCACCGAGGTCGTCACCAACATCGACATCGTCCGCTCGCAGATTCTTATCGCGCAGGGCTATTCGCTGCACAGTGCGGAGGTCGGCATGCCGCCCCAGGGGTCGATTCCCTGCAATGGCAACGCCGTGCAATGCCGCGTCACCACGGAGGATCCGGCCAACAACTTCATCCCCGACTACGGCGAAATCCTCACCTATCGCTCCGCGGCCGGCTTTGGCATCCGGCTCGACGGCGGCATGGGCAATGCCGGCAGCGTGATCACGCCGTTTTACGATTCGATGCTGGTGAAGATCACCGCCTCCGGAAAGGATTTTCCGACCGCCCTGCAGCGCATGAGCCGGGCGTTGCGCGAGTTCCGCATCCGCGGCGTGAAGACGAACATTCCGTTCCTGGAAAACGTCATCGCCAACGAGACCTTCCGTTCCGGCCAGGCGACCACCCAACTCATTGACACGACGCCGGAGCTGTTCAAGTTCCGTCCGCGCAAGGACCGCGCCACCAAGTTGCTGGCCTTCCTCGGCGACGTCATCGTCAACGGCAATCCCCACGCCAAGGGATTCAAGCCCTCCAAACCCTTCACCGAGGCGGTCGTGCCGCCCTGCGATGAAAAAACGCCGCCGCCTCCCGGCACGCGCCAGAAGCTGCTGGAACTCGGCCCCGCCAAGTTTGCCCAGTGGGTGCTTAACGAAAAGCGGCTCCTTTTCACCGACACGACCTTCCGGGACGCCCACCAGTCCCTGATGGCCACCCGCATGCGCACCTACGACATGCTGGCCGTGGCCAATGGTGTGGCGCGCCGGATGCCGCAGCTCTTCAGTCTGGAGATGTGGGGCGGCGCCACCTTCGACACCGCCATGCGTTTCCTCCGCGAGGATCCCTGGCAGCGTCTGCGCCAGCTGCGCGAGCGCATTCCGAACATCTGCTTCCAGATGCTCTTCCGCGGCAGCAATGCGGTGGGGTATTCGAACTACCCGGACAATGTCGTGCGCGGCTTCGTGAAACACGCCGCCGAGGCGGGCATGGACATCTTCCGCATCTTCGATTCGCTCAACTACACGCCGAATCTCAAGGTGGCCATGGAGGCCGTCCAGGGCACGCACGCCGTCTGCGAGGCGGCCATTTGCTACACGGGGGACATTCTCGATCCCAAGCGGACCAAATATTCGCTGAAGTATTACGTCAATCTCGCCAAGGAGCTCCAAAAGATGGGGGCGCACATGCTGGCCATCAAGGACATGGCCGGCCTCTGCCGTCCGTATGCCGCGCGGGCTCTGGTCAAGGCGCTCAAGGAGGAGATCGGCATTCCGATCCATTTCCACACCCACGACACCAGCGGCATCAACGCGGCGTCCATCCTGTCGGCGTCCGAGGCCGGCGTGGATGTGGTGGACGCAGCCATCGCGTCGTTTTCCGGTTCGACCAGCCAGCCGAACCTCAATTCCCTCGTCGCCGCCCTGGAACACACCAAGCGGGAGTCCGGACTCGATCTGGAGACGCTCAACGAATACTCCGACTACTGGGAAACGGTGCGCGAGTATTACCGTCCCTTCGACACCGCGCCGAGGACGGGTTCCGCCGAGGTTTACCTGCACGAGATGCCGGGTGGACAGTTCACCAACCTCAAGGAACAGGCCGCCAGCATGGACATCGCCCACCGCTGGCCGGAGATCGCGCGCTGCTACGCCGAGGTGAACGAATTGTTCGGCGACATCGTGAAGGTCACACCGAGCAGCAAGGTGGTCGGGGACATGACCATGTTCCTCATCACGCGCGGCATCAAGCCGGCCGATGTGGTCAACCTGCCGCCCGGCACGCCGTTCCCGGAATCGGTCATCGACATGCTGGCCGGCGGACTGGGACAGCCGGTGGGCGGCTGGCCCAAGGCGCTGCAGAAGGTCGTCCTCGGCAGACGCAAGCCGCTGACCGGCCGTCCGGGCGCCCATGCCAAGCCGGTGAAATTCGAGGCCGTTCGCGAGGAACTGCGCGCCAAACTCAAGCGCGAGCCCACCGACGACGACGTCTACAGCTACCTGATGTATCCCCAGGTCTTCCTCGATTACGCCAAGTTCGAGCGCGATTACGGCGACGTCTCCGTGCTGCCGACGCCGGCGTTTTTCTACGGCATGGCGCCGCAGCAGGAACTGTCCGTCGAACTTGAGAAGGGCAAGACGCTCTTCATCAGCCTGGTCAACGTCACCGAGCCCGACGCCGACGCGCGCCGCACCGTGGCCTTTGAGCTCAACGGTCTGCCACGCCACACCAGCGTCACGGACAAGACGATCAAACCCAAGACCGCGCCGCGGGTGAAGGCCGACCCGGCCGATCCGCTGCAGATCGCCGCGCCGATTCCCGGCATGGTGACGAGTCTGGCGGTGTCCGTCGGCAGCAAGGTGAAGAAGGGCGACAAGCTCCTCACCCTTGAAGCCATGAAGATGCTCACCACGCTGACCGCCCCCTCGGAGGGCATCGTGTCGGAGATCTTTGTGAAGGTGGGTGAAACCGTGGAAAGCAAGGACCTCGTCCTGCGCCTGAGAAAGGAATAGGGGCCCTTGCGCAACTTTTGGGGACGGCGGAGGTTTCATCCCTGATGAACCGAATGATTCTCTCCGCCGTGGCCGGTCTGACCGCCGTGCTTTCCCCGACCCTTTCCGCCGAACCCCCGACCGCCACGCCGGCGGCCGGTCCGGCCGTGCAGACCGAGCCCGCCAAGGGCGATCGCGCCGCGCGTGCGAAGGAGCGCCTCGAAAAAATGAAGAGCGAACTCGGCCTCACGGACGAGCAGGCCAAAAAGGTGCAGGAAATTTTTGCCGCCCAGCGCGAGGCGGCCAAAGGCGTCCGGGAGGATTCCTCGCTGTCGGACGAGCAGAGGAAGGAAAAGCTGAAGGCGGCCCGCGCCGAGGCGGACGCCCAAATGTCCGCCGTGCTCACCCCCGAGCAGAAGGCCAAGTGGGAGGAACTGAAAAAACAACGTCCGGGCCGGGACGGCGGACGGTAGAACGCGTCCGCTTTCCCGCGGGGCGGGCCGCCTGAGCACCGCCGCCCCGCGTTTTGTCGGGAATCGGAAGGGCGGTCAAAGTGTCGGCGGGCCGGCCCGCTCCGGCATTTTCTTCATACCCAAGCCGGTCCGCTTTCGGTATGCACAGGGCCGCCCGCATGAAAAAAAGGCTGTCCCTTCTGCTGCAAGCGCTGGTGAGCGTGATCCTGCTCGCCTGGATTTTCTGGCGGCCGGAATTTCGCACCCAGGTCTGGCAGGTGGTCACGTCGGCCGATCCCGCCTGGCTGGCGGCGGGCTTTGCCGTGGCCGGTCTGGGCAATCTTCTCGGCGTGGTGCGGTGGGCGGTCTTTCTGAAGGTCCTGCGGATTTCCCTGCCGGTCTGGGAGATTGTGAGGCTGTCGTTCGTGGGCCTGTTTTTCAACAGCTTCCTCGTCGGCGCGGTGGGGGGCGACGCCGTGAAGGTCGTCTGGCTGGCGGCCCGGGGACACAACAAGACGTCCGCCCTGCTTTCGGTCCTCATGGACCGCATGAGCGGCCTGGGTGCGCTCGTGCTCTGTTCCCTCACCTTCATGCTCTGGCGCCTGGACTGGCTGATGTCCAGCCCGGTGGTGGCGGGCGTGATCAGGTTTGTCTTCGGCTATCTGGCGGTGGTCATTCTTTTGATGGCCTTCTCGTTTGTGATCAGCGCGCGGGGCCTCACCGGCCGGCTGCCGCAGCGTCTGCCGGGACGCCGGATGATCCTGGAATTCACCGACACCTACATCCGGTTCGTCTCCGCCTGGCGCGCGACCCTGGTGGCCTCGGCGCTCTCCTTGGTCATCCTGCTGGCGTATTTCGCGACCTTTTATTGCAGCGCCCGCGCCTTCGGCGTGAACCTGCCCGTGCCGGACTTTTTCGCCTTCATGCCGGCGGTGGACATCATTTCCGCGCTGCCGGTGAGCCTGGGCGGGTTTGGCGTGCGCGACAAACTCTTCGGCATTCTGCTCGGCGACCTTGCCGGCGTGCCCATGGCGCAGGCCGTTTCCGTTTCCCTGGGAGGCGCCGTGCTGTCCCTGCTCTGGGGACTCTTCGGTCTGGCCTTGCTGCCGTCGTATCGTCAGGTTGTCCGATCATGAAATCCGCCTTGCGCGCCACCGCCGAACGCTACCGTCCCTGGCCGAATCTTTATTATTACGCCCGCGGCAAACTGGCGCTCGATCCGGCCTACCCGGCGGTCGCGCGGGAACTGGCCTCCTCGCCGCGCCCGCTGCTCGACATCGGCTGCGGCATGGGGCTGCTGGCCGCCTGGCTGCGCGCCCACGGCCACCGGGCGCCCATCGTGGGCATGGATGTGGACGACCGGAAAATCCGCATTGCCCGGGATCTTCTCGGCGCCGAGGGGGCCGCGTTCCACACCGGCGATGCGCTCGATTTCGCCCCGCATTCCGGCGATGTCGTCATGCTCGACGTGCTGCATTATTTCGACGACGCCCAACAGGAGCGGCTGCTTGCGAAGATTGCCCGAAGTCTCGCTCCGGGCGGGGTGGCCATGATCCGCGTCACCCTCAACGACAAAAGCTGGCGCTTTGCCGCCACCCGGCTGGAGGAGTGGTTTGTGCACGCCAGCGGATGGATTCCCACCAGCGGGTGGAACTTCCCCACCCGGGACGAGGTGTTCCGCGCGTTTGCCGCCGCGGGCCTGTCCGGCGAGGTGCGCCCCATGTGGGGGATCACCCCGTTCAACAGCTATCTCTTCACTTTTCGCCGTCCTGCGGAGTCGGCTTGAAAGAATCGGCGTTTTCCGTTGAAATGGCCCAAATGAAAAGGTTCCTCCTCCTCGCCCTGGCTGTTCCCCTGCTATTCACGTCCTGCATGACGTCCCAGGTGCTCGCCAAGGCCCAGGGAAAAAACTGGCCCGTCCAATCGGATGAGGAAGCCGCTCCCCCTCCCGCCCCGCTTTATTACGCCCTCCTGCCGATTTCCATTCCGGTGGACATCGCCTTTTACCCGTTCTTCTTTTTCCGGGATCAGGCCCTGGCCCGCGAACAGGCCCGCTGCGACTGAGGGCCCGGCGGGGTCATGAGGCGGAGGCCCCTGACTTCGGGAGCTCCAGAAGCTCGCGGGCCCGGGCGAGGGCGCGGTCGAAGTTGGCGCAGAAATTTTTGCGTCCGATCACTTCGATGAAGTTGGCCTGACGCAGGAGCTGCAGCGGCTGACGGTGGATGCCGCTGATGATGATGTGTCCGCCGGACTTCTTGAGGCGTTCGACAACGCTCTCCAGAGCGTTCAGTGCGGTCGCGTCCATTGCGCTGACCAGATGCAGCCTCAGGATGAGCACGCGGGGAAGAGTCTCGCTGGTGAGGATGGCGTCCTCCATCTTCTCCGCCGCCCCAAAAAGAAACGGCCCGAAAATCCGGTAAACCTTCACGCCTTCGGGAATGGACTTGCCCTGCGCCAGCTGCTCCGGGGTTTCGAGCTGGTCGTTTTCGGTGACCGCGGAAACCTCCGTGGTTTCGGCGACGCGGCGGATGAAAAGCATCGCGGCCAGCACCATGCCGATCTCCACGGCGATGACGAGGTCGAAGATGACCGTGAGGCCGAAGGTGGTCATGAGAACCAGGGCGTCGCTGCGCGGCATCTGCCGCAGGCGGGCCAGTTCGTGCCATTCCCCCATGCGGAAGGACACGGCGATGAGGACGGCGGCCATGGCGGCCATGGGCACGTACACCGCATAACGCGCGAAGAGCAGCACAATGAGCAGCAAGGTCACGGCATGAACCAGTCCGGCCACGGGGGAACGCGCGCCGTTGCTGATGTTGGCGGACGTGCGGGCGATGGCGCCCGTGGCGGGCAGTCCGCCGAAAAACGGACAGAGGATGTTGGCCAGGCCCTGCGCGATGAGTTCCGTGTTGCTGTCATGACGGTCCCCGCTCAGGCCGTCGGCCACCACCGCGGAGAGCAGGGATTCGATGGCGCCCAGCAGCGCAATCGCGGTGGCGGGGCCGATCAGGCTGCGGATCATTTCAAAGTCCAGTTTCGGAACGCGAAACGGCGGCAGGCCCGAAGGGATGGCATCCGGCCCGAACTTGGAGCCGATGGTGGCGAGGCCGGCGGAATCCGCCAGACCGAACACGGTCACCAGAACCGTGGCGCCCAGCATGGCCACGATGGATCCGGGAACCGCCTTCAGACCGAGCCGCGGCCAGAAAAGGATGAGGGCCAGACAGCCGGCCGCCAGAGCCAGCGTCGGCAGGTGCACCGAGGGTGCGTGCTCCACCAGCCAGTGGATCTTTTCCAGAAACTCGCGGGGCGCCTCGTGGGAGGGCAGGCCGAGAAAATCCGCGGCCTGCGTCGCCATGATCGACACCGCAATGCCGGTGGTGAATCCGCTGGTGACCGGCCACGGGATGAATTTGATGAGGGTGCCCATGCGGGCCAGCCCCATGAAGAGAAGGATAAAGCCGGCCATGATGGTGGCGAGGATCAGCCCCAGGTAGCCGTGCCGTTCGATGATCATCAGCACCACGGGGATGAAGGCCGCGGTCGGACCTCCGATCTGGTAGCGGCTGCCGCCCAGGCCCGAAATCAGGAACCCGGCGATGATCGCGGTGAAAAGGCCGATGGCCGGCGCCGGATACGGGGTCGCCGTTCCGGCGGGAATGCTGGCAATGCCCAGCGCGAGGGCGAGAGGAAGCGCAATAAGCCCCACGGTGAGTCCCGCCAGTCCGTCGGCGGCCAGATCCCGCAGGGTGTACCCCTCGCGCAGCGATTTCAGCAGGCGGGGCCGGAAATGAAGGAGGGGGCCGCGGCGTTTCATGAACGGGAGGCGGTCGCGGAACGGGATCCCGGGAGATAGAGGAAGAGTCCGCAATGGTCGCAGACCTCGAGGTCCTGGCTGGATTTCAGCCGGGCGGCATGCTCCGCGGGCAAACGCTGGCCGCAGGCGGAACAGACGCCGTCCCGCACCTCGGCGACACTGGTGTTGGTCCGATGGAGCATCCGGTCATGGTGGGCGAGGATCGCCGCCGGTAGGATGCCGCGCAGACGCGCAATTTCGAATTTTCGCTCCCATTCCGTCAGCGCCGCACACAAAGGACCCCTTCCGGACTCCAGAAGGCAAAGCCTGCGCAGCGACGCGGTGATTTTGGCTGGTGTTGGCATGAGACCTCCCAATGCAGTTCCCGTGCCGGAATATGGATTTGTATGTAATTGGTGAATAATAAATAGGTTATAAAATTTTCATCCGTCCGGCCGCTTGGCGGAACGTACGTCAAATGCGCAAAAATTGCGCGACATCCGCGTAAAAGCTGCGCATACTGGGGCCATGAACCCCGCGAATGTGGCGATCCTGGTGATGGATCGAGCCAACCGTTTTCTGGAAGGCATTTCGCGAGTCCTGAAGGACGCGGGGTATCAGGTGCGCACCGCGACCACCGAGCGGGCCGCCCGCGGGCTGACCGCGCGGGAGCATTTCAACATCATCATCAAGGCCTTTGATCCCCGGGGGGCGGACCGGTTTGCGGTGATGGATGCGCTGCGGCGGGAGTCCCCCGACACCCAGTTCATTTTTGTGAGCGAGGGCGGGAGCATCCGGACGGCGATGGAGGCGATCCATCACGGCGCCTTCGATTATCTCAGCTGGCCGGCCGAGAATGAACACATCCTGCGTTCCGTACGTCAGGCGCTGGAGCACCAGGCGGTGGTGGCGGATGATCCGGAAATCCGCAAGCGGCTGAAACGGCGGGCGGACGTGGACATTTTTGTCGGGGAGAGCGCCGGGATGCGCGAGGTGCAGGAGATCGTGCGTCAGGTGGCGCCGACCGATGTCAGCGTGCTCATCCAGGGGGAATCGGGGACGGGAAAGGAAATCGTCGCGCGCGCGATTCACGAACGGAGCCATCGCCAGGACGGACCCTTTGTGGCGGTGAACTGCGCCGCGCTGCCGGAAACGCTCATCGAGTCGGAGTTTTTCGGCCACGTCCGCGGCGCCTTTACGGGCGCGATTGCGGACAAGGCGGGCCGGTTTGAACTGGCCCGCGGCGGCACGTTGTTCCTCGACGAAATCGGCGACCTTTCCCGGCTGGGCCAGGCGGATCTGCTGCGGGTGCTGGAGGACGGCGTGTTCCGGCCCATAGGAAGCCGGACGGTGGTGCGTCACAACGCCCGCATCGTGGCGGCCACCAACCGGGATCTGGAGGCGCTGTGCGCCTCGGGGGGATTTCGGGAGGACCTGCTTTACCGCCTGAACGTGATCACAATCACTCTGCCGCCGCTGCGCGAGCGCCCGGAGGACGTGCCGCTGCTGGTGGAAATGTTCCGCCGCCATTTTGCCATGCGTCATGGCCGCCCGCGCAAACGCTTCCGGCCGGAGGCGATCCGGGCCATGCAGGCCTTTTCCTGGCCGGGAAATGTCCGGCAGCTGCGGAACATCGTCGAACGTCTGGTGCTGGTGACGCCCTCGGCGGAAATCGGGGTCGAGGATCTACCCCCCGCCGTGCGGGAGGGACCGCCGCCGGCGGCGGAACCCGTCGGAGGCACCCTGGCCGAGCGGGAGGAGGCGTGGATCCGTGAGACTCTGGCGCGGGTGGACGGCAACCGCACCCGCGCCGCCGAACGGCTCGGCATCAGCCGCCGCACGCTTCAATACAAACTTCAGAAAATCGAACGCAGGAAACGGGAAGGCGGGGGTGCGGCGCGGGACGGAAGGCGGTGAGTGCGGGAGCCCGGGCGGCGTGCCGCGCGCCCGGGGAGGGACCGTGCGGCGTGAACGGGGGCGTTATTTCCGATGAATGAGGGCGAGGGCCTTGCCCTGACGGTAGGCGGCGCGGAATTGCCGGGGGGTGAGTCCGCAGATCTTGCCGAGCAGACGCGCGAGGTAGTTGGGGTCGTTGAGTCCCACGCCGGCGGCGACCTCCTTGATGGAGGCGTCGGTTTCCTTGAGCAGTTGCATGGCATGGTGGACCCGGCGGCTTTGGAGGTAATGGGAGGGGGTCATGCCGTAGGCCGCCAGGAAGGCCCGGAAGAGGGTGGCGCGATGGACGCGCATGTCCCGGGCGAGCGCGGTGACATTCAACTGCGGGTCGGCAAACTCCGCGTCGATCCGCTTGCGGCACTGCTCGACCCAGGAGGGATGTTGTTCCGCAAAGGCGGGCAGGCTGCCTTCCATGGCGGCGAGCAGCAGGGCGTGGGCGAGGTGGGCGGCCTCGCGATCCCCGGCCACCGTGCCCTGGCGGACGGTTTCCTGCAGGGACCGGAAGAGTTCCACCGGACAGCGCCGGGCCGGCAGCGGCCGGGTCCGCAGGCCCATGGATTCGATCCACTGGCGGCTGTCGGGATGATCGAGGGTGAACCAGTGGTATTTCCAGCGCGGACTCACCGCGCGGAGATCATGGAGCTCGCCGGGCAGCAGGAAAAAAATCTCCTGTTCCCGCACGCGGACGTGCCGCTTGGCGAAATGGAACTCGCCGACGCCCGACTCCGTCCAGAAGATCTGGGTGAAGGCCTTGTGCACCGGAGGATCCACCACCGTGCCGCCGGGGATGTCGTATTCGCCCACGGACCGCACCGTCAGCGGAAGACAGGGGGGAGGCTGGGGGTTGAAACGGAAGAGGGAGATTTTGTGAGCTGGCAACATCTGTCCTGTTATTACGACATCCCTCTTCTGGTGAAAAGGGGGAACGGGATTATGATTTTTCCCGAATCGCAACATTTTCATGAAATCTCCCAAAATTGTCATCGTCGGGGCAGGCAGTCTGTTTTTCGGCCGGCAGGCCATCTGGGCGGCGGCGCACCTTCCGGGTTTGCGCGGCTGCACGCTGAGTCTGGTGGACATCGATCCGGAGCGGCTGGAAAAGCTGGACCGTCTGGCCCGCCTGGCCACGGCCGGATCCGGAACGCGCGTCGAGGTTTTCACCGATTATCGGGAGGCGCTGCCGGGCGCGGATTTTGTGGTGCTGAGCTTTTCCAAGAAGAACACCCACTACCGCCGCATTGAATGCGAGGTGGGCGCCAAATACGGCATCCGCTCCTGCTCGGGCGACACCATCGGGCCCGCCGGCATTTTCCACACGATGCGGGAATTTCCCAAGATTCTCGAAATCGCCCACGCCGTGGAGGAAATCTGCCCGGACGCCTGGGTGATCAATTACGTGAATCCCTCCGCCGCCATGGGCATCGGGCTCATGCGGCACTCGAAGGCGAAGAGCCTCGCCCTCTGCGACACGCACCACATGCCGGGCAAAAAGCGGAGCTACCTCGAATTCATCGGCGAGGACGTTTCGAAGATGGACCGGTTCGACCTGCGCATTGCCGGGGTGAACCATTTCACCTGGATGCTGAAGGCCGAGCTGGAGGGTGTGGACCTCATGCCGCGCATCCGCGACGCCTTTTGGCAGCACGGCCTTGAGGAAAAGGACGAGGGGGCGTCCAAGGCGCGGTTCAACAACTTCATCACCGCGCAGTTGACCGATCTCTTCGGGGCGATCCCCACCTGCACGGGTCACACCAAGGAATATGTGCCCTTTTATCAGGGGCGCGCCGCCATTCAGGAGCGCATTCCGCCCTTGGCCGTGTTCGACTGTGATGAACGGGACCGCTGGACGGCCCGCGTCTGGGAGGAGATTGACGACTACATCTCGGGCAAGAGGCCGATGGAGGAATTTCACAGCAGCCTCCATTCCGACCATGCCACCGACATCATTCAGACGATGATCATCGAGGACGGGCGCACCTACTACATCAACACGCCCAATCGCAACGGCGTGGACGGTGGCAAGGCCGTGGGCAATCTGCCCGAGGATGCCTTCCTGGAACTCGAGTGCCGCCTCGACCGGAATGGTCCGCGTCCGCTGCCCGTGGGGGATTTTCCGCTGGGCTTGCGCTCGCTGCAGTATCTCATCCTCGACATTCACGAGCTGACCATCGAGGCCATCATGCGCCGCGACCGCAACCTGCTGGTGCGGGCGCTGTCGATCGACCCGCTGGTCAATTCCATCGCCACCGCCAAGGTGGTGATCGACGAGCTCTTCGAGCTTGAGAAGGAGGAACTGCAGGACTGGCCGGAGCCCGCCGAAGGGGATTCCCGTCCGCAGACCCCGGTGGCCTCCGTTTCGGGCAGGAACCTGCAGTTGTATTGAGGATATCCGGAACGGCCTTCCGGCGGAAACGGGTCCGGCGTCCTGCCGGCCCCCGCTCCGTCGGGGGGCGTTTCCTTATTTCACGACGATATTGACCAGCTTGCCCCTGATGACGATCACCTTGGCGACGGTTTTGCCGGCGGTCGCCTCCTGAATCTTCGGGGAGGCGAGGGCGGTCTTTTCGACGTCGGCGTCCGGGGCGTCGGCCTTTACCGTGATGCGGTCGCGCACCTTGCCGTTGACCTGCACGGCGAGTTCGATTTCCTCGACGGTCAGGTATTTTTCGTCGTGGGAGGGCCAGGGCTGGGTGGAGGCGCGGCCTTCGAAGCCGGGGAATTTTTTCCCGAGCTGTTCCCAGAGCTCCTCGGTGATGTGCGGCGCGAAGGGCGAGAGGAGCGGAAGGAGAATGCGCAGCGCCCCGACCGGACGCGGGCTGGCCTTTACGAATTCATTGGTGAACACCATCATCTGTGAAATGGCGGTGTTGAAGGCGAAGTCCTCAAGGTCCGCCGTGACCTTCTTGATGGTGGCGTGGGCCACGCGCAGCTGGGCGGGGGTCAGTTCGATGTCCTTCAACTCCGACGACACCTGCCAGGCGCCCTCCTGGGTTTCCTCCATGGCCAGGCGCCAGACGCGGCCGAGGAAGCGGTAGACGCCTTCGACGCCCTTCATGCTCCAGGGTTTCATTTGCTCGAGCGGCCCCATGAACATCTCGTAGAGACGCAGCGAGTCGGCCCCGTATTCCTCGATCACCGAGTCGGGCGTGATGACATTGCCGCGGCTCTTGGACATCTTCTGGTTGTCGGGGCCGAGGATGATGCCCTGGTTGACCAGGCGCTGAAAGGGTTCGGAGGTGGACAGGTACCCGAGATCAAAGAGCACCTTGTGCCAGAAGCGCGCGTAGAGCAGGTGCAGCACGGCGTGCTCGGTGCCGCCGACATAAAGATCCACGCCGCCGCGGTTTTTGTTGTCCGTCTTGCCGCCGCTTCCGGTCATCCAGAACCGTTCGGCCTCCTCGCCGACGAACCGCCCGTTGTTTTTCGGATCGCAGAAGCGCAGGTAATACCAGCACGAGCCGGCCCATTGCGGCATGGTGTTGGTTTCGCGCACGGCCTTCTCGGAATAGCGCACCCATTCGGTGGCCTTGGAGAGCGGCGGTTCGGGCGAGCCGGTCGGCTTGAAGTCGTCCATGTCGGGCTGGACGACGGGGAGTTCGCTTTCGTCGAGGGGACGGTGTCTGCCGTCCTCCCACACGATGGGGAACGGTTCGCCCCAGTAGCGCTGACGCGAAAAGAGCCAGTCGCGCAGCTTGTAATTGACGGTGCCGTGGCCGAGGCCCTTTTCCTTCAGCCAGGCGGTCATGCGCTTCTTGGCCTCCGCGGTCGGCAGTCCGTCGAGGAACTGGGAATTGACCGCGGTGCCCTCGCCGGTGAAGCCCTCCCATTTTTCGCCGCCGGGAGGCTGCACGACCTGGCGGATCTTCAGGTTGTACTTCGTGGCGAACTCAAAGTCCCGTTCGTCGTGCGCCGGCACGGCCATGATGGCGCCCGTGCCGTAGCCCATGAGGACGTAATCGGCGATCCACACGGGGAGGAGTTCGCCGTTGACCGGATTGACCGCAAAGGCGCCGGTGAAGACGCCGGTCTTTTCCTTGGAGAGCTCGGTGCGCTCGAGGTCGGATTTCGAGGCGACCTGCTTCCGGTAGGCCTCGACGCTTTCCTTCTGGGCCGGGGTCGTGATTTTGGACACGAGCGGATGCTCCGGCGCCAGCACCATGTAGGTGGCGCCGAAAAGGGTGTCGGGCCGGGTGGTGAAGACCTCGAGCGGATAGCGCGAGTTGAAGATGGAAAACTTCACCATGGCGCCCTCGGAACGGCCGATCCAGTTTCGCTGCAGGAGCTTGATGCCCTCGGGCCAGTCGAGGCCGTCGAGCTCGGAGATCAGGCGCTCGGCATAGGCGGTGATGCGCAGCATCCATTGGCGCAGGGGACGGCGCTCGACCGGATGGCCGCCGACCTCGCTTTTGCCGTCGATGACCTCCTCGTTGGCCAGCACGGTGCCGAGGGCCGGACACCAGTTCACCGGCATTTCGGCGACATAGGCCAGGCGGACCTTGTCGGGATCGGTCCCCTTGAACGTGCTGATGGGCTCGGCCTTCCTGGTGGCCGGATTGAACCAGGAGTTGTAGAGCTTGAGGAAGATCCACTGCGTCCAGCGGAAATAATCCGGGTCCGTCGTGCTGATTTCGCGCGACCAGTCGTAGCTGAAGCCGAGCGACTGGAGCTGGGACTTGAAGCGGGCGATGTTGCGTGCGGTGGTTTCCCGCGGATGCTGGCCGGTCTTGATGGCGAACTGCTCGGCCGGCAGGCCGAAGGCGTCCCACCCCATGGGGTGCAGCACGTTGAATCCGCGCATGCGTTTGTAGCGCGAAATGATGTCGGTGGCCGTGTAGCCCTCGACGTGTCCGACGTGGAGCCCCTCGCCGCTGGGGTAGGGGAACATGTCGAGGACGTAATATTTCGGCTTCTGGGGATCAAAACCCGGTTCGCCGGGATTCGGAGCGCGGAAGGCGCCCTCCTCCAGCCAGCGCTTCTGCCACCGGGATTCGAATTCAGGAAAGGGAAATTGCTTACGTTGAGCGGCCATGGGAAAAGGGGAGCGAATATGGCAGAGAGTCTCGATTCTGAAAACCACCGATTGCTGGTCTCCACCCGGAACGCCCACAAAATCGACGAGATTCGCGCCATTTTGGGCCCGGATTTCAGCGTTTTTGACCTCTCCGTCCTGCCGGACCCCCCGGAGGTTGAGGAGACGGGCTCGACCTTTGAGGAAAACGCCACCCTCAAGGCGGTGGCGGCCTCCCTGCGGTTCGACGGCTGGGTGATCGCAGACGATTCGGGCCTGGAAGTCGACGCCCTCCAGGGGGCTCCCGGGGTGCATTCCGCCCGCTATGCCGGACGTCATGGTGACGATGCCGCCAACAATGCCCTGCTGTTGCAAAACCTGGCCAGGGTTCGCGGACGGGACCGCTCGGCCCGCTTTCGGTGTGTCATCGTGCTGGCCCGGGCCGGCCGCAAGCTGGCGGCCTTCAGCGGCACGGTCGAAGGGGTGATCGTCGAGGAACCCCGCGGCGGGGGCGGGTTCGGATACGATCCCCTTTTTGTGCCGGACGGCTACGGGAAAACCTTCGGGGAACTGCCGGCCTCGGTCAAAAATTCCCTCAGTCATCGCGCCCGCGCCCTTGGGAAACTGCGGGACTGGCGCGGCTGGATCTGAAGTTTCGGCAGGGCAATCACGGGTTCCCCGGGAAATTCTTGCAATTTGCGGGCATCGGGGCATTTATCTTTTTTTATGAGCATGCAACAGGTTGCATGGAGTTCATTGGCAAGGGGAAATTTTTTTCCCAAGAGATTTTTCCGGCGTTTTGCACGGTCATGAGGGTTGCGAGGCGTGTTCGTTTTCTGATGGTCAACGATCACGTTCTTTTGAGTGATCTGCTGGCCCATTTCTGTTCCACATCCCGGGAGTTCAGACTGCGGGGGGTGGCCGGTTCCCTGACCGAAGCGGAGAAGGTTCTGGAGCGGGAGGAGATTGACGCCCTTCTTCTCAGCCTCAGTTTGCCCGGGGAGAATCCCCTGCCTTCGATTTCCACTTGGCGGAAACGCTTCCCCTCAGTCCGGTTTCTGATCATGGGGGCGACGGCCAAACCATCGGTGGTGGCTGAGACGACCAAATGGGGGGCCATCGGGTTTGTTTCCCGGAGGGATGCCTTGGCCGCCTTGCTGGAAGCCCTCCGTCGGGCCGCGGTGGGATTGCCCTACGTGTCCTCCCGCCTGAACCCCGGCACCCGCTCGAAATCCTCGGATCTGCTGCCGGCGCTGAGTCCCCGGGAGACTCTGATTTTGCGCAATATCGCAGCCGGCCGACCGGTGCGGACCATTGCCGAGAATCTTGGCATCAGCACCAAAACGGTGGAGCGCCACAAGGAGAACATCAAAATCAAACTCAACCTGCGCAGTGCCTCCGAGATCCTCCGGGAGGCGGTGCGCGTTTTTCCCGCCGAATTCGACGACTGATTCCCATGTCTTTCTCCTATTTTCGTGATCCCCGCTATCAAACGGAGCGCCGTCTCCTCTTCATCGGCCTTCCCCTCGTCCTTCTTGTCGGTGCGGGATTGGGCGTCGGGGTCGTGTTCCTGCGCCCCCATCTGGGGCGCCTCGGAAACCTCGGGAGCGGTCAGCCCGAAGCGCGGAATATCCTGCAACCTATTGTAAAATATGCGCCAAAAACTCCCCAGATGGCGTTGAATGATGCGCGAAAGGCGGCTGATGAAGGGGACTTTGAAAGAGCGGCAGTCCTCCTGGATCAGGTGAATCCCAAAGCGGTCCGGTTGGCGGATTTCGTGGAGTTGAGTGGTCGCATCAAGGCGGCAACCGGATTTCCGGAGGCGGCAAGGACGGAATACGCCCGCGGATTACGTGAGGATCCTTCCGCACACCTTCACTACTGGCAGGCTGTGCTGGATCGCGATGCCGGAGATCTTTCGTCCGCAATTTCTCACTGCGATCGCGCCCTGGTCATGGATCGAAATCATCCTCTCGCGTCCAATGAGCGACTGCTTCTTATGTTGCAATTGTCCAAAAAAGAGGAGGTGAGATCAGAAATAACCTCCCTTATAACAGACAACCGTCCCAAGGCACAGTGGTTGGTGGGCCTGGCCGGGATTGCCCTTGAGGAGGGTCAGGTGGAGGAGGCCGTCACCTTGTTGACCCACGCTCGTTCCGTTCTGGATCGCTCCGATTATTTTCAATTGCTCACCCATCCCCTTCTTGCGCGGCATCAAACGAATGCGCGGCTTTTCCCGCTTTTCCTCCGAAATTCGGAAGCGGCGGCTCCGGGACAAAATTGAGCAAAATCTCCCGGAATGGGGGAAACTCCCATTGGCGGTGAGGACTCATATTCTTAGACAACCAGTCGCAGGATCAACAAACAACAATCGGGAAAAATGAAAAAACATCTGTTCATCGCAATTTTAGGGCTCCTGGCGATCCCCGTTTTGGGTCTCGCGGAAGAGGTGCTGGTCCAGACCTCGTCCAATGAGTGGAGTGTGAGTCGCGACATCGTCATTACGGGAAGTTCCTCCACCATTGGCACCCAAGCCTCCGGAATTGGCGGGACGATCACGGTGAGCGAATACCTGGGCACGTTGGATCTGACCCGCGTGGTGATCAAGGTTCTCCAGCCGGCGCCGGATCAGTCTCCGACGATTTCTGCCACCCTTTCGGTGGCGGAAGGGGAATCGACGAGCTTTACGGACAGCCCCACCAACCGTTTGCAGGAGGCCACGAGTGTGCTCGCCTCCAACGCGCTGAAAAACGCCATTAGCGCGGCGGGCGGAACGATTGACGAGTATGCCCGCACCAAGAACAGCGACACGTATGCGGATACGTCGCTGACGGACGACAGTCCGTTGAACCGGCCGATTGACATTACCCAGACCGCAATCACGATCTTTGATTCGCAATCGGGTTTTGGTTCCTTCACCTCGGAAGAACTCAATGCCATCTTCCGGGATGGGGGTTCGCTGGAATTTGAGTATCTTGCGACGTCGACTCTGAATTGGAACCAGACGACGACCGCGACGATCACCGCCACGCTGGCCGGCGCCAATACCGGTCAGGTCATCGTCGAATACTACGCCGTGCCGGAACCCTCCACGACGCTGCTCTTCGGAGCCGGTGCCATGACGGTTCTGTTCCTGCGCCGTCGCACCCGCGCCTGAGGCGGTTGCCTTCCCTTCCCACCCCTGTCGCGTGAAGCGGCAGGGGTGTTTTTTTTGCCGCAAAAAAGGATCGCCCCGCAGGCGGGGATGGCGACGCATCCCGGCCCTCAGGCGACCCTGAGGACCGGCCGGGAGTCAAACCCAGCGTCCGAGCGCGGCGGCCAGTTCCTGGACGCGGATCGGCTTGGTCAAAAAATCATCCATCCCCGCCGCCCGGCATTTTTGCTCCTCCTCGGGCATGGCGTGGGCGGTGAGGGCAATGATGGGAACCCGCGGATTGCGGGCCCGGGAATCGCCCGAGCGGATGGCGCGGGTGGTCGCAAAGCCGTCCAGATCGGGCATTTCACAGTCCATCAACACCAGGTCGCAATCGTTGTCCCGCAGGTAGTTCAGGGCCTCGGTGCCGTTGTTTGCCAGGTGCACGACGTGGCCGAGTTTTTCGAGGAGGAGGCGGGCCACCATCTGGTTGGTCCTGTTGTCCTCCACAAGCAGGATGCGCCGCGCGGCTCCCGGATGGGGGAGTCCGGCGGAGGGACGGCTGTCGGCCGCGGGTTGTTCGGACGGTCGGATCAGGCGCGCCGTGAACCAGAACGTCGATCCCTGACCTTCGACGCTGTCGACCCCGATTTTTCCGTTCATCAGCCCCGCCAGTTGCCGGGAGATGGCCAGTCCGAGCCCCGAGCCTCCATAACGTCGGGACGTGGAGGTGTCGCTTTGCACAAAGGGCTGGAAAACCGCTTCGATCTGTCCGGCGGGAATTCCCACCCCGGAGTCCCGCACCTCAAAGCGGAGTTCTTCGTAAAAGGGAGTGGAGGCGAGGGATTGTACGGTGAGGGAAACGCCGCCTTGGGAGGTGAATTTGACGGCGTTGTCCAGGAGATTGACCAGGATCTGACGCAGTCGGACGGGGTCGCCGCGGAGCCGTTTCGGGGTTTCGGGGGCGATTTCGTGGGTGAATGTCAGGCCCTTTTTTTCGGCGCGCGGCCGGAGGAGGGTCATGACGCTGTCGATGAGGGCGTACAGGTCGAAATCGATGGACTCCAGTTCGAGTTTGCCGGCTTCGATCTTCGAGAGATCGAGGATTTCGTTGATCAGTTTCACCAGGGATTCCCCGCTGGCGCGGGCGACTTCCACAAAATTCCGCTGCTCCGGCGTCAGGGCCGTCTGCTGGAGGAGGTCGGTCATTCCGATGACCCCGTTCATCGGCGTGCGAATCTCGTGGCTCATGCGGGCGAGGAAGTCGCTCTTGGCGGCGTTGGCCTTCTCGGCCTCCTCCGCGAGCCGTTGCGCCCGGGCGGCGGATTCCTGAAGACGGCGGTTCAGTTCCGCGAGTTCGTCCAGGGAGCGGATGAGGGCCGTCTGGGCCTCGTCACGGCCGATTTCGATGCCCATAATCATGAAGCTGAGCACGGTGACCGAGCCCAGGTAGGACCAGAGGAGAAACACGCCGGAATAGGGTTCCGGTTTGAGAAACGGTCCNCAGCCCGAGGCGGTGCCNGCCGCGGCCACCGCCGCCANGCTGAGCACGGCGAAGGAGGTGCCGGTGACCCCGAACCGCAGCGANGCCCAGGCGGTCAGGGCGAGGGGCAGAAAGACCAGGGGCAGCGTGCCGACCCCTGGTTGGGCCGGAGTGAAAAAGATGATGGTGAACATGGTGCCGGCGACCACACACCAGACGGCAAATTCCCCGCCCCGGTTCCGGAGGCGGTGCCAACTGGCCTTGGTGACGGAGATCAGCAGGGGAGCCGCCAGCAGCACCCCCATGAAATCCCCCGCCCACCACGTCAGCCACGAATGGCTGAAACCGGCCCAGGGCGACAGGCCGGCCAGGGAGAGCGAAAGGACCCCGCATGTGGTGGACACACCCATTCCCACCGCCCCCGCCAGGCAGAAGAGGCCGATGTCCCGCCGACGGTCGAAGGCCGGATGGAATCCGACCTGGCGGAGAATCAACGCCGCAATGAAGGGGGCGACGGTTTGGCCCGCCACCAGCGTGACGGCGAACGGTCCCTCGATGCTGAAGGAATCCTTTTGCAGGATCCAGGTGGCCAGGGCGACGGCCGGCCAGTACCTCAGCCCCCAGCGATACAGGGCGGCGGTGGCGATGCCGGTCGGCAGCCAGATCAGACTGATGGCCAGTTCGGGCGGCGCCAGGCGCAGGCCCAGCTTGGCGGTCAGAAAATACCCCGCCGCAAGCAGGAAGAATTTGGCGGCGGCCTTCCCGGCGCGGCGGTCGAGGCGGCCCACATGCGCCACGGACCTCGCAACCGAGGGGTCCGGGGCGGCTGTAAGCGAGGGAAGGGCGAGTTTCAAGTGATGGATGGAACAGGCACAAAGGAACCACGAATTTGGCAGGTACGCAAGGTTGCCCGCCGCGTTGACCCCCCGGGCCGGCGGTGTCATACTGGGAAATATGGCAGTGACTTTAGAGGAGGTGACCGGGAAGGTCCTGGACGGAGAGCGGATCAATCGTGACGAGGCGCGGGAGTTGTATCGCCTTCCGCTTCAGGAACTGGGCATCCTGGCGGACCGCCGCCGGATGGCGGCCAAGGAGGCGGCCTACGGAGGGCGCGGCGGCGAGGTGGTGACCTACATCATCGACCGCAACATCAATTACACCAACGTCTGCAACGTTTATTGCAAGTTTTGCGCCTTCTACCGCACGGAACGGGACGACGACCACTACGTGCTGACCACCGAGCAGTTGGATCAGAAACTGGACGAGCTTTCCGCCGAGGGCGGTGTTCAGGTGCTCCTGCAGGGCGGCCACCATCCCAAGCTGGGCATCGATTTTTATCTGAACATGCTCTCGCACATCCGCGAGAAATACCCCCACATCAACATCCACGGGTTCAGTCCGCCGGAGTTCAACCACTTCTCCCAGATTTTCGGCATGCCGCTGGCCGAGGTGATCGCCAAATTCAAGGAGGCCGGTCTGGGATCCATTCCGGGCGGGGGAGGGGAAATCCTCGTCGATTCCGTGCGCAATCGCATTGCGCCGCTCAAGTGTGACAGCGATCACTGGCTGGAGGTGATGCGCATCGCCCACGGGCTGGGCATGCGGTCCAGCGCCACCATGATGTTCGGTCATGTGGAAACCCTCGAGGATCGGCTGGAGCATTTGCAGCGGCTCCGCGACCTGCAGGATGAAACCGGGGGCTTCACCGCCTTCATCTGCTGGACCTTCCAGCCGGAAAACACCCGCCTGAAGGCGGAAACCGTGACCTCCGCCGAATACCTGCGGATGCAGGCCCTCTCGCGCATCTTTCTCGACAATTTCGAGAACATCCAGAGTTCCTGGGTGACGCAGGGTCCGAAAATCGGGCAGGTGGCGCTCAAATATGGCGCCAATGACTTCGGCAGCGTGATGATGGAGGAAAATGTCGTCTCCAGCGCGGGCACCACGTTCCGCCTCACCAAGGACGACATTGAACACCTGATTCGCGAGGCGGGTTACGAACCGCGCCGGCGCAGCACCTGGTATCAGTTGTTGAACTGACCGGCGGCCGCAGGTCGAACCGGGATCCGCAGCGCGCAGGCCCGGGGGTCATCCCCGCTGTTCATCCGCGCCGGCCCCTTCATCCGCGGTAAAATCCTCTTGGTCTTCCCCGGGAGGCGGGCAAGAGGCCGCGAAGGGCGGACGGACGCGAATGGGCCGCTGTTTTATCCGTGCCGATCCGCGGGATCCGTGGTTAAAAATTTCCATGCCCGACCCCGCCCGCAAAACCATCGCGCAAATTCGAACCGAAGCCCGCGCGGGAACCCTGGGCGCCCGCATCCACGCGCAGGTCGAGGAGGTGGTGCGCAAGGAGGACCGCAACGGCAAACCGTATTATGAACTCCGGCTCCGCGACGGCACCGATTCCCTCTCGCTGAAAGGCTGGAGCAACTCGCCGAACTTCAACGCCTGTGCGGAGCTGGAAAAAGGCGACACCGTCCGGGTGGAGGGGGAATTTGGCCTGAGTTCCTACGGGCTCGAGGCGCAGCGCTGGGTCCTCCGTCCGCTGACGCCGGCGGAGACGCAGGAGCTTTTTGAGGGGGACGAAACCACCCGCGCGGCCAACGAGGCGGATTACGCCACCATCACCACGCTGGTGGAAAGTCTGTCCGATCCCCGTCTTCGCGCCCTGGCCCAGGCCTTTCTCGACGAGTTTGGTCCGCGTTTCCGCCGGGCCGCCGCGGCGCGGCACAACCATCACGCCTTCCGCGGCGGACTGCTCCGGCATACCGCCCAGATGATGCGTTCCGCCGACTGCCTCTGCGTGGCCTACCCGGCTCTCAATCGCGATTTGCTTTTGACCGGCGTCCTTTTTCACGACAGCGGCAAACTCTGGGAAATGTGTCCGCCCGAAAACGGCTTTGACATGCCGCGCGAATTGCGGGGCGAACTGCTCGGCCACATCAGCATCGGCATCGAACTGGCCAACGTCCTCTGGCGCAAACTGCCGCTCGATGAGTGGAAAAACCTCACCCCGGCCTCCGAGGATGTCCGCCTGCACCTGCTGCACCTCATCGCTTCCCATCACGGCGAACTCGAATACGGCTCGCCGGTGGAACCCAAGACGCCCGAAGCCATTGCCCTGCACTACATCGACAACCTCGATGCAAAACTGGAGATGATCTTCAACGCCTACGCCAAACAGCCCGAGGTTTCTCCCGGGATTTTCGAACGCGTGCGGGCGTTGAATGCCATGCCGGTGCGCGCGCTGGCGGCCTTTTCGGCCAGGGACACCGCCCGGACGTCGAACGAAGGCCGGTAGCGAAAACGGGGTTGTCCGACGAAGCGGCGATTTCCGCCGCCTACCGCGTGGAACGGCGCCGACGCAGAGCGGCCAGCGTCAGCAATCCGACGGTGACCGACGCGGCCGTGGTGGGTTCGGGAACCGGAATGACCGGATCCTCGGGAAGGGAACTCGGGACGACGGGTTCGGGAGGAACCACAAGGTCAACCGGCGTTGATGTCGTCGCCAAAGCCCATTGTTCCGCTCCGGCATTCCCTCCCCAATTCCGGTTGGAAACCGAATCGGTGAAGCCCAGGTTGCCGAACGAACTGTAAAGATAGACGTATTGGTCGCTGGAATAGCCCGCAAAACTGCTCACAGGAATGAACACCCAAAGGTCCATTCTTCCACTCCCGCTGCTGCCGGCCGCGTAGTCGAGCAGGACGTGACGCTGTGTTCCGCCGCCATCCAGATCCCAGACGAGCGAGCCCAGCGAGTCCACATTGGCCACCGAGGGCAGCGGAGAGGGATCCGTCGTTCCGCCGACATAGAGACGAAGTTCATCCAGCACCAGCCAGTTGTCCTTCCCGTTGTCGGGTTCGTTGATATCCAAGGCGAAAACATAATACAACCCCGAGGCGTCCGGGATCAGATCGCCCACCCGGATGTAGGGATTAAACCCCCCGGGAACGGAGGCGTTGCCCGCGCCGTTTCGGTTGTAGCCGGACTCCACGCCGTTGTTCTGAATGTTGTAAAGATCGCGAAAGTTTCCCGATCCGGAGGAATTCACCGGGTCGGTCGGAAGCCCCTGTCGAAAGAGGGCCCCGTTGAGAAAGCCCGCGGAAATGGTGGTGGACTCACCGTCCAAGTCCACCTCCATCGTATCCGGAGCAATCGTCGCGCTCGGGGAAGAGGCGATGATCGTGGTGTTCGTCAGATTGAGATATTCAATGCCGTTGACCGTTGTCGTGGCGCCTGAGGGGGAGGCGGAGCTGACGATGAGAAGAGCCATCAATCCCATCCATCCGCTATGCGTCTGGTTGCACATACGGGTGGATATACTGAGGTGCAACCGATTGCACAATTGAAAATTGCGGTGACCGGAAAAAAATTTGGGCCGGCCGGGAACCCGTTTCGTTCTAAAACTCCGCGTGTTCCAGGGCCTGGCGGGCTTGGCGGGCTTTGTCGGCGGTGCAGAGTCCGGTGGTTTCCGCGAGGAAGATGATGTATTCGGCGACGCGGCGGGCGAAAAGGCGGCGGGCCTCCCCGCTGATGCTGTAAAAGCGCGCGCGCTGGCGGTATCCGGCCTCGCTGTGATCGCCGAGCGCGGCCTTGTCGGCGCGGCCTTCGGCGGCGAGAACAAAGAGGAAGTTGTATTCGAACCAGTACACGTCCTCGGGGGACGGCGGACGGGACTCCAGTGCGGCGAGGCAGGTTTCCGGCGAGGCAAAGATTTCCTCTCCGGCTCCGGTGAGGGTCTGCAGGATGAATCCGCGGGCCATCTTTTGCTCCGTGGCATCCGTGCTGAATGCGCCCTGCACCGCAAGTCGCCGCGTGAAGGCATGCCAGTCGTTCCAGAGGGCCTGGTCGGCGGGGTGGGAGGATGCCGCCAGGGCGCGTCCCATTTCGTAGGTGTAGCGTCCGCTGGTTTTGATTTCCAGATGGCCGCCGGTGACCCGGCCGAGCACCTGATAGTTCTCCGCGGATTTTCCGGATCCCGAATGAAAACCGATGCTGACCCCGAGCGGTTCGCAGATTTTCCAGGCGCGTCCCACCATGGTTTCGAGGGCGGCGTTGTCGGGGTAGGGAAGGTTTTTCTGAAAGCCGAAGGCGGGCGCTGCGAACTGGACCGGCATGCCCATTTCGCGGCAGAGGATGAGCAGTGTGGCAAGGGTTTCCGGCGTGGTAAGACCGGGGAGTTCGTCGATGCTCAACTCCCGCACATAGGCGCGGCCGATTTCGGTGGTGAAGGAGGCTTCGCGAATGGCGCGGTATTTTTCGTCGCGGCGCTTCATTTTCAAGAGCGCCGGCCAGACCGTGCAGAGGAGGGTGTGCAGATCGGCATCCGGGATGGCCACCCCCACCGTCTGCAGTCCCTGGCGCAGGGCGGAAAGGAGCGCTTCCGGAATTTCCCGCCGCACCCAGGCCGCGCGGGCCTCCGGGGTGTCCGGAAGGGTCGTGCAGGAGAGCTCCGGGGACAGATCGAAGGTGATGTAACTCGCAAACAGGCTGCCTTCGACGAGTTTGTCCTCGCGCGTGTCGAATGCCCCGCCGATCGGCTGGTGGTCCGCGTTGAATCCCCACGGGATGCGCGTGAGGTGGAAACCTTTCTTCAGATAGGTGAGGATCGCGCCATGGGCCAGTCCCTGCACGCTCTGCCCCTGGTGTCCTTCCGGCACATCGCAGCCGATGAAGGGGAAGGCGATCTTGCCGAGCCGGCCGGCCATCATTTCCTCCGTGTCATACACCAGCTCGCGGGGAATGCTGTTCTGGCAGGCGGTGACACTCAGGCCGAGTTCCTTCATCGCCCAGCAGACGCCCGGCCAGTGAAGCGTGGTGAACCGCGAGCCGATGCCCAGACTTTGGCGGCGAAGGGATCCCGAAGCCGTGGGAAAGACGGTGGATTCCGGATCGGCTTCCTGGACGAGGTTTTTCAAACGCACCAGGTTTTCGTAGGTGGCCGGAAAGGCGGTTTTGCCGCCGGGAAGGGAAATGCCGGATTCGAGTTCCGGGGCCTGGGGACCTTCATGGACCCACGCACAATCCCCGGTTTCGTCCTCCGCCAGCCAGACGGTGCCGCCCCTGATCGAAAAACGGCTGGCGCTGTGATGCGTCACACCGGCTCCGGAGGCCAGCCGGGAGCTCAGGGACGGCCAGTCGAGGCAGAAGTCCGGACTGACACAGGGATTCTCACGAAGGCGGAGGGAGTGCTGGAGGAGGAATTGGTTGATACGGCGCATTGTTTGATCAAAACGCGGGGGGCGGGGGATTGGAAAGGGTGGCCATGACGACAAATGTCGCAAGAAGGCGACAGGTGTTGCGTCTAGCGGGACAGCAGGTTTTCCGGGCGCTTGTCCTCCGGCGTGGGTTTGCCCTGGGGTGTCGGCAGCGGCACCGGACGATCCGTGAGCTTGGGAAGTTGCTGGGCCGGAGGGGTGGCCTTGGGATCAAACGGCACGCCGCCCTGGGCGACCACCGATCCGTCGGGACGGCGGGTGAGGGCCGGACGCACCTTCTCGGCCTGGATGCCCTGTTGTTTCAACACCTTGCCGTTGATGTCGGCTTCGGTGTGGAGGAAAATCCTCGGCGCCGCGTTTTGCAGCACGTGGATGTGATTATTGTGGTCGAACTGCACCTCGGGGCTTCCGAATGTGACCAGACGACCCAGGGGAACGGTGCAATAGATGCGTCCGGCGTCCGGGTCACGCACGCGCAGGTAGAGAACGGTGGTGGACGGCAGGCGGTGCACCAGCAGGGTGAAGGTGCGGGTGGCGCCGGAACCGGCGCCTTCAGGCACGCCCACGGTTTCCTCGAAGATTTTCCGTCCTTCGGTGATCTCCACATTGAGCGGCTGGGATGAAAAGTAGCGTCCGAGCTGTTTCGAATAAATCGTGGCACGCACGCGGTAGGTGCCGAACTCGAACGGAAAAAGCGGGGTCAGATTGATCGCCCGCTTCACCGTTTTCCCCGGTTCCAGACTGAGGGGCTCGTTGCTGTAGTTCGGATTGATCGGCGGCAGGGGGCGTCCGTCCACCGACTCCACCAGGATGCCGAACCATTTGTCCCGCGGCGTATCCTCGAGGTCCAGCGTGCGGCTGCTCAGGTTCTGGATGGTCACCGTGCAGACGAGGGGCTCATACATCATGTAAAGCGTCCGACGGAACGAGATGTCCACCTTGACCTGGGCGCTGGCGGTGGCCGCCAGCCCCAGCAGCCAGACCGCGGTGAGGGCGAGGGAACGCGCGACCATTTATTTTTTGGTCTTGGCGGGCGGGGTGTCCGACGCGGTGCGGAAACCGAGGGCGATGTCCTGGCCGCCCGGGGGCAGTTTCAGCACCCGGCGCGTCAGGATGTATTCGGGCGTGCGCCAGTTGCCGCCGCGAATCACCGGCACCTTCGCACTCGGCATCTCCGGATCGGGCGCCATGGTGGCGGTCCATTCGCTCACATTGCCCGCCATGCCGTACACCTTGTATTCGCTGACGTCCGTGGTGACGGCGTCCACCGGCGACCAGGCCGGCCATTTGTCGATCTTGCCGCCTTCGGACCACTTCGGAGTGAGATCCTTTCCGGTGTTGGCCTTCTTGTCGTCCGGTTCGTTGCCCCACGGATATTTTCTGCCGTTCGGCCCCCGGGCGGCCTTTTCCCATTCCTGCTCGGTGGGCAGGCGGCGGCCCTTCCACTTGGCGTAGGCGTAGGCGTCGTACCAGTCGATGTTGAAGACCGGACTGTTCACATCCAGGGGCACGCCCTGATATCGGCCGTATTTCTTTGCGCGGGTGTAATAACCGGGGTTTTTGATTTCCACCTCGTCCGCCCATTTGAGCGGCACGTGGGACTTGCCCTTGGGCTGATCCGGGTGCGCGAATTTCGGTTCCTCCTCCGGATGCTTCTCCAGATAGTCCAGGAACTCGGCGTATTGCCCGATGGTGACCTCGTATTTGTCGATGTAGAAGGTCGGCAGGTAAACCTTTTCGCCGTCCTGATAGATGAATTCGCCGGCGGGGATTTCGACCATTTCCTCCAGGTCGCGCACGACGGCGCCCTTGGGACGGAAGAAGAAATACCAGACGGTGAAGAGAGCCAGGGCCAGAAGGGACAGGGAAACGGCCGTGCTGATGATCATGGACCGCTTCTGCTTCTTCTTGGCCTCCTCCACCATGCGGATGGCGGCGCGCTCCTGGGCGTCCAGCTTGTAGGCGTCCTGCGGGGCGATCTTGGGCTCAAGGGCCGCCACCGCCTGCGTCAGCGCGGGCCAGTTCGGGAAGGTGCGTTGTCCGATGGCCAGCTCCACGGCCAGCTGCCGGATGCCAAGCGCTTCGGAATCCTCGGGCAGCACGCTGGCGATCACCGCGCCGAGCCGGGCCATTTCCCCCGCCATGTCAAAGGCCTCCCGCGCCTCATACACGGCGATGTTGGCGATGCGCGGACGGTTGTGCGGTCCGATGAGGATGGAGTTCTCCGAAATGATGTTGTGCGTGACGTTCTGCTGCGCGAAGTATCCGAGCACCTCGGACGCCACCTTCATGCATTGCAGGGCCGTTTGTTCGTTGATCAGCTGTCCGCTTTCGCGGATCTGCCGAAGGGAACGGCACGGCACGTATTCACAGGAATAAAAATAGATGCCATTGCTTTCGCCCGCTTCGTAGACCGCAAAAATCGAAGGGTGCGAAACGTTGGCCTTCATGCTGGCGTTCGCAATGAAGCGCTGGATTTCCGCCGGATCCTGGGCGCGGGTACGATCCAGGGCGTAGAAGCGCACCTGCCGGCCCATCTTGGCCTGGGTGGCGCGGTAGATGCCCCCCTGAGTTCCCTCGCCGATCTTGGCCTCAACCTGATAGTCGCCAATCGTCATGCCCACCAATTCGTCGGGGGCCATTTCCATCTCGGAGCTGGGTGCGGCCGGCTGTGCGGAAGGGGTCGGCTTGGCCGCCGGAACCGCCCTGGCGGCGGCCACCTTCGGGGAGGCCTGAACGGGTTTCGCCTGCGCCGGTGTGGCCTGTGCCGGGGTCGGGGCGGCGGCCGCCGGACGNGGGATCGGCTGCGCGGCGGTGGAAACCGGCGTCGCCGCAGCCACCTTGGGCGTAGCTTGGGGAACAGCCGTGGGCGTGGCTGCCGGAGTGGCTGTGGCCACGGCGGGCCGTGGTGTGGCGGTGACAGGGCGCGGCGTGGCGGTCACGGCGCGGGGAGTCGCGGCAACGGCCTTGGGGGTGGCGGTGGCGACGCGCGGCGTGGCGGTGGCCGTGGGTTGGGCGGACGCCGCCGGTTGGGGTTCGAACAGGTTGCGGATTGCTTCCTCGACGGTGGGACCGTCGACGGGTTTGCTCAAAACGGCGCAGTCATTAAGCCGGCCCGCATAGGCGGAGAGGTCGTGGGCCGAAAAGAAGACGGTCTTCAGTTTCGGCATGTGCGGCAGAAGGGCCTCACGCAGGGTGGGGCCGTCCGCCGGCTGGATCATCACTTCCGAGACGAGAACGTCGATTTTGCCCCCGTTTTGGTTGATCCATTCGATGGCTTCGTCGCTGGTGGAAACCACTCCGGGTTCCCCCCATCCGCCTTCGTTCAACCATTTCGCCACCCCGGCCGCAACGCCGGGTTCGTTGTCAACAATGAGGATGCGCATGGATTACTGGGAGTCGCCGAGGGGCAGGGGGAAACGGCGGGAAAGCGAGACCGGATCGGAGCGGTAATCCTGCAGCTCGCCGTTGTAATAAAGACCCACGACATAACCGAGATACTTTCGTCCGGGCTCCGCTCCGGAGAACTCCGGCAGGGTGTATTCCAGATCGAGGATTTCCGGTTCGTTGTCCGCCCAGTCGATGGGCGGGCTCATCCATTGGTTGCCGATGTTGGAATCCGTAAGGACCGCCTCGCCGTCCTCGGTCAGTTCGTAGAAATAGGCGAGGATTTTCACCTTGTCGCTGGCGATTTCGGCACCGGGCAGGGATTTGACGGAGACGCTGAGGGTCTTTTTGCCGCGTTTCTGTTCCTTCACGCGGATGTCGATGATGCCGAGGGTCGCGCCGGGACGGATGCCGGTGGCCTCCCGCAGGGGTTCTCCTTCCGGCAGCGCCTGGGTCGTCATGGAGGTCTTGGGGGCGGAACCGGTGGATCGCGAGAGGAGTTCGGCGGATTCCGAAAGGATCTCGATCTTCTTCTTGATGTTGGCCCGCACGTCCGGGGTCAGCCCGGGCATCTTGAGGACCTCCTCAAGAATCAGAATTGCCTCGGCGGGTTGATCAAGCTTTTCCAGAACTTCGGCCTTGGACGCCAGCACCCGGGGGTTGCCCGGGGCGATGGTCTCCAGCTGTTCCAGCTGTTTGAGGGCCGTCTCGAAATCGCCCAGGCGGTAGGAGCGGTCGGCCTCCTTGAACCGTTCCTCGAAATCCGGGCCGGTGGTCAGGGGAAGGGTTTGGGTATTTGCAGCCGAGGGGGTGGGCCGGTAGGGGGAGATCGGCGGGTCGGATTCCGGCGAGGTTTCCACCCGGGCGCCGGCGGTGGCCTTTTCCCTGAGCATCTGCTTCGCCACACCGGCGTAGCGGTAGACGATGGCAAAAACCTGGAGTGCGGCAACCAAACCGAGGACGACCAGGGAAACGACGAAGGTCGCCCCTATCGGCTGCCGGGTCATTGGAGGTTGGGAGGTAGCGGACACGGAAACGGAAGAATATCAGATTTTTCCGGTAAGAAAAGCGCGTACCCCGGTTCCGTGCGAGGAAAAACCGTCAGGGAATGCCGTTTGCCGCCCGCAGGGTGAAACGCGCCGGAGCCAGCGCCTCGAGGAGAAGATCCGTCTCCCGGGAAAAATGCCATTCCTCCCCGGTCTCCAGGACGATTTCCCACCCGGAAGCATCCGTGATCCAAAGGGTGCCCTGCAGGCAGGACAAAGTGGTCCCCCGGGGCGCCCGCATCCGTTGCAAATCCCCCTTGGACAGCGTGGTCGGTGAAAAGTGGGGCCGACGCCGGCTGTCGGGGGTCCGCAGCCAGTTCCGGAGAAACCGAAACCGGAAGGGCCGGGATTCGGACGAGGGAGCCCGGAAGATGGCGGTGTTCTGCATGAGGCCCCATCCTCGCTCCAAAGGACTGAGGATAACAGATGCAGAATAAACAATTTTTCACCTCAACAGATTGGGCCGGTGGTCATCTGTTCAGGGAAAAATGAAGCCCATCTGTGTATCGCATGGCGGATAAATTCTGATAAACTGTGCTGGTGGGAACCCCAAATTCCAAACCGCTGTATCTTCAGGTCGCGGATCAGCTGGCCGATCTGATTGCCGCCGGCAGCCTGCGCATGGGCGACCGGGTGCCGTCCGTCCGGCGGCTCAGCCGTCAGCAAAACGTGAGCATTCCCACCATCCTCCGCGCCTACATGGAGCTGGAGAGCCGGCGACTGATCGAGGCGCGTCCGAAATCGGGCTTTTTTGTGCGTCCGCGCCTTTCCGAGGCGGTGGCGGAACCCTCCGCCGCCCCGCGCACCGCGGCGGCGCCCTGGGCGGATTTTCATCCCTCCACCCCCATCGTCCGCGACCTGTCCAATCCGGCGTTTGTTCCCTTCGGCGGCGCCATTCCGAGTCCGGAACTGCTGCCCATGGCCAAATTGGCGCGCATCACCGGCAGCATCGCCCGGGAGCATTCCCCGGAGGTGCTGAGTTACGATCCGGTGCCGGGTTCGGAGAAACTGCGCCGGGAAATCAGCCGGCGCTCCCTGGACTGGGGGTGTCATCTGGGGGCGGACGAATTTCTCATCACCAATGGGGCGACCGAGGCCATCCATCTGGCCCTGCGGGCGGTGACGCAGCCGGGGGACTCGGTGTTGATCGAATCGCCGGCCTACTACGGGTTCATTCACATCCTCAATCAAATGGGCCTCAAGGCCGTGGCCGTGCCCGCGCAGGCGCGGGATGGGCTCAGCCTGGAAGGGGTGGAGGCGGTTCTCAAAAAACGCCGCATCGCAGCCATCCTCCTCGTGCCGAGTTTCAGCAATCCGCTCGGCTGCCTCATGCCGGAGGAATCCCGGCGCGCCCTGCTGCAGCTGACCGAAAAGAAGGACATCCCGATCATCGAGGACGACATCTACGGCGATCTTGAGCACGAAGGACCGCGTCCGCGCTGCCTGAAGGCCTTTGACGCGGACGGTCGGGTGATTTTGTGCGGATCGTTTTCGAAGACGCTCGCGCCGGGGTACCGGGTGGGATACGCGGCCCCCGGGCGCTGGCTCAACAAGATGGTGCACCTGAAAATCGCGACCAACTGGGGCTGCGCCCCCCTGCCGTCGCTGGCCGTCGCGGAGTTTCTGCGGAACGGCGGCTACGATCATCATCTGCGGACCATCCGGCGCACTTATCGTGATCAGGTGCAGAAAATGCGCGAGGCGGTGGCGGAGGCGTTTCCCGCGCCGGTGAAAATCAGCAACCCGCGCGGCGGGTTTGTGCTCTGGGTGGAGCTCCCGCCCCAGGTCGACGCCATGCGGCTGTTCGCCGAGGCCCGCAAGGCCGGCATCAGCATCGCGCCGGGGCCGATTTTTTCCCCGGTGGGCGATTTTTCCAATTACATCCGGCTGAGCTGCGGATTTCCCTGGAACGCCAAGATGGAGGCCGCCATCGGCACGCTCGGGAAGTTGATTGCCCGGATGCTTTGAGCGGTCCGGGAGGGGCGCGGCGGAAGCCGGAGGGGCCGGTTTGCCGACCGGTGACTTTTTCGCCCGCGTTCTTTCCCTTGGCGTCCGGGGCTGATATCCGGTAAACCAACGGCCCGCTCTTCATGCCCAAAGATACCTCGATCAAAAAGATCCTCCTGATCGGCTCCGGCCCGATTGTCATCGGCCAGGGCTGCGAATTTGACTATTCCGGCGTCCAAGCCTGCAAGGCCCTTGCCGAGGAGGGCTACGACGTCGTCCTGGTGAACTCCAATCCGGCCACGATCATGACCGACCCGGAGTTTGCCAAAAGCACCTACATCGAGCCGATCACCCCGGAGGCGATCGAGAAGATCCTCGAACGGGAAAAACCCGACGCGGTGCTGCCCACCCTGGGCGGCCAGACCGCCCTCAACGCCGCCATGGCGCTGGTGGAAAACGGCGCCCTGGAGCGGCATGGTGCCCGCCTGATCGGTGCCAATGCCGAAGCCATCAAACGCGGGGAGGACCGGCAGATTTTCAAGGACATCATGCTTGAGATCGGGCTGGACGTGGCCCGTTCCGGCGTGGCCCACACCCTGGAGGAGGCCCGCGAGGTGGCGGCGGGTATCGGGACATTCCCGCTCATCATCCGCCCCGCCTTCACCCTGGGCGGAGCCGGCGGCGGCATCGCCTACAATCGCGAGGAACTCGAGGAAATCGTCCGCCGCGGACTCGACCTGTCCCCGGTCAGCGAGGTTCTCATCGAGGAATCCCTGCTGGGCTGGAAGGAGTTTGAGATGGAGGTCATCCGCGATCGCGCGGACAACTGCGTCGTTATTTGTTCCATCGAAAATCTCGACCCGATGGGTGTCCACACCGGCGATTCCATCACGGTGGCCCCGGTGCAGACCCTCACCGACAAGGAATACCAGGCCATGCGCGACGCGAGTTTTGCGGTCATTCGCGCCATCGGCGTGGAAACCGGTGGATCAAACATCCAGTTTGCCGTGCACCCGAAAACGGGGCGCATGATCGTCATCGAAATGAATCCGCGGGTGTCGCGCTCCAGCGCGCTGGCCTCCAAGGCCACCGGGTTCCCCATTGCGAAGATCGCCGCCAAACTCGCCGTGGGCTACACGCTCGACGAACTCCGCAACGACATCACCCGCAACACCTCCGCCTGTTTCGAACCGTCCATCGACTACTGCGTGGTGAAAATCCCGCGGTTCACCTTTGAGAAATTCCCGCAGGCCGATCCGACGCTCACCACCCAGATGAAAAGCGTGGGCGAGGCCATGGCCATCGGACGCACCTTCAAGGAGGCCCTGCAAAAATGCCTCCGCTCACTGGAAACGGGACGTTTCGGACTCGGCGCCGACGGCAGGGACAGGCCGCCCGTGCTGGAGGACGGCTCGCCGGACATCGCGCTCATCGAACAGAAACTGCGCATCCCCAACCACGAGCGCATCTTTTTCCTGCGCCACGCGCTCCAGGCCGGACTCTCCGTCGAGCGCATCCACGAGCTTTCCGCCATCGACCCCTGGTTCCTGGAAAACATCCGCCAGATCGTCGACGAGGAGGCGAAGATCGCGGAATACGGCGTGCAGAATTTCCGCCGGGCCAAGAAGTTCGGTTTCTCCGACCGTCAGCTCGCCTTCCTCACCCGGAGCACCGAGCCGGAAATCCGCGCGGCGCGCAAGGCGGCCGGAGTCGTGCCGACCTACCGGCTTGTGGACACCTGCGCGGCGGAATTCGAGGCCTACACGCCGTATTATTATTCGACCTACGGCGACGAGGACGAGACGCGTGCGAGCAGCAAAAGGAAGGTCATGATCCTCGGAGGCGGCCCCAACCGCATCGGCCAGGGCATCGAGTTCGACTACTGCTGCGTCCACGCCGCCTTCGCCCTCAAGGAGCTGGGCTGGGAGACCATCATGGTCAACTCGAACCCCGAGACGGTTTCGACCGACTACGACACCAGCGACAAGCTGTATTTCGAGCCGCTCACGCTGGAGGATGTCCTGAACATCTACGAGCGTGAGCGCGCCGACGCCATCATCGTGCAGTTCGGCGGTCAGACACCGCTGAACCTGGCGGCGGGACTCGCGGCCAACGGCTGCAAAATCATCGGCACCCAGCCCGAAAGCATCGAAATGGCGGAGGACCGCAAACATTTTGCTGCCATGCTCAGCAAGCTGGGCCTGCGCCAGACCCAGGGCGGCACGGCCACCAACGAGGCAGAGGCCGCCGCCGTGGCCGCCGAAATCGGCTATCCCGTGCTGGTGCGCCCGTCGTTTGTGCTGGGCGGTCGCGCCATGCAGATCGTCCACACCGAGGAGGAGCTGCATCACTACATGCGCACGGCCGTGGAGGCGAGCCCGGAGCGTCCGGTGCTGGTCGACCGCTTTCTCGAGGACGCCACCGAGGTGGACGTCGACTGCATCGCCGACGGCGAGATCTGCGTGATCGGCGGGGTGATGGAACACATCGAGCAGGCCGGCATTCACTCCGGGGACAGTGCCTGTGTGATTCCGAGTTTTTCGCTTTCCCCGCAGGTGCTGGAAACGATCAAGAGCGCGACCCGGGCCATGGCGAAGGAATTGAAGGTGTGCGGCCTGATGAACGTGCAGTTCGCCGTCAAGGACGAGCAGGTTTACGTGCTCGAGGTGAATCCGCGCGCGTCGCGCACGGTGCCCTTCGTCAGCAAGGCCATCGGCCGTCCGCTCGCCAAACTGGCCGCTCGGATCATGGCGGGCGAAAAGCTGAAGGATCTCGGTTTCACCGAGGAAATTGTGCCCATGCATTATTCGGTGAAGGAGGCGGTTTTCCCCTTCATCAAATTCCCCGGCGTGGACATCACCCTCGGACCCGAAATGCGCTCCACGGGCGAAGTGATGGGCATCGATGCCGACCTGGGCATCGCCTATGCCAAGGCGCAGATGTCGGCCCAGCCGCCGCTGCCCCTGGGCGGCAACGTGTTCATCAGCGTCAAGGATGCCGACAAGCCCGGCGTGGTGCCGATCGCCAAGGAATTTGCCGAACTCGGTTTCACCATCTTCGCCACCGGCGGAACCGCCGCGGTCCTCAAGGAATCCGGCGTGCCGGTGAAACATCTCTTCAAGCTCCAGGAGGGCCGGCCCAACGTGCTCGATCTCATCAAAAACGGGGAAATCCATTTCATCATCAACACCCCGAGCGGCCAGCAGCCGCGCAAGGATGAGGTGGTGATCCGCGCCGCCGCCGTCGCCGCCCGGGTGGCCACCATGACCACCCTGCGCGCCGCCCGCGCCAGCGTTCAGGCCGTGCGCGCCCTGCAGAAGTCCGGCTACGGCGTCAAGAGTCTCCAGGAGTATCATCGCTAAGATCCGGCTTGGTCGGAAGACGGGACGGTCAACCGAACGTTGCCGGACTTTGCCGGTTTCGTCCTTGCGAAATACGTTTTTGTAAGGATTTGGAGAATCTGTGCATTCCCGATCCCCGGGAAGGGGTTCATGGTGGGGGGTGTGCTGCGGACCGTGAAAAACCGCGGCGCTCCCCAACATCCCCAAGCCATGAAAACCTCCACCTTCCCGATCCAACCCTCAGACAAACCCTTCCGGAGGGACGGCGCCCCGCGTCCCAGGAGTACTCTGATCCGGGTCCTTCCCGTCCTCGCCCTCACATGCGCATCCTTCGTGCAGGCGGCGCCGATCACGATGGTGCAGAGCAACGAGACCTCGGGTTCGAGCTGGTTGAATCCCGCCTCGTGGTCCAACAACCAGGCTCCCTCCGCGGGCAACGATTATTTTGTCACGAACTTCTTTACCGTGCGCGCCCCGCAGCCGGCTGCGGCGTCCTACACCTTTGCCGGCGACTCGTTGACCATCACCAACGCCCGGTTTCTTTTCGCCACGCTGCAGGCAAGCACGATCATCGTCAACAACCTCACGCTGGCGAACGGCATGTTTTCCAATGGCACGAACTTCCTGCAGACCCTGCAGGGGACGCTCACCGTTGACGGCGCCGCCTACGTGCGGCTGCACACCATCGCCGCCGATAATGGCCGCAATATCACGATCAACTCGCAGATCTCCGGCAGCGGAAATTTCGGATTGATCCAAAAAGGCACCCTCACCCTCACCGGGGTGGGCAACACCTTCAGCGGGACCTGGACCGTGGGCGGGACCATGACCGTGCCCGATGGCACCTACAGCAATTCCAGCAATCTGATTTCCACTCTGGTGGCGGACTCCGAGGGGTCGCTGGGCGTGAATTCCAGCGTCACCCTGGACATTTGGAGCCGCTTCGACGTGAATTATGACTGGACGACCAGCGGTGCGCTGACCCTGGCCGGCAACGGAGGCACTGCGAATGCCATCATCATGACCCTGGATCAGAACATCACCGTGGGGGCCCTGAGCATTGCGGGCTTTGCGTTCGACCCGGGCACTTATGGATACGACGAACTGTCCTCCCTGGGATACGCGGATTATTTCACCAACGGCGGGGGAACCATCACCGTCGTGCCCGAACCGCACTCCCTGGCCTTGATCGCCCTGGGATCGATGGCCGTGGCCTTCTGCGGACGCCGGCTGAGGAACGGACGTCCGTAATCGGCTCCAGATCGGGGAAAGGCGGGATCATCCAACCCGCTTCGAGGAACGGCGCGGTGTCCCTGCTGCGCCGTTCTTCGTTTTCCGTTGTCCTTTGTCCTTCAAAGGAGGGGAATTCTTTGGGTGCGACGTGTCCGGCATTGCCGGAATGCCCAGGCGATATTCGTGACGATATTTGAGCGGGGGCATTCCGTAGGAGCGCCGGAATGCGGTGGCAAAGGATTCCGGCTTGGCGTAGCGCACGATCTGCGAGATTTCCCGGATGGAGAGGTTGGTGGTGCGCAAAAGCTCCTCCGCCTCCCGCAGTCGGCCCATGCGCAGCAGGCGGGCCGGGGATTTGTTGTCCCAGCTCTTTTTGATCACGCGCGACAGATACGCGGGATGATAGCCCATCGCCGCAGCGAAACTTTTGAAGCTGGGATGGAGCACGCCCAGCAGTTTGGAATTGCGGACCAGATAACGGCGGGGCGTCTGGCAGGTGTTTCGCTTTTCCAGTTCCTTCCAGAGATCCAGCATCCAGTCATACATCGTCATCGACCAGTGGTGGGCCGACCGCACCGGCTGCTCGAGGGCTTCGGCAAAGAGCCGGCGGGCCCGGCGGACGACCGGCGAGCGCCGGGCGATCGTGTGGACGCTGCCGTAGCGGTTGATGAGATTCTCGAAGATCTGTGCGGAATGGTTGCCGTGAAAGGCCACGCTGAGACGCTGGAGGGGACCGGGAAAAACCAGACTGGCGCGAATGGGCGTGGCATAGAGAAGGCTCTGCCCGGCGTGAACCTCGAAGGTTTCGTTGGCTTCGCGAACCGTCATCGATCCCGCCAGCACATAAATCCAGCCCGCCCCGCCGCCGAGGGCCGCCCGGGAAAGGTCATCGGTGGGATGATTCGGTTCGGTGGCGCCGTATCCGAAGAAGCACGGACGAAGGTAGGGGCCGGTCCATTCGGGCGCCTCGATGTCGATGGTGCGATACGGAGTCACGTCAGGCCTCTGGGGTTCGTTCCACTGTGCCACGACGGGCGGAGGGCGTCCATCGGCTTTCCAAGCCTGTCTATGAAAAAGAAAGATTTATCCAGTCTTGCATATTTCTGAACCGGCCCGGCCCCGGCGAAATTCAGCCGGATGCGCAGCGCCCGACTTCGGGAGGACGCGGCGCCAAAGACATTCATTTTGTTTCAATGCCAGGGCCTTCCATCACCGCTTCACAAGGAGTTCTGCCGGCGAATGAGGGGACGGTCGGGGAGTGGACGGCACCCGAGGCCCGCCGCAGCGGTGAAGGCCGCCTGGTTTCCTTTCCCATCGATGCGTTTCTCAAGGGAAGCGTCCCGCTGCCCGCCTTCCCTTCGCCGCCCGTGCGCCGCTGGCTGGCCCTGGGCCGGCGAAACATCTACTGGATGGGACCGGCTTTCGGCCGCGCACTTTCCGAGGTGGGAGGCGAGACGCAGTTTTTGCTCATCGAGCATGACGAGCGCCGTTTTCGCCTCGTGCTCCCCCTCATCGACGGCGATCTGCGTTTTTGTCTGGAGGGGGGAGCCGACGGATTGTGTGTCGCTGCGCACGGGGACTTGCGCCGTCATGCCCGGTCCGAGGTGACGGCGGTTTATGTCGCCGAAGGCGCCTGTCCCTTCGCCCTGCTGAAACAATCCATCGCCGAAGTGGCGCGCCATTTGCAGACCTTCCTTCCCCGCGAGGCGAAAACGTCGCCGGCCTTTCTCGATCAATTCGGCTGGTGCACCTGGAATGCGTTTTATGACGCCGTGACGGCGGAAAAAATCACCGCGGGACTGGAGTCGTGGCGGACGAAGGGAATGATGCCCGGTCTGTTGATCGTGGACGATGGCTGGCTCGACCGGTGCGGGGATTATCTGAACACGTTTTCTCCGTCACCCGCCGTCTTCCCGGAGGGGCTCGCCGCATTCAGTGCGTTTGTCCGAAAAACTTTCGGCGTGCGCATGTTCGGCATCTGGCATGCCTTTCAGGGATATTGGGGGGGGATCAACCCGCGCGGACCGCTGGGCGGACGCTTTCGCACCATTGCAAACCGTGGAAACATCCGCCCCTGGGAGGAGGAGAACGCCCGGGAGTGCGACCTGTTCCTGGTCCATCCGGAGGAAGCGGCGGGATTTTATGCCGAGTTCTACCGCTACCTGAAGGCGGGCGGCATTGATTTTGTCAAGGTGGACGGCCAGTCCGCCACCGAGGTGTTCAGTCACGGGGTGCTCGGACGGGTCGAGGTCATGAAAGCCTATCAGCAGGCGTTTCAAACCGCCGGGGTGCGGGAGTTTGGCGGCGAGTTGCTGCACTGCATGGCGCATGGCAACGACGTGATCTGGCATTGCCGTCAATCGAACGCGATGCGCTCTTCCGATGATTATCGCCCGCAGCACGATGACACCTGGCAGCGGCAGCATGTGCACGACAACGCCTACAATTCCCTCCTCATCGGACAGGTGGCGGTGCCGGATTGGGACATGTTCCAAAGCCATCGCGAGCATTCCCGGTATCATGCGGTGGCCCGTGCGCTCAGCGGAGGACCGATTTATGTATCCGATGTCCCCGGTCGGCAAAATGCCGCGCTGCTGGAAAAGCTTGTCTGGTTCGACAGGGACGTCATGCGTCCTTTGCGCTGTCCGCAGCCCGCCCAGGTCAGCCGGGACCGTCTGTTGTGCGACTGCCGGACGGAGCCGTACCTTTTGAAGATATTCAATCAGGTCAACGCCATCGGCCTGCTGGGACTCTTTCATGTTCATCGGGACGGCGGGCGCATCGGGGATTGTTTCCGTCCGGCCGACATCGAGGGCCTCGAGGGGGAGCGCTTTGCGGTGTGGAGGATGCGGGAGGAGGATTTCCGGGTGATGAACCGCCACGAGGATCTTTCCGTGATCCTCGAAGGACTGGATTGCGAACTGGCGGTCGTGTCACCGATCCGCCGCGGCGTGGCCCTGCTCGGCCTGCTCGACAAATTCAATGCGCCGGCCGGATTGCGCGATGTTTCCCACAAGGATGCGCAGCTGACGTTCGAGGTTCTCGACGGCGGACGAATCGGGGTCTATTGCGAGACCGCTCCCGATACGGTGGAGGTCAACGGCGAACGGGCGGTGTTTTCGTTCAACTCCCCCGAGGGTTTGCTCATGGTGATGGCGCCGGCACGCAGAATCTCCCGGGTGCGAATCGCCTGGGCATGACGGACCGGGTGCGCGTCCTCGCCGAACGGTGACCTCCCTTTTCGCCCGCAGGCCCGCCGTGGTCGCCTGCGGTTTTTCTGAATGACGCCGCTGGGCCCGCAAAAACACCCGGTTTCAGGGGGTCCCTACGGAAGCCGGAAGAAACAAAGGTCCCTGAAGATAAGAAATTGGCCGATCTGCACATTGTCAATGCCTCCCCCCGCCGGTAGCGTAACACCATCGGAAGGCTGCTTTCCGTCTTTGTTCATCCAACCCATGCCCCCGACCGCGACCCCTTTTCTTTGCGCACTCTTTGTGATGGCGCTGACGCTTTCGTCGGCGTCCGCACAAACGCTGCCCGGCGACTGGACGCTGACTTTTTCCGACGAGTTCGACGGTCCCTCGCTGGACACTTCGAAGTGGCGTTCGGGATACCATTTCAATGCGGTCATCAACAAGGAAAGGCAGCATTACGTTCCGGAGAACCTCGTCTTCGAGGGAAACGGCGTTCTCAAGTTCAGGGCGGAGAAGCGGACCGTAACCGCGCCGCCCATGAAGTTTGAGCAACCTTATGCTTCCGGCGCCATCGAGACCTGGGACCGCTTTTCCCAGAAGTACGGACTCTTTGAGGCGCGCATCAAGATGCCGAAAACGCACGGTCTCTGGGGCGGGTTCTGGCTGATGCCGGATCGCGGTCCGGACCTGCCCCACGACAAGAGGATGTCAACCTTCGACGGCGGCATGGAATTCGACATCGCGGAATATCTGCCGGTCTGGGGGAATTTTTATCACACCGCGATGATCTATGATGGTTACGGTCCGCGAAAGAAAGCACGGTCCGGGGGCGGGGGTAGTCACAGTCCGCGCCACGAGGTTCCGGGGATCAGCGAGGAATTTCACACCTACAGCCTTTATTGGGAGGAGGGGCTGGCCATGTTTTTCGTGGACGGACGGCTGGTGGACGGATGGAAGGACGAGCGGGTGGCCAGTGTTCCCATGCATGTCATTCTTTGCCTGGCGGTCGGAGGCCAGTGGCCGGAAACCTACGGGCCGGTTGATGATGCGGGTCTTCCGGACAGCATGGATGTGGACTGGGTGAGGGTTTATCGCGGAAAGTTGGATCCCGCCTTCCCGGTGCCGGACTTCGACAATTTTCCCTACGCCGCCGGCGTGCCGGCGGAGGTGCCGGGAACCATCCAGGCCGAGCATTGGAATTACGGCAAAGAGGGCATTGCCTTCCACGACGCGGACAAGAAGTCCCACGGCTCCTTCCGAAACAAGGGAGGGGTGGATGCGGAGCCGGAATATGTGACGAAGACCGCCGACGGGGAGTGGCTCAACTACACCGTTCGGGTGGCGAATCCGGGCACCTATCGGCTGACCGCGCGCGGACGGTCCGCCGGGCCCGCCGCCATCGAAGTGCTGCTCGACGACCGGCCCGAACCGCTCACCCGGGTATCCGCCACCTGGGGCGGGGATTGGAGCGAGCATTCCACAGGCGGAGTCGAATTGCCTGTCGGAGATCATATTTTGAAATTACGTTTCACCGGAACGATGGATCTGGATTGGATCCGCCTGGATTCCGCTCTGGCCGCCTCCACCCCCTGAAGGACCGAACACCATGAAAGCAACCGACCTTATGCGAACCGAAAAGACGGCCGGGATGGGACGCGTGCCGGAGCGGAGGGCTTTCAGTCTGGTCGAACTCCTTACGGTGATGGCCATCGTGGCCATTTTGAGCGGGGCCACGGCGATGATGTTTTCGGATGGAAGGGCCCTCGGCATCCGGACCTCGTCGGCTCTGGTGAGCAGCACACTTTCGATGGCCCGCGATCTGGCCGTCACCAGCAACCGCCGGACGCGTTTTGTGGTGGTGACGGAAAACGCCGCCAATCCCGACGAGATGCGGCGCAAAAGTTTTGCGGTGTTGCAGTATGACGACACGGAGGGCCGGTTCGTGGTGGTGTCCGCGTTCAAACAACTTCCCGCCGGGGTGTATTTCTCCGAGGACCGCACCAACGAAGTCGCCGGACAGGGCATCTTCAACTTCCGGGATCAGGTCCTTTTCCGGGGCAATCCGGTGGAATACGCCTTCATTGAATTCCTGCCTTCCGGCGGCACCAAGGGCACCAGCGGGGAGAATATTTTTTCGATCGAGGCGGGCGCGGGGCAGGGTGGGGAGACCCGGGCGGATTACGCCCGCCTGGGGGTCGCGCAGCATACGGGACGGGTGAAGGTCGAACGCAACTAAACCTGCTGTCGTGGACGTGTGGCCGGGAAAATCACCAGCGTAAAAATCGGAGGCCCACGGGGGTTTTCCCTTGTGGAAGTGGTCCTGGCGCTTGGGATCATTTCCTTCGCCTTGGTCGCCCTGCTCGGCATCACCGCGGTGGGGACCAATGCCGGTTTGCAAAGCAAGTGGGACACGGAGGGCGGTCAGATCTTCGAGCAGGTGATGGGGCAGTTGCGCACCAAGCCGTTTGGCCAGGACCAGGAAGCCTCTCCGTCCGATCCCAAGAGGTATCCGCTTCCCGCGCTTGACCGGGATGGAGAGACGACCTTTTTCCTCGACGATCAGAGTCAGGTCGTGGCGGAAGGAACCGCCACGCGGAAGGTGGTGGTTTCCTCGAAGACGCCGGTTTCCCTTTCCTATCTGAATGCCGCAGGGGAGGCGCAGTCGGTGCCGGACCGGGCCACCCTGGCCCTCGTGACCGTGGAAATTTCGCCCCATCCCCCCCGGACGGCCGCCGACCGGTCGGTCTATTTTGCGGAGATCTGCCGGCTTGAACAATGAGAGGACGCTCCGGTTTCAGTCTCATCGAACTGCTCGTGGCCGTCGCCATCACCACGATGCTCGTACTGCTTCTCGCCAACATCGGCGAGTCGGCCGGCAGTGCCTGGCTGCGGGGCGCGGCTCAGGCGGAAACCTATTCGACGGCGCGCGGATCGGTGAGCCTGCTGGGACGCGAACTCGAGGGCGCCGTGATCGATCTCGACATCGGCCTGCGGGTGGAAACGGTTCCCGGTCAGCCGGGAAACATGGTGCTGAAATTTCTCCGCCGCCGGAATCCGGATGATGCGGGATCGGTGGAAAAGACCGCCTATCAACTGGCGTGGGCGAGCACGGGGCTCGTGCCGCGCGTGCAGTCCGATTACGACGCCGGGCACCCGGTGCCGGTTTTGATCCGGTCCACTTCGACCAATCTCAGCGATGTGTACGAGGTCAATTCCGCCACGGGGGTCGATCATTGGGTGAAAAACTGGGGAACCCTGCAGTCCGGTCAGGAGGTGGCCACGGGCGTGCGCGGCGGCAGCGATGGCGAGACGGTGGTGGAAATCGCCGCCGAATACGTGCTGGCCTGGGAGGTGGCGCCCAAATACTGGGACGGCACCCGGGTGGTGTCCGACGACCGGGACAATTCCACCTACTACGATGTTTATCTCACCTCGGACCGTGCGCCCAAGGCGCTGGAAATCCGCGTGGCCGTCGCGCCGTCGCGTGTCCTGAACCAGGCCCAGCCCTTCGCCGGATGGGGCGCCCTGCGGACCCGCAACCCCGACACGCTTTTTGAATACACGCAATTGTCCGAGACCGATCCCTTCGAGCGTTTGCTCAAGCGGAACCTCCGCCACTTTGCCGCGACGTTCTACCTCTCCTCCCGAACACCATGAAAACTTCCCGCCAAGGGTTTGCCCTCGTCGCCACTCTGGCTGTGCTGGTCATGGTGGTCATCCTGATCACCGCGTTTGTCACCACCATGAGGACCGAGCGGCAGGCCTCCCACAACTATGCCGAGCACAAGCAGGCCCAGGCCCTCGCCCACAGCATGCTCAACCGGCTCATTGCCGAGAACACCGCGCCCATTCTCTCCGGCGGCACCGCCCTGAAACCCTACACCCTGAAAACCTCCGACGGCTCCCAGCTTCCCGATGACGACACCAAGGCCACCTACCTCGCGGATCCGCCCGAGCCCGGCATTTACGGCATCGAACCGCAGGCCGATGTTTCCACCGCCAATCATCTGGTCCGGCTGTCACGTGCCGCCGCCCGGACCCCGGCCCTCACCCCTTCGGCCTGGAGCTATCTTCGCCTGAACGGGGAGGTTTTTCTTCCGTGCGATGCCGCCAACCGGCCCACCGAACCGGACTGGATTGATTACACCCTGCCCGACGGCACGGTGGTCGGTCAGGTGGCCTTCGCCATCTGGCGCGAGGATGGCAAGTTTGATGTCAACTTGGCCGGGGTGGATCCCAATCTCAACGGCATCGCCCCCCATGATCTCCGGATCGAATCCCTGGCCGTCAACGGGCCGGGGTTGGTGAGTCTGCTTGATGGTGCGGACGGCGTGCGGCAGCGGAACAACTTCAGTCTGCGGCGCATCAGCAGCGATGCCGCGCTCGACAGCAGCGGGGATGACCGGCGGATTTTTTCCATCGAGGAACTGCTGCGCGGAAACTTCATCGACGACCAGGCGGCCCTCCGGCTGACCACGTTTTCACGGGACTTCGACGTCCGACCCGAATGGGACGGCGTCCGGGATTTCACCACGGCGCAGAAATTTCTGCGGTCCTACGTCAACAATCCCGACCTTTACACGCTCATGTCGGGCGCGGAGGCCGGCACGGCGGGTCCCGCGCTGGTTCAGGCGACGCTGAATGAAAAAACGCTGAGGGACACCCTGACCTCCCGGGGATTTCCCGCCACCGAAAGTTGGATGCAGATCATGCGCCTCGTGGCGGCGTTGCGGCTGTCGCTCCCGCCTTATCAGAAGGAGCCGGTGCCTGAGGCCACCGCCCCCCTGGGCATGGAGGCCTGGACCGACCACGACATCTGGGGCATTGCGCTGAACATTGTGCAGGCCTCCGACGCCCGTTCGGATCAAAACCTGGTGGCCTGGAACCGCACGATTCCCAATGACTACGAGGATCCCAACTCCCGCATCGGCATCCGGATTTCTCCCTATGTGACCGAAGTGGCGTTGAAACTGACCCGCACGGGCACGAGCACCTTCACGGCGACGGAATACATCGAGATGTGGAATCCCTATGCCGTGGACATGCGGAATTTTCTCTTCAATGTGGGGGAGACCACCGGCAATCGATGGCCGAACGCCGGCGGCAGTCTGTGGTCCAACACCGGCATCGACGGCCAAGATTACCGAAAGGCCGACGTGCCCGGCCCCGCGGCGGGGGCATTCAAAACCGTGGAACTCGGAACGAGGACCATCGAGCTCTCCCCCACCAACAAGGGGGCCCAGGGAGCGGGCGATGGATTCCGCGTGCGCTTTTCCCCGTTCCTCACGGACGCCACCTACTCCGGAACGAACGGCCGGGAATATCAGGTGAGCAAGGGGCCGCTCTACAGCAACTCCAACGCGGCCGCCACGCAGCAGTTTCCCTATCAGCTCACCGCCTGGATCCCGCCGGACAGGATGCCGGAAATCGGCGGGAGCGTCTGGTATTCCTATCAGATCGATGATCCCCGCATGGGTCCGTTCACCCGGTATTCCGACAATCGCACCGGTCCGATTGCCGACTGGCCGGCGGATGATCCCGGCTGGAGTTATTCGTGGCAGGGGTATTTCAACCAACATTCGCTCGCCGGAATCACCGAGGGTCCCAAGACGGTGTCTCCCTTCGGAGATGGCTACAACGTCAACTTCGGGCAAAACTGGCCGGCATCGTGGCCGAAGAATGCCGAAGGCCTCAGGCGCGCCCTGGCGACATTTGCCCTGCCGGGGCGGCCGTTTCGCAATGTCAGCGAGCTTGGCAATGTGTTTGCCTTCCGGCCCTGGCGAACACTGGCCTTTGCCGCCACCACCGCGCCGGAACACGGCACCATCACGGCCCCGGCGGACACGGCGAACACTCCGATGGCCCTCTTTGATTATCTGACCACACTGGGCACGATCACCGACAGCCAGTCGTTGAATTACAAGACGCCTCCGGGTTCCGGCTCCGGCGGTTTTGTCAGCGCCAACATCGAGCTCCGCCGCCAGGACAAACGCTGGCTGTTTGAAAAGGTGGATGCGTCGGGGAACCCCGCCGGACCGTTGCGTCCCATCCGGGGACGGATCAATCTCAACTCCGCGGATGTCGAAACCCTCACCACCTTGCTGAGTGCGCCCTACCGCCTGGTGAACAGCCTGGGTTTGCAGACCTGGCCCGGTCTGAATGTCGATGACTCCGAATATGCCCCGGATCTCAAGGTGGAGATCGCCGAGGAGGATGCCCGGATGGTCGCCGAGGCCATCGTCGATCCCGCCACCGGTGTCCGCCCGTTGCGCTCCCTCGCCGACCTGGCCCGGCTCGATACGGCCGGGATCCTCGGGCCTCTCTACGCCAAATATCCCAAGCCGGTCGTGGATGCCATGATGGGACGCTTGGCGCAGTTCGGAACCATCCGCCAGCAGATCTACACCTTCGACATCCTCGCCCGGACGCTCCACCCCGAAGCCCGAAAGAAGGGCAAGGAGGTTGTCACTTCGGAAGTGCGCCTCCTTGCACGGGTCTACTTCGACACCTTCAGCCGGAAGGCCTTTGTGGAGTCGGTGGAGTATCGCTAGGGAGAACGGGACGGATTTGGATGCTTTGCCGGATCGGTTGGCGCCTTGGGGACCGCCGCGGGTTCAGGCTCTTGATCAAAAAGTGGGGCCGGGAGGTCGGGGAACGACGGGCCAGGTTGAGATGTGGGTTGGCTGGGACTCGAACCCAGAACCAATACCTTAAAAGGGTACTGCTCTACCATTGAGCTACCAACCCGAAAGGAGCTGGGAAATAATTCATAAATCCTCGCACGGCGCAAGAAGTTCCGTCACGACAATTTTTTCGATGGTTGACGGGATCATCCGAGGCGGGGAGGAAAATTGCGGATTGGGGCACTTGCAGCGTTGCTTCGCGGGTGGAAGAACACCAGATTCACGCGATTGTCATGCGGTTTGCCTCGTTCAAAAAATACGCTCTCGTCGCCCTGCTGATTGCCGTGATCGGGGGAGGGTTGCACGCCCTTCCGTATTTCGGTTCGCCGGCTTCGCAGCGCGTGATGCTTTCCGCGGCGCGGGGATTGGCTGCCGGGAGGGGACTGGCCGGCTACGGGGAGGCCACCCTCCTTGATCAACTGGCGGCCAGGCTCTGGCGGGCGGGCGGACTGCCGGCCCTGGCCTGGGGTGAGGCGCTTTCCGTGTTTGTGGGATGGACCCTGGCGGGATTTGCCGTGCTGATGGTCGTCTGGCTGGCCACCCGCTGGGTGGGAAAGGCGCGCACGCGGGGCGGCATTGTCCTCGTGGCGGCTGCGGTGGTTTTGGCCACGGGAGTTTCCCCCTTCCGGCGGTGGGTTTTGTACCGGGGCGAAACAGTTCATGCACCGGTGTTGGCGGCTCCGATCGAACTGGCCGAGGCGGTCAGGGACCGACCCGCCCGGACCCTTTTCACCAACGCCACCGGATTGTATCAGTTCCTTCTTTTCGCCCCCGAGGCGGTGGGCGCTCTGACTCCGCAGCAGGCGGCTGCGCTTTCCCACAATCCGCCCGCCTGGCGCAAGGCATTGCGGACGGCCGGGTGGAATGTGGTGGCGCTGGCCGGGCCGACCTCCGAATACCGTCCGCTGCTCGAGCATTTGATCACCTCTCCGGACTGGCGGCTTGCATTGGTCTCCAACCAGGGATTTCTCTTCCTGCGGGGGGGCGGCGAGCCGCTGGGATCCTTCGATCCGGAGACATTTCGCTTGGAGAATGACCGGGATACCGCCATTTACCTTGCCCAGATTGCCGAGCGGTATGACGCGATCCGCCGTCCGGCCGACGCCATGGACTGCCTGGAGCGCGCGCTCGACCTCGCTCCGGAGGATGTCACCACCCTTTCCCATGCCGCCTCCTTCGCGGCCGGCCGGAAGCACTGGCAGGACGTTCTGACCTACACCGCGCGGGCCCTCAAAAAGGATCCGGGGTTCGCCCATGCGAAGCTGATCCGGGCGCTGGCGCTTCTGGAAACCGGCGAGGCCTGGCAGGCGCAGAATCTTTGCGGGGAGATTCTCGCCGGCGCGCCGGACGATTTGTACACGCTTTTCCTTTATGCCCGCATCTGCCGTGCGCTCCACGACTATGCGCAGGAGGCCCATACGCTGGAGCGCTTGGTCGCCCTGAGTGAAAAGGCCGGACTTCCCACCGTGAATTACCGGATTTACCTCGGTCAGGCCTACGCCCGCCAGGGACTGCCGGAACCCGCGTTGAAAAACTACCGCCTTGTCCTCGAAAGCGGCACGCTCGGACCGGAACAGGAGAAGGAAATCCGCGACGCCATCGCCACCATCGAGGAAAACGCCCCGAAGGAATAGCGGAAAAAGGGGAATGCGGAATCCGGAATTGGGGGGAATTCCGGTCCTTCCCCATCCCGCAATCCGAATACCGAATTTCCCTCATTTCCCTTTGCGCGCGGGCGCAAGGCCCTCTAGGCTGGGCGCTTTCCCATGAGTGCCAAGATGCGTCCCTACTCTTCCATTGTCCTCGACGGTGAAAACCGCGCCCCGAGCCGGGCGATGTTGTATCCGACCGGTTTCAAGGATGCGGATTTCTCCAAGCCGCAGATCGGCGTCGCGTCGACCTGGGGCATGGTCACTCCGTGCAACATGCACATCGACCAACTGGCCCGGGAGGCCGCGCTCGGCATCGACAAGGCGGGTGGCAAGGCCACGATTTTCAACACCATCACCATCTCGGACGGCATCTCGATGGGCACCGAGGGCATGAAATACTCGCTCGTGTCGCGCGAGGTCATCGCCGACTCGATCGAAACGGTGGTGGGCTGCCAGGGATACGACGGATTTGTGGCCATCGGCGGCTGTGACAAAAACATGCCCGGCTGCTGCATGGCGATCGCCCGTTTGAACCGGGCGGCGGTTTTTGTCTACGGAGGGACCATTCTCCCGGGCTGCCTCAACGGCCGCAATCTCGACATCGTGTCCGTGTTCGAAGCCGTCGGCGCCGAGGCGGCCGGCAAGATCACACCGAAGGAAATGCATGCGGTCGAGTCGTGCGCCATTCCCGGTCCGGGTTCCTGCGGCGGCATGTATACCGCCAACACGATGGCCTCCGCCATCGAGGCCATGGGACTCAGCCTGCCCAACAGTTCCGCCCAGGCCGCCGTTTCCAAACACAAACTGCAGGATTGTCGCGAAGCCGGCGCCGCCGTGCTCAACATGCTCAAGCGCGGCATCCGTCCCTCCGACATCCTGACCCGCGAGGCCATGGAAAACGCCATCACCGTGGTGATCGCCCTCGGCGGATCCACCAACGCCGTGCTGCACCTTCTGGCCATCGCGCATGCGGCGAACATCAAGCTCACGATCGACGATTTCACCCGCATCGGCAAACGCGTTCCCGTGCTTGCCGACCTCAAGCCCAGCGGCAGATTCCTCATGAGCCAGCTTGTCGAAATCGGCGGCATTGTGCCCATGATGAAGGAACTTCTGCACGCCGGGCTTCTGCACGGCGACTGCCTCACGGTCACCGGCAAGACGCTCAAGCAGAATCTCGCCCCCTTCAAGGCCTACCCGAAGGGCCAGCAGATCATCCAGCCGCTCGACAAGCCGATCAAGAAGGAGAGCCATCTCGTCATCCTGCGGGGCAACCTCGCGCCCGACGGCGCCGTGGCCAAGATCAGCGGCAAGGAGGGCGAGCGTTTCAGCGGCAAGGCCCGCGTTTTTGAAAGCGAGGAAAAGGCCATGGCCGCGATCCTCGACGGACGGATCAAGAAGGGCGACGTGATTGTCATCCGCTACGAAGGACCGCGCGGCGGTCCCGGCATGCGCGAGATGCTCTCGCCGACCAGCGCGGTGATGGGACGCGGACTCGGCAAGGACGTGGCTCTGATCACCGACGGTCGCTTCTCCGGCGGCACGCACGGTTTTGTGGTCGGTCACATCACGCCCGAAGCCTTTGACGGCGGCCCGCTGGCCATCGTGAAAAACGGCGATCCGATCACGATCGATGCGATCAAACGGACGCTCTCGCTCGATATTCCCGCCCGGGAAATCAAGGCCCGCCTTGCCAAATGGAAACGCCCCAAACCCCGCTATCGCCGCGGTGTGCTGGCCAAATACGCCGCCAGTGTCACGACGGCCTCGCAGGGGGCGGTCACGGACGCGGGACTTTAGAGGTTTTGAGTTTGCAGAAAGGAAATTGCGGCGAATTCCGTTCGCTGTGTGAGCCCCGAAACTTACAAACCTGAAACGTAGAACTGATTTTCATGCGTGAAATTCCGGCCCATCCCGCCCAGGCCTCGGCTTATTATCTGACCGCCCACGCCGCGCCCGCCTCGGCGTGTGTGCAGCTGTCGCTGAGTTTGGGCGAACGTTCCACGCCCGAGCTCCTGCAGTCCGCCTGGCGCAAGGTGGCCGCCGCGCACGGCATGTTGCGCTCCGGATTCCGGAAGGCGTCGACGGGGGAACTCTACCGGCGGGAACAGGAGGCGTCCGAAATTCCCTGGCAGACCCTCGACTGGCAGGCCGTGGCGCCGGCGGAAATTCCCGCGCGCTGGACCACCCTCCTCGAGGAGGACGCCGCGAAGCCGATGGATTTCGCCCATCCGCCGCTCCTGCGTTTCACGGTGATCCTCCTGCCCGGAGGGCATTGCCACGTGCTGGCGACGTTCCCGCGCTTCCTGCTCGACGAGGATTCGCTTTTCCAACTGATCTGCGAGTGGCTTGAGGCCCTGGAGGGCGTCGTCCCCGCGGTGTCCGGGGAGGAGGCGGCGCCGGTTCCCTCGCCCACGCCGGCGGTCGTGGACTGGTGGAAGCAATTTTTCTCCGGCACGCCGGACCCGGTGGCCCTTCGGGTCTGCCCGCCGCCGGTTCCGACGACTCCCCCGTTCCGCCGCCATGACCTGTTGCTCGACCGGGAGACCTCCCGGTCGCTGAAACGTTTTGGTCAGCGCCTGGGCGTCTCCACCGAGGATGTCCTGTTCGCCGCGTGGGGACTGGTGCTGGGACGCCTGGTCTCGCAACGTCGGGTGCTTCTCCTGGCGCCCTGCCGGATGTCGGAAGCGCTGGAATGCGGGTACTTCGACAATCTTCTGCCGGCCACTCTCACCATCAATGGCGGCCAGTCCATCGAGGCCTTTGTCAGGACGGTGGGCCGCGAGGCCCTTGAGCGCCGCCAGAACGCCCTCGTCACGCTCGAACGGGCCCTCCTCCTGTCCCAGCCGCCGCGCACTCCGGGGCAGTTCGCCACCGGATTCTTCTGGCTTCCTCCGGCGCTGAACGACCGCATCCACGACGCCTATCCGCGCTGGATCAATGCGGACGCGCAGATTCACCGCCGTCCGCTGCTTCCGTTGTCGTTGGAGGCGCGTGACGGCAACCGCATTGCCCTGCGTCTGGAATACGACACGGCCGCGGTGCCGACCGCCGAGGCGGAAAAAATTCTCACCCGCTTCACCAATGTTCTCGACGATTTTCTCGGCGGACCCGGCCGCCGGTTGTCGGAACTGCGGGTGCTCACCGATCCGGAGTGGGACGCACTGAAAAAACTCGAGGCCACCCCGCCAGCGCGCGAGGCCGCCCCGCTCACCGAACAGATCGCCGGCGTGGCCGTGCGCCATCCCGAGGCCGTCGCGGCCGAAGGGCCCGGCGACGCGGTCATGACGTACGGCGAACTCGATTCGCACAGCGCCTCGCTGGCTTCCTGGCTGCGGCAGGAAAACATCGCCGACGGTTGGCATGTCGCGGTATGCCTGAATCAAACCGCCTGGCTGCCCGTGGCCATGCTCGGCATTCTTCGTGCCGGGGACATTTGTGTGCCGCTTGATCCCGCGGCGTCCGCCTCCTGGCTCGCGAGGAAACTCGACACCTATGACGTCGAGATCCTCATCTGCGACTCGGGCACCGCGCCGCTTTTCCAGGGTTCCACCCGCCGCCTTCTTGTCATCGACCAGCAATGGGAAACCATTGCCGCCGTGCCGGCCACGGTGACGACCTCACAGAAAACGCCCAAGGCCTGTTTCCTTCTGGCGGGCGCGGAATCCCAGCCCGCCCCGGCGCCGGGTGTGCTCAGTCCGCGTGTCACCGCCGCCGCCGTTGCGGAAATCATCGACCTCCTGCAACTCGAGCCCGGCTGCCGGCTGCCCCTGCTGGCTCCGGCGGGTTTTGGCGGATTTGTCGAAACCGTGCTCGCCGCGCTGGCCTCCGGCGCGACGCTGCTGCTGGGCGCGGACGGCATTCCGGACAGCGCGACGCATCTGCGGCTGACCCACGGGCAATGGCGCACCTGGCTGGCCGCCTGTCGCCAGACCGGGACCCGGCTTTCGGAAAACCTGCGCGCCCTCTGTGTGGACGCCGCCCCGGTGCCCCCGGTCGTTCTCGCCGCCTGGCAGGAACTCAACAACGGTCAGGCCGTCTGGACCTCGGTGCTGAGTCCGGCCGGATTGGGCGGCGCCGCCGTGCGCCACACCCTGCCCGACCGGCATGCCGCCTACAACACGCCGCCGGAAACTCCGCTGGGCCACGCCGGACCCGGAGTCAGTGTCCGGCTGCACGATTTCGAAGGTCAGCCGCTGGCGCCCTTCCATGCCGGCACCGCGGAAATCGCCGTGGGTTCCGATCTGAAACTCTCCGTTCCCGCCTGGCGGGACCTTTCCGGCTGCCTGTATTTTGCCCCGCCGCCTTACGCCGACTTGGAGCGCGCCTTGTGCGCCTTCCCCGGGGTGCTGGACGCCGTCGTGGCCCCTCCCGGCGAAAACGAACCTCCCGCCGCCTGGGTGGTGCTGGCGGATGGTTCCGAAAATGTTCCCGAGGAACTCCGCGGGCAGATCGGAAACCGGGTTCAGTTTTTGCTCGCGGTATCCGCATTCCCGCTGTCGGCCTCCGGTGACATCGACCTGGCGGCCCTGCCCCGGCCGGCCAAGCCCGCCGTGGCCGCGTCGTCCGACGCCGCGCCGCGTCCGGCTGCTCCGCAGCGTGAGTGGACGCCGCTCACTCCGCTCAACAAGAACCCCGACGCGCCCATTCTGTTTCTCATTCACGACATTGGGGGCGATCCGGCCGTTTACCGCAGTCTGGCCGCGTTGTTGTCCCCGGACTGGTCCGTTTACGCGACCACCGCGCGCGGAGTCCATCAACCGTCCGCCTGTCACACCTCCATCGAATCCGAGGCGGCCGCCCTCGTGGAGGCCATCTGTCTTCTCGATCCGAAGGGGCCGTATCATCTCATGGGACACGGGTTCGGAGGCATCCTGGCCTTTGAAATGGCCCGGCAGCTCCGCGTGGCCCGACGCGACGTGCCCTACCTCGCCATTGCCGGAGCGCACCCGCCGGAGCAGGAGGAAACCAAATCCGGCGGCTGGCTGCGGTCCCTGACCAAGGTGTTCCGCAAAACGTCCAGGGAAGACGCCGAAAACCCCGAAGCCGGTCCCGTGGAACGCGCCCACCGGCGGGCTTTGCAGGAATATCGTGCCAAACCGCTCGAAGGACCCGCCGGCATCATCCTGGCCGCCGACCAAGGGCCGGATGTCGAGGACGGCTGGCTGGATTTGCTGCCCGAGACGTTTATTGAGCGGATGAGTTGCAACTGGCGCGAAATGCTCCACGAGCCCTCCGTCAAACGTCTCGCGGTCATCCTGCGCGACAGCTTTGTCGCCCCGGGCGAGGACGAGGAGTGACCGAATGCCGGGGACCACGGGAAGCAGAGTTGCTCTGATTTCTGGGATCCTCGGCGGAACGGTTCTTCTGCTGTTCGGTCATTTTTCTCGAAATCGGGCATTCACGACGGCAACTCCCCGCTGATCGGACCGAGTCGGAAAGGCGCGGCGAGGACGGGAACGGGGCAGGGCAAAAACGAGCCCACCATACACATCCTTGCGTATGGGGACGGCGGGCTTACGAACGACCTTTTGTGGGAAAAAACAAAGCCTGTCCCAGGAGAAGCCAGACGCGGGACCTCTCCACTTTGACCCGCGGGGCATCGGGTTGTTTTTCCACCAGATCGAGGGTTTCCCGCGCCAGCAGAAGCGGGAGAGCCGTGGCGACACGAAGCCGAAAGGGTTTTACCGCGACCGCATAACGCTCCGCGTCCTGCAAATGCCTTCGCGCCAGTGCGAGGGTGTCGACCAGACGCCCATCCGGCACATACACCCTGCCCAGCCGGCGATCCGCATGCCGATCGCGCAGGATGTTCACCAACTGCAGACCCTTGCCGAAGTTCACCCCGAGGGTGATCATTTCCTCTTCCGGTCGCGTGGCGAATCCGGGCAGCCGGCGGGCGCAGATGCGGGTCCAGAATTCCCCCACGCATCCGGCGACCAGGTAGGTGTAGCGGTCGAGTTCCCCGTCGGAAAGCGGCGGCGCGCCTTCCGAAAACCGCTCGCGGTCGAATTGCTGGCCGTCCCGAATGATCCGCCAGACGGTTTCGATGAGGTCGCGGTCGGGCGACGCCGCCAGTTGGCGCTCCAGTTCTCCGCGCCGGGCGAGCAATTCCTTTTCCGCGTCGGTGACGGCTCCGTCCGCCTCGGTGTCGGTGTAGCGCGCCAGCAGGTAGGCGAGGGAGATCGGCTCGCGCACCGCGGCGGGCAGCAGGCGGAGGGTCAGGTAAAACGAGCGCGAAACACGCTTGAGCAGGGACCAGTCAAGGGGCGGCGGGAAGGCGCCGAAGGGGGGGCAGTCTGCGGCCTCTTCGCTCATGCCTGTTTTCATCGAATGCCCTCGACGCCCACGCGGATCATTTGAATGCGGGGTTCCGCAAATGTGCCGAGTCCGAGCATTTCCGCGGCTTCGATGTAATTCGACATGGTCCGGATGGACGGCATTTTGTGCGCCAGCCGCAGTTCCTCGATGAGTCGCATGGCGGTGGCGTCGATGGCCACGGGGTCACGGCTGGCAAAAAGGGAAAAATAGTCGATGGCAAAATTGCCGTCCGGGAAGGGTCCGCCGGCGTATTGCAGAACGAGACCGTCCAGGATGGTCAGGACGACCTTTTCGCGGATGAGCGGGTCGGCGTAGATTTCCGCAATGTAGGAATCGCCTTCCGCGGCCGCCTTGCCGAAGCGGCGCCAGTTGTCGAGGTTGGACAGCGTCATGTTGGCGAGAGCACCGTTGATGCCGGTCATGAAACTGTCGGTGAGCGACGGGATGTTGATGACCTTGGTGACGCCGGTGCTGAGGATTTTCGCGTAGTAGCTGGTGCTGCTGAGCTGCTCGGTGTTGGTGAGCAGGTCGGAGAAGCGGGAGATTTTTTTGTCTCCGAACTTGCTGTCCCCCCAGATGAGTTTGCCCACCAGGGGAGCGCTCACCTGGGCCTGGGGGTCGTAGCCGGTCTTCGGGTCGATGGCTTCGAGGGTATACAATTTGGAGTTCTTTTGAAACCCGGCGGTCAGGAGGTCTTCCATGTTGCGGTCCCACACGATGATGTTTTTCGCGGGGACGCCGGCTTCGACCAGTCCCTCCGCCACGGCCTGAACCACTTCGGGATGGACGCCGCTCACCACACGTCCGCTGGCGGCCACCTTGATTCCGACCCGGTCGGCGGGCGAAACCAGCGTCCGCCACGCCTCGGCGACCGTCCCTTTGCCGGTCAGGCGGCAGATCAGGCTGTCCACCATGCGGCGCACGGTGGCGCGGTGGACGACACGGCCGGGGCCCAGCGCGTTGGTTTCCATCGCGTAGAAGACCTCGGCTTTGGGCGTCGGAGGCGCCGTGGGTTCCTGGGCGGAAACCAGGACCGTGCCGAGCAGCAGCACAAAAAAAGCGGCCGCCTTCATGGCCATATTCTGCTACGTTGCCGCAGCCATGATTTCGCACCTGTACGCGCACATTCCATTTTGTCCGAAAGTGTGCCCGTACTGCAGTTTTTTCAAGGAGGCAAGTGATCGCAACAAAACGCGGGCCTTTTTGGACGCGATGCTGGCCGAGGCGGAACGGCAGGCGTCGGGGCTGCGGCCGGTCACCGTATTCTTCGGGGGCGGCACGCCGACGGCGCTGTCCACCTCGCATTTGGAATACCTGATTGGCGGACTCCGGGAACGCATCGATTTTTCGGCGGTGGAGGAATTCACCATGGAAATGAACCCCGCCACCGTCTCGCTGGAAAAGGCCCGCCGCATGCGCGAACTCGGGGTGACCCGCGTGAGCATGGGGGTGCAAAGCTGGGATCCCGGGCTGTTGCAAACCCTGGGCCGGGTGCACAGTGCGCAGCAGGCCGAGCGGAGTTATGAAATCCTGCGGGAAGCCGGATTCGACAACCTCAACCTCGACCTCATCTTCGGCATCCCCGGACAGACCCGCGGACAATGGCGGCACAGCCTGGAAAAAACCATCGCCCTCGGCCCCGAACACATCTCCGCCTACTGCCTGACGTACGAGGAGGACACCGAGTTTTTTCTCCGTCTGACTCGCGGCATATACCGGCCCGATGCCGAGCTCGACGCGGATTTGTTTGAAATGACCATGGAGATCCTGGAGGACGCCGGTTACGGGCAGTATGAGATTTCCAATTATGCGCGGCCGGGACGCGAGTGCCGTCACAATCTCGCCTACTGGCTGGGGGCGGAGTACATCGGGCTGGGTCCAAGCGCATTCTCCACGGCGGGCGGACTGCGGTGGAAAAACGTGAGCGATACGGCGGATTATGTGGCGAGGGTGAACGAATCCCGCGAGACGCATGATTTTTCCGAACCTGTCGATCCCGCCACCCGCCGTGCGGAACAAGTGGCCTTTGGATTGCGCACGAACCGCGGCGTGGCCCGCGACCGGGTTCCGGCGGAAAAGGCGGCCGAGTTTGCCCGACTCGGCCTGCTGAGAATCGAAGGCGATTCCCTGTTCCTGACCCGCAAGGGCCGTCTGGTGGCGGATGAACTTGCGGAGACGTTGATGGAATAGCGCATACAGAAGTTGTCGCTGACCAGCCCGCACAGGCGACAAATCAGGGTTCTGTGTGGCAGTCTGAAGGGGCGCGAGAGAGGATTGTCGCAGCCTTTCAGGCCGCATGCCTCATCGGCATCCCAACCCGGCCCTTCGAGCCGGGCCGTCGAATTTACGCACCTTTGGCGCTTTGTCGGCCGTTCCGTTGACACGGCGAGGTCGCCGCTGCTGGACCGGGCGCCACGAAGTGACCCCAATTTGCTGAAAAGGCAGGCCGGCGGGCTGTCTGCACGGGGACGCGGGGTTCAGGTGCCGAGATAAGCTTCTCGGATCTGAGAGTCCTCCAGCAGCTCTGCGGCGTCTCCGGCAAGGGTGATTCGGCCGGTTTCCAGCACCGCGGCCCGGTGGGCGAGGCGCAGAGCCAGATTGGCATTCTGTTCGACGAGGAGGATGGTCACGCCGGCCCGGTTGATCTCGCGCAATACATTGTAAATTTCCTTCACGAGCTTGGGCGCGAGACCCATGGAGGGTTCGTCGAGCAACAGAACCTTGGCGCGGCTCATCAGCGCGCGGGCCACGGCCAGCATCTGCTGCTCGCCGCCGGAGAGCGTGCCGGCGGCCTGGTTCAGGCGCTCGCGCAGGCGGGGCAGGGCGGTCAGCCAGCGCTCGAGATCCTCGGCGACCCCTTTCTTGTCGTTCCGGGTCCAGGCGCCCAGTTTGAGGTTTTCCAGCACCGTCAGATTGCCGAAAATGCCGCGTCCCTCCGGCACCTGAGCCATGCCGAGGCCGACGATCTGGTCGGCGGGAACCCCCTTGAGATCGCGGCCCTGCAATTTCACCGTGCCACCGTAACGGAGCTGTCCGGACAACGCCCGCAGCGTGGTCGTCTTGCCCGCGCCGTTCGCGCCGATGAGGGTGAAAATTTCGCCCTCCCGCACTTCAAACGAAATGCCCTTCACAGCGTGGATGTCGCCGTAGGATACGGTCAGGTTTTCGACGGTCAGCGCGTTCATGAGCGGCAACCTCCCGGGAAAGGGCTGGGGCGGTGGGGCGTCCATCGGACCGAAAGCGTCCGATTCTTCCAAATCGTCCTCATCCCTGCTCGACCTCCGTTCCGCCCAGATAGGCGTCAATGACACGCGGGTTTTCCCGGATTTCCGCCGGGGTGCCTTCCGCGATGGTCTGGCCGAAGTCCAGAACCGTGATGCGATCGCAAAGGTTCATGACCAGATGCATGTGGTGTTCGATGAGGACCAGCGTGACCTGGAACTCGGATTTCACCCAGCGGAGAAATTCGGTCAGCGCCGCGGTTTCCCCCGTGTTCAGGCCGGCGGCCGGTTCGTCGAGGAGCAGCAGGCGCGGTTTCAAGGCGAGGGCGCGGGCGATTTCCAACTTCCGCTGCAGGCCGTAGGACATGTCTCCGGCCACGGCGTGCGCGTGGGGTGTCAGACCGAAGGGCTCCAGCAGTTTCATCGATTCGTCGATGGAACGCCGTTCGTCGCGCCCCAGACGCGGCAGGCGCAGCATGGCCTCGAGCGGCGAATAATGCAGCTGCGAGTCGAAGGCGATGCGGACATTGTCCAGCACGGTCAGATTTTTGCAGAGCCGGATGTTCTGAAACGTGCGCCCGATGCCCTTGAGCGCAATGCGGCCGGGACGCAATCCCGCGATGGACTCGCCGCGAAAACGAATGTCGCCCTCGGTCGGTTTGTAAATGCCGGTGATCAGGTTGAACAACGTCGTCTTGCCGGCGCCGTTGGGGCCGATGATGCCGTGGGCGTGGCCTTCCATGACGCGCACATTGCACTTGGAGATCGCGCACAATCCGCCGAAGCGCTTGGTTACGTTGTCGATTTCCAGCAGGGCGCTCATGGTTGGCGTTTGGTGAACAACTCCCGCTTGGGCAAAAACCACGGCAGTTCCTTCATGCCCATGATGCCGCGCGGACGGAAGATCATCAGCAGAACCAGAATGAGCGGCATCACCACCATGCGCCAGGTGCCGAGGTCCTGCAGCGCCTGGAAGAGAAGGGTGAAAATGACCGCCCCGAGAATCGACCCGGCGAGGGAGGCCACGCCGCCGAGGTAGACCATCACGAGAATCTCCGTCGAACGCACGATGTCGAACGACTTCGGGTCGATGAAGAAGTTGACCTGCGCATACAGCGCACCGGCCACTCCGCCGAAGAACGCCGAGGTGGAAAAGGCCAGGATTTTCGCCTCACGCACGCGCACACCCATGGCATTCGCGGCGATTTCATCCTCGCGGATCGCCGTGATGGCGCGTCCGAATTTGGAATAGACCAGGTTGCGAATGATCCAGAGGGTCACCACCACCCAGAAAAACGCCCAGGGCAGGTTGGTCAGTACCGGGGGCGTCATTCCGCGCGGCCCGCCGAGGTATTCGATGTTCTCGACCGCCGATTTGACGATCATGAGAAAGGCCAGCGTGATGATGGCCAGGTAGTCGCCGCGGGTTTTGAAGGAGAGCAGGGCCAGCAAAAATCCGATGGCCGCCGCCACCGTGCCGCCGAAGAGGACGGCGAGGGGAAGTTCAAACACCGACGCCGGCAGCCATTTGATGGTCATGACCGCCGAGGCATACGCTCCCAGGGCCATGAATCCGGCGTGTCCCACGGAAAACTCCCCCATGTAGCCGTTCACAAGATTCAGGCTGGCGCAGAGGATGATGTTGATGCCGACCATGATCAACACGCCCTTGGTGTAGGTGTTGATGATCGGAAGGAATTCGCAGGCCACGCAGAAGGCGAAGCCCAGCACGACGAGGATCGGCAGCGCCATGCGGGATCGGCCCAGGGATTCGAAAAACGCGCGCATCGCCTACACTTTCTGGTTCGGAGCCTGCCCGAGAAGCCCGTAGGGTTTGAAAACCAGGATCAGCAGCAAAAGCGAATACGCAATGAGATCCCGGTAGCTGGAATCCGTGAAGGCCACCGCCATGACCTCCACCAGGCCGAGGAGGAATCCGCCCAGCACGGCGCCCCGGATGCTGCCGATGCCGCCGATGACCGCGGCGATGAAGGCCTTCCATCCGATCAGGATGCCGATGCCCGAGGAGATCTGCGGATAGGCGAGCCCGTACAGCATGCCCGCCGCCCCGCCGAGGCCGGCGCCCACGAGGAAGGTCAGGGAAATGATCCGGTTCACCGGAATGCCCATGAGCGGCACGGTGCGCACGTCGAAGGAAATCGCCCGCATGGCCATGCCGTAGCGCGTTTTCCGGATGAGGAAATCCAGCGCGACCATGAGCCCGAAGGAAATGCCGATGATGAGGATCTGCAGCGTGGTGATGGTCAATCCGCTGAAGGTGAGCGTCCGGCTGTTGAAGAGCTCCGGCATGTATTTGGGATAGGGGCTCAGGCTCAGCGTGGTGTTTTGAATGACCAACCCGCACCCCAGCGCCGTGATGATTGCCGACACGCGGGGGGCGCCCCGCAGCGGACGATAGGCGACCCGCTCGATCAGTGCGCCAAGCAGGCCGATGATGGCCATCACAAGCAGCAGGATGACCACGAAGGGAAGCTGGACCGGCAGCATTGTGGCCAGCAGCAGGCACGCGAAGGCGCCCAGCATGAACAGATCGCTGTGGGCGAAGTTGATCATGACCAGCACGCCGTAGACCATGCTGTAGCCGAGCGCGATCAGGGCGTAGATCGAGCCCAGTTGGATCGCGTTGATGGTCTGCTGCGCGATGTAATAAAGCATCCTGCGCCGGTGTCAGTTCCCTGGGTTGTCCCCGGGCCGCCTCAAGGCTGGCCGTTCTGCACCCAATTGAAGGCGTTGTCCTTGATCTGCAGGATCACCGCGCTCTTGATCGGGTCGCCGCTGCCGTCCTTGAACTGCATTTCTCCCGTCACGCCCTGGTATTTTTCGATTTTGGCCAGGGCATCCCGCACGGCTTCGCGGTCGAGTTTGCCGGCGTCCCTGATGGCCTGGACAAGAAGGCCGAAGGCGTCGTAGGTGAGGGCGGCGACGTCGTCGGGATTCTGGCCGTAGCGGGCCTTGTAGTCGCTCATGAACTTTTTCGCCACATCGGTGGCGATTTCCGTGGAGTAGTGATTGCAGAAATACGAACCTGCGATGTCGTTTCCGCCGAGCTTGATGATTTCGGGCGAGCTCCAGGCGTCGCTGCCGACAAATTGCGCCGTGATGCCCTGCTGGCGCGCCTGCCGGGTGATGCCGGCGGCGTCGTTGTAGTAGGCCGGGAGGAAGATGACCTCGGGATTGGCGGCCTTGATTTTTGTCAGTTGCGCGGAGAAGTCGCGGTCCCCCGTGCTGTAGGTCTCGAAGGCGACGATTTTTCCGCCGTTTTGCTGAAAGACCTCCCTGAACAGGTTGGCCTGACCGTTGGGCGCCTCGGACGCCACGTCGTAGAGCACGGCCGCCGTTTTGGCATTCAGCGTGTTGAGAACAAACTTCGCCAGCACACGGGCCTGGAAGCTGTCGATGAAGCACGCCCGGAAGACGTATTTTTTCGGGGAACCGTCGTCATTGAGCGTGGTCTTGGGATTGGTGGACCACGGGGAAATCATCGGGCACTTGAGCGTCTCGGCCACGATGGAGGCCGGGATGGCGCACGAGCTGGCGTCGGGACCGATCATGGCCAGCACATTGTCCTGGGAAATGAGTTTCTGCGCCACCGTGCGGGCCTGATCCGCCTTGGCCCCGTTGTCGGCCACGATCAGTTCGATCGGAAGCTTCTGTTCGCCGACGTCGATCCCGCCCGCGGCATTGATTTCACTGACGAAAAGCTCGGCGGCATTCCGGGCCGACGCCCCCACGGCGGGCATTTCGCCGGTGAGTTCGGTGTTCAGTCCGACCTTGATCGAAGGGGCACCACTCTCACCGCATCCGGCCAGAGCCGCCAGAGTGAGACCGGCAAAAATTGCGTGGGAGATCTTCATGGATGCATGGGGAATGGAGCATTCCTGGGACGGTGGCAAGCTTTGCTTGCATGGAGGGGGGCGAATCTCGCGCGGTTTTGATCCTAAGGCCGGGGTTCCGGTGGGGCCGCGGCGAGGCGCAAAATATCGTCCGCGGCACATGCCGCGCCGAACCCGTTGTCGATGTTCACCACGGTCACTCCGCTGCCGCAGGAGGTCAGCATTCCCAGGAGGGCCGTCACGCCCCGGAGGTTTGCGCCGTATCCCACGCTGGTTGGCACGGCAATGACCGGCCGGTCCACCAGACCGGCTATCACGCTGGGCAGGGCGCCCTCCATGCCGGCGACGACAATGAGTACGCCGCAGGCGCGAATGCGGGGCAGTTCGTCGAGCAGACGGTGCAGCCCGGCCACCCCGATGTCGGTGATGCGATCCACCCGGCGCCCGAAACTTTCCAGGGAAACCGCCGCCTCCTCGACGACGGGAAGGTCCGCCGTGCCGGCGCAGAGCACCCCCACGGTCCACGGTCCGGGATCCGCACCGGAGGTTCCCGCGACGATGCAGCGGGCCCGTTCGTGAAAAACCGCCTCCGGAATCCGGGCCCGGACGGCCTCAAAGTGGGCGGCGTCCGCCCGAGTGGCGAGCACGGCCTGGTTTTTTTCCCGCAATGCGACGGCCACGGCGGCGACCTCGGCGGGTTGTTTCCCGGGGCAGTAGATGACCTCCGGCCGCCCGCAGCGCCGGGCGCGATCCAGATCCACCCGGGCGAATCCCAGGTCCCGCGTCGTTTCCTCCGCCATGCTCAGCGGAAATACATGCGCATCGGCACCATGCCGCTCTCGACGAAGCCGTTTTTCAGGTAGAAGCGCAGCGAGCGCTTGTTGGGACGGTCGGTCAGCAGGGTGATGCGAAGGAAATTTTTCTTCTTCGCAAAATCAATCGCGTATTCGAGCAGCCGGGTGCCGTAGCCCTGGCCGCGGTGGTCGCGGTGAATGACCAGATCCTCCAGGAGCAGCACAAAGCCACCCTCCGCGGTGCTGATGGTGATCAGCAGGTTGATCATGCCGATGATGCGGTTGGGACTGCGCAGGACAAAGATCCGTCCGCGGGAGGGCTGCTCGAGAATCAGACGCAAACCCCGCATCTGTTTTTCGCGGTCGGGAACAAAATCCTCCTCCTGGGAGAAGAGGTCGTAGAGGAGTTCCGCCAGTTCCGGGAGGTCGTCCAGAGTTGCGGGTTCGATGCGGAGATTTTCCATCCGGTCCCAAGCCATAACATTTTCCCGGAAAAGGGAAAGCAGGGAGTGCGGAACGGGAGGGGGCGTTTTTGGAAAATCGGGACGGCAAGGAGGGGTTGCCGCTGACGGCCGGAGGCCCGGCGGTCCGCATGGTCGTACAATCAACCCCGTCCGAACTTCCGGGCGAGCTCGGCAAAGGAAAACTGGATCATCGTGGGCCGTCCCGACGGCGCCGCGTAGGGCAGTTCGCAGCGAAGCAGTTCCCGCACCAGTCCGCGTGCGCGTTCGTCGTTGCCACGAAAACGCTCCTCGGCGGCAATGCGGGAGACCGAGCGCGCCAGCGCTTCGCGCAGTCCGCGTCCGTGGGGCAGTTTTCCCGCGGCGCGCAGGGCGGCCGCAATTTCATGGAGGAGGCGTTCGGGCTCCCGATCTCCCGCGGACGCCGGAACTCCTTCGATCTTCAGGCTGGTGCCGCCGAAGGGTTCGATCAGGAACCCCGCGGCTTCCAGGTCGGCGAGGTGTTCCACCACCCAGGCGTGTTCGCGGACGGGGAGTTCCGCCACCACCGGCACCAACAGCCGCTGACTGGGGGCGTTGCCGTCGTTGATCTGGCGCAGGAGCGCCTCGAAATGGATGCGTTCCGCAGCCGCCCGGGTGTCCACGAGCACCAATCCCTCATCGCCTTCGAGCACAAGGTATCCATCTCCCACCATGCCAAGCAGCCGGAAGCGATCCTCCGGCGCCGGCGGAATCGGCGAGGGTGCAGCCGGAGCGGCCGGTGGAGGAACCGGAGGGGGGGCCGGGAAGGGAGCGGAGGTCGGGGGCGCCGGTTGGGGCGGTGGGGCCACCGGGATCGGGGGTTCGGGTTGCGGGGAGGGGAAAACCGGGGCCGTCGGCAATTCCGGCTGGGCGGGTTCGGGAACAAAAATGGGCCGCACCGCAGGCAGCGGTTGACGGGCGGCCGGTGGTGGCGAAGGACGGGACTGGGCCAAGGCCCGCCGACCGGCGTCGAAAACCGCCTGGCGCAGCGCCTCGGGAAACCGCAGGCGCACTTCCCGCTTGGCGGGATGCACATTGCAGTCGAACAGGTCGGGTTCCATTTCGATCAAAAGGACGCTCAGCGGATGTTCGCCGCGTTCCAAGGCGCCCGCATAAGCCTCGCGCAGCGGTTGCTGCACCGCCGGGCAGACGATGGGGCGTCCGTTGAGAATGACAAATTGCTGGAGCCGGTCCCTGCGACCCTGACCCGGCCGGGCCAGGAAACCCGCCAGCCGGAATCCCCGACCTTCCACCGCTTCGATCTCGACCAGCCGGTTCAGGTGGGCCGTGCCGAACAGATCCTTGATCCGCACCGCCAGACTTTCCGCGCGCGGAAGGGCCAGCACCGTCCGTCCGTCCCGGCGGCATTCAAAGGCCACCCCCGGATTGGCCAGCGCGATGCCATGCAGGGTCTGCAGAATGTGGGCGGATTCCGTTTCCTCGCCCCGCAAAAATTTCCGCCGGGCGGGAAGATTGAAAAAAAGATCGCGCACCTCGATTTGGGTCCCCGGCGGCGCGCCGGTTTCGCGGACCGATTCCGTTTTTCCGCCGCTGACCAACACTTCCGTGCCTGCGTCCGAATGCGGTTCGCGCGTCACGAGGCGAAAGCGCGACACGCTGGCAATGCTGGGCAGTGCCTCCCCCCGGAACCCCATCGTGCGCACGCGGGCCAGGTCGGAGCCGGTTCGAATCTTGCTGGTGGCGTGGCGTTCCAGACACAGCAGCGCGTCCTCGCGATCCATCCCGCACCCGTCGTCCCGCACGGCCACCAGACGCGAACCGCCGCGGGCGAATTCGACCGCAATGCGCCCGGCCCCGGCATCAAGGCTGTTTTCCACCAGTTCCTTGACCAGCGAAGCCGGCCGCTCGACGACCTCTCCCGCCGCCACCTGACTGGCCACTTCATCCGGCAGAACGCGAATCTTACCCATTGAAAGACCGCCAATCTCGCCGCTTCCACGCCCCACGGCAAGCATCGGGTGGTCATTGGGAAATCGGATTGCGGCGTTCGACGTCGCGTTGGGCGTTGCTTCGTCCCGCCCGCCTCGAAATTTGACTTCACGCCATTTCGTCCCTAAGAAGGGGATGTGATCGTATTGACCGCCAGCGCCGCTGCGCAATTGAAGGTTCTTGTTCAAAGCAAGGGTCTGGACCCGGCCACCGCCGGACTGCGCCTTTCCGTGGAAAAGGGGGGCTGTGCGGGCATGCAATACGCCATGGACATCAGCCCCGCCCAGACGGGGGATGTCGTGGTGGAGCGGGACGGCGCGCGGCTTTTTGTGGCGGGGGACAGTCTGAAGTGGCTCGATGGATGTGAAATCGACTACGAAGATGGCTTGTCGGGTGCGGGATTTCGGGTAAAAAACCCGCACGCCACGCGAAGTTGCGGTTGCGGAACTTCGTTCGAGCCCGCGGACAAGGCGGGGGCGTGATTTTCCCGATATCGCATGGCTGGACACCCAAAACGCTCGGCAACTCGTCGAAATGCCCTGTCTTTGCGGGGAGACGAGGACGCGCCCGGCGGGGACGGCAGTCTGTTCACCTGGGCGGTTGTCATTCTCCTTCTCATCGGCTTTGCGATTGCCTGCTGGATCTTCAGTTTTTACGTCTTCGGTCACCCGGAGAAACCGTTCAGCTACGCCGTCCTCACGAAGCTGAAAAAACTCGACGCGCCCAAGCGTTTTGAGCTCACCCAGGCGCCCCGCGGCGAGTTTCTCACCGCCCAGCAGCTCTGGGACCGCTACAACAAGATGAGCAACCGCGAGTTGCAGCGGGCCAGCGAAACCCTCCTGCGCAACTATCTGCGCAATTACAAACTCACGCCGGATCCCGTTCCCTATGTGGTCGGAACCTACAAGATTCTCGATTCCTACGAGCTCACCGACGACAACCTTTTCACCTCGGGGGTGGTCGCGCTCGCCCAGTCCGCCGATGCTCCCCAGGTGCTCCTCGAGCAGGTTTTTTCCGCGGACAAAAAGGTCATTCCCATCCTGCACCGGATGCTCCTCACCGGCCTCGACTTCAAACTCGACCGGAACAATGAAATTTCCGCCATCATCAATGTGAAGCGCCTCCCCGACGGGCGCCTGCTTTTCACATCCGTGCCCCTTCTGTATGCGAGTTACACCTCGAGCGGGGGCTCGGGAGAGTTTTCCCTCGAACCGCCCAAACGGCTGAACATGCAGGCCGGGCTGCCGGTTGTGAAACAGACCCAGCTTTCGGAGGCCGAGCAAAAATACGCCTCCCATCGCATGCGCGCCGGGCTGCCGCAGGCGGATCTTCCCCGCCGCCCGCAAACCCAGCTTGTGCGGGTCGAGAAACCCAAACCGGTGACCTCCGGCAGGCCGGAGCCGGCCGCGACCCCGGAAGCCAAACCCCAGGCCACTCCCGAACCCACGCCGCCCGTGGCGGTCGCCGTGGCCACCCCCCTTCCGGTGGAACCGACTCCTCCGCCTCCCACTCCCGTTCCGGCCGCCATCACCAGCGCCGGCGGCGGCAACTGGCAGGTTTACGCCCCGGGGCAGATGCCGCGCGGACGCCTGACAAACATTCCCGAAATGCCCTCCCTCGCCGGACGGGGCGTCAGCGGGGAGCGCATTTATCTGCAGGGGGATTTTGTGGTCACGGCATCCGGACAAAACCGCGCCGTCCTCCGGCCGCAACCCCAGATTGCCGAAAACCTCGGTCTCGGCGAACGCACCAGCAACACCCGCGTCATTGTCGAATTCCCCGCCGGATCCCGTCCGCCCACCACAGGCACCACCTTTTCCCGCGACTCACGTCGGCCGTTCCTGATTACCGACGTCCGCAAGGGCGCCGATGGACAGGTCAACGTGTATGTGCGTGAAATCACCCGGCCTGAATAATCTCATCGCCGCGGAAATCGACGCGGCCGGACCCCTCCCCTTTGCCCGGTTCATGGAACTGGCGCTCTATCATCCGGAGTTCGGCTATTATGCCTCCGGCCGAGCCCGGATCGGACGCCGGGGCGACTTTTACACCAGTGTCAGCGTCGGGCCCGTCTTCGGACGCGTGCTGGCGGACCAATTTTTGGAGATGTGGGAAAATCTGGGCCGCCCGGACCCGTTTGCCATCGTCGAACAGGGAGCCAACGACGGTTCGCTGGCGGCCGACATCCTGTCCGCCCTGCCCGCAGAATGCCCGGTCGAATACCATGTCGTTGAACCCGTCGCCCGCCTGCAGGAGGTGCAGCGAAGCCGGTTGGCGGCGTTTGACCGTCCGGTGTTCTGGCACGAAAGCGTGGCGGCCCTGCCGCCGTTCACCGGAGTCCATTTTTCCAACGAACTCGTCGACGCCCTGCCTTTTCACCTCTGCCGCTCCACCGGGGAGGGATGGGAGGAACTGTGCGTGGGCAGGGAAGGGGACGGTTTCGTTTTTGTGCCCGCGGCCGCTTCGCTCGACACCTCGCGCCTGCCCCGACGCCCCGCCGGTTACGTGACGGAACTTCGCCCGGCCGCGGAGGCCTGGCTGACCGGGCTGGCGGAGAAACTCCTCGCCGGATACCTGCTCATCGCGGACTACGGATTTTCCGCCGCCGATCTGTTTGCTCCCCATCGCAGCGAGGGGACTTTCTCCTGCTACCGTGCCCACCACCGGGACGCCAAACCGCTGGAAGATCCGGGTGAAAAGGACATCACCGCGCACGTCGATTTCACCGCCCTGGTCCTTGCCGCGGAGCGTTCCGGTCTGCAATGGGAGGGCTTCACCGATCAACACCACTTTCTCGTGGGCGCGGCGCAGCGTCTGTTGCAGAGCCTCTCCGGACCGCCCGACGCCGCCCGGCAGAAACAGCTCCGCGCCCTGCAGACGCTGCTCCACCCGGAAACCATGGGCACCCAATTTCATTATCTCGGCTTCTCCCGGAATGTGCCCAACCGGGTCACCCTGAGCGGTTTCCGTTTCGCGCGCACCACCAGGGAAATCCTGCTCGCCCCGCCCTGAAAAATTTCTCTTGCATCTCTCGGCAATTTCCCTATCTTCTCCCATCCAATCGCGGGGTGGAGCAGCCTGGTAGCTCGTCAGGCTCATAACCTGAAGGTCGTAGGTTCAAATCCTACCCCCGCAACCAATTCTTGGTTCTTCCGCTGCTCCAAAACCCGATGACTCCAAAAGTCTCCGTCATCGAGGATCCCGCCGGGAAAGCCGTGTCCCATTCCGAGGTTCGCCGACACGAAAAACTCTCAAACGGCAAATGGGTGGGGAGGGATTCCATTGCCTCACCGGCCTATAATTCCGCAGCCGCCATCCGCGATGATTGCCATTTGCCGGCAAAGGGACGGACTTCCCCAATGCAAAATCTTCTCAACACGCATCCGGCTTGAACCAGCGCAACTCGTCCACGGTGATCCCGATGCAGGGGGTTGACTGAAGGTATCGGACGGTCGCCCGGGCGGCGTGGGCCTCGCGCGGACACCCCCACGCGCGGATTTGAAATCCTTCCGTGAGGGCAAAGGTTTCGGGAACGATCGTTTCCGCCTTGGGGCACAAGAACTGAAGCCCAAGATCGCGGGCCGTGTGGACGTGGTCCGGAGTCACTTCGTGCACAAGCCAGCCCGCCGCCTGGTTGCGGTGGCATTGGCGAAGCCGCTGAAGCTGGACAAGATGGAATGAGGTGATCGTCGCCTCAAGGCCGAGGGAATTGAGGAGACCCATCGTAACAGCCGCCGTGTCGGGATGCTGATCTTTTAATTCCAAATGGTATTCGAGTCGTGTTCCAAAGCGACGCAGCAGGGCTTCCAGCGTCAGCAGGGGCTCCCCCTGGAAATCCGGCGCGTGCCAACCGCCGAAATCAAGGTGCTGCAGCTCCGCCAATGTCAACGAACCGATCGTGAGCGGTCCATGACGATACCGCTGAAGGGTGTTGTCATGACAAAGTACCGGAATGCCGTCGGACGTGAGTTGGATGTCCGTTTCTATGGCGGTTGCCCCCTCGGCTTCGGCCAGAAGAAAGGAGGAGAGGGTGTTTTCCGGGGCCCGAAGCGGAGAGCCGCGATGCGCGATGAGCGAAAAGGTGCGGTGGGGCATTTCCCGCTTCTACATCCGGTTCCTCCGCGCGTCGATGATGCGGGGTCCGGCGTCCTGTCCCCGTCTGGAACAGGCTCCGAAGCGATTTCGGGCCCACTTTGGGAATGCAGGTGACCCCAAACCGCGATCTCCGGCGGCGTGAACCCTTTCATGAAGGCGGCCGGGAGCCGGCGGCTCCCGGCCTGCGTCGCAACGCCGCGTCCGGGCTTTCGGGAACGTTTTTCGGCCGATGCCCGCCCGAATCAGTTCATCTTCACGTCCACCGATCCGATGCCGGGACGCAGATAGTTGAACTGCACGTTGGGATGATCGGCCAGCAGGGACATCGGCACGGAGGAATCGACGATGCGTTTGGAGATCATCAACGAGGTCAGACGGATGCCAAACGGATTGTCGTGGTAGCCCGGATGCCAGATGCTGACCTTTTCGGCCTTCCAGGTTTCCTGCGGGCCGACGGTGCAGGCATGGGTGGGGACCAGATTGACATTGCCGCCGCCGGAGGTTCGTGCGTTCTGCACGATGGTGACCGGATGAAGTTTCACGATACGGGTGGCCAACTGGCGATATTCTTCCGGCGAGGGCGGAGCATCCTGGAATTTTCCGGAGCGCGGCATGGGATCGTTGAATGCCCAGTGTTTGATCTCACCCTGTCCCCCCTGCATGACGACGCAGCGCACGGAATCGAAGCTCCGGCTGAAGGCGGCAAGGTCGCCCGAAGGAAAGTGTTTGTTCGCCGCCGGCATCGCCAGGGAAGGTTCGATGCGATTGAAGCAAAGTTCGTTGTCGCAGCGCGCAAAGGAAAGCGGATGCGTCTCGTCGACGGGCCGGCCGTTTTCCAGCCATTCATCCATGCCCCAGAAGTGGGCTTCGCAGGCGGCGAGATTCAGCCCCAGCGCATTGACCATCCGGGCGACGAGCGGAAGCTGGGCCGTCGGACCGATCGGACCGCAAATTCCGGCGGGATTGTCGGGGGTCGATTGCCGCCAGGCGTCGATGTATTCCAAGGCCTGCGCGCAGTAAAATTCCTCGACGGAATCGTAGAACTTCACCGTGAATCCCGGACGTCCGAGCTGTTCGAGGTCCTTGACGGTCAGAGACGCGGCGTCGGAGAGGATGTCCTGATCGAGTGTGGTGTAATCCCACCACCCTTCTGCGAGTTTGCTGATTGGTCGGGCCATAGGTTTTAACAGTGTTGTTTGGGGTTCCTGAGGTGATTGCCGAGCAATTCCGGCAGGGGGTCAAAATCCGGCGCGCAGAATCCGAGATGGGAATGGCGACGCCAGGCTTCGGCAAATTCCAATCCGTCGCCCCAACCGGCGATTTCGCGGCACATCCGTTCCATTTCGGCAACGGGTGAATCCATGCTCTGACTGCTCTCCAGCCAACGGAATTGGCTCCGGTGGCAGGACAGCATGTCGCGTTTTCGGTCCATAACGGATCCGATTTCACAAAGAAAATCCGCCTGAAACGGTTCGCACAATTGATCGCGCAAACCGTGCGGAGGGGCGTGGTAAATTCTCACCGGTTCCGCGTAGGGCGTCACCTCCGGATTGGTGCGAAAATTCGGCATGTGCCGGCTGAAGGCGGCCGTCGTCATCAGGCGGCAGACGTTTTGATGATCCTCCATGTAGTCGGAGGGCGAATGGGTCAGAATGATCTGGGGGCGGATTTCGCGCACCTTGGCGCTGACCGCCGCCAGGGACGGCTTGTCATAAAACACCCCCAGATCGGGAAACAGGGCCGGATGAATTTGCGCCTTCGCCAGGGCGGCCGCCCGTCCGGCCTCCTCCGCGCGAATTCGGACGGTTTCCGATGCGGAGAGGTCAAACGAACCGCATGAACCGTCCGCCAGGTTCCACATATGGATTGAGCAGCCGGCCTCCTGCAACAGCAGGAGCGTGCCCGCAAAAAGAAACTCGATGTCATCGGGGTGGGCGACAGCGGCCAGAACCGTTTTCCGGGGCGGATTGCTCATTGCGAAAAGGATAATTTTCCGCCTCCGAAATGTCCTCTACTGGGTTGCGAAGTTCTGATACGCAATTACCATCGTTCGATACATGCGCCGCCCGCCCTTTTCCGATCCGCTCATCGAGGCCCTCCCGGACACCCGACGGAGCGGATTGCGAATCAAGTCCTATCAAAAAGCGTGCGTGGACTTTCATTGGCACTTTCATCCGGAAATTGAACTGCTCTTCGTCGAAAAGGGAAACGGGGTGCGTTATGTCGGCCGATCGATGGAACCCTTTTCCGCCGGGGACCTTTGCCTCATCGGAGCCAATGTGCCCCATGCCTTCGGCTCCCTGCCCAGTCAGCGCCGGGGGGCCCGGTGGATCGTGGGACACTTCCTTCCGGAGGTCTGGGGCGAGTCCTTCTGGAGGCTTCCGGAAAACCGTCGCATTGTCAGCCTGCTGAATCAGTCGCGCAGGGGGCTGCGTTTCGACTCCGGGGAGGCGGCGATTGTCCGCGACCTGCTGGTCAGGGCGGAGGAGGCCGTCGGTCATGCCATGCGGCTCGCCCTTTGGCTGGAGATCCTCGCCCGTCTTTCCCTTTGCCGAAATGCCCACGCCCTGAATCCCGTATCATATACGCCCACGGACACGCTGGTTGATCCCCGCCTCCAAAAGGTTCTGGCCTGGATTGAGTCTCGGGCAGCCACGCCTGAGCTGACGCAGGCCCGGGCGGCGGCCTGCATCGGCATGTCCCCCCAGGCCTTTTGCCGTTTCTTTCGGGAAAAGACCGGCCGCCCGTTCAATCGCTATGTCAATGAAGTCCGCATTGCCAGAGCCTGCGGGGAACTTCTGAACCATGGCGGTTCCATTTCGGAGATCGCCTTCAGCGCAGGATTCAACAACCTCGCCAATTTCAACAGGAGATTCCGGGAGATTGTCGGAATAACGCCCCGCGAATATCGGCGGCATTCCCTTTCCGCTTAGCCGCAGGGCATGGGTGCCTCCCGGGATTTTTCGGGAAAGTTTGGCCCCGTTCCCTACGCTGTTTTGCCCTCAGGGTTTGGCCTTACGGGAGGACGGACAGGTCGCCCCCCTTGATCGCACCGGCTTCCCCGCCTGTCGGCGCGGATTCCCCCCCCCATTCAGGGTGGTGGGATTCACCGCAGTTCAAACTCGCGGAGCAGATCGCATTCATCCAGGGCCTGGAAAAATTCCATCATGGTACGGTAGGCCCAGGCGAAGGATTTGCCTTCGGGAATCTGGGTGCGGAAGAAGCGGAAATAACCGGGGGTGTCGTCGAAGAACGCCCGCACGGTGCGCAATCCGCCTTCGAGAAACGTGCGCTCACCGGTCAGTCGCCATGCGTAGGCCAGGCAGGCGAGGGCGGCGTAGCCGTGGAGAATTCCCGCGCGGGGACGCTCCTCCGCGGTCGTTCCCTGGTCCATGCGGTCATAGTCGTAGCTGAGTTTTGAGCGAACCTCGGCGGGAACGGCGCCGCCCGGCGCGTGCCAGGCGGAATGGAGGGCCAGCCGCATCACGCGCAGAAACCAGTCTTTGACGGGGGCCGACTTGGGGGCATGCCGGGTGGCTTCGAGATACGCCTTGCAGCCCAGCAGGAGGCTGGTGTGTCCAAAGTTCAGCAGGGGCAGATCGGCGGGAAGGGGTTCGACCAGGACGGAATCGATCAACTTCCGCGCATACGCCAGATACTCGGACTGCAGGGTGGCCTCGTAGGAGGAGACCAGCGTGAGCACCGCCCAACCCATTTCGCGGTTGATCCCGGTGCCGAGGCGTCCCAGCAGGGGATGCTCGAAATACCAGATGGTTTTGTCCGCCAGGGCGCGAATGATTTCCAGGGCGTCGGCATCGCCGGTCAGGAAATAATATTGCACCAATCCCTGCGTCCAGAAATGGGAGGGATAGGCCCCGCCCGAAGTGTGGCCGACGCTGTGAGCCCCCTGGGCGCGGTGCAGGTTTTCGGCGTCGTGGTGACAGAAAAAATCCACCTCGATGGTATGGCGGGCGAACCAGCACAGTTGCCGGAAAAGGACAAAGTTGCCGGAGCGCAGGTGTTCGCTCGCGAGACAGTGAAGCACATCATACTCGTTGTTGACGAAGACGGGATCGCGGTCATCCATGGCCCCGGCCGCCATGGCATTGCGGCCCGAGGTGACCGCCAGCCCCGGTGGAACCGCGCCTTCGACTCCGGGTTTGAGCGGCACCCGGCCCAGCGGGTGATATGTCCGGGTGTAGTGCGAGTCGATGGTGTCACCGAAGTTGAAGAACTCCGGAGGGGTTTTCAGGATGGAAATTTGCGAGGCCCATCCCTCGATGCGCGGATTGCGGTCCGGCCGGCAGGGGGGGAGCCACGGCAGGTCGAAGAACTTTGCCTGCCGGTAGGCTTCGGCGGGGAGTTGGGCGCGATGCGTGTCGAGCAGGGCGGCGGTGAGCGATTGCAGCCTTTTTGGGTCGGGAGACGCCGTGTCGGACTCGATCGCGAGCGCCAGGCGGATCTGACGCCGCCGTCCCTGCGGCCACGCCACCGGTCCGGCCCACTGCGGCCACATGTCCACCGCCGCGCGGTCTTCCTCGAGGGCGACGCCTTTCGGCCGCAGCAGGGAGAAATTCTCCACTTCCATCACCAGCCGTCGATGGTCTCCGGTGAGCCAAAAGAAGGGACTCACCTCACGCGGCGGTGGGGAAAGGTGTCTTGGATAGACCTCGTGATCGCCCAGGGCCTCGAAGTTTTCCACCTGCGGGGCGAAAATTTCCCCGCTCACACGGATGTCGAGTCTTTCCCGTGTTTCGACCGCGCGGTTTCCGGTGTATTCAAAGCCGCAGCGCCGCTGGTGGGCCCCGTGCAGAACCTCCCCGGTTCCCATGCCGATTTCCGTGCGGATGGCACCCAGATTCAGGACGGGGGCTCCGGGGCGGTCGTGGATGGCCATCACCGCCAGCACGCAGCCGGGAACGCGGTCAAAGAGATCCCACTGCAAACGGAACCGGAAGCCGGTGCGGCCGTCCGCGGTCTGGCCGGACACAAAAGTCTCCAGCCGCATCCAGTTCCGGCGGCGCACCACGATCTGTGCGGGGCGTTCCGGAGTGCAGACCACGCGTTCTCCCTCTTCGGATAAAAACGTTTGTGCAAATGCGCCGGGATCAAAATACCGCCGCCCTTCGTAGGAAAGTGCGTACAGGCCCGTGGTTTCGCACCGATCCAGCTGATGGTGACCGAAGGAAAACGAAGTGTCGTCGGAGGGAGCGGGCGCACCCTTCTCCACCGTGGGCGTAACTTCCAGGCGTTTCGAACGGCCCGAAGGAAGGAGCAACCCCTGAACCATGCGCACACTGCCGTCCGGCCAGTGGGCCAGCGGCCACAACTCGATGGGTTCTTTTCCGCCCTCCTCCCGGGCTTCCAGCGGACCGTAAAACGATCCGCGGGGAAGCGGCAGCGAAAAGAAGGTGTAGCCGCCGTTTTGGTCGCCCGGGCTGGGATTCAGTGACAGGGTGAATTTCATGATCCGTTCTTTCGTTTCTTCAAGTTACCGTCCCGGTTTCCACAGCCGTCAACCTTGCGAATGGCACGACAGACGGCGTCGAGGAAGGCGTCGGATATTTTCTGACAGGTTGGCATGACCACGCAGCGCTCGAGAAGGTCGATCGTTCGCGGGGCCATCTCCTTGGAATAGCGGGTTGAGTTTTCGCGATTGGCAAAACTCCAGGGAAAACCGGGGAACACCTCGCCTCCGTCACCCCGGAGTCCCACAGGACGGCAGGGTACGATTCGTCCCGGACGTCATTGAGGAACCGTCGGATAGGCACTTCCGTGTCGATCATGCCGGCTTATTTTTTGAGTCCGGTGGGAACCAGAAGGCGGCCGGGTTCGGTGGCCAGATAGGGGGGGATGTTGAACAGGCCGACCCGGCCGGACGTGGAGGCATGCAGGGTCCAGACTTCGCCGTCCTGGCCATTCACGGGAATGACGATGCATTCCAGCTTTGGATCATTGTCGGCTCCCGTGTAGTCCGTGCGGGCCGTGGCGCCGGGAGGCACCACCGAAAACCGTCCGTCGGTGGTCACCAGGATGTTTTCCGTTCCCTTTGGCACATAAAAGTAAGTCGGTCCAAACATCCTTAGCAGCGGGTACTTTTCCGGTCCCACATCGAGCACCACCTTGAGGCCCTCGGGAAATTTCGGCACGTAGTCCTCTCCCGCGTGAAAGACGAGCCTGTACCGGCCCTTGGCGGGAAACTTGACGTCCATCTCAAAGGGCTTTTGTTCGTAGCGGGATTCCGTTTGCGTGACACTGGCCTCCGACTCCCACACCGGCTCCCCTTCCTGGTTGAAGATTTCCAGCCGGTAGTTGGCCTTCACCCCGCTCATGGGCAGCTTGAATTCGAGGTGTTCGTCCTTTTCCACGAGCACATGCCACTCGGTCTGGTATCGGAGGCCTCCGGTCAGTTCCTCCGGCCGCGAGGCCTCGCCCAGCGGCGCCAACGTGCTGTCGAAATCGACGATGCGCGTGTCGGGCGGGTTTTCCTGCAGGTCCTTCCGGAAGATGGCGAGAAGTTCCTCGTCGGTGAGGATGTCCGGATGTTTCCAGACGGCGGCGGGATCGTTGAATTTCCAGCCCTCCCGCAGGGGTCTGATTTTTTCGTGCCCCGAATTGACGAGACGGCGCTGCAGCGCGTAGGCGTGCACCATGTTGCGGTCGCGGATCCGCCAGGTGAATTCGAGGAGCGGTTTCAGCGCCTCATACATCTTCTCCTGATCATTGCTGTCAACGGCGAGCTCCCACTTCCGATAGAGAATGGCATAGTGAAGGAAGGCCGCCAGGTCGATGAGGCGCCGCTGCACGCCCCCGTCCTCGCCCTTCGCCGCCTGGAAGGCCTTGTCCAGCTGGGTGAGCCAGCTGTTGATGTTGTGCCGTGTCAGGTTGGGACTGCGGGAAAAAAGACGGTACAGCTGTTTCACCTCCGGCGCGGCCTTGCCAAAGCCGCTGCGGAAGAAGTCATCATAGATCGCCTCCGGGTTGCTCTTGACGTCCCAGAGCAGCTTGGTGGCCAGGTAGGAGGCGGGGCCAAAGGACGCCCAGTTCGCGTTGATTTCCGTATTGAAGGCCCGTGCGCCCCACGCGTGGTATTTGGGGAGATATTCGCTGACATATCCGTAGTTGCTCGCCTTGCCGCGGCCCGGTAGTCCCCAGTCCCAGGCCATCACGCCGAAATAATCGCGGATGCCCACCGAGGAAACCTTCTCCATCCAGAGCGCCACCAATTGCTCGAGCGTGTATTGGGTTTTGTTGAATCCCATCGCCACCTGGATCTCGACGTTCGGTTCGGCCTTGATTTTTTCCGGCGGCAGCCGGTGGGAGGCGTAGGCGTACATCGTCACCACCGCGTTGGGGATTTCCTTGCGCAGTTCGCGCGCCACCTGGTTGGCGAGGTGCAGGGCCTGATCGGTGCCGCTGCCCAGTTTTTTGCATTCCTCGCAAAAGCACGCCTTGCTGCCGTCGTTGGGATCCATCGAGACGACATAGCTGTCGGGATTTTCCTGCCGGTCCGCCCGCAGTTCCGCCAGCTTGTCCTCGATGAAAAACCGGGCGACCTCGGGATTGGAGTAGCAGAGGCTTTGGTGATGGCCGAACGGCAGACGGTTTCCGTTCTCGTCCATTGCAAAATATTCCGGGTGGGCGCGGAAGTCGGCCTCGTGCCGGCTCACCGTGGAGGCATAGGTGTGGCCGATCTTGTATTTCGTCACACCGCCGAGCCGGTTGGCATCGCACCAGGTCTTGTAGGCCTCTTCGAGTTCCCTGGAGATTTCCTCACCCCGGTTGCCGGAGCCGTAGGCGTACCAGATGGCCCGGTAAAAGAAGTCCGGCACGCTGACGGTCTTTTGGGCGGGCAGCACGACTCCGGTCACCTTGGGAATCACCGTCCAGCGTTTGCTCGGAACCAGCCAGCGGCACCCGAGTTGCTCCAGCAGGGCGTAAACTCCGTCGCTCAGCGCCTTGGGGGAATTTCCGGCAATGACCGCCCGATCCCCGTTGATGTCATATCCATAGGCTTCCGGCGGCTTGTCCTTGAGAAGGCTGGAAAGCTCCCTTTCGGACCCGGGCAGGGCGGAGGTCAGACTCACGAGAATGCCTTTTCCGGTCCAGGATGGCGCGTCCGCCAGTTCCACCCCGGTCATTTGCCGGAGGGTATCCTTCAGCACGTTGGCCGTTGCCGCAACCTTTTCGTCGGAGGGCAGAACGGTCAGGGAAGGAACGGCCTCCGCGGACACCTGCAGGCCGGCGTTTTGCGCACGGAGGGTGGCGATGGGAGAAAGGAGCAGGGGGGCCATTGCGAGCAGCACGGCGGCCCGGGGGAATTGGGAAGGGAACGGAATGGACATGAGAGGAAAAGGTCAGGGAGTCTGGGCGGTGATTTCCACGAGCCGGCAGGATCGCGCGGGAACGGTGATTTTCCAGCGGCCATGCTCCAGCGCCTGGCGTCCCATCGTGCCGAGGGATTCCTTCGTGGAAAAATCGGTCAGGGTGTATTCCGGATCGAACAGGCCGCGAATGGCCACGTGGTATTCCCGGGGTTGTTGGGAATAGTTGAACAGGGCGACCAGCCGCCTGCGGGCCTGGTTGTCTTCCACCAACTGGACCACATCGTATTCGTAGGTTTCGGCCGGACGCCAAATCAGCCGGGAAAGCAAATGCTCCGCCGTCTCGGTGGCGAACTGCCGGTCCGGGACGGGCACGGGGGTCATGGTGACCTCATGACTGCGGTTGATGCCCTTCTCCAGGTAGTCCCGCGCCTGGATCAGGCTCGCCATCGCTTCGCGACAGGCTTCGAAATATTCGCCGTCCAGGCAGTCGCCGCGGAACAACAGCACTCCGCGCGCGCCGCCGAATGCGGCCAGTTGAATCATCATCCTGGTGAAGTCGGGTTTCATCCAGGCGCCGCGATAGCGGGGAAACTCGCTGATGGTTGTTGCGACGGGCGAGATGATGTAGGTGCCCACCTCCCGCCGGGAGTTCCGGGCGTAGCTGTTGACGGTTTCGATGATGGGGATCACCGATTTCAACCCGCCGGGAACTTCGTAGAAATAGCCGCTGGCATAGATGGCGTCCGCGAAGGTGGTGAGTTCCCGGGCGGAATGGCGCGCTCCCGTCCGGCCGTCATACCAATAGGAGGGAATGTCGGAGGCGGAGGCGAGGGAGTGGTATTCGAGGCGGGGATTCTGCTCCCGGATGATTTCCTTCACCTTGGCCAGCAGGTCCCGGTTGCGCCGGCGTCCGTAGTCGGCGAAGGCCCCGGCCTGCGGGCCGCCGGGGAGGATTTGCTCGCGGGTGACGTCGGGCTGCCCGGTTTCTTCGCGGAACTTCGTCAGGCATTGGTCGCAGTAGCACCAGACCGGTGCCGTCTCGTAGTCGACGCAGATGCCGTCGATGTCCGTCTGTGACGCATATTTGCGTGCCCTCTTGAAGAATTTTCCCACTTCGGGATGGTCGGGATTGGCCAGGATCGCAAGCGGACAAAAATCCTTCGGCATCGGCTGGCCGTTGATGTCGATCGCCGCGAACTGCGCGGTCTCGTCCGTGACCTTGAACTGGTGGCCGAACCACCCGAAGCGGGGGTACACGTGAAAGCCGGCCTTTTTCAACGCGGTGTTCAGGGTCTGATTGTCCCCGGTGAAAAGCTGGTTGAATCCGGCCCTCTTTGCCGTGGTGATGTATTCCCTCATCGCCTTTTCTTCGGTCGGGATCTGTCCTCCCCAGATGCCCAGGTCAAATTTCAGGGCGTCGCGATCCGCCAGGGGTTCCAGCGCGATGTTCCTCAGTTGATATTCCGTCTTTCGATACGGGACGCCGTCGACGCTCACCCAGGCGGTCAGCTTGTGTCCGTCGAAGGGTTTGCCACCCCTCAGAAACAGGGTCACCCCCTGGGCCGGATGCGGGGTTTCAAAACTCACCAGCCGGGGCAGGGGAAAGGAGTATGTCCCGTCGTCCGATCGGCTCACCTCCTCCCCGTCCTTCGTGAGGATCTGCATGTCCCCCTCAACCTCCAGATGCAGCCGAATGTCGCGGGCGGTCGGCTTGGCGGTCGGGGGATTTTTCCGGGCGGTACCGCCGTCCTCCTTGTTCCCGCCGTCGGGGAAAGCCGCCTTTTCCCCAGGGTGCGGCGGAACCAACGGGCCTTCCTTGCCAAGCGGCAGTCCCGAAGGCAGGGTGACGAAAAACACGACCTGCAGGGGCGTGTCCTGAAGGAGGGTGATCCGGTTGTCGAGATTGACCGCTGGCCAGGCATTGACCTCCGGGCCGTAGTCCAGGCCGTAGTACAACACGGGCAGACGCTCCAGCCGGGGAATCCGAAAATCCACCTCTTCCCCAAAGACCAGCTTCACCCGGTCCACCACGGCGTAGTTCCACTTTTCCGCATCGAAGCACGATGTGGTGTTCGCAATCGTGAGGGTGTTTTTCCCTTTTTTCAGCGATCCGGCCGGCAGGACGACCTCCCGGTCCTCCCAGCCCATGAGGAACCGGTCATTGGGAATCCCCTCGTCCGCATTTCGGTTTCTCGGAAATTGAAACGGCTCGCCGACCTGGCGGCCGTTGACGGTCACCACGATCGTGTTGGCCGCCTCCGCCCGGTCGTCGAGGCCCGAGATCAGGACTTTCACCGGACTCCGCGGGGTCTCCCCCAGCTCAAACTCCAGGGTCATCGCGGACGTGGTGGTGCCCGCTCCGGTCAGAACGGCTTTGGTGCGCAGAATGCCCTGATTACCGGGCTTCCAGCGGTTGTCTGCCGCGGGAACGGGAATGCCCTCGAAGGCCGAGTGCGCGCTCCCCTTGAACCACACGTCATCCACCACGATCTCCCTCGCCCTCACCGAAAAGTCCGCTTCTTCCGGAGACACCTTCTGCGCTGTTGCCTCCGCGGGAAACAGGCCTAGAGTCGCCAGAAGGAGAGGGAGCGTGGCCGCGCGTTTCATGAAATGAAATGCTCTATAGCATAAGCTGAAAAGTCAACACAAATTCGGAAATAAATCGACTTTGCCGAAGTTGATATATATCTCACGCCCCCATGAAACTCAAAACCGCGGATTTTCCGTCCATCTTCTGGAAATGGAACGATCGTCTTGTTCCGCGGGACATTGCGCGGCGGGTGCGCGATTTGCATGCCTGGGGGATCCGCAGTTTTCTCATCCATCCCATGCCGGACGACTTCCGGAAGGAGGATTTTTTCGGGGGGATGACCACTCCGTACCTTTCCCCCGCTTTTTTCCGCGCCGTTCGCGCCGCCGTGGAGCAGGCTGCGGAGCTCGGGATGGAGGTCTGGATCTATGATGAGGCGGGGTGGCCCAGCGGGCAGGCCGGAGGATTGATTTTGCGGAAGTGGCCGCAGCTTCGCGCCCGCGTCATGACGCCGGACGGATTGCGCGAAACCACCCCGGCCCGCGCGGATTTGCTGCATCCCGAGACGACCCCGCGTTTTCTGGAACTGACGCACGAGCGTTATCGCCGGGCGGTGGGGGAATTTTTCGGCACGGTCATTCCCGGCGTGTTCACCGACGAGCCCACGGTGCCGGGTCAGGTGGGCACACCCCGCCTGCCATGGACCCCCGACCTTCCCGAAGAATTTGCCCGCCGTACCGGCCGGGAATTGGAACCGCTGCTGCCCGCGCTTTTTGGGCGCGGTCGCACGCCGGCCGCGGATCAGGCCCGGCGGGCCTTTGCGGAGGTTTGGACCTCGCTTTTTGCGGAGCGGTTTTTCGATCCCATGCGGAGGTATTGCCACGCGCATGGCCTGGTTCTGGTGGGGCATCTGCTGGGCGACCAATCGCTGCGCGGCCATGCGCGTTGCAACGGGGACTTCCTGAAAATCATCGGCCGTCTCGACGAGCCCGGCATCGACACCGTCTGGGGGCAGATCTCGCCCGGGAGGCGGCGTGAGTTTTTTCCCACCTTCGCCTCCTCCGCGCTCACCCGGCCGGGTCAGCGCTGCTGGAGCGAGCCGTTCGCGGCCTATGGCTTTGGACTGACCGTGCAGGAAATGAAGAGGGTGGCGGACATTCAGCTTGCCCAGGGGATCAACAAATTCGCCCCCATGTATGTGCAGTTGTCGCGTCGCGCGGGGCGGTGGATCGGCACGGGCACGCGCTGTCTGGATTGGGCTCCCGACGCCGCGGCGTATCCGTTGTTGGACCGGTATCTCGCGGAGACCGGCCGCCACATTCGGGAAGCCCGTCTGTTCCGTCCGGTGCGCGTTCCGTATCCGGTCCGCGATTTGTGGGCCCGCTATGGACGCCGCACCAGTACGCCCTTCAACCGGCTGGCGGGCGAACTGCTGGGCCGCAATGTCGGTTTCCTCTTTGATCCGCAGGCACCGGCCGCCGGTGTGGAAGAGCTCACCCGGGCTTTCGAAGCGGCCTGGCCCTTTTCGCAAAGGATCACCTGCTCGCCGGAAATCCGCTGGATCGCCCTCACCGGGCGCGGCGGGAAAAACCGCGTCTTTTGCATCAATGACGGATTGCGTACGGGCTGGATCACCATGACCCCGGCCCGCATCACCTGGCGTCTCGCGCCGGGGGAGTCCCGATTCCTCTCCCTCGATTCGCCCGAACCCGACCCCGAAGAGAAGGTGGTTCGGAAGCTGACCGCCTGGGAAATGACCCCGGTTTGCCAATGGGTGCTCCGCGACGGGCAACCCGAGCCCCGTCCGTCGGTTCGCCCGGAATGGCGTCCCGTTCGTCTCGGAAACTGGAGTTCGTCTCTGGGGCCCTGGTTTTCCGGAGCGGTCTGCTACCGCACGACGTTCCACTGGAAACGGGGCGGGGGGATTCCATGGCTTGATCTCGGGCGGGTTGCCCATGCCGCGTCCTGCCGGCTCAACGGCATCCCGCTGGGACAGGCCGCCTGGGCGCCCTTCCGCTTTTCCCTCGCCCGGGCCCTTCGTCCCGGTTCCAACACCCTTGAGGTGGAGGTCCAGGGCAGCCTGGCCAATCTCTTCACCGATCCGAAGACCCGAAAGGAGCTCGGAAAGCGCGGCTGGTGGAATGTTTATCTGCAGCGTTCGGCCGCTCTGGAGAGACGCCGCACGGTCAACGGCCTGTTGGGGCCGGTCACCCTGATTTCCGCGGGCAAAAAGGTTGACGGCGAAAATGTTTTGACTGATATATAGCTATGTGATCGCAAAGGCTCATAGCTTGTTTTGCCCGCGGCGGGCCGGATGCCGCGGTTTTTCGCTCATTGAGCTGAGCGCGGCCTCGGCGATTTCCCTGCTCCTGATCGGGGCGATGCTGGCCGTCATCAATCATGTCAGCGGAATCTGGACCCAGGTCCGCGGAAACACGGAGACATTTGCGGCGGCGGCGGACGCCTTTGACAGCATGACCCAAAAACTCTCGCAGGCCGTGCTCAACACCTATTGGAGCTACGACCAGCCGGCGCGTCCGACCCGGTACGTGCGGGCCTCCGAACTGCATTTTGTGCTGGGTCCCGCCAGCGAATTGCTGGGACTGCCCCGGGAAAAATATCCGGGCAGCGCCGTGTTTTTTCAGGCCCCCCTTGGCCGGACGCTGGACGGCCACACCAGCAAGCTGACCTCCCGTCTCAACGCCGTGGGATATTTCACCGCCTTCGGCCCCGCCTCCGGATTGCCGGCTTTTCTCGACGATCTGCCCTCCGTCAACCGCTTCCGTCTGTTTGAATGGATGGAGCCCACCGGGGACTTCAGCGTCTACACCGCCTCCTCCGATTCGGGTTGGTTTCGTGCCGATGCGGGGCGGGGGGAGGACAGCCCCAATGCCAGCGTGGCGGGGGTCAACGTCATCGGCTTCTACATTCTGGCGGAATATCCGCTGGCGGACGGGACCTGGAAACTGAGTTACACTTACGACTCCCGGGACCGGGACAATGCCGCCACCTACAACCAACTGCCGCCCCGTCTGAGGGTGGTCCTTGTCGCCATTGATGACGCCAGCGCTTCGCGCCTGGCCGCGCGGTATCAAGCCGTTCCGCCTCCGATCACCCCGCCCGACTCCGCGTTTCGGGATCCGGCCGCCTTCGAGACCGATCTGAAAAATTGGGAGGCCGTCCTGGCCGGGAACGATCCCAAGATCAATTTTCGCATTTTTTCCACCACCATTTCGATTCCGAACTCCCGATGGAGCGTGCATTGACTCCCCTCCGTTCCCCCCTCACGGGCATGTCTCTGGTCGAGGTGACCCTGGCCCTCGGCATCACCGCGGTCGCGGTCATTGTGATCATGGCCCTGCTGGCCACGGCGCTTGGGCTCAACTCCGACTCTTCGGAACGCGCCCTGTTGGTGAAAATTTTCCGTCAGATGACGGAGTCGGCGCGTACCCTTTCGGAAACGAGCAATCGCTCCGTTCCCTGGCAGGCGGAGTGGGCCTACACGCATGACGGGGTGTCCTGCGACCCTGATGACGCCCGGGCTCATTTTCGCGCCCACGCCTCCGCCGTGCCGAGTGCCACGCTGCCCGGGATCACCACCAGCAATGCCTGGACGGTGCAATTTGAAATCAGGAACGTCCCCAAGGACCGCGTGGTCACCCAACGCACCACCTTCTTTGTGAAGGAACCTCCCGGAGCGCAATGATTCCCTCCCGTTCCCGCATCGGCATGCAGGCAGCCTTCAGCCTGATGGAATTGCTGGCGGTGATCGCCATCATGGGCATTCTGATGGTGGCGGTTGTGCCCGCCCTGAACTCCACTTCCAAAAGCACCGGACTGGGCATTGCCGCCCAGATGGTCTCCGACGAAATCCGTTATTGCCGCTCGCTGGCCGCCGGTCTCAACCGCCCCGTGGAGCTCTGCTTTTTCCGCGCGGCCGGATCGGCTTCGCCCTGGTTTGAAAGTTTCCGATGCCGCACCCGGGAGCAGGATGATTCCTACCGCTGGGTGACCCAACTCCGCCATATGCCGGATTCGATTGCCATCTCGGCCAACGTTGCATTGTCGAATGTGCTTGGTTCCCAAACCCCGCTTTCCCAAACCAACGGCCTCGAAATGGTCGCCCTGCGTTTTTATCCCTCCGGGGAAATGACGCTGGCGGATGAAAACGTCACCCTGGCCGATTCCGCCCGCTTCCTGACCCTTGCCGGCAAGACGGATCTCGAACGTTCGCCGGCCACCCGGCCTCCGAATTTCGCAACCATCCAGATCAATCCACGCAATTCCCAGGCGGTGGTGCACCGTCCCTGAGCCATGTTTGTCCCTCCGTCCCCCCGTCCGCGTGCCTTTGCGCTGGTTGTCGTCCTTTTCACGGTTGTCTTCGCCGCCCTTTTGGTCATCGGGCTTTTTGCCTTCAGCCAGAACCGCACGCGTGTCAGCGGCCTGGCCGCCGCCATCGTCGACACCCAGCTTGCCGCCGAGACGGCTTTGCACATTGTGCAGACCCAGATCCGCGAGGCCACCGCGCGCACCGTGTCCGCCAACGGCCTGGGCACGGAGGCCTGGGCCAGTCAACCCGGGGCCATCCGGACCTACAGCTCCTCCGGCGAGCTCACCGGCATCTACAAACTTTACTCGAGTGAAACCCTGCAGACGACGGATCCCTTGTTCGGCGGCGCGGACGTGCCGGACGATTGGAGAAGCCGGCCCGATGCATACGTGGATTTGAACGAGCCGGTCAAACGGCGGGACACCTGGTTTTATCCCATCGTCAGTCCGGAGTCCCTGACCACCGTGGCGGGCTTCTCAAGTTCCCGTGCGCGGAGCCCCGGAGTCGACTGGGACGATCGCCTGGCCATGCCGGTGCGCTGGCTCTATCTCTCGGCCGACGGACGGGTTTCGGCCGATCCGTCGGTGGGGGATCCGGTGGCGCGCGTGGCGTTCTGGACCGACGATGAAAGTTGCAAGATCAACGTCAACACCGCCTCGGCCACCGACGAGAACAGTTATTGGGACATTCCCCGCGCCACCCTCCGGCAGGACGTCCGCGACATGGCCCTCCGGCAGCCTGCGCAAAACGAATTCAACCGCTATCCGGGGCATCCGGCCACGGTCAGTCTTACCACGGTTTTCCCCGACCGCAACAACGAGGGCGACGGCTGGCTGCAGAAGCTCATTTCCGCCACTCCCCGCTACAAATGGGGCGGGTCGGTCAACGGCACGATATCCATCGGATCCACCCGCCCCCCCATCGTCAACGACAAGACGGACCGTCTTTACGCCACGATGGACGAATTTCTTTACGCGCCCAATCGGGCCACCCAGCTCAACCTCACCGAACAACAGCTCGACCAGTCCCGCTTTTTTCTCACCGCCTCAAGCCGCAGTTCGGAACTGAATCTCTTTGGCCAGCCCCGCGTCACCATCTGGCCCGTCCATGCGATGGACGATCCGGAGCACCGCACGCCCTTCGACAGTCTGATCGCCTTCTGCTCGACCATCGGCGCCCCGGGCGCGGAACGGCGCTTTTATTTCACGCGGACGGATGCCCTCAGTCAGACCGTCGACTGGACCACCCAGCCCGACAATCAGGAGCTCTTTGAATATCTGCGCACCCTGACGTCGCGAGAGATCCCGGGTTTCGGCGGAAATTTCGCATACAAATATGACGAGGCCGATGGTGGCGTGGACGGCGAACGCGATCAGATCCTCACCGAGATCTTCGATCTTATCCGGTGCGCCAACCTCAACGAGACCTATTCCGGCGTGCCGCCGGGCTACAAGGGATACACCACCATGCTGCGGGATGCCGGCGGGGCGCTTTCCTTCACGACCAGCGGTGCAGACCAGAGCAAGTTCGAGGGGGCGGGATTTGTTCTTCCCATTCTGACGCCGTATGGACGGGGGGCGGGGCGCGTTCCCGTGATCTCCGAAGTCGGCCTTTGGTTCATCCAGACGGTGGAATCGGGAACCACGCCCGTCACCGAACCGAAAGTGGAACCGGGGATCATCATCGAAACCAGCACTCCCATGCAGGGATTGATGCCCTGGCAGCCATATCGGCGGTCCGTGGAGGTGGCCGTCTCTTCCCAAGGTCCGCTTCCGCAGGTCAACGGAGTGCCTCTGCCCGTTGGGGAAAGTCCGGTTTCCTCCTATGGGCCCAATTCCGGCATCGCCGTTTCCCAAAGCCTCGGAGGAGCCAATGGCTGGGCCTGGCTGACCGCCGACACGAACACCTTTGGTCGCAATCCGTTTCTGACCAGGAAAAGCGACGGAGTGCCGGCTCCTGACGGAAAAATCCACATCACCTCAGGCTGGCTGGAAATCCGCCTGAAGTGTGACGGCGTTGTTTTCCAGACCTGCACGGTGCAGATACCGGACGCGACTCTCCCGGTTCCCGATCCCGTGCCGGCCGCTCCCATCACTACGGGCAACATGGCCGGTCGCGAGGGATGGACGGAGCGACACAAGGTCCAGAACTATCCGCCGGAGTTTTATCCGGAGGATGTCGTGCAGTCCGTGATGCTCAGGGATGGCGACATCCGGGTCGCGGCCTGCCTGCAGGATATTCCCGGGGCGTTCTTTTCGCCCCATCGGAATTTCGGGCTGCAACGTTTTGCCCACGGCTTCCGAACGGGATTTGGAGTGGTGGATTTGGGAGCCACCAATGGATCCATTGTCCCGGTGAACTACGGCACCGCCCCCCAGTCGGCGACACTCCCGTCCGGTCGGCGCAACATCGTGATGCTTTCCGCCAAACCCGACATTCCCGATGGAATAACCAGTCTGCGGGATGCCGGGTGGGAGGGCGATTTTGACAATGGCATCGGAGGCGTGCCGGACGGGGCGTATATGGGCAAATCCGACGAGGGAGCCTACAACTGGAGGGTGTTGAACAACGAGGCGAGTGAACCCCCCTATTTCCAGCGTCTCTGGAAACTGGGTGACGGTCTCTTCTCCCCCCTGCGCCAAATGCCGTCCCCGGTCGTGTTCGGTTCACTGCCCACCGGCGTCAAACGCACCGTGAAGGCCTACGTGTCGGGAGCGCCGGCCGAAGCCGCGCCCTGGCGCACGCTGGTCTTCTGCCCGAATCCCTCCAATCCCAATCACTTCGGCCTGTCCGATCCGCCCGACCATCTCCTGCTCGATCTTTTCACCATGCCCTGCGTCGAGCCGTATGCCATCAGCGAACCCTTTTCCATGGCGGGCCGGTTGAACATGAATTGCCAGATCGTTCCGTTCACCTACATCAAACGCTACACGCCCATGCATGCGGCCCTGGCCGCCCAAAAGATCGTGGCCATCCCGGACTCCGCCGCGCCGATCTACAAGACCACGGCCACCCAGTCCGCCAACGACGCGCTGACGACGCGCCTGGCCGTCAACATTCCCGAGACCCTGGAACAGTGGGAGGAGAAATTCAACAAAGGCGAAATCTTCAGGTCCGCCTCGGAGATCTGCGAGCAGTTCCTCGTGCCCGTCGGTGCGACGCTCGACGAGGTTCGAAGCAATTGGTGGAACGACTACCGGCTCACCGGGGACAACTCCCGCGAGCGTCCCTATGCCACGCTCTATCCCCTGCTGACCACGCGGTCGTCCACCTTTACCATGCATTATCGCGCCCAGGCGGTGAAGCGCCTGCCGAACGGCACCATTTCCGTGCTGGCGGAAAAACGGGGCTCCCATCTTTTCGAACGCCATCTCGATCCCAACAACCCGGACATCGGAAAGAACCGGATCGACCCGATGACGAAATCCCTGGAGCCCTACTTTCGCTTCCGCACTTTGCTAAGCAAGACCTTTGATCCCTGATCGGTCGGAGTAGGCGCCCACCTTCGCCCGGATGTCCTCCTCCAGGCGCCGCACGAACCGCAGGGTGAATTCCAGGGGATCCAGGGCGTCATCGCGGATCAGTGGGGTCATGTCCATCGCCAGGCTCACCTCCTGGGCGACATCACCCTGATACGGATTGTCGAGCGTCGCATTGGATCGCCGGCGGCCGGCGACCGCCTCATCGTAGCGTTTGCCCCCCGCGATCTGGGAATCGAAAACCCCGCCCAGCGCGGCCGCCAGGTGGGGGCGCGGGGGCACGTCGAGCCGCACCTTCTCCGTGTCGGGCAGCCAGTCCAGTCCCCGCCAGCCCTCATACCCCAACAGCCGTTGCGGACGCGCTTCGACGGGCAGGCTGCGAATGGCCGTAATGACATGCATGGCCACCGCGACATGGGTTTCATGTTTGTCGGCCGGATTGTGCGTGTAGACGATCTCCGCCTGCGTGGCCCGCAGGATTTCCCGCAGGTCGCTGACAAAATCCGGATTCACCCGCCCGCGGATGGCCGCGCTCGGATAACCCAGTTGAACCATGACTCCGTACCTTCCAATGGCCGCAGCCAGGTTCTGTTCCCGGATCCGTACCTCCCGGATTCGGGCGTCCGTGTAGTCCGCGTACGGTCCCTGCCGCGAGCTTCCCCCGCCATCCGTACAGGTCACTCCGCCGAACCACCGATCCTCCCGATCCCAGCAGCCCAGAATCCCGTGAAGCACGTGGAACTCCAGATCGTCCTGGTGGGCGCCGATGCCGAGATGGGTGATCCGCGGAAATGCCCGGTCCTCCGGAGTCCCATCGGGAACAAAAACATGCGGCTCCGGAGCCAGAAGTTTTAAGGCCATAGTTCTATATAGAAATTAGATCCGGGTTGTCGAGGAGAGGACGATTCCTCGCGGGCCTTTCCGCCGATGCAGAAACGCCTCATGCCATGTGGGAAAGCATCTCCCGGGTAATGCGGTGGTTCAGGGGGGATCCGCCGATATAGCTGGCCAGTTCCTCACACATGAGTTGGCCCATTCTTCCGATTTCGGACCCCATGCTTCCCGCAATGTGTGGTGTAACCATGACGTTTGGCAGGGAAAGCAAGGGCAGGTCCGGGGAGGGAGGTTCCGGGTGGAGGACGTCGAGAATGGCGGTGACATCCGGTCGTTGAACGAGAAAATCATACAAATCGTCCTGGTCGACAACCGCTCCGCGCGAGGTGTTTATCAGGGTGGCCCCCGGTTTCATCAAACGGAGGAGGCCCGCGTTGATCATTTTCTCCGTTTTCGGCAACCAGGGGGTGTGAATGCTGACGACATCACAAATTTGAAAGAGTTCGGGAAGTGACGCCGGCCTGACTCCCAGGGAGTCCGCGGCCGGGCCGGTGAGCAAGGGATCATAAGCGATCACCTCCACCTCGTATCGGCGGAGGGCCTGGGCGACGCGGCGACCGACGGCGCCGAGGGAAATCAGGCCCACCTTCGATTGACACCCCGGAATCGGCAGATCTTGGTCCCACCGGCCGGAATTCCGGGTCTGGCGCGCATATTGCCAGAATCGTCTCAGACTCAAAAGAATCGCCCCGGTTGTATATTCGGCGACCGGAATGGCATTGGCCGTCCAGGCGCTGGAAAAGACAATTCCCCGGTCGAAGGCCGCGTCCGTGGCAAAAGGCTTGATGGTTCCCGCCGCATAGAAGACCGCCTTCAGGCGGGGAAGCGCCTCCAGAAACCCCTCGTCCATTCTCGGCAGGTCCCAGGTGCCGAGAATGACTTCCGTGGATCTGAGCGTCCCAAGGTGGCCGCCGTAGCTGGCGGGGCAGAATTCGCGTTCTGAAAGATGGACGATTTTCCGCAGATGCTCTCTCAGGGGTGGGGGGTAGGCCTGGGACAATTTGTCGGGCCACCCGAAAAGTACGGCGGTGAGCATGGAAACAGCATTTTCATCAGATCAGCCTGCCCGGTGGCCAAATAAAATTTCCTTTACAGTAAAACTAAGGAGTCCGAACGGTCTCCACCAACTTGCCCCCCAGCATGGTCAGATACGGGGTTTTGGGGATGCCTTTGACTCCGTGCTGGAGAAGGCCCGAGAGGATTTCGATGGCGGCGGATCCGATATCCTCGGGAAGTTCGTTGACTCCGGGATAGAGGGATTCGTCCGATCGAAGTCCGGTGCAGTACAAGGGAAGGCGGGCGGGAAGTTTGTCTCCGAGGATTGTGCGAATGGTGGTCAGGCAGCTTTCCGAATCGCCGATGAGGGCCTCCGGCTTGGTGTCGAGAAACCATCTGGTCAGCTCGCGTTTGGAAGGGGGCCAGGATTCGGCGATGAAGGGCGGCACCGGCCGCACCTTGCCGTACAAACTGTGCCAGGCCAGCGCTCCGGTGAAGCGATGGTCGACACGGAGGTCATGGCCCGAGAGGGTCACCAGACCGATGCGGTCGATTCCTTTTTGGGTCAGATGGGAACACAGTTTCATCATGTTGCCAAACTGGTCCGGAATCACCCCGTGGAAATGGGGGGCGAGAACGGACAGGGTCGCGGTCACCACCGAAAAATGATCCCACGCGAGCAGTTTGGATATGGAAACCGGGCTTGCCATCGGCAGCAGGACGAGGCCCTCGACGCCCCGGCTGCGAAGGAGGCGCTGCGTTCGGCGATTGTCGCTTTCGATGTCGTCGAGCCACAGGGTTTCAAAGGCATAACCGAGGGATTCCGCGCGTCGTTTGGCCCCTTTCGCGATCAGATCGCCGTAGCGGCTTTCATCCCCGGTTGACCGGGAGCGCAGTCCGCAAATGACGGCCTGAAGGCGGAGATGACGTTTGGTCCGCAGGTGATGCATCAACTTGGTGACGGCGGGATCCGGCCGATATCCCTGCTCCCGGGCCAAAGCCTGCAGGCGCAGGCGTGTGGCCTCGGGGATTCGCGGACTGTTACGGAGCGCAAGGGACACCGTCATGGCGGAGACCCCCGCCAGTTTGGCGAGCGAACGCAAAGTCGGAGTTTTTGGGGTCGGGTCTGCCGCCATGGGGGGTGTCAATTGGTCCGGGTTGAAGTCATCGGGAATGGTTCGGACGGTGGTTTTGCCCCCCGTCAGTCTTTTTGTTTCCCCGCCCACCCGGGAGGCATGTGCTGGAGAAAGCGCCGTCCGAGGAGATCCACTCCATCTGCGTCCGGATGCAGTTGATCGGGCATGCAGTGCTCATCCCCCGGTCCGATGAGCTTGAGACCATCGAGATAATAAATGTTGGCATCGCCGGTGGCCTGGAAGCGGCCCACGATGTCCTTCAGGATTTGGCGCATGGTTTTCAAGGCGATGCGGCCCGGTTCATCGTTTTCCTCTTCGCGCGGAGGACTGAGGATGGGGAAGATGACCAGCAACGGAGTTTCAGGGTGACCATCGCGCACGGTCAGGAGGAAGCCCTCCACGGCGGAGCGCCAGGTGCGTGGTGCATAGGAATTGAAGACCGTATTGATGCCCAGACAAAGGCTGATGCGATCGGCCGGCATGCGGGCGATGGTGCGGGCCACCACCTGGTCGAACTTGCACTGGCCGGCAAAGCCAAGATTCCAGAATTCCCAGTTCATTTCGCGGGCGACAACGGCCGGCCAGGTGAAGCCGGGGCTTTTTGCCGCGGCGCAGTGGGTGATCGAACTGCCGTGGGTGATCCACCTTTGCCCCCGGGCGGGAGGCCGGCATTCCTCCCCGTCCGGCAGGTCCACGCCTTCCACGATGACACCCCGGTGAGTGGGAAAATAGACATCGATCCGTTTGGTCCCCTCGGCCGGGACACGGATGAGGAGGCTGCCCGGGATGTCATCGGGGACTTCCGCTCCCCCGACTTTCACTCCGTCGACAAAAACGTCGAAGAGTCGCGGGCGATCGAACGAGGGCAACCGTTCAACACAGGCGACCCGAAGGCGCACCGCGGAGGCACGGGTTTGCAGTGAAAAACGAGCTCCCGAGGCGGTGAGAACGAGCGGAAGAAGTTCCTCCGGGATGAAGGGGCGTAGTGAGGGATCGAGGCGCCACACTTGAAGGCCGCGCGGGGTTTCTTCGACGCCGACGCAACCCGCCAGCAGGGAGTGAAGCCGGTCCGGTGACACGGATTTCCAGCCGGATTCCGGGGTGAATTCCGTGTCGATGGAGACCAGGGTGCGGGGTGGGATCGTAGTCATTGAGGCAAAAAGTGGGATGACGGGCGCGCCTGTTGCCAAGCGTGCTGAATGAATGCCAGACCGCCTTGAAAAATCAAATCCCCGGCGGTGCAAAGCGCTGTGTGGTGTGTGTCCGTTTGGCCGGTTAATCCGGTCAGCGGGAGCCTTCCCTGTCGAAGGAGTGGTGTTTTCATGGGTGGGGAATTCAGACGGCCCGGGCGGTGAAACCAATCTCCGCGAGATGCCGGCGTGTTTCGGGTTCGAAGACGATGCGGCGGACAAACGCGGGGTGATGGGAATGATCCCGGTATTCCAGCTCTTCGACGGTCCGCAGCCGGCTGCCGGGTTCCGGTCTGATCAGCAGGGCGGTCCCATCCCTGCTGATCCTTACGCCGCCGTTCTCACGGGAAACGGCTCCCGAGGTGATGACCGCCGATTCCACGGTGCCGGCATCGGAGGTTTCAATCACGTCCCGGACGCGCAGGCGAAAGGTGGCTTTGTCGACTTCGATCGTGCGTAGGGCGGAAAGGCAGTGGGAAGACGGCGGATACGCCTTGGTGAGATCGAGAACGAACCGATCGGTTCGTTCCGAGAAAAAACTTTCCCGCAACCGCCCCCGAAACTCCTTGCCGGCGGCCTGTTCCATCCCGCCCACAAGAGGCACCGAATGGCCGAACGAACGGGCGGCCAGGAAGCGGTATCGCGATTCACTTTGGAAATAATCGCGGTGGTAGGCGGGCATTCCGATCTCGGAGATCATCGGAACGCCGTCGAGAAACAGCACAAAGCTCCCCACATCGTTGTGATTGTGTTGCTCTCCGTTGTGGCCTCCCTTGGCCCCGACCACCCAGCGTCGGCCCCGGGTGTCTGTTCCCCGCGAGACCCACAGCTGCAGGTCGGGCAGCAGGCCGGAAATGCCCGGGAATCCTTCCGGCGGGATCGGTTCCGTTCCGGTCGGACCATCCAGCAAATAGAGCGCGTCGGAGAAGAAGCCCGGTTTCAAGGGCAGATCCCGGGCGTCCCTCGTTCCGCAGACCGCATAGGTGGCCTGGGCCAGGCGGAGAAGGTCCTGGTCCGCAAGGCGGCGGCCCAAATAATTCAGCAGGTCGGGCGGGATTGTACGGTCGGCGGCGTCCGCGTGGTTGATCGCCTGCAGATTCTCGACCGCCACAAACAGGGGATATCGCGCGATGGCGCGGAGTTTTTCATCCCCCTCGAAGAACGAGAGTGCTCCGTCGGTGCGCGCTTCCAGCTCGCGATTCAGCAGGGAGAAGAAACCGAATCCGTAGCTCCAATAGGAAGGACCTTCCGAACAACCGCCGTCATTGCCGAACCCGTCGAGATAGTGGACCAGGTTTTCCGCGGTCCTGGCAAGGAGACGGGCGGTCAACGTGTCGTCCTCACAGAGCAGCAGGGCGGAAGCCAGTACGCCGCAGTGGCAGACCGCGTTCCAGTTGCTTTTCTTCCTCGTCCATTCGAAGGGTTTGGCCGCGCCGTCCGTCCGCGCGGTGGCGGTGAGATGGTTTTCCCAAACCTGCGCCCTCAGCCGTTCGCGCGTGGCGGCGGTCAGACGGGCCGGCGCCCGCCTGCCAAACATCCTTGCGATCCAGGCCAGCATGAGCGCCGTTTCGGCGCATTTCAGATCCACGTTCAGCGGGTCGATTCCGGACGGGGCCGAAACATGGGCGGGGTTCGCCCAGGAAGGTTCCTCAAGGGTGGATTGCCATCCCTCCAGGACTTCCTGCATGCCCTCCGAATCGTCCGGTTGGATGGCGACGCAAAGGGCGGCGCGTCCCAACCGTTCGCGCCGGTGGGCATGCCACGTCTCCCATCGGCTTCGGTCTCCGGTCCGGAAAAAATCGGCGTAAAGGTCCTCCGGGATGTCTTTCCAGGGAACGGAGGGTTTCCGCTGCATGCGCCACAATTGCACCGCCGTGCGGGCGCAGGGGCGTGCGGCGGCCTCCCGCCAGACCGTGCCGGCGGCGGGACAAAAGGATTTTCCCCGGTTTTGCGACAGGACGTTTGTGAGTTCGTCCACCGGGACCCCAACCTTCAGCAAGTTGACCGTCCGCTTGGTCATCGGAATTGATTCATCCAGCCGAGGCTTTCGGCGGTTTTTCCGCCGGGACGGTATTCCGCTCCGAAATGGCCGTCGTAGCCCAGACTGACGATTTCGGGAAGCAAGCGGGAGTAGTCGAGTGCGCCCCGGTCGGGTTCGTTGCGGTCGGGAAAGGCGGCGAATCGAACATGACCGGTCAGCTCCAGAGGGTCCCGTATCCAGGAGACAATGTCGACCCTCATGGCCGCGGCATGGTAGCAGTCCGGCGGAATGCGAATTTCCTCCCGTTGGGTGGAATGGACGATCTCCACCGCCGTGTTCAGATCCGACAGAAAGTATCCGGGTACATCACGGGTGTTGCTGGGCTCGATCAGCACGCCCATCCCGTGTTTCGCCGCCTGATCGGCCGCATGCAGGGGCATTTCCTTGGTCGGGGAATCCCCGCCGACCAACATCTCCCGCGAATCGATTTTGGCGGGGCGGCCGGGAGCGAGCCATCCGAATGAAGCTCCCGTCGGGGTCACCGGCAGGTTGTCGTCGGGCAGACGCGCCGAAATGTTTCCCGATGCGCCGCCGGTCAGGCCGCGGTCGAACAGGGATTTTGCGAAACGGCATACCGCCTCGCGAGGTTTGGTTTCTTCACTCATGGGAGACCTCCGGTTTGTCCAGGGCCTTTGCGAAAAATTCCGGGGAGCCCCGGGCCGATGTTTCCTTCCTTCGTGAGATCGAACGTGGAGCAGTATTTGAAGAAAAACTGGCGGCACCCCTGTTCCCGCAACCGGCGGAAGGCCGCTAGGGATTCCTTCACCGCCTGCCCGGCCGGTACCCTGCGTGTCTTGAGAGCCACCACGCCGGCCTCCATTCCGGCGGTCGCCGGCGCGGCGGGCACTCCCGCAGACAACACGACCGGCATCCCGCCCTTGGCCAGGGTGTTTGCCAGATCGGATGCACCGGTGAAATCATCGCCGATGCACCCCAGCCTCATGGATGCAGCATGGCGCGGATGCGTTCCACCGCCGCGCGGGGCGAGCTCAACACGGGTTTGCCGCAGCGTTGCTCCGCCTCGGGGGCCAGACGTGCCATCGAGGCCTGCGCGAAGACGACACAGTCACTGAGGGGGGCGGCTTCCTCCGCCGCACGATAGACCGCTTCGTCATGTTCGTCCGCCAGTCCGCACATCAGGCGGTCGAACGCCCCGTCAACCAGGCGGCTTTGCAGAACGATCGTTTTTCCCGCCGCGTTTGCCTTCCCGAGGATGAGATCGCCGGTGGGTTTGAGGGTCGTCGGAACCGTGGCCAGGACCGTAATTCGGTTACCCCGGGCCACCGCCTCCGCCGCCATCGGTTCGTCGATCCGAACCACAGGGGTGCGTATGCGTCCGGCCGCTTCGGGAACCATGGGACCCAGGGAGGAGCACAGGGAGAAAATCACGTCCGCCCCGCCCGCTTCCGCCGCCTCGAAAAGCAGGTTCATCCGCCGTTGAATGGAGGCGGTGCTGTTCGTCTTCTTGACTAGGTCGGACAGCAGCGCGTCGTCCACAAGATGAACCACGGGGCAGGCGGGAAGTTCCTCGCGGAGCAGGTTGAGAATCAACGGCTCCTTGGTCAGGAAAACCTGACTGGTGTGGATGCAGGCGATTTGGGGATTCATGAAAGGGGAATTTCGACCGGCCGGGATTCCTCGCCGTACCAGGTGGCGGCCACGGCCCAGAGCCGTTTGCCCTTGGGCAGGGAAAGTTGCAGCGGTTTGCCATGAAAGGAAACCGGCAGGTCCCGGGGCGGCAGCTTCCCCCCGATGTACGAATCCTTCTCCCATCCCTTGCCCCAGCGCTGTTCGGCGCCGTCATTCATCCGCCGGATGACGACAAAGGGATCGCATTCGGCCAGTTTCCCGCCCTGCCTGTGCAGGATGCCGGCAAGTTCCGTGACATTCGCTCTCGAAAAAGGGACCCCTTCATCCAGCAGGAAAAGCCGCACGGAATTTTGCTCCGCCGTCGGACTGTTCCAATGGACTGTGACGCTCCCGTCGGACGCGGGGACTGCCGTGACATCCGGGGCGGGCAGGTCCGGTTTCGGGACACGCTCCAGATACCACGAGGCGGAAAGAATCCGGTGCATGTGATGATTGACGGTGGGATTGGCATCCACGTCCGATTGACGCCATGTGCCGTCCTCATCGACGCAGTGCTCCAGCACGTAACCCACGGCGGCGCGCACGGCGGCCCTGACCCGTTCCCGTTGCGTCTCGTCCGTGAACCGCTCGCAGCGGCGAAGGATGTCGATGGCATTTCCGGTCACGGACAATGAGGCCCGGCTGCGCGAGGCGTCGGGATTGCGGGTGAAGTTGTACGCCGTCCTCGGCCAGGCGGCGAGGGCCGTCGCGTCATCTCTGCGGTGGGCCTGCAGGGACAGGGTAGTCTCCACGATGCGATCGGCGCGTGGGATCCCGTTATCCCCGATGTGACGGTTGGGGTTTCCCTTTTCCTCTTCGTCGCGGATGCGGTCGTAGCCGGGACCGGCGAAGAGACCCTCGAGAAAATGAAAGGTCACGCCCATGCTCCGGCCCCAGTAACCGGTCTCCGCATCCTGGTCCTCGATGACTAGACGCGCCAGTTCGGCGAGCCACTCGTCGTTCATCGTTTCCGGCAGCAGGCCGTTCTCGCGGCCGTAATGGTAGCGGCTGGCGAAATACATCAACGAGTGGTTCATGTGGTCCTTGTCGGTTTTGACCTTCTCGTAAAAATATTTCCGCAGCCCTTCCACGGTCGCGATGTTGTAGCTCTGCGCGACGAGACCCGCGGCCGGACCTTCGAAAAACCTCCACGGATAACGATTCACCTCGTAGCCGCGGAGAAAACGAAACTGCTGGTTCATCTCGTCGTGCCACGGATTGGAGGCCCAGCTTCCCGTGGTGGGGTCCTGGCGTTCGTTGTTGCTGTACTCCCGCGTGACAATTTCCCAGGATAGGTTTGAGAAAAAGGCCGGACCGCCGTGGTTGTTGAAGAACCTGGCGTAGATGCCGGCCGTCTCCTTCGGTACGTAAAGCTCCTTGTGATAACAATGCCAGGGGAATGTGCCCGTGGAGCCGGAGAGGCTGGTGGTGGTGGCCAGTGTCTTGCCTTCCCTGTCTTTCAGAATGAGCAGCATGCTCGGCGGGTCGGAATAGCTGTTGGGGGAGTTGGGGCGTCCGGTGTTCTCTCCCGAGAGCCAGACAAAGACGCGGATGTTTTTCCCTCGGGCCGCCTCGAGATCGATCGGCAGTGGACGGGGCAACGTGATCTTTTCGCCTCCGGGCACCTTGAGGGCGGGGGCGTCGGAGTGAAAGAAGGGCGTCGCCACCGGGCGGTCGTCCACGATCCATGTCCGGGCCGGCGTGGTTTCATCCAGCAGGGACAAAAGATCGATCCGCCGGGCGGACCGGTCGGTGATGCCGTGCATGTAATGGCGCCAAAGCTCCGCCGGGCGGTCCTCGGTGAAGGTGGATTCACCGGCCAGAGCGGGAGTCGTCAGGCAAAGAACGAGGAGCGCCTTCGCGAGGAAACCGGGGAAGCCCCCATTGGCCTGGCGCCTTCGCAACCGCGGTTCGCGGCTTTTTGAAGGCCGTCTTTTTGGGTGCCTCATGGTTTGAAACTCAACGACGGGAAAACCGGAACCCGGCTTGCGTGATGATGCCGACGTTCCTTCAATTTGACTTGGCGAGGGTGATCTCGAGCGAAGGGGGGGAATATTTCCGGTTTTCCTTGGTGGTGAACGTCACCACATTGGGGGAAGGCTCCTTTTCCACGATCAGAAACGTCACTTCCTTTTCTCCGGAATTGCGGGCGTTTTCCAGAAATTCGGCCAGTTCGGCGCTTTCCAGGGGAAACGGGGCGCCGTCCCCCCGTCCGGAAGGCGGCACGGTGATGTATCCCAGCAACCGGACTGTATCGGGGACGTTGGCGATCCGCGCGCTGCGCCAGAAGGCCTTTTCATCCGTCAAGGTCATCTCGTCCCAGGCGTCTCCCGCCCATCCATAAATGCCGATTTCCGCCGGTTCCGGACGATCCTTGAAGACGGAAGCCAGAAACAGTGTCAGCCTGGCCTTTTCGACCCGGGAGGTCAGCTTGTCGCCGAGATGGAATCGGATATATCCGATGCGGGAATATTTCCTGTTGCTGCTGTTGCGGACCTGGAAGACCTCGGCGTCGCCGAAGTTTTTTTCCGGTTCCGCCCCCAAAACGTAAGTGTCGGCTTCAGGGGAAAGGGTGATGGCCGTTGCGGATGACCGGTGAGACAGGCACAGCAGGGCAAGAAGGACCCGAAAGACGGGGGGAAAAATGCTCATGGATTCAACGAGTCAAAATATTGCGCCTTGTTGGCGATCAATTGCTCCCGCGGGATGCTCTCGGCATGTCCATCCCAGAACACTGCGTTGGCGACGGATTTGTCGCCGTGGCGGTAGGCGGTTGCATGGGAGATTTTGGTTTCCTCCCCAAGATATTTGCTGACGCCCGAGCTGTACACCTGCCGGTCCAAGGCGTCGATGAAGGCGATGGTCTGGCTCGGCCGGGCAATTTGGGCCTGGCGCAGTTGCCGGACGTGACCCGGTTCCGAAGTGCCGCCGGTCAATCCGGTGGAGTTGTATCCCCAGCCGGGTTCGCCGCTGACTCTGGCAAGGGGACAGCGCAACCCGGGAGGAAGTGTCGCCGTCATGTTGGTGGGACGACCCAGCAGGGTGACGAAGGTCCGGTCCGAAAACCACCATTTCTGGTTTCCGTTGCTGTCATTGACAAAAATCGGCACGAAACCGCCATCGTTGTCCTGGGCGTACAGGATGTTGGCCTGCTGAATCTGCCTCAGGCCCGAGAGGCATTTGGCCTGTCTGCCCTGGGACAGCACCTTGCCGGTGGCTGGAAACGTCAGTGCCACAAGCGCTCCAACGAGCGCCACGGTCACGAGGAGCTCGGCAAGCGTGAACGCCCGGATGCCAGGGGAAAGCATGCGTTTCATGAGCGAGGAGGCAGGGGATTACTCTCGGGAAGGACGGGAATTCCGCCGAAGGAGAAGCGCAAGTCCAAGGCCCGAAAGGAGGCAGGCATTGGGTTCCGGAACGGTCGTCACGGAAAGGGTGGAGGGGCCGTAGGTGGGGTTTTCCTTCGAGGCAAAATTGAACAACGTGGAGGTGTTCGAACGGAGAATGAAGGTGACGTTGTCTTCGTTGTTCGCCCGATATGTTTCAAGGAAGGCCGCCAGTTCGGGAGTCGAAATGCTGTACACCGTGCCGCCGCTCGGGGGGGGCGTTACGGGGACTTCAAAGGTGCCCAGAAGGGTGACAATGCCCGGAACCGTGCTGCTGCCGCTTGCCGCCCAAGGGGCATTCTCGTTTGTCAGTTCGGTTTCCCCCCAGTCCAGACCCAGTTTGCCGGTCGGCGGTACGTAACTGTGATTCAATCCATAGACCGAGATCGTCGCCGAGGTGCCATTGGCGTTGCTCAGGCTTTGAAAGGTGATGGAAAGCGAGGCGGATTCGACGGTTTCGGTGAGCAGTCCGTCCAGGTCAAACCGGATATAGGTCAGACGCATGGCGGTGTTGTTGGCGGTGTATCGCGTTACCAGGTTGATGGCTGTTCCAAAGTTGTTGCCGGGTTGGCCGTCGTAAACATACGTATCCGCCGCCGGGGTGTCGTAGAGAATGACCGCGGCGTTGCCGGGCAGGGGGGGAAGCAGGACAAAACCAGCAATCAAGGAAGCCAGGAAGGGTCTGGGGATGTTCATGGCGTTACCAAACACCTGAGGGTCCGGTTTTTCAAGAGGGACGCTGTTTTACAGTAAAGCAAATTGGGCCGGAGAAGCGGTCCGCATTCTACGGAGTTCCACTTAAATTTCGCCCGGAGAACCANCCGGAAAATGATGGTTGACAAATAACGACCAAAATGGTCGTTTTNAAGNAATGACCGATTTCAACATTTCGAACGCGGAGTGGGAGGTGATGCGGGTGGTTTGGAGGAAACGTTCGATCACCGCCGTGGATGTCATCGCGGAGATCCAAACCTCCCGGAATTGGTCGGTTTCCACCATCAAGACCCTGCTCAACCGTCTTGTCAAAAAGGGGATACTCGCGTTTCGAAAGTCCGGGCGGCAGTATCTGTATTCCCCTCTGGTTTCGCAGGTCGAGTGCCGCACCACGGAAATCCGGTCCTTTCTGGATCGGGTGTTTGATGGATCCCTTTCCCCGCTGCTCGCCCATTACGTGCAGAACGAGCCGTTGACCGAACGCGAGATCGGGGAGCTTGAGCGCATATTGAAACAGCGGACACAATGAGTGCAGCCAACCAGACGATCCTCTTTCTGCTCGACGCGACACTGGTCGGGAGCGGGCTCGTTCTTGCCCTGCTTCTGTTTCAGTTCCTGGGCCGACGCTGGCTGGCTCCCAAATGGCTGAAGCTGGCCTGGGTGATTGTATCCCTGCGTTTTCTGCTGCCGGTGTCCGCCAATCTGCCCGGCGCCATTTCGGTGACGCCTGCCGGCCGGCCGTTGATGGAACGGCTGCGCGGGGAAGCCGGCGGGGACCGGACTTCGCCCGGCGGGGACGGTGCCGTTTTCCGGAAAAAGAAGCTCAGTCTTTTCGACGTCGTGTTTGCCCTTTGGGCGGCGGGCGCGGCCGTGTCCGCCGGACTGCTTGTGGTGCAGGCGGCGCGGTTGCGTCGGATTCTGCGCCAGCGTCAGTCCACGGACCATGATCTGCTTGAGCTTCTCGAATCGGCCAAGACGCGGCTGGGCGTTCACGCGCCGATCGGCTTGATCTTGAGCGAGGAGGCGGCCGTGCCGATGATCGTCGGCTGGCTGCGTCCCCGCATCATCCTGCCGGCCTCGTTTGTGCGCCGGCTGTCCGAATCCGACATCACGCGCATCCTCGTTCACGAGCTGGCTCATTTCGAATCGGCCGACGTGCCGGTCCTGTGGCTCGCGGCCCTTGTGCGGGTCGTGCATTGGTACAATCCGCTCACCCATGTGCTCGTCGGTCAACTGCGGGCCCGCCAGGAGGAGGCCTGCGACGCGCGGGCCATGGAGGCGCTGCGCGAATCCGGACAGGTGTATGGCCAGGGATTGCTCGCCGCCCTGCGGATGGTTCGGACCGAAGGCGGACCCTCCGTGGGGGCGCTGGCAGCCGTGTCGTCGTTCCGCGACATGCAGGGACGCGTCCGCCTGCTCGTTTCGGGCCGGCGGTTTTCCGTGGTGGCCGCCCTGGGAGTGCTTGTTGTCCTCACGGCGCTCAGCCTGGTGACCACGACGGCGCATGCCGCCCTGGTGCCGGTGCGGGAGTCCGCCCGGATGGCCCTGCGCGGCACCGAGGACTGGCTGGATCTGATGGATCGCGGCGATTTTGTGGCCTGCTGGGAAACGGCGTCGCGAAGGTTCTTCCGGAAGCCGACACCCAATCGGGAATGGCTTTCCGGCATTTCCCGCGTGCGCCACTCGCTCGGCGCGCTGCACGAACGCCGCCTGCACAATCAAACCTTCCTGCCCGTGAATCCGGAGGGGCTTCGGGGTCCCTTCGTCGTTACGGTGTTCGAAAGCGCATTCGAACGCATGCCGGCCGCGCTGGAAACCGTCACGTTCGTCCTCGACAAGGACGGCCGGTGGCGGGCGTCCGCCTACTACGTCCGTCCCGCCCGGTGAGGAGCCGGTAAACCCCAAAGGGCGGATTTTCTTCCGTTTACAATTGTAAACAAAAATCTTGACCGGCCTTTAAACACGACTTAATAGGTCGTTTTATCGATCGGAATACAGCAACCTCAACGTCGAAAAATCAATGAATCGAACCATCACGCTGAACTCCCGTTCCGGAATTTCCGGCTGTTTGCGTGGGCTGTTGGCTCTTGCGGGGCTGGCATTGGGGCCGGTTGTCGCTCCGGCGGCCGTTTACACGTGGTCGGGAGCCCATGCCTCAAATCACGGCTGGCTTCAGGAGGGCAACTATGTGGGAGGCACGACGGGTTCCTACGTATTCACGGACGAGGATACGATTTATTATTCGAGTCTTTCGGGGGCTGCCTGGACCGCGCCGGTTTTCGGCGGGAACGGCACGATCGGAACGCTGCATTTCGGCAGCGAGACCGGCGCCAATCCCATCACGATCACCCGGGCCAATGGCGCGGTGGTAACCATTGCCTCGGGGATCCTGGTGGATGCCGGGGCGGGCGCCAACACCATCACGGCCGGGCTCAATTTGTCCGGTGAGACGACCACGTTCACGAACAATTCGTCCAACATTCAAGTGGTGTCCCTGCCGACCGGCTCCAACACGCTTCACATCAATGGGGGGGCCTTCCACTTTCAGGCGCAGCAGGCCGGATCGTTCACCGGTTCGGTGATCATCAACGAAAATGCCACGCTGCGCGTTCTGAACACCGCCACCCTGGCGGGAACGGTGACCGTGAAATCCGGCGGAACGCTCGGGGGACGCGGATCGATCGGGACAACCCTCATTGAGAGTGGGGGCCTTTTGGCGCCGGGGGTGCCGGCGGAAACCTGCAATGCCTCGGCAGGGTATTGAATCTCGATGAGTTTTAGTGCGGCCTCTAAAACTTTGATTGTCTGCCAGGCTTTCACCGCATCGTTGGCGTTTACCGCCTCGTGAAGATCGCCGCTTAAATCGAATAATTGCCTAAGTATGGCTTCAGCTCTTGCCTTTTTATGAGCGTCCCAAATTCCTCCCGCATTTTGCAGGTATTTGATGGCAGCATCGGCCTTCTCGATCTTTGCGGGAATGGGTTCGAGATTGCCTGCGGCAATCAGCCCGCTGCTAGCCTCAACAGCGGACTTGAGTGCAAGCCAAGCTTGTCCAATGGACGAAAAACTTCCAGCAGCAACATCGCGGATGCGGTCATGCTTAGTCGAACTGGCTTTGTGGGAATGAAGTTCCTCGGCAAATGCTGGATAATAGACGCCGGGGACGATGATTCCCAAAGCCGCTGCGACAGGCAATAAGCGGAAGTATTGCATGTATCGTAGAACGAATTTCCACAGGGATTCCCTCTAAAAGATTCTGGAAACATGTATGCGGGTAGTTGCGGGGCTCAATTCAAGCGGTCGCAGACTGTCAACGGGAAATCAATGACAGCATCCGCCGGAGGATGGCGGTTGCTTGGTCGCACAGCCGGGCATGAAGCTGATGAGTAAAAAGGTGGAGAACAGCACGAAGAGAAGACGAGCGAGCATGGGTTTGCGAGAGATAGAAGGCGGATTCATAAGGATGTTTGTAAAGCAAGCCGCCCCGGAAAGCTTGGTTTCACGGGGCGGCCGCAGGTGGAGGAGAAGGGAGTTATAGGAGCTTAGCGAAGAACATGCAGGGCTCTCCCTTTTCATTGACGATGACGACTTTCGTTTGCGGCCCGGCTCCCTTGCCAGTCGGGTTGGCGAACGTAGTCTTGTATTCCTTCTTACAGGTCGGGCAGTGGATCATCCGGCCTTCCTTGCACAGTTCCTGCGCTTCCTTTTGATCCTTGATGTCGATGACGACGATGGAATCCGAGGTCTTGCAGACGAGTGCAATCTTGTCTCCGGCTTTCAGGTTGTCGAAATCGCCTTTTTTCATGGCAGGGGTCGCAGGGCCGCCTTTCCAGGCGGGCAGGGCGAAGGCTGCGGATGAAAGAGCAACGATGGCCAGTGTGGTAGTGAGTAGGGTTTTTAGTGTTTTCATGGTGTTATTGGGTTTACATTGGGTGAAACGAGATGCCGTTTGACTTCCCTCAAGATATTTTCAGCCGGGCAAATCCGCCTGCGTCTTGGGGAGGCGACGGGAGCGCCAGATGAAATAAATCGCAGGATAGACGAGCAATTCCATGAGCGTGGAGGTAATAACTCCGCCAACCATCGGGGTGGCGATGCGTTTCATGACATCCGCCCCGGCTCCGTGGCTCCACAGGATGGGCATGAGACCGGCGATAATGACACAGGCGGTCATGGCTTTCGGGCGCACCCGCTTGACAGCCCCGCGATAGATCGCATCGCGGAGGTCGGCGACGTTAAGCAACTTCCCTTCTTTTTTCCACTTTTCGTAGGCGAGATCCAAGTAGAGAAGCATGACGACTCCGGTTTCGGCATCGAGGCCGGCCAGCGCAATGATGCCGACCCAGACGGCGACACTGAGATTGTAGTCGAGGAGATAAAGCGCCCAGAATGCGCCGACGAGTGAGAAGGGTACGGCCAGAAGGACGATGGCCGTTTTGACGAGGGATTTGGTGTTGAGATAGATGATGAGAACGATGAGCAGGAGCGTGGCGGGAATAACGAGCATCAGCCGCTTTTGGGCGTTGAGCATGTATTCGTATTGGCCGCTCCAGAGAATGTTGTAGCCGTCGGGCACTTGAATCACGCCTCGGGCGATGGCGTCGTTGACGGCGCGTTGTGCGTTTTGCACATAGCCGCCGATGTCCCCATCTTTTACGTCCACATAAATCCATACGTTCGGCACGGCATCCTCGCTTTTGATACCCATCGGAGCGCGGACGACTTTCAGATCGGCCAACTGGCCGAGCGGGATATGTGCCCCGGTGGGCGTGGGGACGACGATTTCCTTGAGCGCGTCGAGATTCTCGCGGAAATCACGGTCGTAGCGCAGATTGATGGCGTAGCGTTCGAGCCCCTCGACGGTGGTGGTCAGCGGCATGCCGCCAAGGGCGACTTCGATTACTTCCTGCACTTCGCCGATGGTCAGGCCGTAACGGGCGATCTCGTCGCGGCGGATGTCGAACTCGATGTAGTTGCCTCCCATCACCCGTTCGGCAAAAACGCTCGACGTTCCGGGCACCTGCCGGACAACCGCCTCGATCTCGGCGGCGATGCGCTCCAGAGTGGGGAGGTCGGAGCCTGCGACTTTGATTCCCACCGGGGTCTTGATGCCGGTGGCGAGCATGTCGATGCGGGTCTTGATCGGCATCGTCCAGGCATTGCTCAGGCCGGGAATCTGAATGGCCGCGTTCAGCGCCTCGATGAGTTCATCGACGGTGCGGCGGCGATGCGCGACGATGTTGCCGGAGGCGTCTTTGATGTCCACTTTCGGCCATTCCTTCTCGTCCCGGAGCATGATGGTGGTTTCCACCATGTCGAAGGGAGCGGGGTCGGTGGAGGTTTCGGCACGTCCGATTTTTCCGAAGACATGATGCACCTCGGGGAAACTCTTGATGATGCGATCCGTGACCTGCACGAGTTCACGGGCTTTCGTCGGGGAAATGCCGGGAAAGGTCGTGGGCATATAGAGCAAATCGCCTTCATAGAGTGGCGGCATGAACTCGGAGCCGAGATGCTGAAAGGGAAATGCCTTTCCGATGGTGGCAGAAACATTGCGGATCGGGCCTTCCGGCAGGCGTTCGGTGACAAGGAAATTCCAAGGCAGGAAGACCCAAAGCACGATCCCGGCGGCCCCGGCGATGACCTGCCATCGGAACTTAATGACGAAATCAATGCAGGGGTGATAGAGATGGATCAGGAATCGGTTGACCGGATTCTTTTCCTCGGGCGGTATTCGCCCTCGGATGAAATATCCCATGAGCACGGGCGCGAGAGTGATGGATAGCAGCGCGGCGGCGGCCATCGAATAGGTCTTCGTGAAGGCCAGAGGCTTGAACAGACGGCCTTCCTGCTCCTGCAAACTGAAAACCGGGATGAACGATACCGTGATGACCAGCAGGGAGTAGAACAGCGTCGGCCCGACCTCAATAGAGGCGTCGCGGATGATCTGCCAATGATCCTTTTTCCCGCCATCGCGCTCGATATGTTTATGGGCGTTCTCGACCATGATGATAACGGCATCCACCATCGCGCCGATGGCGATGGCGATGCCGCCGAGGGACATGATGTTCGAGCTGATGCCCTGCCCCCGCATGATGACGAAGGAAGCGAGAACTGCGATGGGCAGGATGATGATGGCGACTAAGGCGCTGCGGAAGTGCAGCAGGAAGAGGACGCACACAAGGGCGACGACGATGCTTTCCTCGATGAGCTTTTCTTCGAGTGTCTTGACGGCGCGGTCGATGAGCGCCGTGCGATCGTAGGCAACGGTGTAGGTAACGCCTTCGGGCAGGCCCTTCATGGCTTCGTCGAGCTTGGCTTTGACCTCCTGAATCACTTTGCGGGCGTTCGCTCCATAGCGGACGATGACAATGCCTCCGACGGTCTCACCTTCCCCGTTGAGTTCGGCGATGCCCCGGCGCATATCCGGCCCGAGTTGGACGGTGGCCACGTCGCGCAGGAGAATGGGTGCGCCATTTTCGCCGACGCCCACGGCGACTTTTTCGAGGTCGGTCACTTTTTCGACATAGCCGCGCACGCGGAGGATGAATTCCTTTTCGGCAAGCTCCAGTGAGCGCCCGCCGACTTCGCCGTTGCTCATCTTGACGGCCTCGCTCACGTCGCGAATCGAGAGGTCGTAAGCGCGAAGCTTCACCGGATCAACGGTGACCTGGTATTGCTTGACGAAACCTCCGATGGAGGCGACTTCCGAAACGCCATCGACGGAAGTAAGCTGGTATTTGAGATACCAGTCCTGCATGGAGCGGAGTTCCGCGAGATCATGCTTGTCGGATTGCAGCGCATACATGAACGCCCAGCCTACGCCGGTGGCATCCGGACCGAGAGTGGGAGCAACACCTTGGGGAAGCCGCGAGGTCAACCCGCTGAGATATTCCAGCACCCGGCTCCGCGCCCAATAGGGGTCGGTGCCGTCCTCGAAGATCACATACACGAATGAGAACCCGTAAAAGGAATAGCCCCGCACGACCTTGGCATTGGGCACGGAGAGCATTTTCGTGGTGATCGGATAAGTAACCTGATCCTGCACGAGCTGCGGAGCCTGCCCCGGCCATTCCGTGTAAATGATGACCTGCGTGTCGGACAGGTCGGGAATGGCATCCAGCGGGATGGTGCGCAACGCGATGACACCGGCCACCACAAGCACAACGCTCGTCAGCAGAACGAGGAACCGATTTCGGAGCGAAAAATCAATGATTGCCCGGAGCATGAGCGGATGGGGTTGGTGTGGGTGCAGGTGTGGGAACGGGCGCGGCGGTTGCCTTGCCGGGGATGAGCGTCATGCTGCAAATGGGGCATTTCCCCCCATGCTCGTATTCGACATTTCCGTGCTCCGGCATGGGACAGACAAAGGTAGAGGGAGTTTCGGCTGGTTGCGCCGGGGCCGAATCGGAAGTCATTGAAGCATGCTCCTCGGCTGCCGATGGTTTCGGCGGGGCGTTGGGATCGAGCATTTTCTGGATCGCCTCGCGAAGCTGGCTTTCGGAGTCGAGCATGAATTGAGCGGAGGTCACGACGCGCTCCCCGGCGGCGAGTCCGTGCAAGACCTGGTAATTTCCTGAACTGTCCCGCAGACCGATGGAGATGTTGCGCGGATCGAACCTTCCGCCGTCGAGGGCCACGAATACCGTGGTGGTTTCCCCGCTTCGCAGGACGGCGCTCTCGGGGACGAGNAGCGTCGAGGGNGTCAGTTCACTCTCNAGTTCCACCGTGGTNAACATGCCGGGTTTGAGCCGCAGGCCGGGGTTGTGAAATTCCANTCGCACCTGCGCGGTGCGGGTTTTCGGATCGAGTGTGGGATAGACGTAGGTGACACGCCCGGCGAACACCTCGCCGGGCAATGACGCGATGCGCGCCCGCGCTTCCTGCCCGAGCCGGACGAACGGCATGTCCTGCTCGTAAATCTGCGCTTTGATCCAGACGATGGAAAGATCGGCCAGCCGGTAGAGGTTCATTCCCGGCTCGAACATCATTCCGGCAACGGCGTTCTTTTCGATCACGACACCATTTGCTGGTGAAAGCATGGTGATGGCACGGGAGGCTTTGCCGGATTGGGTGAGCTTTTCCAAATGAGCGCCGGGCACATCGAGCAATTCGAGGCGTTCAAGGGTCGTCTTTGCGAGC
>Ga0065721_10001623_pt1 | contig 169011 bp, 135 predicted proteins | sample Mesricmetagenome_FD_59108 | JGI IMG/M metagenome (GOLD analysis project Ga0065721, IMG submission 59108) | Mesophilic microbial community from rice straw/compost enrichment Sample: eDNA_1 v2 (version 2) | ecosystem: Engineered > Solid waste > Grass > Composting > Bioreactor | place: USA... | reverse complement strand
CCCTCACTCTCCCCTCCGCACCTTCTTCACTTCCGCCGTCGTGACGGTGCCGAATTCATTTCCCCACGCATTCATCACATACGTCATCACGTCGGCGATCTGCTCGTCGGAGAAATCCTGCGGCGGCATCATGTTGTTATACGGCTTTCCATTCACCGTGATCGGACCCGACAACCCTTTCACCACCGCCCGCACCGCGCGCTCCTTGTCGGCCTTCAGATAATCCGAATCCGCGAGCGGCGGGAAAATCGCCGGCAACCCCTTCCCGTCCGCCTGGTGACATGCGAAGCACGCCGTCAGATACACCTTCTTCCCGCGCTCCATCCGGATCTCTTTCGAGATCTCCGCGATCTCCGGATTGGCTTCGATCGCCTCCTTCTTCGCCGCGATCAACTGCGCCTCGCGCTTGCTCGCCGCCGAGCCCGCATCCGACGCCTGACCGATATAGACCTCGTCGATCTCCTTGCCCGAATACACCACGCGCGTCTCCGGTCCGGTCACTTTCAACATCCCGATCGCACCTTTGTTGAACGCCCGCGACAACGAGTGATCCACCAGGATATACGTGCCCGGCACTTCGACCTTGAACTCCACCAGCGCCGACCCGCCCGCCGGCACCAGCGTGGTCTGCACATTCTCCTGCACGAGCTTCGTTCCGCCTTCCGGATAGACCCGGTCGAAGATCTCGCCGATCACGTGGAACGACGACGTCAGATTCGGNCCGCCCACCCCGAAATACAGCCGCACCGTCTCACCNACNTTCGCCTGTAGTGCGTTGTCCCCTACAAGCGATCCNACCGCCCCGTTGAACACCACATACGGCGGCCGTTCGTCGACCGCTTTCTCNGGNTCAAACATCTGCAGTCCTTCCTCCCCGTTCCGACCGGTGGTATAAAATTCCCCCTGCATCACGTAATACTCGCGATCCACCTTCGTCAGGCCGTCCTTCGGTTCGACGAGGATCAATCCATACATCCCGTTCGCCACGTGCATCGGCACCGGCGCCGTCGCGCAGTGATAAACATACAGCCCCGGATTCAGCGCCGTGAACGTGAACTGCGAAGAGTGCCCCGGCGCCGTGAACGACGACGTCGCGCCGCCGCCCGGCCCCGTCACCGCATGCAGGTCGATGTTGTGCGGCATCTTTGAGGTCGGGTGATTGTCCAGGTGAAACTCCACCACGTCGCCTTCCCGCACGCGGATGAACGATCCCGGCACGCCGCCGCCAAAGGTCCAAAACGTATACTCCACCCCATCCGCCAGCCGCTGCACTTCCTCGACCACCTCGAGCCGCACCACGACGCGCGCCGTGTGCTTCCGCTCGATCGGCGGCGGCACGAACGGCGCCCGCGTCAGGATCGCCTGCTCGATCGGCAGCTCCGGCGTGAGCACGGGATTGCCCGACGCCTCCATGATTTCTTCCGACGCACGCACACCGCCCGCGCCGACCACCATCGCCGCGACCGCCGCGAGCGATACGAATTTCTGGATGAGGTTCGGTTTCATGAAAGTTTCCTTGGATTGATTCGAGTTTAACTCCTTCGCCGTCGCGCCGCTTTGAGCCGGATCAAGGTTTCACGCGATTCCCCGCGGCCACGTCGCCGCCACGATCGCCAAATAACCGAGCCCGATCGCCAGCTCCTGAAATCCCAACGTCCGCGCCCGAATCGGACTCGGCCGCAACAACCGCACCGCCGCTCGCGCGAGGAACACCGCAAACATCAGCGGCACCGCCTCCGGCAACTCTCCCGTCATCGCCAACCCTGCCGCGGCCAACACCGCCACCACGCCCGTCACCAGCGGCGGCACCGCGCGATACTCGCCCGTCTTCCCACCCCGCACGCACGCCCGCACGAACATCACCGCCGGCACCGCTCTCCCCGCCATCGCCACCAACACCGCCAGCGCGCCGACCACGCTCATCCCACCCGCCGCCACGATCGCCGCCGCCACCGTCGAGAATGCGGCCGCCCCCACGATCTCCGCCGCTTCCTCCCGCCCGCCATTTTTCAAATCGAACGAAAGAAACACCGCACCCAACCCCGCAAACGGCACGAGCCACATCGCCCAAGCCCCTTCACCGCTTCCCACCGCCGCCCACAACGCTCCCAATCCCACCACGCCGCACCCCGCCAGCACCCGCCACGCCGCCGCCACCCGCGCTCCCATCCGCTCGCGCCACACGATCTTCAACGGCCGCCGCGCGAAAAATCCCGCCACCGCGATCGCCGCGACCCATGCGCCCGCCACCGATGGCGCCACAAGCAACCCCAACGCCACCGGCTCGAGCGCCAGCGACCAGCTCCCGTGCTCTTTCGGCATCGCCACATCCCGCCATCCCACCCGCCGCGTCATCGCACCAGCCATCGTATTCATAATTCCACTATGCCCGCTCCGCCCGCCACCCGCCTTGACCCAGATCAACCAAATCTCCCGCCGCGCCCAATCCGCTCATCCCTTGACCCACATCAAGGCCCGCCCCGCCTCCGCGCGCTATGGTCTCTCTATGCCCAACATCTCCCTTCCCGCGCGCCCGTCCGCGCCCGCCACGACTTTCCCTCTCGCGATCGAACCGGCCGCGCCCGAAAGCACCGTCAGCCGTTCGCTCCTCCGCGAGGACAACGCCCGCGTCACCCTCTTCTCCTTCGCCGCCGGCCAGGAGCTCACGCCTCACACCAACCGCCGCCGCGCCCTCGTCCAGATTCTCTCCGGCGCCTGCGATTTCTTCTACAACGACACCTGGCAGCGCCTCGAAGCCGGCACGCTCCTCCACCTCCCGCCGAACCACCTTCACGCCGTCCGCGCCCCCGAGCCGTTCACGATGCTCCTCATCCTCTGCGCCGAATAAAACCCTTTCATCCGCGAATTCATCCTATGGATACAACCACCAACACCACGACCCCCGCTAACGATCCCGCGTTCTTCGACGTCCGCGTCATTTCCTGCCGCGAGAAGCACGCGCTCATCTTCAAACGCTGGAGCGAGCTCGCCGTCGGCGAGCACTTCATCCTGGTCAACGACCACGATCCCGTCCCGCTCTACTACCAATTCGCCGCCCAATTCCCCGACGCCTTCACCTGGGAATACCTCGTCGAGGGCCCCGACGAATTTCAGGTGAAGATCACCCGCACCGCCGCCACCGCGCCCGTCGAACTCCGTCCGCCCACCGGCGGCTGCGGCTCCGCCCGCAAAAANGCCGGCGCGCTGCTCGACGTCCGCGGCCTCGAACCGCCGGANCCGATGCTCCACATCCTTTCCGCGCTCGAAAANACACCGGCCGGCGGACAACTCCGCGCGCTCACCGATCGCAAGCCCGTCCACCTGCTCGCCGAGCTCGACACCCGCGGCATCCGCCACGCTTCCCACGAGCAACCCGACGGCTCCTGGCTCAACACCTTCACTCGCTGAACCAACGAGGGCGGGCCGACACCCGCCCTATTTTCTCGTCAGTCGAAAATGCTCTCACCTCCCCCTCACGCCTCTCCCCTCGCCGCCGGCGCCACCATCCCCCTTTCCTTCATCTTCGCCGGCCTCTTCGCCGCGTTCGCCTCTTCCGCCGCACTGGTTCTTTTCCCGTCCACGCTCGCGCTGCCACACCTCCACATGCACGTCGTCGCGCTCGCACACGCGTGGCTCCTCGGCGCGCTTCTCACGATCTGCTTCGGCGCCGTTTACCAACTCCTTCCCGTCGTCGCCAACACCGCCTTCACCGGCCGCACTCAGGCCTGGACTCATCTCGCGCTTCACCTTCTCGGCACCGGCGCGATGATCGCCGGCTTCCTCCGCGGTGACATGCTCCTCGTCGCCTCCGGCGGCACCCTCGTCTCGCTCGGCGTCGCGCTCTTCTCCGCCAACGTCGTCCGCACGCTCCGCACCGCGCCGCGCATCGATCCCATCCTCCTCGCTTTCGCCGCCGCCGCCGCGTGGCTCGTCCTCACCGTCACCGCCGGACTCCTCCTCGCGCTCAATCTCCACTTCGCCTGGTGGAACCTCGACGTCCTCGCGCTCCTCCGCGCGCACGCTCATGCGGGCGTCGCCGGCTTCTTCGTCACCCTCACGCAGGGCGCGATGTTCCGCCTCGTCCCGATGTTCACCCTCGCCGGCCCGCCCGACCTCCGCCGCGTCGCCGTCGCTCTCGCTGCCTCCCAATCCGGCCTCCTCGTCCTCATCTTCGCCCTCACCCTCGACGCCACCCCCGCCATCCTCCTTGGCGCCGCCCTCCTCCTCGCCTCCTTCACGCTCTCCGCCTTCGAGCTCCGCCGCATCCTCACCACCCGCAAAAAGAAACTCCTCGAGCCCGGCCTGCGCGGCTTCTTCGCCGGTCTCGCTTTGCTCGCGTTCTCCGCCCTCGGCGGCACCGCGCTCGCCCTCACCTCCGACAACCACCTTCGCGCCGCCCTCGCCTACGCCGTCGTCGCCATCCTCGGTGGCGTGCTCGCCGTCGTCCAAGGCATGCTCTGCAAAATCATTCCTTTCCTCGTCTGGATGCGCGTCTACGGCCCGCGCGTCGGTCGCCAACGCACACCCGTCGCCGCCTCCCTCGGCCGCCCGGCTTGCGAACGCACCTGGCTCCTCGCTCACGTCGCCGCCACCGTCGCTCTCGCCACCGGCGCACTCACCGCCCACCCGCTCACGCTCACCTGCGGCGCACTCCTCCTCGCCGGCGGACAACTCTCGCTCGCGCTCAGCCTGTCCTCCGCCGCCCGCCATCTCTGGCGCCCCGACGCCCCGCAGCCGCTCACCCCTTCTTTTTCCCGTCCGCAAACCGCCGCCTCATGAATACGACCGCGCCTCTCACCACCGAGACCCTCTGGTCCACGCTCGCCACGATCCTCGATCCCGAATTCGGCCTCAACATCGTCGACATGGGTCTCGTCTACGACGTCCAGCTCGACGGCCCCAACGTCACCGTCGCCATGACCCTCACCACGCCTTCCTGTCCCGCCGGCGACATGATCTTCGACGGCGCCCGCGCCGCGCTCTCCGCCCTCCCCGGCGTCGGCGACGTCCACATCAACCTCGTCTGGGACCCCGCCTGGACCCCCGACATGCTCACCCCCGCGGCCCGCCAATTCCTCGGTTGGACCAAATAATCCTCCCCCGTCGTGAAGCCCTTTGGCTTTCGCGACCTTTCGCGTGTTTAGCGGGCAATTCCGGAAATCCTCAACTCACCCTTCCCTCACCGCCTCCAACACGATCCCCGGCGTCAACAACTCCGGCAAAATCACCGGCTCCGCCGCGCCCGGTTTCCACACCACATTAAACGGCACCGCCGACCGCTGATACTTCGCCAGCTCCGCCGTGATCCGCGGATCCTTGTTCGTCCAATCCGCGCGCAGCGTCGCGACCCTCCTGTCCGCAAATTCCTTCAGCACTTCGTCCGAACCGAACACGACCTTCTTGTTCGTCTGACACGTGAAGCACCACCGCGCGGTAAAATCCACATACACCACGCGCCCTTCCGCCCGCAGCCGCTCCACCGCCTCCGGACTCCACGGCTCCCACGTCACGCCGCCCGATACCACCGTCGCGCCCGCGCTCTGCACCGTCGCCGACGCCTTCGGCCACCCCAGCCACAATCCCGCCGCCCCCACGATCACCAGCGCCGCGATCCCGAAATTCCGCCGCCCGCTCGAGGCTCCCGGCGCCGTCCACCGACCGTAAAACCACACGGCCATCGCCACCAGCACCAGCCCGAGCAGCAGATACTGCAGCCCTTCCTCGTTCACCTGCCCCGCCAGCACCCAGATCATGTATCCAACGGTCGCATATAGCGGAAACGCCATGAACTGCTTGAACGTTTCCATCCACGCGCCCGGCCGCGGCAGCACCTTCACCGCCTGCGGAAACGCCGATAACAACAGATACGGCGTCGAGAGTCCGATCGCGATCGCCGTGAAGATCGCAAACGACTCCACCGTCGACAACGCCAGCGCCGCCCCCAGCGCCGGCGCGAGAAACGGCGCCGAGCACGGCGTCGCGACCACCGTCGCCAGCACGCCCGTGAAAAACGATCCCGAGTAACCCGACTTCGTCTGCAGCTCCCCGCCGATCGCCGTCGCCCGCAGCCCGAATTCGAACACCCCGCTCATGTTCAGCGCAAACACCAGCAACAACACCGCCAGCGCATACACAAACGCCGGCGACTGCAGTTGAAACCCCCACCCGAGCTCCGCGCCGCCCGCCCGCAAAATCGCCAGCACCGCCGCCAGCGCCCAGAACGACAGCAACACGCCCAGCGTGAAAACGAGGCCGTGCGCCACGATCTTCCCGCGCTCATGCCCCGCCTGGTTCACGAACCCGAGTATCTTGATTCCCAATACCGGAAACACACACGGCATCAGGTTCAGGATCAACCCGCCCACAAACGCCAGCAGCAGCGTTCCCCCCAGTCCCGCGCCACCCGTCGCACCGCTCGCCGCACTTCCACTCGCACCACCACTCCCCGCATTCGTTCCCGCCGACGCCGATGCCGAGGTCTTCGCCTCCGCTCCCAACGCCGCATTCACCAACAGCCCCCGCATCTTCCCGCCCGGCAGCCACCCATTGCTCGCCGTGATCACACCCTTCAGATGCGTCGCATCCTGCGGCCCATCCGCAGAAATCGGCGCGCGAATCGTGTATCCATCTTTCGGATCCCCCTCGACCGTCTGCGGCAATTCGTAAGCCACCAGATTGTCCTCCGCGAACACATGCAGCTCCCCCGGCGCATGCGCGTCCGCCGCCGCCCCACCCGCCGGCTTCACTGTCACGACGATCGTCTTCCCGTCCTTCCGCGCCGACACCGTCCATTCCTTCAACTCCCGCGGCAGCTCCTCCAACGTCGCCGCAATCTCTCCGCCAAACTCCGCATCCTGCTGCGGCGCCTCGCTGCGCACCGGCAGCGTCAGACTCACTTCCTGATCCCCCCGGGATGCACACATCCGCGCACATCAACCAGCTCGCCGCCGCCTTCAGCTCCACCGTTCCGCCCGCCGCCAGATTCGCCGGCGGCGTGATCGTCACCGGCAAATACGTCACGTTCTCATACCCGTTCCCCATCACCGTCCCCTTGCTGTCCTTCAACAGCACCGGCGCCGGCCACTGAATCTCTCCCGCTTCAAACCCTTCCGGCAGCGTCCACTCCAGCGACGTCGGATAACCCGTTCCTGGATTGATCCAATACGTGTGCCAGTGCGCCTCATGCTCCAGCCNCAGCGCCACNGTAAACGCCCGCCCCGGCNGAATCGACTGCTCCGCCGCCACCAGCGACGCCTTCACATGCTGCGGNNCANCCCCAAACGCCGCCTGCGCCANCGNNGCNATCATCGGCAGCAAACCCACCCAAAACGCGAGGCANCGAAGCAACTTCATGNCGGCAAACATGCGGAGTCTGACGTGTGAGGCAAAGCCAGGGTGGCAAATTCCCCCACACCTTCTCCGTAACAACTTCGTCGCCTCCGCCTCACCTTGGAGCGCGGCGCTCCGTCGCCGCCGTTCACCCTCCCCTTTTGCGCCTTCTTGCGCCTCTTTGCGGCTATTAATCAGCACCCCGCCGTGTCTGATGCGCGACCAACAGCGTGAAAAAACACAGCACCAGATTCTGCAGCGGCAACTGCAGCGCCGTCGGCAGCGNATAAATGATACACACCGCCGGCAGCCACACGCCCACGTTCGAGATCAACACCGGCATCACCCGCCGCCCCACCCAGCCGCCATCCTGCACATCCGCCTTCACCAGCCTCGCGTCGAACCCCACCGACACCCACTCGTAAACCAGCACCGTCAGCGGCACCGCCACCACCGGACAATACACGAACTGATCGATCACCGTCTTCACCGCGATCGTCCCAAAATCATTCCCCTCCCCCACGAACCGCGCGAGCAACCGATACAACAAATCCACCTCGAATCCCTTGTAAGTCCAAAACGCCGTCACCACCCCCACCTGCGCCGCCGAGTAGCGCCCCCGCGTCGCCCGTCTCAACTTGAGATACAGCATCGGCAGCAATCCCCCGAAAAAGCCCGTCGTCGCCATCGACAGCCACACGCCCACCTCCTCGCGCCACGCCATCACCCGCCCCAACACCTCCCGCGTTGTATCATTCCGGTAATACGCCAGCACCAGCGCCAGCGCCGCCGCCTGTAGCATCAACCCCGGCACCAGATTCGCGCGCGCGCTCCGCACCCCCGACCGCCACGGCGCTTCCTCCCGTATTTCACCGTTCGACATAAATCCGCCGACCCTCCTCCCCACCCCCCACCCCGCCAAGCCCATTCTCCTCCTAATCGTTCTCGTTCTCTTTCTCTTCCTCGTTCTTCCCCACCACCGCCTCTGTGGTTAAATTCCTTCACCCCAACTCCCGCCCCTGATTCCGCGCCTGCAGCCACGCCAGCAGCAACAGCGTGCGCTCCGCATCCGGCAAAGCGCTCCGCTTGTTGAACAAGTCATGCACCCGCTGCCGCGGCACCCCGAGGATCCGCGCCAGCTTCGCCTTCTCACCCCGCCGCCCGAGCTGCGCCTTCACCGCATTCGCCAACTCATTCCACAACGGCGTGTCCACCCCCGGCTTCAACGTCACCCCCCGCTTCGGCCGCGTCATCCGCTGCGCTCCCTTCGCCGCCGATTTCACCGCCGCTTCCATCAGCGCATGCGACAAATCCGCTGAAATCATCAGGCTCCGAGGCACGTCCGCTTGCATACCGCCAACCCTGACGCCCCTTCTCCCCCTTGTCATGCAACATATGACAAACACCCCGTCGTGCTCTTGCTCGTGGTCGTGCTCGTGATCGCAATTGTAACCGTGCTCGCGATCGACCCCGCTCACCGCCACCGCCACTCCGCCACACCAACCGAGCACGATCACGAGCACGTCGCACCGTGCTCCTTCGCCGCCTCCGTGTGACCCACCCCTGACTTGCCTCGCTGCCTTCGCACCCCACCGTCACCGCCATGAATACCCGTCCTTTTGGCGCCACGAACCGCACCGTCAGCGAAGTCGGACTCGGCTGCTGGCAAATCGGCGGAAACTGGGGCGACGTCTCCGACGAGACCGCCCTCCAAACCCTCCGCGCCGCCGTCGACGCCGGCACCACGCTCCTCGACACCGCCGACGTCTACGGCGCCGGCCGCAGCGAAACGCTCATCGGCAAATTCCTCAAGGAAACCCGCGCCCACCTCTACGTCGCCACCAAGCTCGGCCGCTTCGACCCGCCCGGCTGGCCCGACAACTTCACCCGCGCCGCCATCCGCCAGCACACCGAAGCCTCCCTCAAACGCCTCGGCGTCGATGCCCTCGATCTCACCCAACTCCACTGCATCCCGTTCGACGTCCTCCAGCGCGGCGAGGTCTTCGAACATCTCCGCGAGCTCAAACGCGAAGGCAAAATCCGCGACTTCGGCGTCAGCGTCGAATCCATGGAAGAAGCCCTNTTCTGCGTNAAACAGGANGGCNTCGCCTCCCTCCAAATCATCTTCAACCTCTTCCGCCAAAAACCCGCGCACGTCCTCTTCGACGAAGCCAAACNCCGNAAGGTCGCNCTCCTCGTCCGCCTCCCGCTCGCCAGCGGTCTCCTCGGCGGCAAGATGACCAAGTCCACCTCCTTCCCCGCCGACGACCATCGCAACTTCAACCGCGACGGCGCCGCCTTCAACGTCGGCGAAACCTTCGCCGGCCTCCCGTTCGAAAAAGGCGTCGAGCTCGCCGACGCGTTGAAATCCTTCGTNCCCGCCGGTCTCACGCTTCCCGAACTCGCGCTCCGCTGGTGCCTCGATTTCGACGCCGTCAGCGCCATCATCCCCGGCGCCAAAAATCCCGATCAAGCCCGCGCCAACGCCCGCGCCTCGTCACTCGCTCCGCTCCCGAAAGAGCTCCACGCGAAACTCTCCGACTTCTACACCCGCGAAGTCGCCCCCCACATCCGCGGCCCCTACTGAGTAGCTGTGGGCGGGGCTTTACGCCCCGACAAATCCCCCGCTCGTCAACTCACCCCCGCAGCCGCTGTCTCAACCGCCGCCGCGACACCTTTCGTCAACGCCGAAAACGTCACCGTCGTCCCACTCCCCGGCTGCGAGCTGACTCGTCAGCCTCGCCGCCCAGCGACGTCGCCAACCGCTTCGCCAGCGGCAGCCCAAGCCCGATCCCCGAATGGCGTCGCGTGATTCCCCCGTCCACCTGCGCAAACGGCAGCGCGATCCACGCGAGCTGCTCCTCGCTCATTCCGATGCCCGTGTCCTGCACCGTGAAACATAGCCGCGCGCCATCGCCCGCCACCCGCAGCGTCACCGCGCCGCGCGTCGTGAACTTCACCGCATTGTCGAGCAACACCACGAGAACCTCGCGAATCACCGACGCCGGCGCCTGCACCACCGCCGGCACACTCGCCGCCACATCCGTTTTCAACGCCAGCCCTTTGTGCAGCGCCCGCGCGCGATAAACATCCGCCACTTCGCCCAACAACGTCGCCGGCGCGAACGGCAGCGGCTCCAGGCCCAGCGTTCCCGCCTCCGCCTGATTGAACGTCATGATCTGCCGCAGCAATCGCTCCAACCCCTCCGCACACTGCAGCGCATCCGCGAGACACGACCGCTGCTCCGCGTCCAGCGCCGTGTCCTTCAACATCTCCAGCATGCCGACGATCCCATTCATCGGCGTCATCAGCTCGTGGCTCACGTTCGCCAAAAACTCGTTCTTCACCTGCACCGCCTGCCGCAGCTGATCCGTCCGCACGTTCACGTGCTCCTCCAACGTCGCGAGCTGCAGCTTCGACAACCGCGTGAGATGCCACTTCTCCGTCAACGCCTGCGCCAGCTGTAACACCTCCACTTTGTCGAAGGGCTTCTTTAACACCAGCCACCGGTCGCGTGCCGTCAGCGCCGCCTGGATTTCGCTCCAGCTCCGATCCGAATACGCCGTGCAAATCACCACCTGCAGCTCCGGATCGATTTCCCACAATTTCCCGATCGTCGTCAGCCCGTCCCAACCCGGAGGCATCCGCATGTCCACAAACGCCAGCGCATACGGCCGCCTCGCCGCCACCGCCACCAACGCCTTCTCGCACGCCTCCTGCCCCTGCTGCGCGTAGTCCAATTCAAATACATCCGACTCCGCCACCGTCGGCTCCGCCGCCGCCCCAAACAACGCCGCCGCCGCATCGTCGAGCGACTCGCTCGTCTTCGACGGCACGAGAATCCGGCGAAAATCGTCGTGAATCGAGAGGTTGTCGTCGACGAGCAGGATGCGCCGGTTCGGCGGAAGCAGCGGGTTCATGAACCAGGCCCTCCCGCCGCCGGCAGCGAAAGAATGAACATCGACCCCTTCCCCGGTCCGTCGCTCTTCGCCGTGAGATCCCCGCCCATCTCGCGCGCCGCCAGCACGCTCGCGTGCAAACCAAACCCGTGCCCGCTCGGCTTCGTCGTGAAGCCGTGCTGAAAAATCCGCGTCAGATTCGCCGGCGCGATCCCCGGCCCGTTGTCCCGCACCGACAACGCGATCGCCTTTTCCCCCGCCCGCGACACCCGCACCCGAATCGCCCGCTCGCCCGGCTTCAACCCCTGCAGCGCGTCCTTCGCATTCTTCAACAGGTTCACCAAAATCTGCAGCACCTTGTGCCGGTCCGCTTTCACCGACCCCACCGGCTCGAACTCCCGCTCGAGCGAAATCCCGTGCCGCTCTAGCGACTCCGCATTCAGCCGCAACGCATCCTCAAACAACTGCGCCGGCGACAGCGTCTCGATCACCCCGAAAAGCTGCGCCGATCCCTGCTGCGTCACGATGATCTCGCGGATGTGCTCGAAGTGCCGCACCAGCCCGCCCACGTCATTCAACAGCTGCTTGTTCTCCGCCGTAAGATGCTCGTCGAGCTTCGCCAGAAAATCCGGCAGCTGCTTCCCCGGCCCGTCGCTCGCAAAAAACTCCGCCAGCCGCGGCTTCTCCCGCTCGAGCACTTCGACCACCCGCCGCAAATGCGAAAGCCGCGTCGTCTTCAACCGATCCTGCACGTCGTGCACGATCAGGTTCACGCTCGTGAGCACATTGCCGACATTGTGCAGCACGCCCGTCGCGACTTCCGCCATCCCCGCCTGACGCGACGCCAGCACGAGCTGGCTGTTCAAGGCATGCAGCTCCCGCTCCGCGCGCTTCCGGCTCGTCACGTCTTCGATCGTCCCTTCGCCCACCAGCTCCTCGCCCGGCGCCGTCGGCTTCAAGCGCGCATTGATCACCACCTCGAACTCCGACCCGTCGAAATGTCGCAACGTCGCCGCGAATCCCCGCACTTCCCGCTCGTTCTCCAGCCGATGCCACAACCGCTCCCGATCCTGCGCCGGAAAAATCCGCCCGTCCGCCAGCGAAATCGCCCGCGCATCGAAGTTCGTCGGCAGCCCGATCAAGCTCACGAGATACGGATTCGCGAACCGAATCGCCCCCGACCGCGTCGTTTCGAAAATCCCGATCGGCAAACTTGCCACCAGCTCGCGGTGATTCTGCTCGTTCCGCTGCAGTTCGCGCGCCGTGCGCTCCCGCTCCCGCATCTCCGTCTCCAGATCGCGCGTCCGATCCCGCACCCGCTGCTCGAGTTGTTCCAACAACTGCTCGTGCTGCTCCTGCCGCTGACAAATCTCGCGCACCTCGCGCCGCGAAATCACGCACGACCACACGAGCACCCAACACTCCGCGACCATCCACGCCCCGTGCTCGGCCACGCCCAGCAACGAAAGATCTCCTCGGCCCGCGACAACCCCCGCCGCCGCCAACCCCAACACCACGTGATGCGCGAGCACGCCCGCCGTCGCGATCGGCAACAACCGCCAGTCGCGATACAACGCGAGAAACACCAGCGTCCCGAAAATCTGGAAATGCGCCTCCACGCGCCCGCCCGAAACATGAATCAGCAACGCCGAAAATCCCGCCTGCGAAAGCGCCACCGCGCAACGCGTCGCGAATCGCGCCGGCGCACACCGCATCAACGTCAACGTCGGCAGCACCAACAACCCGCCAATCCCCGCCGCGACCAACAATCCCCCCGCCACCCGTCCCTCCCGCATCGCCCACGCCGCCGCTCCCACCGCGATCGCCCACTGCACCGGCAGCAGCCAAAAGAAAAACCGATTCGTGCGGCCAATCACCTCCCGCGCATACGCTTCGGACCGCTCCTCCAGCCGCACGCGCTCCGTCCGTTGCGCCCCCGCCGCCGACCCGCCCGAAAGATCCACCATCGCCCCCGCCTCGATCGCGCGACTCATCCCCGCTCCTCCTCCCACCTCATCGCCGCGCCGCGCACCACAGCCCTCGCGCCCACCTCCGTCGTCAGGCGCGCAGCAGGAATGAACATGTCGTGGGCAGGCATGTGCGCCCTTCTTCGACACATTCCCCACCGCATTTAGGGTTTATCCCCGCCTAATCCCGCGCCGCCGCCCCACCTGCGTCGACGTTTCCCTGTCCAAGGCAACGCGTTCCGCCTCAACCCAGCAGGCGGTCGATCGCTCTCCGATCCCGCTTCGTCGGCCGCCCCATCCCTTTCTCCCGCGCCAGAAAATTCTGCACCCGCTGCTCCGCCGCCTTCGCGTATTCACTCGGCGGAGTCAGGTCCTCGCAAAACGCCGGCACCTTCTTCGCCCCCACGCGCGACCTCGGCACGTCGATCACCCGCAAGGTCCGCGTCACCAGCCCCTGCCGCACCGTGATCCGCTCGCCCGCATGCACCTCCCGCGCCGGCTTCGCCGCGAGATCCCCCACGTTCACGCTGCCCGCCCGGCACGCATCCGCCGCCAATCCTCGCGTCTTGAACAACCGCACCGCCCACAACCACCGATCCAGCCGGGCCGCTCCGGCCCCCTCGTCGTCACGCGTGATTTCCATCGAAAATAAAACGACCGCGAATCTGGTCGATTCGCGGTCGTGAGCAAACGGGTTTTCCCGAAGATTACTTTTTCGCGCGCTTGAACTCGCTGCGCAGCCAGTCGTCGATCAACGCCTTTTCGTGCATGCGCGGATCCGTCCGGTTGATGTTGATCTTCCAATTGAACATCAGGTCCTTCAGCGAACGTTCGCCTTCCTTGACCACCGCGCCATTGGCATCGAGCAGCTGGAAGGAGAGATCGATCCGCGGCGGATAAATGTCCTTCACGATCCGCAGATCCTGCGCCGAATGCGTGCGCCACGGCTCGACTTCACCCGCGAGATCCACGTCCGTCACCGTCACGCGCAGGCTCTGGCCTTCCGCCAGATAGTGCTTCGCGCGCTGGACGATGTAGTCCTCGATCTCGCCGAGGTTTTCCTCGACGCGGAGCTGCGATCCGCGTTGGCCGTCGGCGGCGTCGGTGAACTTCTCCGGGTCGGTGAAGGTCACCGTCACACGATTGTCAGCTTTGTCCGCAGGCGAGGCAGCCCAGCCTGTCACGGCTGCCACACCGAAAAGTGCAAGTAGAGTAATGCGGTGGGTCGTTTTCATGGTTTCGTTGGTGACGGAAGCTATCGCGAAAGGTTTCAACGCGCCAGTCTCGGCTGCAGGACGCCCCCGCAATACCTCATTCGCCCCCACCCTCCTTCGGCACCGCCGACGCATCCACGCGAATCTCGTTCCGCACGCCTCGCACACCTTCGACGTTCCGCGCAATCGCCTCCACCAGTTCCCGCTGCGCCTCCGTGTGCGCCACCCCCGTCAACGTCACCACCCCGTCCTCCACCGTCACCCCCGTGCCTCGCGCACTCACATCCGAACGTAGCAGCAGCAGCCCGCGAATCTTCAACTCCAACCAGCCATCCCCGCGCTCGCGCCCCTGCACCGCCGCACTCACCTCGTTCACCGCCCGCGGCGCCTGCGCCTCCGCGCCAAACGCCGGCAACGCCGCCCCCGTCACCAAAATTCCGATACCTATTCGCACGCGCTTCATAATTTTAACTTAGCCAACCCGGTGCCACCCGGGTGCGGCCGTCTCCGACCACCCTCGCCATGAGCCACTTAAAAATTCCCCGCCATTCCTTCCTCTCACCCACTCGCCGAAATCTGCACGACACCCCCCGCCGCCATGCCGCATGTCGCAAGATTCCCCGCTCGCCCCCGCCGCACCGCTTTCCTTTTTGAACCTTCCCGCTAGTTTGCCTCCTCCATGATCCCGCGCCTCTTTCAACTCATCACCGGACGCCCGCCGCCCGATCACGATCGCGGCTTCGTCGAGGAGGTGCGCCTGATCGAACACCTCCCGCGCCGCAATCCCCGCGTCGAAAAACTCATCCTCGTCTGCTGGCTCCTCATCGCCCTGAAATGCTGGCTCGTCGTCTGGCTCGTCGAAAAATACGCGATGAAATTCGACCCGCTCTGGGTCAACGCCCCCACCGTCGCCTCCGCCCTTCTCTGCACCGCTGTCTATTTCTGGCGCGACGGCTACTGAGCCCTTCCCCCAACCCGCCTCCGTAAGTTCCGCGCCCGCGCACATCCCGCTCCCGCCGCGGCCCCACCGCACCGTCCAGCCGCTGCAAGATTGCAGTCATTCGCCCCCCGGCGGAAGATTCCGTCATGCGCCCCGTCCTGAACGTGCTCTACGCGGAAAACGATCCCGCCGACGCCGATCTCACGCGCGCGCACTTCGCCCGCCACGCGCCCGACATCGACCTCGAAATCGTCAGCCGCGCCGCCGACTTCTTCCCGCGCGCCCGCACCCGCCGCCATTCCGTTCTCCTCATCGACCACCGGCTCCCCGACATGAACGGCCTCGAGGTGCTGAAAATCCTCGCCGAGGAAGGCTTCAACACCCCCGTCGTCCTCGTCACCGCCGCCGGCGACACCGAGCTCGCCTCCCAAGCCCTCCGCCTCGGCGCCGACGACTACGTCCGCAAACGCAGCGGCTACCTCCTCTCCCTCCCGCATCAACTCCGCGAAATCATCGAGCGCCGCCGCCGCGCCTTCAACGCCCTCCAGCCCCGCATCCGCCCGCGCAACGTCCTCCTCGTCTCCACCGTCGCCGACAAAGGCCTCCACCTCATCAAACACCTCGCCGACGCCGCCCCCCACCTCAGCCTCGAATTCGCCGGCACCGCCCCCGAAGCCCTCGACCGCGTCGGCCCCGACGTCAGCTTCGACCTCCTCATCCTCGACCACCACCCGCCCGAACTCGACGGCCTCCAGCTCCTCGCCGAAATCCGCCAGCGCGGCCTGCGCACCCCGGTCATCCTCATGACCACCGCCGAAAGCGAGGAAAAGGTCGTCGCCGCCCTCAAGCTCGGCGCCTCCGACTACGTGGTGAATCACGAAAAGCACTACGCCGAGCTCGCCCTCCGCATCGACCTCGCCATCGACCGCCACGAACTCGCCCTCGCCAACGAACGCGCCGCCGCCGAACTCGCCGAACGCCAGCGCACCGTCGCCGCCCTCCGCGAAAGCGAAAAACAACTCAACCTCGCCCTCGACGCCGGCCGCATCGGCCTCTGGTCCTGGCAGGTCGCCACCGGCCACGCGCAGTTCTCCAGCCGCTGGAAAGCCCAGCTCGGCTTCGAAGACCACGAGATCCGCAACGACTCCGCCGAGTGGGAATCCCGCTGCCACCCCGAAGACCTCGTCCGACTCCAAGACCTCATCGCCCGCTACCTCGCCGCCCCCTGGCCCGACTTCACCGTCGAATACCGCATGCGCCACAAGGACGGTTCCTGGCGCTGGTTCATGATCCACGCCAATCTCGAACTCGACGAATTCGGCAAACCCGCCCGACTCATCGGCTCCCAAATCGACATCACCGCCCTCAAACACCAACAGGCAGAACTCTCCAGCACCTCCGCCCGCCTCCAACAACTCTCCCGCCGCCTCCTCCAAGTCCAGGAACTCGAACGCCGCCACATCGCCCGCGAACTCCACGACGAAATCGGCCAGGTCCTCACCGTAGCCAAAATTCACCTGCAATCCGCCACCTTCGCCCCCGAAGCCAGCTCCATCCTCCCGCAAATCGAGGAACCCATCGCCCTCCTCGACCGCCTCCTCAAACAGGTCCGCTCCCTCTCCCTCGACCTCCGNCCACCCCTGCTCGACGACCTCGGCCTCGTCCACGCCCTCCACTGGCTCGTCCAACAACACCAGGGCCGCCCCAACACGCCGCACGTCCACCTCACCACCGACCCGCTCCTCGGCCGCTGCGACCCCACCCTCGAAACCACCTGCTTCCGCATCGCCCAGGAAGCCCTCACCAACGCCCTCCGCCACGCCCACGCCAAAAACGTGCACATCGCCCTCTCCCTCCAGGACAACACCCTGCGCCTCGCCGTCCGCGACGACGGCATCGGCTTCGACGCCGCCGCCGCCCGCGTCCGCGCCGAACGCAGCGGCAGCCTCGGCCTCCTCGGCATGCACGAACGCGCCTCGCTCGCCGGCGGCACCCTCTCCCTCCTCTCCGCTCCCGACCGCGGCACCGAGGTCGAAGCGATTTTTCCGCTGTCCAACTCCCACGATCCGCTTTGATTTTTCACCGTGCCAGGTCCGCTCTCCATCATTCTCGCTGACGATCATTCCCTCGTTCGCGCCGGCATCCGCACGCTCCTCGAAAAGCTGCCCGGCGTGACCATCCTCGCCGAATCCGGCGACGGCCGCGAAACCCTCGCCCTCGTCCACCAACACGACCCCGACGTCGTGATCATGGACATCACCATGCCCGGCCTCAACGGCCTCGACGCCACCGCGCGCATCCTCCGCGAATGCCCCCGCACGAAAGTCCTCATGCTTTCGATGCACACCGGCGAAGACTACGTCCTCCAAGCCCTCCGCGCCGGCGCCACCGGCTACCTCCTGAAAGACGCCGCCACCGCCGAACTCCGCCTCGCCCTCGAAGCCGTTCAACGCGGCGAAACCTATCTCAGCCCCACCATCTCCAAGGAAGTCCTCGCCCGCCACCGCCAGCTCGCCAACGACCCCAAGGCCGACACCACCAAGACCCTCACGCCCCGCATGCGCGAGATCGTCCAACTCATCGCCGAGGGCCGCTCCACCAAGGAAATCGCCTTCCTCCTCAACCTCAGCGTCAAAACCATCGAGACCCACCGCATGCACCTCATGGCTCGCCTCGGCCTCCACGACGTCGCCGGCGTCGTCCGCTACGCCCTCCGAACCGGCCTCATCTCCGCCGAAAAGTAAGCGAGACCCACCACCTCCCAGAAATCGAAAATCGAAAATCCCGATGCCCGCCGTCCCCGGTCTCCGCAGCATCTACGCCAAAGTCGGCCGCCTCATCTACTTCGGCCGCATGCTCGACAAGATCCGCCTCCACGCCGCCGGAAAACTCCCGCCCGACTACGTCGAAAATCTCGGCGACGCCAAATTCTACGTCCTCGACGGCCGCTGCTGCCGCTTCCTCGGCATCGCCTACGCCGACCTCAAAGCCCGCACCCTCGAAGGCGGCACCGACGAGGAAATCCTCGCGTGGGCCCACGCCCGCGGCACGCCCCGCACCGACGAGGAATGCCACATCTGGAACCGCTTCATCCTGAAACTCGGCTGGCGCGACGAACGCTCCTCCGTCCTGCCAGAACGGATACGCAACAGCGGCCTCGAAGGAAAACCCATCGAAACCCTCGCCGATCACATCGAATTCGACGAAGGCCGCGACCCCGTCGCCACCCGCGCCTGGGAAAACATCTAGTCCTTCTCCTCCCGTAGGCCGCCCGCTCGCGGGCGCTCTTTCTGTATCCGATCCCTCCCGCATGATTCTCCTCGTCATGGGCGTCGCCGGCAGCGGCAAAACCACCGTCGGCCAACTCCTCGCCCGCCAGCTCCACTGGTCCTTCGCCGACGCCGACGACTTCCACCCACCCGCCAACATCGCAAAAATGTCCGCCGGCCAGCCGCTCACCGACGCCGACCGCACCCCCTGGCTCGCCGCCCTCCGCGCCCACATCGAATCCTGCCTCGCGAAAAACGAAAACGCCGTCCTCGCCTGCTCCGCCCTCAAGGAATCCTACCGCCACACCCTCGTCGTCGACCCCGCCCGCGTCCGCATCGTCTACCTCCACGGCTCCCGCGAACTCCTCCTCTCCCGCATCTCCGGCCGCCAGGGCCACTACATGAAACCCGCGATGCTCGACAGCCAGCTCGCCACGCTCGAACCGCCCGCCGACGCCCTTTCCCTCGACGTCACCCCAACCCCCGAAGTCCTCGTCGAAAAAATCCGCACCACCCTCAACCTCACCTCCTCCTAACCACCCGATGTAGCCCCGCGTGTGAGCGCAGGGACCCCGCGACATCCCCACCACCACTCACCCTCGCCCGATGTCGCCCGCCCAAGTCAAACGCCTCCAACTCCTCGCCAGCGCCCTCAGCGTCCTCCTCCTTCTCGCCCTCGTCGCCGTCGGCTGGTTCTACTTCCAACTCCGCGGCAGCCTCCCCCAACTCGACGGCTCCGCCGAACTCCCCGGCCTCGCCGCCCCCGTCACCGTCAACCGCGACGCCCTCGGCGTCCCCACCCTCCGCGGCCAACAACGCACCGACGTCGCCGCCGCCCTCGGCTTTCTCCACGCGCAGGACCGTTTCTTCCAAATGGACCTCATGCGCCGCCGCGCCGCCGGCGAACTCGCCGCCCTCTTCGGCAAAGCCGCGCTCCCGCTCGACCGCCGCCACCGCCCTCACCGCTTCCGCGCCCTCGCTCGCGAAGTCCTCGAAACCCTCCCGCCCTCCGACCGCGCCCTCCTCGAAAGCTACACCGCCGGCGTAAACGCCGGCCTCCGCGCCCTCGATCGCCGCCCCTTCGAATACATCGTCCTTCGCACCATGCCGGAACTTTGGCAGGCCGAAGACAGCCTGCTCGTCGGCTACACCATGATTCTGGACCTGCAGGATTCCCAAAACACCTACGAGCGCTCCCTCACCACGCTCCGCGACCGCTACGGCATCCCCGCCGTCGACTTCTTCGCCCCGCTTCTCTCCCCCGACGACGCCGCCCTCGACGGCTCCACCGCTCCCCTCGCCCCGATTCCCCCCGCCCGCTACATCAACATCCGCGAACAACCCGTCGCGTCGACGGAGGGACCTCACACCCCGACTTCGCCCCACGACTCCGCCGACGATTTCCACCCCGGCTCCAACTCCTTCGCCCTCTCCGGCGCCCACACCGCGACCGGCGCCGCCCTCCTCGCCAACGACCCCCACCTCAACCTCTCCATCCCCAACATCTGGTATCGCGCCGTCCTCGAGTTCCCCGCCCAACCCTCAACTCCAACCCCCGACGTCCAAACTCAAAACCCACAACCCGAAACCCAAAACTCGCCCGCCAGCGCGACCGCCACGACGCGCCTCGTCGGCGCCACCCTCCCCGGCCTCCCCCTCATCATCATCGGCTCCAACGGCCACATCGCCTGGGGCTTCACCGTCGCCTACGCCGACACCAACGATCTCGTCACCGTCGACGTCAACCCCATCTCCCGCTCGCTCTACAAATTCCCCGCCGCCGACGCCCTCCGCGAAATCGAAACCCGCACCGACCAGATCGAGGTCAAAGGCGCCGATCCCGTCACCATCGAATCCCGCTGGACCGCTTGGGGGCCCATCCTCGTCGACGACGGCCACCAGCTCCCCCTCGCCCACCGCTGGATCGCGCACGACCCCTCCGCCCTCAACCTCCACCTCACCCGCCTCGAAACCGCCACCACCGCCCGCGAAGCCCTCGACATCGCCCGCTCCGCCGGCATCCCCGCCCAAAACTTCCTCGTCGCCGACCGCCACGGCGACATCGGCTGGACCATCGCCGGCCGCCTCCCCCAACGCACCGGCTTCGACGGCCGTTTCCCCGTCTCCTGGAGTTTCGGTGACCGCCGCTGGAACGGCCTCCTTCCTCCCGAAAAAGTCCCCGCCATCCTCTCATCGTCTCCTTCCGCGGCTTTGCCCGCCGTAGCCTTGGCGAAGGAGGGCCGCCTCTGGACCGCCAACAACCGCCTCGTCGGCGGCCCCGCCCTTTCGATCCTCGGCGACGGCGGCTACGCCTCGCCCGCGCGCGCCGCCCAAATCCGCGACCGCCTCGCCACCCTCGAACAAGCCCGCCCCGCCGACCTCCTCGATCTCGCCCTCGACGACCGCGCGCTCTTCCTCGCCCGCTGGCAACAACTCGCCCTCGACGTCCTCACCCCCGACGCCACCGCCAAAAACTCCGCCCGCGCCAAATTCCGCCGCCTCGTCGAAACCTGGAACGCCCGCGCCTCCATCGACTCCGTCGGCTACCGCCTCGTCCGCGAATTCCGCTCCACCACCGCCCACCTCGCGCTCACCCCCATCTTCGCCCGCTGCATCGAAAAGATGCCCGACTTCAACTGGCGCCTCTTCCACTACGAACCCGCCCTCTGGACCCTCGTCCAAGAAAAACCACTACACCTTCTCTCCGCCCGCTACGAAACCTGGGACGCCCTTCTCCTCGCCGCGATCGACGCCACCATCGCCCGCATCGAGGAATCCGGTCCGCCGCTCGAACGCGCCACCTGGGGCGACGCCAACCGCGCCCGCATCCGCCACCCGTTCGCCTCCGTCCTCCCCGAATTCCTCACCGCCCGCCTCAACCTCCCGCCCGACCCGCTTCCCGGCGACGCCCACATGCCCCGCATCCAATCGCCTTCCTACGGCGCCAGCCTCCGCCTGGTCGTCTCGCCCGGCCGCGAAGACGAGGGTATTTTCCACATGCCCGGCGGCCAGAGCGGACACCCGCTCTCCCCCTTCTACCACGCCGGCCACGACGCCTGGCTCCACGGCACACCCACGCCATTGCTTCCCGGCGAAACCCGCCACACGCTCACCCTCACCCCGTAGGCGCTCCTGCCAACTCACTCGCCCTCCTCCTCGCGTCCTGTAACCAATTTTTCCACTACCGCGCGCCCATGCTTCACGTCCTCGACCATCCTCTCGCGCAACACGTCATCACCCACCTGCGCGACAAAACCACCCGCCCCGCCACCTTCCGCACGCTCTGCTACCAGCTCAGCCTGCTGCTCGCCATCGAGGCCACGCGCGACCTCCCCACCACCGAAAAAATCATCGAAACCCCGCTCGAGCGCCACGTCGGCCGCGTCCTCTCCCACCAGCCGCTCATCGTCGTCCCCATCCTCCGCGCCGGCCTCGGCATGGTGCAGCCGATTCTCGACGCCTTTCCCGACGTCTCCGTCGGCTACATCGGACTCGAACGAGACCACGAAACCGCCGTCGCCCGCAGCTACTACTGCAAACTCCCGCCCCTCACCGGCAACAACCGCATCCTTGTCGTCGACCCCATGCTCGCCACCGGCGGCTCCGCCGTTCAAGCGATCCAGGCCCTCCGTGATCGCGGCGCCGTCGACATCACGCTCCTCAGCATCGTCAGCGCCCCCGAAGGCGTCGCGGAAGTCGACCGCCATTTCCCCGGCCTGCGCATCTACACCGCCGCCCTCGACCGCGACGCTCAACGNCCGCAAATACATCCCTCCCCGGCCTCGGCGATTTCGGCGACCGCCTCTACGGCACCTGACGCGGAGCCTTCGTCTCCGGTCTAAACGCGCCCCCGTCGGCTCGGTCGACCTCNNCCTCTCCGGCAACAACCGCGGCTCACCCGCCCGGTTCTACAGTTAAACTCCCGCACGCCGTTGCCGCCTCCGCCCAACCTCGTCCCTGTCTCATCGTGACTCCCACCCGGGCCGCGACGCTCCTCCTCCCGATCATCTACCTCGGTTTCATCAGCCTCGGCCTCCCCGACGGCACGTTCGGCGTCGCCTGGCCGCAACTCCATCGCACGCTCAACCTGCCCATCGGCCTCGCCGGCCCCATCCTCCTTGTCGTCACGCTGCCTCGCCGCCCTCTCCGGCTTTTCCAGCGGACGCGTCATGGCCCGCTTCAAAACCGGCCCCGTCGTCCTCGTCTCCTGCGCACTCACCGGCTCCGCCCTCGTCCTCATTTCCTATTCGCAAAACCTCGCCTGGCTCGCCCTCGCCGCGCTCCCGCTCGGCCTCGGCGCCGGCTCCGTCGACGCCGGCCTCAACGGCTACGTCGCCCGCCACTACTCCGGCCGCCACATGAGCTGGCTCCACGCCTGCTGGGGCATCGGCGCCACCGGCGGCCCGCTGCTCATGGCGTATTACCTCGGCCGATACAACGACGGCTGGCGCCACGGCTACTTCGGCCTCGGCTGCATCCAGCTTTCACTCGCCGTTCTTTTCCTCCTCACGCTGCGTCTGTGGTCCGCCGTCCCCGAACGCACGTTCGCCGACAACGCCGCTCGCCTCACCGGCCCCATCCCGACCACCACCGCCAACTCCCCCGCCGGCTGGCTCTCCGCCGCCATCTTCACGATCTACGTCGGCGTCGAAACCACCGCCGGCCTCTGGGCCAGCTCCATCCTCGTCGAATCCCGCGGCGTCCCCGTCGACACCGCCGGCCGCTGCGGCGCCGCCTTCTACGCCGCCATCACCGCCGGCCGCCTCCTCAATGGTTTCGTCGTCGACCGCTTCGGCAACCGCCGCCTCGTCACGCTCGGCGCTTTCCTCGGCCTCCTCGGCGCCACGCTCTTCGTCTTCGCCCCCAACACCCCCTCCGCCGCCCTCGCGCTCGCCCTCCTCGGCCTCGGCTTCGCGCCCGTCTACCCCGGCCTCATGCACGAGGTCCCGCGCCGCTTCGAACCCAACTCCGTCCAAACCGTCATCGGACGCCAGTCCGGCGCCTCCTACATCGGCGCCGCCTTCCTGCCCGCCGCCGCCGGCTCCCTCGCCCAAGTCTCCCTCGAAGCCCTCGCCTGGCTCATCGCCGCCGGCGCCCTCCTCCTCCTCGCCGCCGTCGCCCGCCTCAACCGGCTGACCTGATCCGCGCCTCGCAGCGCCGCCGGTCCGCCCCACCCCTCGCTGGGAAACCTCCCGACTTTCCCAGATCGGTTTTATGATTGCTTTCAATCATATAACCAGCGACGTTCCCCCTCTCTCAACTCTCATCCCTCAACCCTTTCACCTTCACCCTCACTTTCACTCCTCCGCCATGCCCACCTACCGCCACGTGAACTACCTCTGGGACGACGCCCAAGCCGCTTCCCTCGATCCCGTCGCCCGCCTCGTTTATCGCTCCAATCTTCTCGGCAGCGACCAGCGCATCACCAACACCGGCGGCGGCAACACGTCCTCCAAGATCACCGAGAAGGACCCGCTCACCGGCCAGCCCGTCGAGGTCCTCTGGGTCAAAGGCTCCGGCGGCGATCTCCGCACCAGCAAACGCGAGAACTTCTCCTCCCTTTATCAACAAAAGCTCCTCGATCTCCAAAAGCTCTACGCCTCGCGCTCCGACAAGGGCCTGAAATCCCCCGCCGAGGACGACATGGTCGGCATGTATACGCACGCGACGTTCAACCTGAACCCGCGCGCTTCTTCGATCGACACCCCTCTCCACTCCTTCCTCCCGGGCAAGCACGTCGATCACATGCACCCCAACGCGATCATCGCGATCGCCGCCTCGAAGCACTGCGAGAAGCTCACCAAGGAAATCTTCGGCGGCGAAATGGCCTACGTCCCGTGGATGCGCCCCGGCTTCGAACTCGGCCTCGCGATGCAAAAGATCTCCCGCGAGCAGCCCAACGTCCGCGCCATCATGATGGGCCAGCACGGCTTCATCTCCTGGGCCGACGACGACAAGCAGTGCTACACCGACACGCTTAACTTCATCGAAAAGGCCGCGACCTACATCGAAGAAAAATACGCCGCAAAGGGCGGCGACACCGCCGCGTTCGGCGGACAAAAATATCAAACCCTCGACGACGCCAAACGCCGCGCCACCTTCGCCGCCATCCTCCCGTGGCTCCGCGGCCAGGTCTCCCAACAGAAGCGTTTCATCGGCACGATCCAGGACGACGCGAAGATCCTCCGCTTCGTTAACTCCAAAGACGCCGCCCGCCTCGCCGAACTCGGCACGTCCTGCCCCGACCACTTCCTGCGCACCAAGATCAAGCCGCTCTACGTCGACTGGAACCCGCAGTCCGAAGACCTCGCCGCGCTGAAGAAGAAACTCGCCGACGGCCTCGTGTCCTACCGCGAGGACTACGCGAAGTATTACAACAAGTGCCGCCACGCGAACTCCCCCGCGATGCGCGATCCGAACCCGACCGTCATCCTCATCCCGGGCCTCGGCATGATCGCGTGGGGCAAGGACAAATCCGAATCGCGCGTCACCGCCGAATTCTACAACTGCGCCGTCGAGGTCATGCGCGGCGCCGAGGCGATCGACACCTACATCGCCCTCCCGCAACAGGAGGCCTTCGACATCGAATACTGGCTCCTCGAGGAAGCGAAACTTAAGCGCATGCCCGCCGAGAAAGAACTCGCGCGCCAAATCATCGTCGTCATCGGCGCCGGCTCCGGCATCGGCAAAGAAACCGCCCACCGCCTCGTCAAAGACGGCGCCCACATCGTCGCCGTCGACCTCAACGCCGACGCCGCCAACGCCACCGCCAAAGAGATCACCGACAAATACGGCCTCGGCATCGGCGTCGCCGGCACCGGCCTCTCCAACTGCGGCCCCGCCCTCGGCCTCTCCGCCAACATCACCGACCGCGCCTCCATCCGTCGCATGCTCGACGACGTCGCGATCGCCTACGGCGGTTTCGACTCCATCTGCGTCACCGCCGGCATCTTCGTCCCGAGCGACACCACCGGGCACATCCCCGACGACAAGTGGGCGCTCACCTTCAACATCAACGTCACCGGCTCCTACCTCGTCGGCGACGAAGCCGCGAAAACCTGGCGCGAACAAGGCCTCCGCGGAAACCTCGTCCTCACGACGTCCGCCAACGCCGTCGTATCCAAAAAAAGGATCACTCGCCTACGACACGTCGAAAGCCGCCGCGAACCACCTCGTCCGCGAACTCGCGATCGAGCTCGCCCCGCTCGTCCGCGTCAACGGCGTCGCCCCCGCNACNGTCGTGCAAGGCAGCGCCATGTTCCCCCGCGACCGCGTCATCGGCTCCCTCGCGAAATACAACATCCCTTACAAGGACGACGAGGAAACCGATTCGCTCGTGCGCAAACTCGCCCAGTTCTACGCCGACCGCACGCTCACCAAATCGCCGATCACCCCCGCCGACCAAGCCGAGGCCTACTTCCTCCTTGTGACGCAGCGCCTCAGCAAAACCACCGGCCAAGTGATCACCGTCGACGGCGGCCTCCACGAAGCCTTCCTGCGTTAAGGTCTCCTCGTTCTCGTAATCGTTCTCTTTCTCGTTCTCCCGTTTTCGTTTTCGTCAAGATCCCGAGAACGATTACGAGAAAGAGAACGAGAACGAGCGCCTCCCGTCTTCGCCTGCTCAGTTCATGCGCGTCCCCCAACACGTCGTCGATCAACGCCGCGAAAACCTCCGGCAACTGATCCGCACCGACGGCTTTCTGCCCATCGCGGAAATCTGCCGGCGTCTCGACGTGTCCGAAGCCACCGCGCGTCGCGACCTCGCGAGCATCGCCGCCAACGGCCACATCACCCGCACCCGCGGCGGCGCCCTCGCTGACTACAACACGTCCTTCGCCTCCCTCGGCGAACGCGCCCACCGCGCCCGCACCGCGAAGTCTCGCATCGCCGCCGCCGCGCTGAAACAGGTCCCGTCCAAAGGCACCGTCTTTCTCGACGCCGGCACCACCGTTCAAGCCATCGCGCGCCTCCTCGTCACGCGCCGCGCCATCCGCGAACTCACCGTCGTCACGAATAGTCTTCCGATCGCCAGCGTCCTCGGCGGCACGCCCGGCATCGAACTCCACGTGCTCGGCGGCATGTTTCTCCACCGCCAGGCGATCCTCCTCAGCGCCAGCTCCGCGCGTGCCCTCACCGACTGGAAATTCGACGCCGCCTTCCTCAGCGGCGAAGGCATGGACGCCTCCGGCATCACCAACTCGCACGCCAACATCGCCGCCTTCCAGCAAGCCGTCCTCGCGCACTCCGCGAAAACGTTCTTCTGCCTCGACGCCACCAAACTCGGCCGCGCCACCCCGCATCGCGTCACCGGTTGGGACGCCGCGTTCACGCTCATCACCGACGCCTCCGCCGCCAGCCTCGCGCGCGCCGCCATCCCTCTTCCTCTCAACCGCTATCTTCCCGCGAAATAACCGCCATGCCCCGCCCCTCGTCTTCCCCGCTCCACTGCGCCGCCATCGATCTCGGCGCCACCAGCGGCCGCGTGATCGTCGGCACCTGGTCGAAAAACAAACTCACCCTCACCGAGGTCCACCGCTTTCCCAACGCCTTCCACTCCCTCGCCGGCCACGATTACTGGGACCTCCCCACGCTCTGGTCCGAAGTCCAGACCGGCCTCCGTAAAGCCGCCGCGCAGTTCAAATCCATCGCGTCCATTGGCGTCGACACCTGGGGTGTCGACTACGCCCTCGTCAACGACGCCGGCCGCCTCGTGTATCCAGTTCACGCCTACCGCGACGCCCGCACGCAGCCCGGCCTGCAAAAGCTCTCCAACACCCGCGCCGCCCTCGCCCGCATCTACGCCGCCACCGGCATCCCCGCCGTCTTCTACAACAGCTCGCTCCAGCTCGCCGAAACCGTCGCGAACTGCCCCGCCATCGAAGACCTCGCCACGCGCTGCCTCTTCCTCCCCGACTACTTCAACTTCCTCCTCTCCGGCCGCCTGGCCAACGGCCTCTCCATCGCCAGCACGTCGCAACTCCTCGACGTCCACCGCGACGAATTCTCCCGCGAAGCCCTCGACTACTTCCGCCTCCCTTCAACTTGGTTCTCCGCGCCCATCCGCAGCGGCACCAAGCTCGGCAAACTCCTCCCCGAACTCCGTAAGCTTTCCCCCGCGCTGCGCGACACCCAGCTCATCGCCGTCCCCGGCCATGACACCACCTGCGCCTACGACGCGATTCCTGCGTCGCCCGACGGCACCGACCTCCTTCTCAGCTCCGGCACGTGGTCGCTCGTCGGCTTCGAAAGCGACACCCCGCTCCTCGGTGCCGAAGCCCTCGCCGCCCGCGTCGCCAACGACCGCACCGGCCGCGGCGGCTACCGCCCCCTCGTCAACGTCATCGGCCTCTGGCTCCTCGAGTGCACGCTCAAGGATTTCGCCTCGCGCCCCAAAAACGAATCCGAGTGGTCCGCCCTCATCACCGCCGCCGAAAAACTCCCCTCCTCCCATGGGCCTGCGCACCCGCGCAGGCGCAAAAATCACTCTCATCTCTCATCTCTCAACTCTCAACTCCCACTCCTCCTCGACGTCACCGACCCCGCCTTCGCCAACCCGCCTTCGATGCGCGCCGCGATCGACGCCCAACTCAAACGTCGAAAGCTTCCCGTTCCGAAAAACCTCCCCGCCTACGTCCGCCTGATCTGCGACTCCCTCGGCCAAGGCCACGCCGACGTCATGCGCACCTTCGAGCGCCTGGCGAACCGCCGCTTCAAGCGCATCCTCATCGTCGGCGGCGGCTCGAAAAATCGTCTCCTCTGCCAGGCCACCGCCAACGCCGCGCAACTCCCCGTCATCTCTTTCCAACTCGAGGGCACCGCCGTCGGCAACCTCGCCAACCAACTCATCGCCCTCCGTGCCATCAAAGACCTCCCCACCTTCCGCGCTCTCCTCTCCCAACAAATCCACCAAACCGTCTATCAACCACAAACGGCCACGAACTGACCCGAATACCCCGAACCGGCCTATTCGTGTGCATTCGTGTCCATTCGTGGTTCTCGGTTCGGACTGAATCCGTGTCCATCCGTGGTTAAATTTCCTCCATTCATGACTTCCGCCAAAAAAATCTCCGCCGCCTACAAACTCGCCCGCGAAGCCTACGCCGACTTCGGCGTCGACACCGAAGCCGCCCTCACCCGCGCCCTCGAAATCCCGATCTCCCTCCACTGCTGGCAAGCCGACGACGTTCGCGGCCTCGAAACGCCCAAGGGCGCCGTCGACTCCGGCGGCATCATGGCCACCGGCGGCTACCCCGGTCGCGCTCGCAACGGCGACGAAATGCGCGCCGACCTCGACGTCGTCCTGAAACTCCTCCCCGGCCAACAACGCCTCAACCTCCACGCGTTCTACGCCGAAACCGGAGACGCCCACGTCGACCGCGACGCGCTCGAGCCCCAACACTTCTCCCGCTGGCTCGATTGGGCCAAATCGAAATCCATCGGCCTCGATTTCAACCCGACCTACTTCGCCCACCCCAAAGCCGCCTCCGGCTTCACGCTCTCCCATCCCGACAAAGCCATTCGCCGCTTCTGGATCGATCACGCCAAGGCCTGCCGCCGCATCGCCCAGCACTTCGCCAAAAAAACTCGGCACGCCGTGCGTCCATAATCACTGGGTCCCCGACGGCGCCAAAGACACCCCCGCCGACCGCTGGTCCCCGCGCGAGCGTCTCGTTCAATCCTACGACGCGATCTTCGCCGACAAATCCATCAACCGGAAACTCTGCGTCGACGCCGTCGAAGGAAAACTCTTCGGCCTCGGCAGCGAGGAATACGTCGTCGGCTCGCAGGAATTCTATTCCTCCTACGCCCAAGCCCGCGACCTCGTCCTCTGCCTCGACCTCGGCCACTACCACCCGACCGAATCCGTCGCCGACAAGGTTTCGGCGCTGATGCAGTTCCACAAACGCATCCTCCTCCACACCTCGCGCCCCATCCGCTGGGACAGCGATCACGTCGTCATCCTCGACGACCCCACGCGCAACCTCTTCCTCGAAATCGCCCGCGGCGACGCGTGGGACCGCGTCTTCGTCGCCCTCGATTTCTTCGACGCCTCCATCAACCGCCTCGCCGCCTACGTCGTCGGCGCCCGCGCTACTCGCCAGGCAATCCTCCTCGGCCTCCTCGATCCGTCGCAACGTCTCCGCGAAGCGGATACAGCCGGCCGCGGCCACGAACGCCTCGCCTTGATGGAACAGACCAAGTCCCTCCCTTGGGGCGCCGTCTGGGACGAACTCTGCCTCCGCGCCAACGTCCCCGCCCGCGCCGACTGGCTCGCCGACATCTCCTCCTACGAGCAACAGATCCTCGCCTCCCGTTAACTCAGCCGTCGAAACCACGGATTAACACGAAGGAACACCGATCAGCGAACGGAGAAACCCCTCCGCCTGATCCGGCTCCTTCGTGTCCATTCGTGGTTGAAGTGAACTACTCCGGCTGAGTTTCGAGGACGCGCCTGCCCCGCGCCCTCCGTCCTTATTGCCGTGCTCATGCGATTGAGCGGCGGCGCATGGCTCGCTTCGCCCGCCTCGGGGTCCCTTCTCGCCGCCGAGCTCCCGCCCGGCCCCACCAAACCCCCGGCGGCCGTCGCGCCCCCACCGCGCCGCGTCGCTCAAACCCATAGCGATCGAAATGAAACTCCCCGGATACACTCGCCTGCTTCCGCGAGCCCGCAGCCTCGCTGCCGCTCTGATCCTGCTCACCGGTTCCGCCTCCGCCCAACACTTCACCGGCTACGATCTCATCGTGCCCGAAGCCTCCGTGCTCGACGCCGTCACCATCGTCGACGGCGCCGGCGTCACGCTTCCCGCCAATCGCAGCTTCATCATCGGCATCGACGGTGGCCTTCGAAACCGCATCAAGTTCGTCAACTGGACCGGCACCGCCGACTACCCGATCGTCATCACCAATCGCCACGGCACCGGCCGCGTCTCCATCACCGACGGAAATCCCGCCAACCCGACCTCCACGCGTCGCACCGGCATCGAGATCGCCGACTGCAAATACCTCCAGCTCCGCGGCGACAACGACCCCGCCCACCGCTACGGCATCGAAATCGCCCGCGCCGGCGGACACGGCGGTCCGGGAGGTTACCGCGGCGTCGATGTCTTCGGCAAAAGCAGCGACGTCGAAATCTGTTTTCTCGAAATCCAACAGGTCGGCTTCGCCGGCATCATGGTGAAACAGGATCCGAGCTGCGCCCTCGACACCTCGCACCCCAACTTGGTCTACCGCAACATCAGCCTTCACGATAACTACATCCACCACGTCGGCGGCGAAGGCATGTATGTCGGCTTCTCCTTCTGGGCCGAAGACCGCTGCACCTCCACCGCCGGCGGCTGGGCGCACAACATCGAAGGTCTCCGCATCTACAACAACCTCGTCGAGAACTGCAATTGGGACGGCATCCAGGTCGGTTCGGCCCCCGTCGATGTCGAGGTCTACAACAACACGATCATCGACATCGGCGGCACCACCAGCAGCGGCGCGAGCGGCGACGGCGGCACCGGCATCCAGATCGGCGCCGGCACCACGGGCAACTTCCACAGCAACATCATCATCAACTGCCGCAACGCCGGCATCTCCCTCTTCGGCATCGGCGACAACATCGTCTTCAACAACCTCGTCTACGGCTGCGGCGGCGGCATGTTCATCGACAACCGCCCCGATCCCGTCCCCGTCGACCAGCCCGCCGATCGCCAAACCCAGCCCGACGCCCCGTATTATATTTATAACAACACGTTCATGAACATCGCCGGCCACGTGCTTTGGACCATGAGCGCGTTCACCGACAATCATTTCAAAAACAATCTCGCGATCGCGCCCGAGCCCGAGGAGGACCACAACTTCATCCGCTACGACATCCCGGAAGACCGCCCCGATCATCCGCTCCCGACCGGCGACGAAGAAGGCAACGTCTTCGAACGCAGCTCCACCGGTTTCGCCTTCGCCGACCCCGCGAACTACGACTTCCGTCTCCTCAACTCCTCCACGAAGGGCATCGACGCCGGCGTCTCGCTCGCGCCCTACGTCACGCAGGACTTCCTCGGCGTCGCTCGTCCGCAAGACGACGCCTACGACGCCGGCTACTCCGAATCCGGCACACTCTCCGTCAACCTCATCGTCAGCCCGCCCACCAGCGCCGGCAACGACGGCATGATCACCGCCTCCGCCATCAACGGCACCACGCCTTACACCTACGCGTGGTCCACCGGCGCCTCAACCGCCACGATCACCAACCTCACGCCCGGTCTCTACAGCGTCACCGTCACCGACGCCGCCAGCCGCGTCGTGAAGAAAGCCACGTATCTTTTCGCCGGCGCCGAAATGGGCATGCCCGTCTCCGTCACCCCTCCGACCCAGGTCGAAACGCCCACCTTCACGCCGCCTCCCGGCACCTACGCCACCGGCCCGTCCGTCACGATCGCCACCACCACTTCCGGCGCGACGATCCGCTACACGACCGACGGCAGCACGCCGACGCCGACACACGGCACCGTCTACAGCAGCCCCGTCACCGTGAGCAGCACGAGCACGCTGAAAGCCATCGCCTACAAATCCGGCCTCGCCAACAGCACCGTCGCCATCGCCACCTACTTCATCGGCTCACCTCCGCCCGCGCCCACCCTCGGCATCGTCGCGGCCGAGGAAGGGCGTATCGATCTTTCTTGGACAACCTCCACCGGCGCCGATCGCTACGAACTGAAATACGCCACGTCGTCCGGCGGCCCCTACACCTCGCTCGGCGTGTTCACCACCACGAGCTTCACCCACACCGGCGTCACCAACGGCACGAGTTATCACTACGTCGTCGAAGCCGCCAATTTCTTCGGCAACGGCCCCGCGTCGAACGAAGCCATCGCCACGCCGTTCCCATTCCCCGGCACGATCGGCATTCTCTCCGGCTTCACCGCCGGTCCGACCACCTCGCAAAGCGTCTCCGCCGCCCGCGCGTTCAACGCCCAACCGACTTGGAACGCCGCGAACCAGGANCCCGTCGGCGACGANCCCACCCCGCACAGCGGCACCGACACCTCCAACGCCAATCGCTANTGGGTGATCGATTTCACCGCCGACTTCGCGAAGTTCCACATCACGCAAACNTGGACGCGCTACCGCCCCAACAGTCCCGGCAACATGCCCGGCTTCCCGATCATGTGGTGGGATGACGACACCGACATCGTCAACGACGGCGTCACCGAAACCGATCTCAACTTCCAAACCGCGCAAGGCGTCCCGAACGTCGGTTCGCAACGTTGGATCCGCGATCGCGATTTCGGCATCTATCCCGTCCAGCCGCAAAACCGCTACCTCATCCTCGGCACCGGTCCCTCACCCACCGGCCGCCCCAACGAGTTCGCGCTCGTCGGTTGGGTCGACGGCGCCGCCGCCGCGCCCGTGATCACGCAGCAGCCGAAGTCGCACTCCGTCGCCCTCGGCACCGACGTCCTGCTCTCCGTCGGCGCCACCGGCTCGCCCGCGCCCACGTATCAATGGCGCAAGAACGGCACGCCCATCTCCGGCGCCACCGATCCGTTCCTCCACCTCGCCAACGTGCAAGCATCCGACGCCGGCAACTACTCCGTCGTCGTCACCAACACCTGGGGCTCCGCCACCAGCAACAACGCCACGCTCGCCGTCGGAGGCCCCACGCTCACCGTCCTCGCGCCCGCCGCCGTCGGCACCGCCACCGGCAGTTCGTTCTGCGCCGCCACCGGCGCGTTCGACGAACCTCCCACGTGGAACTCCACCACCGGCGAACCCGTTGGCGACGCCTCCGCGCCCCACGCCTCGACCGTCACCGCCTACGCGAACCGCCACTGGTATATCGATTTCGGCCCCAACTACGCCGACCTCCGCATCACGCAGATGTGGACGCGCTATCGCCCCAGCAGCGGCGGCAATCATCCCGGCTTCGCGATGATGTGGTGGGACGACGACAACGATAACATCAACGACGGCGTCACCGCCGCCACGATGAACTTCAACACCGGCCAGGGCGTCTCGCACATCGGCTCACAACAATGGGTGCAGGACCGCGACTTCACCGCGACGCCCATCACGCCGCAGGGCCGCTACCTCGTCGTGAGCACCGGCTCGTCCCCCGACGACCGCCCCAACGAGTTCGCCTTCATCGGCTACACCGTTCCCTGATCTCGCAATCACCACGAACGTGAGCGAGCGCCCCTCGCTCACGTTCCTTCCTCTCGGTTCGCTCTCTCGCAACCCCGCGCGTTTCATCCAAATCCGCGCTCAAAAGAACAAGATCCGCCCAACCTCGAAAACCGGATCGGCTATACTCGGAGCGTTAGGTCCAACGTCTCGTTGAGACTCGTTCAACAACCCGATCCCAACCCCATGAAATCCCCCGACTGCTCCGATCGTTCCAAGCTCATCGTTCGCGGAATTCACCTGTGGCTGACCGACGCCATGAAAGCCGCGGTGGAATCGAAAGCCGAACGTCTCTTTCGGCACGAAGCGCGCATCCTGCGCCTCCGCATCGATGTCGAAAGCGGAACGCGCGGCCACACGCGCGTTTTCACCGCCAAGGGCCGCATCGAAATCGCCGGCCCCGATCTCACGGCCGCAGTCACGACGGAGGACGCCTACAACTCGATTCACCTGCTGATCGACAAACTCGACCGCCTCCTCCGCAAACGCACCACCCTGCGCCCTGCGCCGCCGCTCCATCGGCGACATCCGGGAGCTCGCTCCCGTCGCGCTCCCCGCGTGATCGACCATCCGAACTCCGCCACTTCGGTGAAATAGCCTCGGTGGCGAAGCAGCGCCGGTAGGGACGGGTCTCCGACCCGTCCGTTCCGTCGCCCCACCTTCGCTACTCCACCCGCAGCGCAAACCATCCCCGATAAACTTCCTGCGCCTCCGGCGTCACACCCTGCGGCCCGCCTTCCTCCGGCCAGCTGAACTTCGTCCCGATCGCCGGAATCACGTGCAAAACTGAAACATCCGCCTCCGGCATCGCCACCGCTGTCTTCGCCAGCCACTCCGCCGGCGGCAGATCCGGCTTCATCACCTGCACGTAAAGTCCTTCCTGCGGCACCACCGTCAGCCGCCCGCTGCTCGTCTCCAGCGTCAGCCAGCGCACCCCCGAAAAGAATCCTTTGAATTCCGGATATTCGAATCCGCTCCAGCCCGTGATCGTTTCATTGTAGTCATTCGACCACGCGCCGAGCGTCACGCCGCGCAGCCGGTTCTGCCACACGCGATACGGCCCGTTGCCCGCCCACGTCTTCCCGCGCACCTGCACGCCCGGCAGATCGAAGCTCACGCCCTGGAACACGCTGTCCTTGATTCCCGGATACACATACGCGCACTCCACCCAGCCGTTCGCGCGCACCCGCCATTCCACCGACTCCAGCCCGCCCGTGTAACGGCTCCTCGCCACGAAATCGCCGCCCTCCGTCTTCGTCTCGAAACTCACCAGCTGCGCCGCGCCCGCCGCCGGACGCAATCCCGCCCCCAACGACAGCCGCCGCCCGTCGCGCACCAGCTCCACCAGCGCGCCGGTCGCCCGATCGAACGCCGCCGCCATCCTTCGCGCCGACGCCACCACCGTGCCGCGTTGCTCCGTCACCTTGAACTCACCCGCCTCCTCGCCACTCTCCGCCTTCATCGCTTCAGCAAACCGCTTCACCCCCGGCAACGCCCACGTGTAAGTCCATAACTCGCGCCCGCGCGGGTCTTCCACCCGCAACGCCAGCACATCCGCCGTCCGCCAGCTCGCCGGCAGGTTCAACCGCAATCTCCCCGTTTCTCCCGGCGCGATCTGCGGACTCGTCGCCACGCCCGCCGCAACCGCGCTCACCTGCGCGTCCGCCGCCCCCGCTTCCGGAAGTATCCGCAACTCCCATACAAACCGGCACGCGCTTGCATCCGTGAAGCTGTGGCGGTTCTCCACCGTCAGCGTTCCATCGAACGTATCCAAAATTCCACTCTCCGACACCACGATCGGCGACCACAGCTCCTTCAGCGTATAGAAACTCCCTTCCTTCTCGCCCAACGGCCCCACGATTCCGTCCGGCGCCCGATTGCCAACGACATCGATTTTTCCCGTGTCCGGCCGCAGCACGCCTTCATCGCGAAACACCCACACGAACCCGCCGCCAAATGTTTTCCCGCTCCGCATCATCGCCCAATAATCCTCCATCCCCGCGCCCGCGCCGCCGTCGAAGAGCCCATGCAGAAACTCCGTCGGCAGATAAATCAGCGAATGCTCGTGCGTGATCGGCGTCCGATCCACCCCCGCCCCGCGCTTGATCTCCTGCCCCGCCACCAACGCCGGCAACTGATCGAACAACCGGTAATGCGCCGTGTTCACGCCGCTGAATACCTCCCACGGATGCAGCACCGCCCGCCCCTGCGGATCCCATTTCGCAAACTCCCCATCGAGCTCCGTGTTCCACCCGCCTTCGTTCCCGTTGTCCCACAACACCACGCTCGGATGGTTCACATCCCGCTTGATCATCTCCTCCACGAGCCGCCGCCCCACTTCCGCATCATACGACTTCTGCCAGCCCGCGAGTTCGTTCAGCACATACAAACCTTCCTCATCGCACAGCTCGAGAAACCGCTCGTCCGGCGGATAGTGCGACATCCGCACCGCGTTGAAATTCATCTCCTTCATCAGCCGGATGTCCTCGCGGTGATCCTCCTCCGCCAGCGCCCGCCCATGACGCGCGTTGAACGAATGCCGGTTCGCTCCCTGCAACACCACGCGCCGCCCATTCAAATAAAACCCGTCGCCCGCCCGCACCTCGAAGGTCCGAAACCCAAAACGCGTCCGTCGCTCATGCCGCACCTCGCCGTTCTCCTCCACCAGCCGCGTCACCGCCGTATAAAGATTCGGCGTCTCCGCCGTCCACAACGCCGCCCCGACCATCCGCCCGCGCACGCCCACTTTCTTTCCGGCCACCTCCGCACTCCACGGTCCCGCCACCTCGCGCCCCACCGCATCCACCAAACGCACCTCCACCCGCGCCGCGTCGCCTTCGCCATCGATAAACGCATCCAACGAAAAACTCCCGTCCGCCCGCGCGTCGATCGCCACGCGCTCGATCGCCTGCTCCGGCCACGCCTCCAACCACACCGGCCGATAAATCCCGCCGAAATTCCAATAATCCCCCGTTCGCTCCGCGCGATTCACGCCTTCATCCGCCGAGGTCTCGTCGACCTCCACCTCCAACACATTCTCCTCCGCGAAACGCACCAGCCGCGTGATGTCGTAGCTGAACCGATAAAACCCGCCCTGATGCACCGGCCCCGCCGACTGCCCGTTCACCGTCACGCGCGCATCCGTCATCACGCCATCGAACACGATCCGCACGCGCTTCCCCCGCCACGCCTCCGGCAACGAAAACCGATGCCGATACTCGCCGCGCTCCGACGGCGTCGCCGAGTGATAACTCAGCGTCCCGAACCCGTGCATCTCCCAATTCGACGGCACCGGAATCGTCGTCCACTCGCCCGCCCTCGCGCCACTCGAACAGCGAAACTCCCACGCGACCGCGTCCGCGCGATCCCGCCCCGACAGATACAGCCGCTCGCTCTCCGCTCCGCCCATCTCCGCTCCCACCGCGAAAAACCAAACCAGCCAGAACAACGCGAAGGAACGACGAGCGAAATTCACAGTTTCCATGTCAGCTTTGGGGTTCTCCCACCCTGCCGACCTCCCTCGCCTCCTCAAGCCGCGCGCCCCGGAACCGTTCGAATTTCCTCCCTCGAAAAAAAGCGAAGAACCCTTCCCGCCCTCACGTCCGCTCCGCCGCCCCGCCAGTCCGCGTCTCCGTTCCCCGCCGCCCCACCAGCATCGCTTCCTCATGATCGAGCAACTGCTGCAACGGCCGGTGCACTTCGTCGTCGATCACATTCTCCCGCCACAACCGATCGATCGCCGCCCGCTCCGCCTCCAACGCGTTGCACCGAAACCGCCGCTCCGCCTCCCGCCGCTCGCGCGCGTTGTCCCGCGTTTCCCCCGCGCTGCCGAGCTCCGACAAACGCTGCTCATACTCCGCGATCACCTGCCGTAGCGCCGCGCTCTCCTCCGCGCGCAGCATCGGCGACTCCGCGGCGCGCAAAATCTTCAGCCCCGCCTCCACCGCCGTCGCGCGCGCCAGCCGATCCTCGCGCTCGCGCGTGCCATCCTCGCGCAACCCCAGCCGCCGAATGAGCCACTCCATCGTCGTGCCTTGCACGAGCAGCGTCGCCACCACCACCCCGCTCGCGAGAAAGATCACCATGTGCCGCGCCGGAAACGCCTCTCCTCCCGGCAGCGTGTGCGGAATCGACAGCGCCGCCGCCAACGTCACCGTCCCGCGCATCCCCGCCCAACCGCCCACGAACACCGCCCGCCACGACGGCCGTTCGTCCGTCGTGCGCACGCGTCGCGAAACCGCATACGGCAGAAACGTCGCCGGAAACACCCACAGCAATCGCAGCCCCATCGTCAGCAGCGCCACGACCGCCATGTAGCTCGCCAGCTGCAGATCCGAATAATGGCCGCGCACCTCCTCGATCACCCGCGGCAGCTGCAACCCGAGCAGCACGAACGCCAGCCCGTTCAACCAAAACGCCACCGTGTTCCACACGTTCCACATGTTCGCCCGCGTCTGCGCATCCGTGCGCACCGGATCGCGCCCGCCCGAATACAAACCCGCCGCCGCCACCGCCATGATCCCCGACGTCCCCGCCGCGTTCGCCGCGAGATACGCCGCAAACGGCGTCAACAACGACAGCGTCGTCTCGATCAACGGATCCGCATGATCGTCGCCGCGCAAAACATCCCGCACGCGCCCGATCCCATACGCCACCGCCAGCCCGATCCCGAGTCCGCCCGCCGCCACGAACAAAAAACTCCCCGCCACCCCCGTCACCGAAAACGACCCCGCCACCATCGCCGCGATCGCGAACTTGAAGGCCACCAATCCGGTCGCGTCGTTCAACAGGCTCTCGCCATTCAGCACGATCCGCAGCCGCGTCGGCAGCGCGAGCCGCTCCGTCACCGCCGCCACCGCCACCGCATCCGTCGGCGACACCACCGCGCCCAACGCAAACGCCATCGCCAGCGGCATCGTCGGAATCAACCAGTGCGTCGCCAGCCCCACGCCCACGATCGTGAACGCCACCAGCCCCGTCGCCAGCAGCAGGATCTGCCCCTTCGCCTTCGCGAACTCCCGCAGCGGCATCATCCAGCCGTCGAGAAACAGCAGCGGCGGCAGGAAACACAGAAAGAAGAAATTCGGATCGAGTTCGACCTGCGGAAAAAACGGCAGCCACGCCACGCCCAACCCCGCCAGCAGATACACGATCGGACGCGGCCACGGTATCCACCGCGACACGACGCTCGCGCCCGTCACTACCAACAGCAACGCCAGCGCATGCTCGATTCCGCTCATCCCCGCGACCGATACCCGCGCGCCTTCCGCGGTTCAAGCGAACCCTTCGCCCGCTCAACCCGCTCCCGCCCGCTTCTCCACCGCGGCGTTCACCCACGCCACCCAGCGCGCCGCAAACTTCTCCACCGAAAATTCCGCCGCCCGTTCCCGCGCCGCCGCGCCGAGCGCCCGCAATCGCTCCGGCCGCTCCGCCCACTCCGCCAGCACCTCGGCAAACGCCTCCGCGCTCATCGGCCGCAACGCCCCCGTTACTCCGTCTACTACCGTCTCATTCGGACCCGCGCCTTGCACTGCCAGCACCGGCCGCCCGCGCGCCATCGCCTCCACCGGCACGATTCCGAAATGCTCGCCCGGCATCGGATGCAACAACCCGTGCGCCCCCGCGAATTCCTGCTCCAACACCTCCGCACTCGGCTCGGGCCGCAAGCGCACCGTGCGCCCCCAACTCGCCTCCGCAATCCTCCGCTCCAACTCCGCCCGCACTCCGCGACTCGCCGGCCGACGCATGTCGCATCCACCCGCGATCGTCAGCCGCCACCCCGCAAATTTCTCCGCGCCCACGCGCGCCGCCGCCGTCGCCCAGGCTCCCAACGCGAAATCCAGCCGCTTGTCCGGATCGAACCGCCCGACCGTGATCACACGCAACCCACGCGTCGCCTCCACCTCCGGCCACGCCGGCGCCTCCCCCGGCCAGCGCACGCCCGGATAAATCACCACAGGTTCGACGCGTCCGTTCGAAAAAGTCCGCACCGCTCCCGCCGTGAACGTCGAGTTCACCGCCACCCCGTCGCACGCCATCAGCCCGCGCGCCTCTCCTTCGTCCAACCACCGCCGATACAGCCGCCGCACCCATCCGCCGCCGCCGCGCGCGATCAGCCCATCCGGAAAATGACAATACATCAGCACCGTCGCCTCCGGCCACAACCGCCGCAACAACGGCACCACCTGCGGCAGACCATCGAGAATGATCGCCTCCGGCCGCGCTCCCGTCGCCGCCCACGCCCGCGCCAGCCGCCGCATCCGCACGATCGAACGCAAACTGCGCAATCGGTCGCTCAAGATCGGCCCCGGCGCATACGGGGTCTCCGCCGGCTCCAGTCCGTCGTTCAAATCCGGAAACGCTCGCGCATCCGCCTCGACCACCACCCGCCGCACGCGCCACCCGCCTTGCGCCAGCGCCCGCGCCGCATCGATCGCCCAGCGTTCGCCTCCGCCGATCCCCAGACTCGCCCGCAAAAACACCACCTCACGTTTCGTCATACGATCGCTCCTTCCCCCGCCACATCCGGCGCCACTGCTTCCCACGCTTCACGCCACGTGCGCGCTTCTTTCCGTCGCACCGCTCGTCCACTTGCCATCGCCAGCGCCGTCAGCCGTTCCACCAACTCGTCTTCACTGCGAAACGTCGCATCGCTCGCGTCCACCGGAAACGTTTCCCGCAACGCCTCGCCATAATCGTAAGCCACCGCCGGCAAACCCGCCGCCGCGAAATCCACCAGCTTCATCGGAAAATCGAGCCCGCTCGATGACGTGTGCAAACACACCCCCGCATCCGCCCGCTCCAGCAACTCGCGATAATCGTCCGGCTCGAACCACGCCAGGTGCACGCTCGCCTCGCCCCGATTCACTCCCGCGGATTCATGCAACGCCAGCGCCCGCGCAAACGCCCCCCGGCCCGCGCCGCGCCCCGTCGCGATCAACGCCAGCGCCCGCCCGCCCGCCGCGCGCGACCACCGCGCCGCCACGCGCAACAACCACCCCATCGCCTCATCCGCGCCCCAGCTCGATGGACACACGACCCACCACGCGTCCTCCGGCGGTGTCGACGCACCCGCCGGTTCGTTCGAATCCCTGATCGCGTGCGCCTCCCACCACGCCGCCCTTCCGTCCTTCGAAGTCATCCGCGGTCTCATTTCACCAGGCGCATCGCGCAACACCCGCACATCCGCCGCCGCGATGTTTCGCCGCACATGCCTCGCCAGCGCCGCCGTCACCGCCAAATGCGTGTCCGCCCCCCGCGCCGCGAACCGTTCAGCCGCCGCATACACGTTTTGCCACAACGGCGCCGCCTCGAGCAGCTCCGCCCCCGTGTTGTGCCAGTCGAGCACGATTCGCCCCGCTGCCGACCGACGCGCCCGCGCCCACTCCAACGCGAGCAGCGCCGGAAATCCCGGCGGATTCTGCACGATCGCCAAACCCCATCGCACGTCCGACGCGATTCGCGCCAACCGCACCACACCTGTTCCCATTCCCCCGCCGAGATCGTGCACGGTCACCCCCGGGTCCGACGCGAGATCCGACGGCAGGCCCGACTCGCATCGACCGCAAAGCCCCACGCGCCAGCCCCGGGCCCGCAACACCCGGGCATGCGCCAGCATCCGCGGACTTCGTCCGAGATCCCCCAGCACAATCACCAGCGCGAGAGCAGGCTTTGATTCCATCGACGTCACGTCCCGCCAGCCAATCGCCCGTCGCGAACCCTGTCCGCAAAAAAGCCCGCTCGCCTTCGAGCGGGCCTCAAAATCCTCGCGCGTGCGCCAAGCCGGATCTCGCCCACCTCCACGGCGGGCGCCACGTTCAGGCGCGCACCCGCCGGCGCCAGAACACAAAGCCCAACACCGCCAGCCCCGCCATCGCCGCCACCGATCCCGGCTCCGGAATGGGCGTCGTGACGAAGCCCCCCGAGATATCTTGCATCCAGACATTCAAAGTCGTCCGCGCATACGCCTCCGAAGTCGGTGCATTTGCCGTGACGGTGAGCCAAAACGTCAGCGTCTCCCCCGTGGTCATTGAAAACGCATGCGCCCCCTTCGGGCCCGTTGTCGTATAACTGTAGAGCGAGTTGCCATTTTGGAGGATCTCCAACGCAAACGACCCTTCCCCGCTACCAGNAGTCTTGGTAAGNCGTAGCCCCTCAAGATCGAGAGTNACGTCTCCGAGCGCAGTATACTCGAACTTCAACTCCACCGTGGAAACACCCGCCCCGTCCGATTCGGCCTCTCCATGGAGAAGAAGCCGCGAGGGCACGTTCACCGTGTTCACCGCTACCCATCCCGCTGTGTCGGAAAACGACGTCGTCACCTTCCACTGTCCCACCGTCGCGGGGCCGTTGGCAGACGGGGTGTAGGTGTAATAATCCGCCGGAGTCTCTTCGCTCGTGAAAAACTCGCTGGCGAAATCCGCGCGCGCCGATCCGGCCAAAAACCGCAGCAGCGAGCGCCGCCCAGATACCCCGTGAGAACAGATTGGAATGAATAGGACCCATGATTGAAAAATAAACCTGCGCCGCTCTCCGGCGGCGCAAAGAACTCGGCTTCGAGCGCGAAGCCTTCGCGCTCCAACGCACACCCGCCAAACCCCGCTATCCGCTTACGACCGCAACCGCCGGCGCCACAGCACAAAGCCCAGCACCGACATCCCGGCGATCGCCGCCACCGAGCCCGGCTCCGGTATGGCCGTCAACTCCGACATCGACAACCCGGTGAAATGCATTGTCGCCGATTGGTATGCCCAATTGCCGTCTCCCTCCTTGGGCCATGATAGCGCACCAGCGAGTAACCGGAACGACAAGGTCTCACCCGTCAAAATCGAATACTGCATCGGCCCCGTGTTGATGGATGCCGTCGTCCCAGGCCCGAAAACGCTCCCTAAGGAACTATTGGAGTGATAAATCATAGCATACCACTGGGCGCTTCCGTTGCCGCTCACGTCCTGGTCCGCCAAGATGGAGAGATTCTCGAACGAAAACAGCGTGTCCGCCTCCGCCGTGAACGAAAAGAAAATGTGCGACTGGACAGACCCTTGCTCCACCGACTCCACATCCACGCTAAGCGTAAGCGCCGCCGGCACGTTGAACGTATTCACCACGATCTGGCTGGCCGGAGCATTGAAGCTGTTTTGCACGGTCCATTTACCCAGCTGAGTGGGCAAATTGCTTCCCGCCGTGTAGACATACACCTGCGCCGGTGCGTTCGCACTGGTGAAGTATTCCGACGTGAAGTCCGCGCGCGCGGCAGCAGCCATCGTCAGGGCCGCCAAGGCCAAGCCTAGTTTCCTGATCCAAGACGACACCACGAGCGAGTTGGAGAAGCGCATAGGACGCCGCAGAAGCAGGTGTGAAGCTCGCTATTTGTCGAGCTCCTTCGGACTGGTGACATCACTATCTGAGCGCACCACAGATCGAGCACTCACCACCCCGCATTCGCAGGAAACCCGTTCGCCCTGCACAAAACAGTGGAATCCACCACCCTGTCTCCTAGCGTGCCGCTCACTCATCCATGACCCGCCCCGCGTCGCAGCGCCCACACCCACCCGCCCCTGTGTTGGCGCTCGCCGGCGGCTTCACCGCGGGACACGTCATGCCCGGCATCGCCGTCGCCGCCGCACTTTCTCAACTCCGCCCCGATCTCCGCCTCCTCTTCCTCGGCCGTGCGGGCGGATTCGAGGAGGAACTCGCCAAAAAAGCCGGCCTCGATTTCACCGGACTGCCCGGCGCCCCCTGGCTCGGCATGAACACCGTCACGCGTCTCCGCAGCCTCGTGCTCCTCACGCCCGCCGTGCTGTCCGCCCGCCGCATTCTCCGCGCGCGTAACATCGTCGGCTGCGCCAGCCTCGGCAGCTACGCCGCGATCGCGCCCGGTTTCGCCACCGCCTCCCTGCGGCGCTCTCTCGTCCTCCTCGAGAGCAACGCCGTCCCCGGCCTCGCCCATCGCCTCCTCCGCCCCGTCGCGCGCACCTCCCTCGTCGGCGCCTTCTGGTCCGCTCACACCCGCGGCGTGCAACGCACCGGCGTGCCCATCCGCGCCGAAATCGAAGCCGCCGGCCGCACTCCCCGCTCCCCTTCGAATTCCCGCCTCCTCGTCCTCGGCGGTTCGCTCGGCGACGATTTTCTCAACCGCGCCGCGCCCGACGTCGCCGCCGCCCTCCGCCGTTCCGTCCCCGAACTTCGCATCCTCCACCAATGCGGCCGCCGCTCGCCGCCCGACGTCGTTCGCGCCGCCTACGCGGCCGCCGGCGTCGAAGCCGAAGTCACCCCGTTCGTCGACGACATGGCCCGCGCGCTCACCTGGGCCGACGCCGCCCTTTCGCCCGCCGGCGCCATCTCGCTTCACGAACTCGCCGCCGCCGGCGTGCCCACCATCGCCGTCCCTCTCGGCGGCGCCGCCGGCCCCCACCAGGAGGTCAACGCCGCTGCCTTCACGCGCGCCACCGGCTGCCCCGTCCACCATCATCACGGCTGGTCCGCCACCGCCGTCGCCCGCGATCTCGAAACCTGGCTGATCCGTGACCCCGCAACCTGGCACGCCGCCCGCCAGCGTCTGCAAACCATGGAACCACCCGGCGCCGCCGACCGCTGCGCCCGCGCCTTGCTCGCCGCCTGTGGCGAAACACCGACCGAAACCCGGTGAGCACCCTCGCCCGCACCGCCACCCCTCCGTCCCCCGAGGTTCCGCGCAACCGCGTCTGGATCCGCCTCGCCCTCTTACTCCTCCTCGGACTCGCGCTCGGTTTGCGCATCGTCCCCGCGTGGTCGCTGCTCATTCCGGAGGAAGGCGGCCCGCCGCGTCCCGTCGACACCGACGCGCTCTTCCATCTCCGTCACTCCATCCACGTCGCCGAAAATTTCCCCGACCTCCGCCGTTGGGAAGACGTCGCCCGCTACCCCGAATTCGAGCGCAACGACGCCAGCGGCCTCTGGGACCTCGCGCTCGGCACCACCGGCCGTCTCGTCGCGCTCGTCACCGGTCTCCCTCCCGCCGACGCCACCGCGTGGGTCGCCTTCTTCGCGCCACCGCTCTTGTTCGCGTTGACGCTCCTCCTCGCCTTTCAACTCCTCCAACGTCTCGGCGGCTCCGCCCTCGCCCTCGTCCCCATCGGCTGGGCCGTGTTGTTGCCCGGCGACACCTTCACGCGCACCGCCGCCGGCTACTGCGATCACCACATCGTCGAAATGCTCGTCGCCGTCTGGGCGCCGCTTGCGTGGATCCGTCTGCTCTCCACCGAAAGCGACCGCGCGCACCCTTGGTGGCGTCCCGCCTGGACCGCCGCCGCACCGCTCATCGTCCTGCATTTCTCCTGGCTCGGCGCGCCGCTCCATCTCCTCCTTCTCGTGCTCACCGCCGGCCTCCTCACGCTGCTCGCGCCCGCCGCCGGACACGATCCGCGCCTCCCCGCTCGCGCCTGCATGCGCCTCCTGCTCGCTCACGGTCTGATCTCCGCCGCCGCCGGCCTGCTGTTTCCCAACGCCATCCTGCGCACCTCCCTCCATCTCGGCTCTCTGGCCGGCATCGCCGCCGCCCTCGTCGCTTTTCCCGCCACCGCCGCCCTCCTCGCCGCCGCCCAACGTCGCTGGCCCGGCCGCGGCGCGCTCATCACGCTCTCCGCGCTCGTCGCCTGCTTCGTGCTCGCCGCGACCATCTGGTTCGCCAGTCCACTCGCACGACGCGCCGTGGAATTCGGCCTCAGCCAAAAACCCGCGACCGTCTTCGAGCACCCGCCCGTCACCTGGCGCCTCTTCTTCGCCCTCGGCGGCGCCACGTGCGCGCTCGCCCTCGCCGCGCCGGCGATCCTGCTCATCACCGGCGCCTGGCGTTCGCTCGCGACCGTCAGCGCGCTCACGTTCGCCCTGCTGCACATCGCGCTCTGGGCCCGCACCAGCGACTACATCTACCACGTCGCGCTGCAATCCGCCCTCGCCGCCGGCGTGACGCTCGTCACCGTCCGCGCCCGTTACCCCCGCATTGCCTGGTCGCTCGCGATCGCCTGCAGCCTGCTGATCCTCTGGGGCGTGGGACCCGGACGCTGGTCCTATCCCCTCGTTTCCCGCCAGCAAAACGCCTCTGAAGCGATTCGCGTCCAACACGAGGGCTGGACCCAGACCACCGCCTGGTGGCGCACCGTCCCGCCGCCTCCGCCGCCGCCTCCCGACACCGCGCCCGTCCCCGACGCTTTGGTTCCCCCACGGGGCGCCATCGGCGTCCTCGGCGACTGGGCCTCCGGCAACATCGTCAACACCTACACCCCCTGGCCCGTCGTCAACAGCCGCTACCCCGACGCCGAAGGCCTTCAGCCGCTCTTCGCGCTCTCCGAAGCCGAAGCCCTCCGCTCCCCCCTGCGCGGCAGCACCGTCGAGCAATCCGTGCGCTGGCTCGTCATCGAACCGCGCACGTTCGGCGACTACTTCTTCGCCCATCTCGCGACCCTGAACCGCCCCGCCGATGCATTCCAAATCCCCCACCAACTCAAAACCTCCGCCCGCGATTTCGCCGTCCGTGCCCTCGGCGGCGACTACGAACGCCTGCTCGGCCGCCGCCTCCTCACCGGCGACGGCACCGACCTCGCGCACTTTCGCCTCGTCTTCGAATCCCCGCGCCAAGTCGCGCTCCGCCACCTCTTCCAACCCGCCGGCGGCGTCTGGTTGCTCCAAAGCGATCGCATTCCGCCCAACGCCCTCGAAACCGCCCGCGCCACCCTTGCCCGCCCCAGCTGGCAGGAAGGCGCACGCATCGGCTACCGCGGCGAACTCCATCCCAGCGTGAAAATCTTCGAACGCGTGCGCGGCGCCACCCTCCGCGGCCGCGCCGACCCCGGCGCCCTCGTTCGTCTCCGCCTCGGCGCCACCGCCCGCCCCTCCGGTCGTGCCCTCGCCCTCTCCTGGTCCACCCACGCCGACGACTCCGGCACGTGGCACATCACCGTCCCCTACGCCACCGCGGACCTCCCCGCCTGGAACACCGTCATCCCCGACCCCGCCGGCTACGTCGTGGAAATCCAAACGCCCCCCACCAGCCTGCGCCTCACGCCTCCGCGCCCCCGCCGCATCTCCGTCCCCGAATCCGCCATCCAATCCGGCGCCACCCTCGAACTCTCCCCCGAGCCTTAGCCCCCGCAGGAGCCACCCGCCGCATTTGCTCCACGTCCGTGTTTGCGTCTCTTCGCGCCTCCTTGCGGCCGCTCCCGTCACCTAATCCGCCCCACCCGACGCCTCCGAATCCACCTCCGCCGCAAACGCCGCGAACTTCGCGTTGCCCGCGATCAACGCCTCGAACGTCCCGCTCGCCTCGATCCGGCCGCCGACCACGAAAATCACCCGGCTCGCCCGCCGCGCCGCCAGCAGCCGGTGCGTGACAAACACCACCGTCGGCGGCTCCACCCCCGCCGCCAGTCCCGCCATCACCGCCTGCTCCGTCGGCGGATCCAAAAACGCGGTCGCTTCGTCGAGCAGCACCAGCCGCGGCTTCCGATAAAAACACCGCGCCAGCGCCACCCGCTGCCGCTCCCCGCCCGACAACACCCGCCCACCCGGCCCGATCCGCGTCTCGAGCCCCTCCGGCAGCTGCTCCAACACCGTCTCCAACCGCGCCAATTTCAACGCCGCCGCCAGCGCCTCCTCGTCCGGCCGCGGATCCTCGAGCGTGATGTTCACCCGCAGGCTGTCATCGAGCAGCGGCGACTCCTGCCCCACATACCCCACCCACGCCTGCCACCCCGCATCGTCCGCCACGATCGCGCGCCCATCCACCCGCACCGTCCCGCGATCCGCCGCCAGCAACCCCGCCATCACCTGCAACAGCGTGCTCTTCCCCTGACCCGACGGCCCCACGATCGCCACGCACTCGCCCGGTCGCACCTCCAAACTCACGCCCGCCAGCGCCGGCGCCTTCCCTCCCGGATAACTCAACCACACCTCGTCCAACACCAGCGCCCGCTCGAATGTCACCGGCGCCACCACCTTCGTCTCCTCCGCCACCGGCGCCTCGATCAACCGCCGAAAACCCGCCCGCGCCCCCTGCAACGCGAACACCCGATAAACCAGCCGGTTCACCGCCGGCAGCAACCGCAGCGCCGCATACACCGCCACCACGAACAACGGCAGCGCCTCCTCGCCGCGCAGCAAAAACAAAAGCGCCGCCGCCGCCAGCAGCGCCAGCGCCTCGAAAATAAACAGCGGCGCCTGCCGCCACACTTCCTGCACCGCCACCGTCCCCGTCATCTCCGCCCGAATCCGCCCAAATCGCTCCACGAACAACGGCACCGCCCCCGCCAGCCTCAACTCCCGCGCACCCGCGAGCACGCCCTGCAAAAACCCCTGCGCCGCCACGCGCCCCGCCATCACTTTCGCCGACAACCGATCGTGCCGCCGATGCGCCAGCCGCAACAATCCCGCCGCCAGCACCAGCAATCCGCCGATCAACCCCAGCGCCGCCGGCGGCGACAGCACCACGACCACCCCCGTCAGCGTCACCACCACCAGCCCTTCCGAAAAAATCAGCACCATCGACCCGATCCCCTCGCGCCCCGCCAACAGGCTCGCCGACTGCACGTCCTCGATGATCACCGGATTCGTCGCCCGCACCTGCCGGGCCAGCGGCGCCCGCAGCCACGCCCCCAGCAAATACACCGAGTAGGCGTTCACCGTCTCCGCCGTCAGCCGCTCCCGCCAGTCCGTCTCCGCCAGCCGCAGCACCGTTTTCACCACCAGCAATCCCGCGAACATCGCCGCCAGCGCCGCCGTTGTATCCAGCAACGAATACACCTCCGCCGCCGTCACCGCCTCCCCGCTCCACTCGAACCGCGCGATCAATCGCAACAACACCGCCGCCGTCGCCAGCTCCAGCAGCGCCGCCACGCCGCCCACCACCGCCAGCGCGCCCCAACGCCGCCGCAGCGGCCGTCCCAGCAGCTTCCAACAGGTTAGCAGTTCGCGCGTCATGTCCCGCCCCCAGACCACGACCGCAAAATCCGTCCACGACAAGCCCTCTCCCTGTCCTCCCCACCCGCCGCCGCGGTTCACCCCGGCTTCACCGCCTCGAACATCAACCACGGATACGCCCGCGGCTGCGCCTCGCGCGGATGATCGGCGTATTCATGCAGCGCCGCGATCGCAAACCCGCTCGCCCCCAGCTGCCGCACGTGTTCGCCCAGACTGTAGTGATAATCGGTGAACTCCACCGTGCGCGCTCCATCCTGCATCACGACTTTGAACGGCGCCCCTTCGTTCAAATACTCCTCCATCGCGAGCGCCGGCCGGAACGTCGAAAACGCCCGATCGCGAAAACACGGATGCGTCACCGACGCCAACAACACCCCGCCCGCGCGCAGCAGCCGGCGAATCTCCCGCAGCACCGCCACGCATTCGTCCGGCGTCGGCAGACACATCCAAACCGCATGAAACGTCACCGCATCGAACGCCCCCGCCGGCAGCGACGTCGTCTCCGTCACGATCTCCACCTCGCCCTTCGCCACCGCCCCGCTCAGCCGCCGCGCCGCCTGCGCCCGCATCTCCGGACTCGGATCGAAATGCGTCGCACCCCCGCCGCCCTGCTGCCGCCAACGCTCGATGAACAACCCCGGCCCCCCGCCATAATCGAGCACCCGCTGCACGCCCTTCCGTCGCAACACCTCGATCGCGTGCGGAAACACCGTATGCAACCGCGCATCGCCCAATTCCGCGTAAGCCTCAGCAATCGGATCCCAAGCCTGGTCGCCCATCCCCGACCAAATTCACCACCCCCGCCCCCGCCGCAAGCCGAAGCCCGTCCTCACCCCTTCGCCCGCCCCCGCCCCGGGCTCTTTTATCCACCCGCCCGCACCGTTTCCCCATCACGCCACTGGCAGTGCACGAGCAAACTCCGCCGCACCTTCGGGATCCCGCGCTCGCCCGCGCGCAACTTCGACACCACCAAATCCACCGCCGCCTTCCCGATCTCGTCCGAATTCTGATCGATCCCCGCCCACGCCGACGTCGCACTCGTCACGTCCAACGACACCAATCCGATGTCCTGCGGACAACTCAGCCCGCTCCCCGCCAGCCACTCCCGCATCGCGTTCGGCTCATTCCGAAACGTCGACAGCGTCAGCACGCAATCCACGCGGTGCCGCCGCACCCAATCCAAAAACGCCCGCGCCGAAATCCGCTCCGGCAAAAACGCCGGGATCGCCGTCAGCTGCGCATTCTCCGCCGGCAACGCCGCGTAACCGTTCGCCCAACCGTGATTCGTGATCGAGTTCTGATAACTCTCGATCGCCAGCCCGATCCGCCGATACCCGCGCGCCGCCAGCACGCGCCCCGCCAGCAACACCGCCTGCGTGTGATCGCTCACCACACAATCCAGCTGCGGATTTTGCACCATGTGCCCCACCGGCACCGTCGCGAAATGTTCCCACGGCAGCACCAGCTCAAACGGCTCCTTCGGAAACGCCGCCAGCAAGATCCCCGTGATCCCGCGCGCCTTCAAAATCTCGCCCAGCCGCCGCGCCGTCATCCCATGCGACGTCAGCGCGAACTCGCTCACGCCAAATCCAAACAGCTCAGCCTGATCGCGCGCCGCCGACCAATGCCGGCACAACGTCGGCGTCCCCCGCCACTCCTCCACATCGTCGTAAGGCGTGATATACGCCAGCGTGCCGAGATAATGATTCGGCGCCCCGCGCCGCGTCGACCGCATCACCTCGCCAAGCAACGGATTGTGCCGATAACCCAGCGCCTCCGCCGCCGAAAGCACGCGCGCCACCGTGTCCTTCGAAATGCTCACCGCGCCCGTCAAACTCCGCGACGCCGTCGAGATCGAGACACCAGCTTTCGCCGCGACGTCCTGCAGGGTCACTTTTCCGGCGAGGGCAACCGAAAGCATGCGCATCTTAGTGCTCCCGCGGCGCCAGCCCGTCAAGCCCACCGGCACCCGCTCCATCACCGCGAACCCGTGAGAATGCGGAACGCGTCGGATTCATTGACCACGCCTCCAACCTTCGACTCCACCAACGCCAGCTCCCCCGCCGCATCCGCGCGAATCCACAACCCGCGCCCCGCCCCGCTCCCCAATCCGACGCCCGCCACCCGCACGTTCTCCAACACCGCATCGGTCAACGTCCCGCCGCCGTGCGGCTCCTTCGGCGCCACCACCGAAATGCCATCCGAAATGCTCTCGCGAATCTCCACGTCGCTGATCCGCAGCCCCGCGATGCTGCGCCGGTCCACGCAAATCTGCAGCGCCGCCCGCCACGCCCACGCGTGATCATAGCCGCCGCAGCGCACGAGCCGCACGCCCCGCACCGTCGTGAGTCCGCTGAAATTATTGTCCGCCTTCCGCTCCTCGTCCGACGTCGGAAATGTCGTGCTGATCAGGATACCGCAGCCCGTCCCGATGTCCGTGAACACACAGTCCTCGATCCGGTTCTCCACCCCGCCATAGATCGCCGCGCCGTTCGCGAGAAACGTGAGCTGCCCCGTCGAGCGACGAATCACATTGTGCCCCGCCTTCTCCGCCCGTTCGTCGAATCCCTGATCCGACGGCGCCGGCCAGATCGCGAAACAATCATCCCCCGTCCCGCGCGCCGTGCAGTTCTCCACCACCGAGCGACTCGTCCCGACGCAGAGATTCACACCGTCCGCGATGAGGTTCCGAAAACGACAGCCCTCGATCGTGAGATTCACGCCATTGTAAACCCATACGCCCGCCTTCGTGTGCTCCACCCACACGCGTCGCACCGACGCATCCGTCGCTCCCGTCACCACCACGCCATCGTTCGCCTCCTGATCGTTGCGATAATTCAACTCCCCGAAAATCGCGAAGTCCGCCAGGTGCACGTCCACCCCCGACAGCTTGAAACGCACCCGCCGCTCCGCCCGCCCATACAATTCCGCATCGCCCACAAACGTCGTGTGCCACATCCCCGCGCCCTGAATCGTCACGCCCGAGGGCACCACGATGTCTCCAGTAATCCGATACTCGCCCGCCGGAACCCACACCACCCCGCCGCGCTTCCCGACCTCCGCGACCCCCGCGCGCAACGCCTCGGTGTCATCCGCCACGCCGTCTCCCCGCGCCCCGAATTCCCGCACCGACACCGCTCCCGCCGGACGTTCCACCGACGGCGGCACGCGCTCCAAATCGACCAAATCGATCACACAATCGACGCCGTCCGCCGCCGCCTTCGTCAGCCGGATCACGGCTCCTTTCTCGATCGCGAGCCCCTTCAATCGCTGCTCGTCGTAGAAATTCCGCGGCTTGCCCTGCGCCGGGTCGTTGGAAAACGGATACGTTCCATACAGCCACGCGTTCCGCGAACTCAGCGCGACCGTCCGCACCGCCTCCCCGTTGATCGACAGCGCGACACTCGTCTCCACCCCGCCGCCACCCGGCGCATCCGGCAGGCTGTAACGCAGCACCAGCGCGTCGAACTCGCCGCCCGCCGTGAACTCCACGTAATCCCCCGCCCGCGCGAGTTTCACCGCCCGCTGCCCCGACGATTCCACCTCCACCCGATTCGGCTCGTAAGCCGGCCCGAGCACCACGCCCGTCGTCCGCATCTCCTCCGCCTCGAACGTCGTCCACGGCAGGTCCGCGCCCTTCTGCGCATGCGCCGCCAGCGCGCTCATCACCCAAACTCCCGCGACCGCCCAACCGCGACCGCCGACGATTTTCTTCAATAGCCTCATCTCGCTTTTATCATTTCGAACGAACACTCGGATCATCGATCGCAAACTCCACCAACACGCGTTTTCCCGCCGCGCAACGCACCTTCTCCCCGCGCACGAAAAACGCGTGCTCGTTTCGATTCTCCTCCGCCGCCGCGATCTCCACCGCCTCGCGCGCGAGCCGGATCCGAAACCGATCGCCGCGGTGCTCCAGCCCGAACTCCAGCCGCCGCCAATTCTCCGGCAAACGCGGCTCGATCCGAATCCCGTCCTCCTCGACCCGCAGCCCGCCAAAACCAAACACCGCCGTCATCCACGCCCCGCCATTCGCCGCCGGATGCGTTCCGCCGATGAAGGTCGTGCCGACGTAGATCTTGTATTTCCCTTCCAGATCGATCTTCGCCGTCTTCAGAAAATACCGGTAGGCCGCGTCCAACTCGCCGCACTCCGTCGCCACGATCGCATACGCGCACGCGCTCAAGCTCGAGCCGTGCTCCGTCCGCGGCTCGTAGTAATGCCAGTTCGCCTTCTTCACGTCCGCCGAATAACGCGAGCCAAACAGATTCAGCATCATCACCACGTCCGCCTGCTTGATCAGCTTCGTCGGCACCGCCAGCCCCTGCCCCGCGCCGAGATATTCGTTCGGATGCACCATCTTCGCCTTCAACTCCTCCACCGTCGCGTCCCGTAATTTCCAATACCCGTCGAACTGCTCGATCACGCCGGTCTTCTCGTCGGGCGCCGGCACATACAACCGCTCGGCCGCATCCGCGAAGCACGGCAACTCGTCCGCGATCGCGAGTTTTTCCAGCAACGCCTTCAACTCCGCCGGATGCTTCCGCTCGAAATGCGCCACCACCGCGTTCGCGATCGCGAAGGTCTCCCGCACCACCGCGTTCGTGAACGCGTTGTTGTTCACCCGCTCGTGATACTCGTCCGGCCCGATCACATCGAGGATCTCATAGCGGCCGCGGTCCTGCTTGAAATGCGCGTAGGAATAATAAAACCGCGCGCACTCGAGAATCACCTCCGCGCCTCCCTCCCGCAGCAGCGTGTCATCCCCCGTCACCTCGAAATACCGCCACAGCGCGATCGCCACGTCGCCGCTGATATGAACCTGCTTGTCGCGGAAATGCGTGCGGAGCTCCCGCCCCGTGATCGGATCGCCGATGTTGAAATACGAGCACGCATCGTCGCCCGTCTCCTGGCTCTCCCACGCGTAAAACGCCCCGCGATACCCCGGCCCTTCCATCCGCGCCTTCCGCCGCGCGCCCTCCAGCGTCCGAATCCGATAACGCAGCAGTTCCACCGCCTTCTCCGGATACGTGTGCAGAAAAAACGGATACATGAACATCTCCGTGTCCCAAAACACCGCGCCTTTGTAAACCTGCCCCGATAGCGCCCGCGCCGGAATCGAGTTCGCGCTCCCCTCCACGGGCGCGACCATCAACAGCTGCAGGATGCTATAACGCAGCGCGTGCTGCGCCTCGTCGTCGCCGTCGATCTTCACATCGCAGCGCCGCCAACGCGCCGCCCACGCGTCGTGATGCGCCCGCCGACACCCCTCGTAACCCGCCGCGCGCGCCTCCTGCACCGTTTCGATCGCCGCCTTCACCAGCGGCACGCCCGTGCGATCATTGTCCGTGAAAACCGCAAAATATTTCTCGAACGTGTAGGTTTTCCCCGGCTCCGCGCGCAACATCACCACGCGCAACATCCGCCCTCCCTCTTGCACGATCTCTTCCTCGGAACGCACAGCTCCGTCAGCGCCCTCGCCGGCCGCCGGCGCCGCCACTTCCGCCACCAGCACGCGCTTCCGCTGCTCGTGCGTCACACCTTGAACGAGCAACACGCCATCCCTGCTATCGCCCGCGATCTCCCGCAAATGCGGTCCATTCAAATCCCAGATGTTCGCGTCGATTCCCGTGCGAATCACGACGTCCGCCGCGTGATCGCAACCCACACTGAACCGAATCACGCCCAGATGCGGCGTCCGTGCACTCAAGAACCGCTCCGACTTCAACGTGAGCGTTTTCCCGTTCACCGCGAACACCGTCTCGCGCTCGAACCGCGCCTCCCGGAAATGCAGCGTCTGCCGGTGGCTCCGCACGTCGCTCTCCAGCGCCGACAACGCCACGCCGTCGACCGACACCTGCGTATAACCGCCATTCGGCGCGTTGACCGGCTCGCGCCACGCGTCGCCCACCTGATCGTAGATCCCCGCGAGCGTGACGCCCACCGCCTGCTCCGGACCAAACTCGTCCAGCGTGCCGCGATAGCCCCATGTAGCCGTTGGCGATTTGATACATGTTGCCCCGGAGCATGAGGCTTTCCCTGCTGCCGGCGCATTCGGTCGTGCTGATTTCCCAAAGCTGTTTCATCAAAAAATTCAGGGCGCTCCGCGCTCGTCCTTCACGCGGAGCATCAGCACCGCGGCGACGACCATCGAAACACCCCCGAGCAGCAGCGCGTCGATCGCGCGTCCGCCAAACATCGTCCGCACCAGCAGGCCGAGCGACGCCGCGGCGAGAATCTGCGGGATGACGATGAAGAAATTGAACATGCCCATGTAGACGCCGATCTTCCGATACGGCACCACGCTGCTCAGGATCGCATACGGCAGCGTCAGCAAGCTCGCCCACGCGATGCCGAGCCCGATCATCGACGCGATCAGCCACCGCGGATCCCGGAAAAAATACATCGACGCCAGCCCGATCCCGCCGATCACGAGACACACCACGTGCGTCTTCACCCGGCTGATACGCCGCGCCATCGGCGGCAGCGCAAACGCGAACAACGCCGCCACGCCATTGTAGATCGCCATCAACACGCCCACCCAGTTCGCGCCTTCGTTGTAGAGCGCCGAACGCGGATCCGCGCCGCCGAAGTGATGACTCGCCACCGCCGCCGTCGCGTAGATGAAAAACGCGAACAGCGCGAACCAGGTGAACACCTGCGCCAGCGCCAGCTGCCGCATCGGCCCGGGCATGTTGTTCAAATCGTGCATCAACTCGACCAGCCCGCGCTTCTTCCCCGCGCGATAACGCCGCGCCGCCACGATCTGCAACAACCCGTAACCCGCCGCGCCGAACGACAGGATATACAGCCCGCGATCCCACCCCAGCGCGCGAATCAGGAAACTGAATACAAGCCCGCCCCCGACGAGCCCCCATCCGCTGAACGCATACCGTCGCGCATCCAGGGTGAACTTCGCCTCCTGGCCCTCGTCCGCGTTTTCCGCCTCGCCGTGAAACGCCCGCTGCTGCTCCGGCGAATACTCCTTCACCGTGAAAATCGTCCACATCACCGTCGCGAAATACACGATGCCGCCGAGCGCGAACGACCACTTCACCGAATCCGGCACCACGCCCTCCGGCGCCGTGTTCGCGACCTGAAAGACATTCGTCAACAGCCACGGCAGCAGCGAGCCGACCACCGAACTCGCCCCGATGAAGAAGGTCTGCATCGCGAAGCCCGTCGTCCGCTGCTCGTCCGGCAGCATGTCGCCCACGAACGCCCGCATCGGCTCCATCGTCAGATTGATCGACGCGTCCATGATCCAGAGCATGCCCGCCGCAAACCACAGCGCGGGCGAATTGGGCATTACCAGCAACGCGAGCGACGCGCAGATCGCGCCGACGAGAAAATACGGCTTTCGCCGGCCGAGCCGGTTCCAGGTCTTGTCGCTGAGGTAGCCGACGATCGGCTGCACCACGAGCCCGGTGACCGGTCCGGCGATCCACAGGATCGGAATCTCGTCCACGCGCGCGCCGAGCGTTTCGAAGATCCGGCTGACGTTCGCGTTTTGCAGCGCGAAGCCGAATTGGATTCCGACGTAGCCGAAGCTCATGTTCCAGAGCTGCCAGAATCCGAGGCGGGGTTTTTGCAGAATAGTCATGGGGAAGGCCGCGAGACTCACGCACCTGCGGCTTTGAGGCGAACCTTCCGATCGAGCTCTCCCATGTTCACCTCGTCCAGATCGCCCACGACGAGATCGGCCCCATTCTCGCGCAGCTCCACGGCGTTGTTCTCCCGCGCGACGCCCACGACCAAAGCAAACCCGCCCGCCGCGCCCGCCCGCACGCCCGACACGGCATCCTCGATCACGATCGCCCGACGCCGCTCCGCTCCGAGTTGCGCACACGCCGTGAGAAAAATGTCCGGCGCCGGCTTGCCCGCGAGTCCCAGCCGTTCGGATACAAGCCCGTCGACCACCGTCCCGAACAGCGACGCCGCGTCCGTCTTCGCAAGCACCAGCGCCGCATTCCGGCTCGACGTCGCGAGCCCGATCTTCACGCCCCCTCCGCGCAGCGCCTGGATCAACGCGAGCGTGGAGCGATACACGCGGACGCCGTCGGTTTCGACGATCTGGTTGAACAGCTCGTTCTTCCGATTGCCGAGTCCGCAAATCGTCTCCGCGTTCGCCGGATCCTCCGTTCCGCCGAAAGGCAGTTGAATCCCGCGCGACGCGAGAAACGCCTTCACGCCTTCGTAGCGCGGCCGCCCGTCGACATAACCCCGGTAATCGCCCGCCGACGAAAACTCGCGAAAGACCTCGCCGCCTTCGCGCTCCCGCCGCCGCAGGTATTCGTCGAACATCCGCTTCCACGCCGCCGCATGCACCGCCGCCGTGTCGGTCACGACACCGTCCATGTCGAAGATCGCCGCGTCGAACGCCAAGCCCGCGCCCCGGTCGATCCCGGCGGGCTGATGCGTGGACGCCGAATCTCCGCGCCCAGGCGCAACGTCGGGCTCTCCTTTCGCTGAAGGGATGGTCGGGAGGTGGAGACTCAAAGTGATCGCTCCTGCCTGCGTGTTGAATGCGTCGGTGGATCGATGCGCCTTTCGGGCAAGGCTTCCCCTTCGGGCGAGCCGAGAGCGGGCAAGGTCGCCTCGCCCTGCCTTCGGCTCGATCCCGCGGGAATCGCCTCGCGCGATGATCAGGCGCTCAGAACTCGAACGTGTTGGTGAGATAGAACGACTGGCCCGACACGATGCGGTAGGCCGCCGGGGTTCCGTTGGGTTGAAACGTGATCGGGATCAGACCTTTGTCCTGAAACGCGTCCCGGACATTGAGCTGAATGCGCCAGCGCAGTTTTTCGGAGAGCTTGCGCGTGTAACCGACCCACAGGTCCAGGTTGGTTTCGGACGGACCGCGGAAGGGATTGCTCAGATCATACTCGACGGTCGTCGGGTCTTCCGGATCGCCCATCGGCGGATAGCCGAGGATGACGCTGCTCTGATAACGCAAAGCCGCACCGATGTTCACGCCGCGCAGCCGGCCGGCCGTGAAATCGTAGTTCGTGATCAGGTTCGCACGCCACTCGCGGAGCTCGGGCACCGTGGTGTTCTCGATCAGCTGCGCGAGCCGCCACTCGCTGCCGGGCGCGCCCACCAAACCTTCGCCGTCGAACCAGTTCTTGCCGGCCGTCACGACATCTTCCGTGCCCCAATAGTGGTGGAGCTGGGACACGCCGTCCGGAACCTTCAGCGCTTCGGCGACGAGGTTCATGAACTCGCGCATGTTGGCGTTGCCGATGTTGGTGCGACGCGCGTCGGTCTTGCTCGCGTTCGCGATGATCCGCCAGTTCTCGGTCGGTTGCGCGCTGACTTCGATTTCCCAGCCTTTGGAGATGTTGTCCTCCGTGATCGCGAAACCCGTGGGCACGGTGTAGGTCGCCTCATGCGTGGAGGGCCCGAAATCGCCAAACGTATCGATGCGCCAAGCCTCCCAGAATCGAGGATCGACGGCGCGCTGGAAGGCGCGGGTGTTGTCGATGATCTTCTTCTCCGTCGCGGGCGACACGATCCAGCTGCCGTCGTCGGACAACACCTCCCCCGGCTGCAGCGGACGATTGGCGAAGTAGTGGAAGTTGTAGCGCATCGGATCGCCGCCCGCGTTGGTGTTGAAGATGTCGGTGTCCTCTCCGCGCGCGCCGGGCGCGGTGGCGTCGTAGCCCCAGGGCTTGATGTTGTATCCGAAGACGTTCGCGTAGTTCTGCGTCAGCTGCATCCAGTTGCCGATCGAAGCGGCGTTGATCTGCGTGCTGCTCGCATTCGTGTTGCTCGTTTCGTAGCGGTTCACGCGCAGCGAATAACGGCCGTCCTTCGTCTCGATGCGGAGGCCTTTGTCGATCGTCTTGCCGGAAGGCGCGGGCAGGGGCTCGCCGTAGATGTCCACGCGGCTGGAGTCCGGTTTGAAATTCGTCGAGCGGTTGTAATACAGGCTGACCTCGAATGGCAGCCGCTCGGTCGCGCGGCGCACGAAAGGCAATTCCGTCAGGTGCGCGACGAAGCTGTAGGACTTCGACTCGACTTCCACGCGCTGACCCGTGCTGGGGAGCTTGTAGTGACTCGGGCTGAGATTCACCGCGCCGCGATCTTGCGTGACGGGAAAATCGTTCGGCGACATGTCGAACGCCCACGACTCGGCGATGTCCTTGCGCCAGCCGATCGTGCTCACGAACGCACGCTCCAGCCATCGGCCCTGCCACACCACCGCCTGCGATTCGGTCGTCGCCTTGTTCAGCGTGGCGCGGGTCGTGAGCCGGTTGCGATTCGCCGCCGACGCCTCGGCATCGATGATGTTGAGCTGCGTGGAGGTCCAGCCGACGTAGTTCGCCGGGTTCTCCGATTGCGTCGTGGCGGCCGTCGGCGAATCCGGAAGATAGAAGCCGTTCTGCCACGGATCGCCGGGATTCACGGTGCCGTTCCACGTCGAATCGAAATAATGGACGGGCCCGCTCGACATCGTGACGTTGCCGCTGACCGCGGGCAGATTGGCGTTCGCGAGCGGTTTTCCGAGCAGCGAGTCTCCCAGATAGATGACCTGCGTCGGAATCAGCGCGCCGTTGAAACGCTGGTCGTCGCGCCCCGCGAGCGCATAGAAGGCGTCGTCGAAAATCCCGTAACGCTGCCACGTGCGAGCATCGCTTTCGACTTCGTCCTTGCTCACGAGACCGGTGACCGTGTGAACGCCAAGCGCGCGCCGGAGCCGGCTCTTGCCGTTCTCTTCGAAGTCATGCTTCACGAACGCCGTCGCGCGCAGCGCTTCACGCTTCGTGGAAAGCGAGCGGTTGCTCCACGCGTTGTTGGTCGAAACGAACGCGCGGCCGACATTCGGATTCGGCGTGCCGTCCGAATAAGGTTCGCCGCCGGCAACCAATCCGAGGTCGGGCGAGCCATCGCCATACACCGCCATCGGATCGATCTGCAGCCGCACGTCGCCGGGCAGCAGCGCCTTCTGGCCGTTGTCGTAGCGCTCCTTCGAGTAATCGAGCGAAATGCCGAGGCGATTGCGGAAATAAGTCTGCGCAACGCTCACGTTGCCGACGTCGAAATTCTGCCACTCGCGCTTCGTGTCGCCATCGATCAGGCGATTGTAGAAATCGAACACCGAGGCGTCGGTCAGCAGATTGTTCTTCCACAAACCGGCCTTCGAATACGGCGCGCCGGCGTTGATCGCCCATTGCGCCGTGCCATGCAACGAAACCCAGCCGTTGTCCGGCATCGCCGCGATGCCGCCGTCGACCGCGCCATCCGCGCCGAGACCGCCCGCGACAAACGCACCGATGATGTCCGTCACCATCGCCGTCTGATTTCCGCCGGACATGAACACCGTCGGGCCGCCGCGAGCGGACGGAAAGGCGAAGGTGCCGAGATGCGGCTGGTAAGCGGGGTTCCTCGGCCCCGAGGCGAGGTTCACGCGGAACTGGCCGTGGTTGGGGCGGCCGGACAAATGGTCGAACGCCTGAAACTGGTTGTAGGTCGCCTGGTTCATCTCCGTGAACCACGGCGTGATCGCGTCCGATGGCGGCAGCATGCGCGGGTTGTTGCTGTCGATGCTGCCGGTTTCGTAATTGACCTTGATCGACGTGAACGTGTCGCCGCGATTCAGCGCCTTCGGCTCGTAACGAAGAGCTGAATACACCCGGCGATCGTCGGAAAACGCCGACTCCTGCCGGTATTTCTCCTCCTCGCCGAGCAGCGCGACGCGGAGCGCGAGTTCTCCGGGAACAAGCTCGCGGTTGATGTCGAGCGTGGCCCGCGCGCTGCCGTAGTTGTCGAAGCGAAACTCGGCCGAGCCGAAATTGCGGAACTGCGCGCTCTTCAAGCCGGTGTTGATGATGCCGGCCGGGCTGCCCTGGCCGAAGAGAATGGAATTCGCCCCGCGCTGCAGATCGACGCGGTCGACGTTGTAGGCGTCCCACGGCACGTCGGACCGGAAGAAATCGCGCGTGTTGTCCGCCGCGGCGAGACCGCGCAGACGCGTGTTTTCACTGGGCCGGATGGTGTCCTCGTTGAGCTGCGCCGCGTCGCCCGCGCCGGCGAAGTTGCCCTGCAGGCCGCCGACTTCGGTGCCGGTGGTGTATTGCAGGAGCGACGTGTTGTCCGTCGCGCCGATGTCCTTGAGGAACTGCGGCGTCACCACCGACACCGCCGCGCCGACGTCGCGCAGCTGGGTGTTGAGGCGGTTGCCCGCCAGCGTGGTCGCCGTGTTGTAGCTGTTGGGCGCCGTCGCCGAGACTTCGAAGGGCGACAGCACCACGATCTCGTCGTCCGTCGGCGCGCTTCCGTCAGGGGAAGCGGCAGCCTGCGCGTGGGCGAGGGGTGAGGAGGCGAGGGCCGCGGCCGCGAAGAATGAAATCCATCGGCTCGGCGAGGAATGTAGATGTAGTGAAACCGGAAGAAGGCGAGAGGTCCGGTTCGATAGGCTCGAGTTCATAGGGTCGTTGATGCAGGTCACGTCGGCGGTTGCCGACTGGGGAGGGGTGAACGTCCCCAGCGATAGTCGCGCGACGAATCCGCGCTAGATCGGGCATGTGCAAACGTTGCGTAAAGAGCCGAATCGTTGGTTCGCGCTCGAAGTTTCCAAACCGGGATGTCCGTTGCGGCGGTTGCGGATCGTCGTATTCCACAACATCATCCCATGACGAATCCGTTTCCCCACTACACCACGCCTCTCCCCTCGAACGCAGGGCGCGCGCAGGCACGCTTTCCTTCTTCCCCGCCGCCATGAATTCCTACCGCTGGGTGATGGTCGCCGTCGGCGGGCTCATGGGCTGCGTGGCCGTCGGCTCGATGTTTTCGCTGGCCGTGTTTCTCGGCCCGATCGCCGAGGCGACCGGATGGAGCCGCGCGGCGATTTCGAGCGCGATGACGCTGGATTTTCTCGTGATGGGCATCGCAGGTTTCGCGTGGGGCGCGCTCAGCGATCGGTTCGGCGTGCGCGTGGTGGTCTTCGCCGGCAGCGTGCTGCTGGGCGCCGGGCTCGTGATCGCGAGCCGCGCCACCTCGCTGCTCACCTTTCAACTCGGCTACGGCATCCTCGTCGGCCTTTCCGCCGGCGCATTTTTCGCTCCGGTCATCGCGGCCGTCACCGCCTGGTTCGAAACCCGCCGCGCGCTGGCCGTGTCGCTCGTGTCCGCCGGCATGGGGATGGCGCCGCTGACCATGTCGCCGTTCGCCGGCTGGTTGATTTCGCATCACGACTGGCGCACGGCGATGGGCCTGATTGGCGTCGGCGCGTGGGCCTTGCTGATTCCCACGGCGTTTCTCGTCCGCAATCCTCCGAAAGTCGCCGCGTCCGCGAGCGCGCCCGGCGCCTCGAAATTCGAAACGCCCGGCGCCGAATTGCGCCGCGCGTTGCTCTCGCCGCAGTTCCTCGTCCTCGGGGGAACGTTTTTCCTCTGCTGCGCCGCGCACTCGGGGCCGATCTTTCACATGATGAGCTACGCGCAGCTCTGCGGTCTTTCCACGATGACGGCGGTGAGCGTCTACAGCGTGGAAGGTCTCGCGGGTTTGGGCGGACGCCTCATGTTCGGCCTCGCCGCCGACCGGCTCGGCGTGAAACGGGTGCTCGTCACCGGATTGCTGATACAAGCCGTCGCGATCGGCACCTTCGTCGCCATCCGGCGCACGGGCGAATTCTACGGCCTCGCGGTGGTCTTCGGCGCGGCTTACGGCGGAGTGATGCCGCTCTACGCCGTGCTCGCGCGCGAGTATTTCGGCCAGCGGATCATGGGCGCGGTGTTCGGCGCGGCGACCATGCTGTCGTCCATCGGCATGGCGTTCGGTCCGGTCGTCGGTGGTTGGATTTTCGATACGATGCAAAGCTACCGCTGGCTCTACCTCGGCTCGGCCGCCGTCGCCGTCGGAGCCGCCGCCATCGCGCTGACTTTCCCGCGCCTCCGCTCCGCCGCCGCAGCGCCCGCCGCCTGAACCAAGGGTCGCGACGAATTCCTCGAACGCGCCATTCAGGTGATCGAACAGTCGCCGCTAAAAACCCGAGCCAAACGCGCACCCTTTCACGCGGATTTCACCTTCGTTTCTTCCCGCTTTCATCCTCGCTTCACACACCGGTGTTAAACCGGTGCCATGCCCGAAGCGCCTTCTCCCCACTGGATCGAAGAACAGGTCGAAAACTGGCGGGGCTATCTCCGCCGCCACCGCGGCGATCCGACCGTCGACGCGAAACTCGAAGCCCAACTCCGCTCCGAAATCGCGGACCCTCGCCCGCGCCGGTCTGGCCGGCGACGAAGCGTTCTGGATCGCCGCGAAACGCCTCGGCGCACGCGACCCGGTCGCCGCCGCCTTCGCCCGCGATCACTCGGGCCGCTTCTGGAAACAACTCGCCGTCGTCCCGGCCGACTCCGGCGAACGCAGCGCCTGGGCGCGCCGCGACGCCTTCGTCGCTTTCGCCTTCGCCATCCTCGCCGCCGTGGCGATCAAAGCGCCCGCGCTCTTCGGCCTCTCCACGCGCGAGCACGAGGAGTTCTACGTCCGCAACGCCAGTCTCTTCGTCCTCCCTTGCCTGACCGCCTACTTCGTTTGGAAACGCCACCTCGCCCCCCGCGTCGTCGCCTGGCTCGCCGGCGGATTCGTGATTGCCGGTTTCGCCGCCAATCTCGCCATGTTCGGCGGCGCACCCGGCTTCGTTGCCCTCACCGCGACGCACCTGCCGATCGCGCTGCTGCTCGCCGTCGGCATCGCCTACGCCGGCGGACGCTGGAACGAAGTCGCCGCCCGCATGGACTTCATCCGCTTCTCCGGCGAACTCTTCATCTACTACGTGCTCATCGCCCTGGGCGGCGGCGTGCTGTGCGCGTTCATCGCGATGATGTTTCACAGCATCGGAATCGACATCGAGCCGTTCTTCGAATCCTGGCTGCTCCCCTGCGGCGCAGCCGGCGCCGTGGTCGTCGCGTCGTGGCTCGTCGAGGCCAAGCAGAGCGTGATCGAAAACATGGCCCCCGTTCTCACGCGCCTCTTCACGCCGCTCTTTGCGGCTATGCTGCTCGCGTTTCTCGCCGCCCTCGCGTGGTCCGACCGCGGCATCGCGATCGAACGCGACCTGCTCATCGGTTTCGACCTGCTGCTCGTCGTGGTGCTCGGGCTCCTGCTGTATTCGATTTCCGCCCGCGATCCCAACGCCCCGCCGGGCGTCTTCGACGGACTCCAAATCCTGCTCCTCGTCAGCGCGCTCGCCGCCGACGCCGTCGCGCTCTGGGCGATCGGCGCCCGCATCGGCGAATTCGGCCTGAGCCCGAACCGCGTCGCCGCACTCGGCGAAAACATCCTTCTCCTCCTCCATCTCGCCGGCTCCGCCGTGCTCTACCTGCGCTTTGTCTTCCGACGCGGACCGTTGCGAAACCTCGAGCGCTGGCAGACCGGCTATCTTCCCGTCTACGTCCTCTGGGCCGCGCTCGTCGTCGTCGTCTTCCCCCTCGTCTTTCGCGGCGCTTGACGAAAGTTCAACGGGGATTGCATCGACTCGCTCGCGCTGCTGCTCTGCCCCGATCATCGTCGCGCCTCCATGTCCTCCCTCGCGAGCCCCCGCATCACCGTCATCGGTAGTTCAAACACGGATATGATCCTCAAACTCCCGCGGCTCCCCCGGCCCGGCGAAACGGTGCTCGGCGGCGACTACACGAGCGCAGCCGGCGGGAAAGGCGCGAACCAGGCCGTCGCCGCCGCGCGCCTCGGTGCCCGCGTCGTCTTCGTCGCGAGCGTCGGCGCCGATCCGCTCGGCGACGCGGCCATCGCCGGATTCGAACGCGAACACATCGACACCTCGCAAATTCACCGGCACGCCAACGCCGCCTCGGGCGTCGCGCTCATCTTCATCGACGCCGCCGGCGAAAACAGCATCGGCGTCGCCAGCGGCGCCAACTTCCTGCTCGACGTCGCCGCGATCCAGCGCGCCGCCCCCGTGATTCGCGACAGCGCCGTCGTCCTGATGCAGTTGGAAACGCCCCTTCCCACCATCACCGCCGCCGCGCGTCTCGCCGCCGAAGCCGGTTGCCGCGTGATCCTCAACCCCGCTCCCGCGCAACCGCTTCCCGACGACCTCCTGCAACACGTCGCCGTCCTCACGCCCAACGAACACGAAGCCGAAGCGCTCACCGGCGTGGCGGTGCGCGACGCAGCCAGCGCCGCCCGCGCCGCCTCGCTTCTCCTCGCGAAAGGCCCGCGCGCCGTCGTCATCACGCTGGGCGCCGCCGGCGCCTGGCTCGCGACTCGCGACGACGCCCGCCTCGTGCCCACCTTTCCGGTCGAGGCCATCGACACGACCGCCGCCGGCGACACGTTCAACGGCGCCCTCGCCGTCGCGCTCGCCGAAAACCTCCCCTTGGAAAACGCCGTCCGCTTCGCCAACGCCGCCGCCGCCATCGCGGTCACCCGCCTCGGCGCGCAACCGTCCGCGCCCCGCCGCCCGGAAGTCGAAGCCTTGTTGCGCGACGAATCGCGTTAACCCGTCCTCCGGCTAGCCCGGGAAGCCCAACTCAGCGCAGCGTCCCCGGCGGAGTTTTCGCCGTCTCGATCGGCCCCGCCGCCCGCACGCCGCCGTCGACACGCTCCGCCTTCGCCAACCGCCGCCCGGCCTGCAGCAGGAGAAGACCGATCAAGCTCGTGCACACCGAAACCACGATGATCTTGCCCACATGACCCGTGCTGCTCGCCGGCAGCAACAGCAGCAGCACCGCCAGCCCGATGATCAGACCGAACGCGCCCATCACTTTCATCTGCCGCAGGTCGTTTGCGCCACCGACTTCGCGCACGAAGTCCACCGGCCGGTCCCTCCGCGAAAAAAACTCCTGCTCGATCGCCACCGCGTTCGCGTCGCTCGCACGCCACGCCAGCCGGCTCAGGAAAAACGCCGCGCTCGCCGAAATCACCACGCTGAAAACCTGCTCGTGATAAAGCCACGGCGACGAACCGATCGCGTCGGGAAAAAATCGGATGGTCACCGACACCGCCACGCCCACGACGATCGCAAACGCCGGCCCCCACATCGGCACCCGCCGCACAAACGTCCCCCACGCCAGCGGCACCGTCACCGGCAGAAGCACGACCGCGATGATGTCGAGGAGCATCCCGAAAACATTTCCGCTGCCAAAGTGCGACATCGTCAGCGCGCAGCTCACCACGATCGTCGCGCAACCGACGTTCACCAGTTTCCCCAGCAGCAGCCGCTGCCGGCCTTCGTTCGCCTTCACGCCCAACCGCCGGCAAATCGCCGGATAAATGTTCTGCGTGATCAAACCCGCCATCCCGGTCAGCCCCGCGTCGAGCGAACTCAGCGACGCCGCGCTCATCGCGACGAGCACGAGCCCCACCAATCCCGCCGGCAACAAATACATCGCCATCGCCGCATACGCGCCCTCCGCGGGATTCTGCAGCGGCATCGCGGCGACTTGATCCGCGATCAGCAAACGCGCGGCCATCGGCGGCAGGAAAAACAGGCACATGCCCGCGATCGCCAGCACCGCATTCACCAGCGCCGCCTTCCGCGCCTCGCTCCCCGTTTTCGCCGTCAGAAACTTCCCCGCGCTCACCAGCGAGTTGTTGAACACGATGTGATAAACATACCACGCGCTGAAAAAGCCCCACGTGAAATAACCCGCCGCCACCCCCGGAATCGCCGTCGATTCCTCAAAAGTCTTCAGCGGCTTGAACGCCTCCGTGAGCCCCGCCGCGCCGATCGCGTCGATGAAACCGCCCACGCCACCAAACTGCGCGAGACACAACACCGCCATCAACGCCGTGATCGGCAACAGAATCAGCGCCTGGATAAAATCCGCCGCCAGCACCGCCCACGCACCGCTCAACCCCGTGTAAAACAACACCACCAGCCCGAGGATCAGAATGATGGTGTTGACCGGCACGCCGAGGAGCGCCGCAACAAAGATCGCCAGCGCGAACAGCTGCATGCCGCTGAACAACACGCCCATGATGCACTGAAGCCCCGCAAAAAACTGCTCCATCCCGCCACCAAACCGCAGCCGGATCGTATCGCCCACCGTCGTCACTCGCAGCTGGCGAAACCACCCGGCGGGGGCGAGCGCACACAGCGTCTGCGCCACCACGCCCGAACCATACATCACCATCAAACTCCACCCGGCATGATACGCATTGCTCGCCGCGCCCGTGAACGTCCACGCGCTGAAGCTCTGCATGAAGATGCTTCCGCCCACCAGCCACCACTTCGCCCGTCCGCCCGCGCAGAAATAATCGCGCGAATCATGGCTCTGCTTCCGGAAAACCCATCCGACCGCCACGAGCGTCGCGATGAATCCCAACGCCACGCAAAACACCGTGGGCCGATCCGTGATCGACAAGGGTGAAACATCAACCGGAGCGAGAGCAGCGAAGAGAGACAGCATAAGGGGTTACAAAAGGAGCGCTCCGACCCACGAGTCGGAGCGAAAATCCCCGGTCCGAAAAGAGACCGGGCCGGCCGACAGCCTGCGAAATCCGGCCGCCGCCTCAACCGATCGTATGTTCACTCCGTTGAGCATCGGACCACGCGCGGATGCCGCGCCGACAAGCTGCCTTCCTCCACAAGAAATCCGCACGCGCCACCCGTCAGCGGATCATTCTCATCGCGCGCCGCGAGACGAACGCTTTCGCCGACCCACGCTTCCAACGCGTTCCCCCGCACCCGCAGCCGCATCGCACACGTCTGCCCCGGCTCGATCGAATACGCCGCCGTCGCCAGCACGTCGCATCTCGCATTCATCCGCTTGATCAACTGCGCCCGCCCCTCCTCGCCGACGACCAACGCGTAGTAACGTCGCAATCCCTGCGCCCGCACCACCACGCCCGCCGTCTTCGCCAGCCGAATCGTCATCTCGACACTGAACTCGTAGTCGTCCCACTCGCGCGTCCCCTGCGTCAGCAGCCCGATTCCGCGCCCGTGGTGAATCAGAATCTCACGTTCCTCTCCCACCGCCGACACCCCCGCGACCGAGCTGACCCACGCGTCTTTCCACCACTCGCCCACCGCGCACGGCGAAAGCGACAACGCCGCCGGCGCACCCCGCCAATCCAGCCAGTCGAGCGACACCTCGCCGCGCGTCGTCTCGCCGCCCTCGGCCGACAACTCGATCCCGACCCCCACCACCGGATAACCGCCCGTCTCCGGCACGACCCACGCCAGCTCACCCGCCTCGCCCGGCGCGAGCCCGCGCATCTCACCGCGCAACACCGTCGGCCGACCCGCCGTGTCAAAGGTTTGGATACACAATCCGACCGCGACCCATGCGCCGTTCGACTCGCCCGCGAACACCCCCGCGCGCACGTTTTGCCCGGGATACAGGCTCGGACACGCGCTCACGCCGTAACTGCCCACGCGACGACTCTCCTCCTCCGGAAACGTCGGCGTGACCGCCCGCGCGACCTTCCCTCCGCCGAGTCCTTCATAACGCAGCACGAGCATCCGCCGCCCGCGCCCGCGCGTGTCCGCCCGGTTCTCGAGCATGAGCAAACGTCCGTCCTCCGCCCTGAACCCCTGCACCGCGCCGGGCATTTCGAAATGAAACCGCGCGCCGCCTTTCGGCCGCCCCGGCGGCAGTCCGCGCAACGCCCGCGCCGCGTTCACGATCACGCCCGCCTCGCGCAACGCATCGCTGACCGCGCCGCCGCCCTCCGCCGTCGGCAGCAACAGCCGATCCGCCACCGGACCGCGCCAGTCCACGCCGCCCTCGAATCCCGCCAGACCGTTCCGAACGCCGAGAATGCACCCGAGGTTCGCCGCGTTGCAATCGGTGTCCCACCCCGCCGTGTTCACGATCCGCTGCGACCCGCCGAAATCTCCGCGCCCGTGCAACAGCCCCAGGTGAATCAGCGCGTGATTCGGCACGATGTGACACCCGCCGCCGAACTTGTCGTAGCCGTAGCGCTCCTGAATCCGCCGCAGCGTCGCGCGCCAGTCGTCCGGCTGCGCCGCATGCCACCCGCGCACATCGTCAATCATCCGCCGCAACCCGCAGTCCGCCGGAATCTGCGCCAGCGCGATGTCGATCAGACGATCGATGTCTCGTTCGACAAACGCCGCCGCAATCAGCGCCGCCACCACCTGCGCCCCGAAAATCGCTTCGCCGTCGTGCGACACGCTCGCCGCGCGTCGCGCGAAATCCGCCGCGCGTTCCGGATCGCCCGGATTCAACAACCCCCACGCATCGATGAAAATCTGCGCGCCGATCTGCTCCGCGACCGTGCGGCCATTGCGCGCGATCGACCCGCTCTCCGGCGCCTGCACGCCCGACGCGAGCCGGTGCCACGCCGTGTGCTCCGTCGAGATTCCGATTCCGCCCCACCACAAAATCGTTCGCCCCTCGATGATGTAGTTCAACCACGCATCTCCGATCTGCGCCGGCGTCAGCCCGGCATCGCAGTGATTGTCGGTGAACGCGCGAAAAAACGTGAACGTCCCCGTGACGTCATCGTCCGCCACGATCAGCGGTTTCCCCAACCGCTCGTGCACGTAGTTCGTGATCTCTCCCAACTCCCGCTCGATCCGCTCGTTGCTCCACTGCTCGAACGGCCGGCCCAGATAGACGCCGATGATCTTGCCCAGCACGCCGGCATAAACGCGTTCGGAAAAATCGGCAGGTAACATGGCCACGCTTCGCATCCCGCCACCGCCCCCGCGAAATCGCAAACGCCCCGCCGCTCACCCCGTTAAAATCACTCCCCCTCCGCGCGACCGCGTCGCACGAAATGCACCACGATCGCCGCCAGAATCAATGCGCCCGCAGCCATCATCCCGCCCACACCGGCCTTGCCTGTGAATCATGAACGCACTCGCCCCACCCACCACGATCAACGTGACGCCCATCGCAACATTCCACGCCACACGCCGCCCGCCCCGCGGCATCGCGTCGCCGAGCAGCCGCTCCTGGTTCATCAACAGCGAAAACGCGAGATACGCGATCGGCAGAAGAATGAACCCGAACACCGACGCCGGTATCGCGAGATAGAACGCCGCCTTGCTCCAGAAAAACGGCCCCAGCGCCCCGATCCCCGCCGCCAGGCTGCCAATACGAAACAGCCACCCCGTCTGCTCCTGCCTGAAAATCGCGCAAACCACCTGGCCCGTGATCAACATCATCAACGTGCTCGTCGACAGCGCCATCCCGAGCACGCCGAAGCCGAAGATCACTTGCGCAAAAAAGTGTCCCGTCAACGGCTCGAGCGCCGACGCGAGATTGTTCGCGTCGCGATTCACCAGCACCGCCGCCAGCCGCCGATCCGCATCCGTGATCGTCGCCGACGCCCCCGCCGCGGCGCGCTCCGCCTCGAGTCCCTTGAGCAAACCATCGAACTCGCGCAACTGCACCGGCGACGCCTTCGCCGTCAGCGCGGCCACGTCGGCTCCGGGCAAACCGCCTTGCGGCACGCCGTGAAACTGCGTCGCGGCCGCGATCACCACGAAGCTCGTCGCGAGCGTGAACGGAATCAGCATCCCCGTCGCCAGATCGAATTTCTGCAGCCCGGTGAACTCGCGCCCCCAGCCGCGCCGCAGGATCGAATACGGAAAGAGAAACGTCATGTTGATGCCCACCGCCGCCGCCGCGCCCGCCACGATCACATCGCGCTGCTTGGCGACAATGAAGTGGGTCCAGTAGGCCTGGTGCTCCGACGCCGTTTGCGCGATCAACGGCAGGAACGCGTCCGCCGGGCGCGTCAGAAACGAAAAATCGGGAATGAAGCCCGCCGTCACGCCCGCCCAATCGAGTCCGATCGGCGACAGCGACAGACTCACGACCACGCCGGCGAAACACAGCACGATCAGGAAGACCATCGCCTTGAGCGTGTTTTCATAAAACCTCACGCCGCGTCCGCCCTTGCCGTAGCTCCACGTCACATACGTCGAGAGCGCGAGAATGACGAGCGTCGGCACGAGCTTGCCGCCGAAGTCGCCGAACGGCCCCGCATCGCCGAGCAAGCCGGGCAGCAGGTTCTGGCGCAGCACCGCGATCGAAAGCGAATACTGCGGCATCGCCCACACGATGCTCGCGAAAAACGCCGCCGCCGCCCACGCGTATCCGAGAACCGGATTCACAAACTCGTTGATCGCTTCGAGCGGACGCCGCCCCGTCGCCATCGTCACGTGACCGACGGCGCACAACATCACGATGCCCATGATCATCGCCAGCGGTTGCAGCCAGAGCAGGCCGAACCCGCCGATCACGCCGAGATAAAGGCTGCCCGAAAGCGATGCCCCGCCGAGCGTGATCGCGCTCTGCAACCAGCCCGGTCCGGAAAGTTTGAAATACACCGGCAGCCGCTTGCGCAGCGGCTCGTGCGCGATCGATCGAAGCAGACGGCTGTCCTCGGAGAGCGACGGCGCGGCGTTGGAAGGCGGAGGCAGGGACGGAGTTTCCAAGGGGCGAAGAGGGGTGTGAGCTTGAAAACCAAAACCTCACCGCGACGCAACCACCCGCCTCCGGAAAATTCCGCGGCGGCGGCAAACGTCAGGTGAACCGCATTCCGTGCGCCCGAATTCGCTCACTCCTCGGCGATGCGAATATTCCGATACTCGCACCTCATCTTCACATTAGGATGGATCTGAAACCGCAGCGGCGCGGCGCCGGAAAATTTCGGATCCGTGTAAACGGACGCCTTCACCCCGTTGATCCAGCACGTGAAGGTGTCGCCCTTCGCCTGCACGCGGAAGGTGTTCCACTCCCCCCCGGGTTTCATGAGCGCCTGCGCCTTCTTCGCCTGACCCGCTTCCGGGTAAGCGGGTTTTCCGCCCGTATAAAACGACCCGGACATATCCACGCGCAAACTTCCCGATACGCCGAGTTGCAGCTGGATCGGCGGGCTTCGCATTTCCACTCCCGTGTCGACGCCGCGCGGCGTGGTCGTTTGCCAACGAACGTCGAACTCGAGGACGAAATCGCGATACGCCTTCCGCGTCGCCAGGTAGTTTCCTTTCAACGCAGCATCGTTCTCGCCGACGAGCACGCCGTTCTCGATCCGCCAATAACCCTCCGAATCTTCCATCCTGAACTGCGCGAGATCCTTCCCGTCGAAAAGCGGCACAAACTTCGGCTCGTCGGCGAAACCGCAGGTTCCAGCCAACAGCGTCAGACCAACTGCGAGCACGAACCGTCGAAGAAGCAGGATAAACGGCAGAGATTTCATGGGGGCGCGAAAAGATTGGCGGGGTGCAGTCAAAAGATCCGATACGGATCGAAGGAGATTGCGGCGAGACATGCACACACACGACCCCTTCTTTCGTTGATGACTCTCAACCTGAAGGTGTGGACGGGGCAACCCTTGTCGCGCGACGGATCGCTGCCGGCATCGCCTGCTTCGCCGGAATCGTGCTCGCCGCCGTTTCCCCCAGCCGAGCACGAAAAACCCGCGCCCCGAAACGTGCTGCCCCGTTATGCGGCCCGAGCCGCAACTCCCTGCTCACGGAACTGAGTCCATCGCCAACAGCCTGCTGGCGAAGAGCCAGATTTTCCGCCGGACGCGTCGACCTGACGCGGATTCATACGAACCACGAAGAAACACAATCACACGAACGAAACCGAGTCGGCGGACCGCTCCTTCGGCCGCCCCTTATTCGTGTCCCTTCGTGGTTCTTCATCCGCCTCGCTTCGAATCACGCCGCCGCCTGAAGCGCCGCCGTATTCGCTCGCCGGCGACGATGCCACAGCGCAAATCCCAACAAGAGCACGGCTCCCGCCGCGTAAGTGCTCGGCTCCGGCACCGGCGTGAAATCGACCGCCTGCGCCAGCCGGACATTCACGCTCTCGAAGCTGCCACCGCCGTAGCCTTCGTTCAGATTGGGCACGTCGAAGAACGTCGTGCCTCCCGCAAGGTAGTAGGAGGTCTCGCTGAATTGGAGCGGCGGAACAGGCAGCCCGGGGCCCGTGAACGGCTCGGCAAACATGAGCGTGAGGTCGAACTCCTCGAACACGTCTCCCGCATACTCGAACGTCATGCTGGATTCGCCCGCCACGAGGGATTGCAGCGGGCGAATGATCTCAAAGTCCCCCAGCCCATAGGCATGAACCTTGATCCGCCACACATTGCGATCGGGATTGGAGAAGGAGTAAAAACCATCACTGCCGACGGCGTCGTTGACGTCGTAATAAAGATCGAGCCGTGAAATAAAGCCGGCCGTGTGGTTCCATGGGATCGAAGCATCGTTGGCCCGGAAGATCAGGCCGCTGCTGCCCTCCATGGGATTGGTGGCCGAAATATGCACCAGCTGCGCACGCACGGAGCCGAGGAGCGCTCCGCCGAAAACCAGAACCGACAAGAAAGCACGAAGGGGTTTCATGACCCCTCAAAATACCTCAGCCCCACCGCCCCCTCAATCGGAGCCCCACCAGTCCTCCGCATCCTGTTCCTCCCGATAGGGCTCGTCCCGTGCACCACGCTCTCACTGAGGAGCGACGTCGTCCGGCCTCCAGGCCCGGCATATCAGCCATCTGGTCGGCTATTACTGGGTGCCACCCGGCACCACGGTAGCGCCCTACGTGCCTTAGTCATTCCGACGTGGCGGAGCCGCTCTCCGCCACGTCTTAAACGCGGTGAAGGGATCCTGACGAAATCAGCCGGATAGATCGGCCCCTCGGTAGCACCATGAGGATCCCTTTCCGTCCTTGGAATAGCCTGGCGTCGTGAAGTCGCAGCCGAAACGAGCAAGCGCCCGCTTTCGGCCAGTGCGCGAAAAACATTGGCGCGACGAGGCGGTAAGTTTCGATTGGGCCAACACCGCCCCTCCCCATGGCCAAGCATCGCATCTACACCATACCCGTCTCCAATGTGTATCCGTTTTATATTACAAAAGCGGAGCGCAAGGGACGCACGAAGGCCGAGGTCGACGAAATCATCCGCTGGCTGACCGGCTACACCCAGAAGCAGTTCGAAGCTCACCTCGCCAAGGAAACCGACTTCGAAACGTTCTTCGCGAAAGCGCCGAAACTGAACCCCGCGCGCACCTCGATCAAAGGTGTCATCTGCGGCGTTCGCATCGAAGAGATCGAAGACCCTCTCATGCGCGAGGTCCGTTATCTCGATAAACTCATCGACGAGCTCGCGAAGGGGCGGCCGATGGAAAAAATCCTGCGCGCCCCCTCCTCGTAGCGGAACGCGTGAGCGTTTCGCCTCGATCCGAAAAACTCATTCACCCCCACTTTCCGCCACCTCACTCCAGTCCGAACAACCGGCGCGCGTTCTCGTAGCGGATCTTCGCCCTTTCGTCTTCCTCGAGCCCCAGGCGCTCCAGCGCGTCCACGTTCGCCGCCAGCGAATACTGCGGGTAATCCGAACCCAGCAGCAGATGATCGATGCCGACATTGCGCATCGTCCAAACGAACTCGTCCTCGATCGGCGAGTCCGCCAGCAGCGCCACCGTCGCCGAAATATCGAAATAGATGTTTTCGCCAAAAAGCCCTTCGGCCGTGCGCGCGGCTTTCAGAATATTCCAGAACCGAAAATTCATCGCGCCCAGGTGCGCGAAGATGAACTTCGTCTTCGGCGCGGCCAGCGCGAGATTGAACAACTTCTCGCAGTCGCCCGGCAGGATGCTCGCGTTGTCCATCAACACGATCACGCCCAGCTCCCCCGCCCTCTGCACGAGCGTCAGCACCCGCGCATCAGCCACATCAAACTTCTGCGTGTGCGCGTGAATCTTGAGGACTTTGACCCCCGCGCCCGCCACCCGCTCCAACTCCGCCAGCGCCACCTCGCCGTCGTAGGGATGCACCGTCGCGATCGGCACGAGCTTCGGATGCTTGGCCGCCAGCGCGATGATGCCGTCGTTCCCCGCCCGAATCTGCGCCGGCCGCCCCGCCAGCGCTTGGTTCATCCCGCCAAACCACATCGCCCCCGCACCCGCCACCTCCAGACCTTTCTCTTTCAGCTGTTCCTCATACGCCTGCAACGACGCCTCGCCGTGCCACAGATGGAGATGCACGTCGAAGAGCCGCGATTCGGCCGCCGTAACCGGCGCCGCCAACAGCGCGACCACCGCGCCCACACAGTTGAACATACCGACGAACTCGTGACGAAAAATCATACGTCTTGGGGGGGTGAACGGCCTGCGACCCTGCTGACCACCGCCGCAACATTCAAGTTTCGTCGCGCCGCGCCATCGCGCGCACCCGCAAGCCTTCAAGCATCGCGCTTCGACGCGTTCACTCCCGATGCGAGCACCAGCACCGCGCCTCCGCAAAGACGCCGCGAAAAAGTTGCAGCTCCCGTCCGCCGCTTCACCTTCGCCCGCATGCCTCACGTGCTCCTCAAGTGTGCGTCCTCGGCAGCGCTGAACCCGGCTCGCGCGCCTACGAACTCGCCGGCGCCGCCGGCGAATTTCTCGCCCGACGCGGCATCACCGTCGTCAGCGGATGCGGCGCACCGGCCACGCGCGTCGCCGCCGAGCGCGCACTCGCGGCGGGCGGCACCGTCGTTTCGATCGTTCCGCACGACGACATCGGCGTGAAAGACTGGCCCTGCTCCGTCCTCATTCCCTGCGGCATGGGCGACGCGCGTAATCTCCTGATGGCGCTCGCGGGCGACGCCTGCATCGTCATCGGCGGCCGCGCCGGCACGAAGTCCGAAGTCTGCCTCGCCTGGCTTCACAAGCGCCCGCTGCTCCCGCTCACCGGCTGCGGCGGCTGGTCCGACACCCTCGAGCGCGATCCGCCCGACGAGCGTAAAAACTCCGTCATCCTGCCGTGGAGCTCCATCACGGACCTCGAGTCGCAACTCGCAACCTTGGGACTGCTCGCACGTTGAACTCGCCGCGCCTCGCGGCGCGAAATGCTCCCGCGAAGCGCGTCTTGCACCGCGCCGCCGGCGGCCGAACAGTGCGGCGGTGGAACCGGGCGAACAACTCTGCCTCTCGTGTGGACTGTGCTGCGACGGCACGCTCTTCGATCTCGTTAAGCTCGAAGCGAGCGACGATGTCGCGAAGGTGAAACGCCTGGGCCTGCCCGTGAAAATCTCGCGCGGCCGCGTGCCGGTCGCCCGTTTTCCCCAGCCCTGTGCGGCCTTGTGCGAAGATTGCACGTGTCGGCTCTACGCGGATCGGCCGTGGCAATGCCGGGCCTTCGAGTGCGGTGTGTTCAAAGCCGCGAAAGCCGGCCGCATCACCTTCGCCGTCGCATTTCAGCGGGTCAAAAAAGCCCGACGCCGCGCCGATCAAGTTCGCCGCTTGCTGCGCGAATTGGGCGACAACGACGAGCATCGCGCGCTCGGCGAGCGCTTCCATCGCACTTCGGAGCGTCTCGAATCCGCCCACGCCGACGCGACCGCTCAGGCCAAATACGCCGATCTCAGCCTGGCCGTGCACCACCTGAAGCTGCAGGCATTCGATCACTTCTATACTCAAACCGAAGCGCCCGCCGCGTTGTAAGACGAGGGTGGTTCGCTCCGACAACCGATCGCCGCGCGTCGCTCGCCCGCGCACCGTCGGCCACCCACCTTGCCGCTCATGCGGATTGTCCGGCTGCAAAGGCTTTGAAGCGCGAAACCCTCCTCGCTTCGCTCCGCCGACCCCATGACCGCCCCGGCCCTGCTCCACCTCGGCGTTTTTCTCGGACTCAACCTCATCGTCGCGATCCTCACGTGGTGGCACTGCCGCCACGCGAAACCGCGCGGCTCCGAGGCACGCGAATACTTCCTCGCCAGCGGCTCGCTCAACTGGGCGTTCATCGCGGGCTCGCTCACGTTGACCAACATCAACACCGACACCCTCGTCGGCTGGAACGGCAACCAGATGCTGCTCGTCGTCTGCTGGGAGCTCGCCGGCGTGCCCGGCCTCATCCTCCTCGCGAAGGTCTTCGTGCCGCTCTACTACCACTACAAGTGCACGACCGTCACCGAACTCCTCGAGCGCCGCTATAACAACAAACACGTCCGCGCGACCGTCGGCTCCATCTTCCTGCTCGGCGACATCTTCATCTTCCTCCCCGTGATGCTCTACACGAGCTCGCTGCTGCTCAAAACGATGTTCGGCCTCGACCTGCCGCTCATCGCGATCGCAAGCGTCACGGCCGTCGTCGGCGCCGCCTACGCGATCGGCGGCGGCCTGCGCGCGGTCGCGATCTCCGACACCTACAGCGGCATCATCGTCCTCGGGATGTCGCTGCTCGTCGCCTTCTTCGCCATGAACGCGGTGAACTGGGATCTCTCCAACGTTCCGCCCGAACGGCTCACCTTGATCGGCGGACCCGACTCCGTGCTGCCTTGGCCCACGCTGCTGACCGGCATGATCTTCACGCAGCTGTATTATTGGAGCACCAACCAGACGATCACGCAGCGCGTGCTCGCCGCGCCGTCGATCCGCGAAGCCCAGAAAGGCGCCTACGCCGCCGCCTTCGTCCGCCTGCTCATCGTGCCGCCGATGGTCGTGCTGCCCGGCCTCGCCGCGTATCAACTTTTCGGTCCGCTCGGCGACGCCACCTACGGCCGCATCGTTTCCGCCGTGCTGCCCTCGTGGCTTCTGGGCGCGTTCGGCGCGGCGATGTTCGCCGCCGTGATGACGAGCTACAACGCCACGTTGAATTCCGCCGCCTCGCTCTACGTCTGCGACCTGCACCAGAAATACATCAACCCGACCGGCAGCATTCGCCGGCTGAGCGTCTGGCTGCAGGTCGGTTTCGCGCTGCTCTCGATCGCGATGGTCCCGCTCTACATGCGGAGCGAGAGCATCATCCAACTCATCCAACAACTGCTCGGCCTCTTCAGCATGCCGATCCTCGCGGCATTCATCACCGGCCTGCTTTTCCGCAACGTCGACGCGCGCGCCGTGATCGCGACGATCGTCTTCGGCTCGGTGTTCTACGCGCTCCTGTCCTTCGGCTGGCCCGAGCTCTACGCGCGCAATCCTTCGCTGCCGAAACCGTGGCATTTCCTCCACCTCATGGCGCTCACCGTGTGGGCGTGCGTCGGCTTCGCGCTCGCGTTGAACCGCTTCGGCTTCGGCCGCCGCGCCACGTTCGAGCTCGGCACGCGCGAAGCGTGGCGAACGATCTTCGCCGTGTTGCGGGCGTAACGCGCCATCGTCATCGCGCGCCGCGTCGCGGGCGCGAAGCACGGGCTGGCCATTCGCGGCGAGGTGTGCAGGTTCCGCGCGTCACTCGTCATGAAACGCCGATCCTTCACTCCCCGCGTTCACGCCGCGCTGCGCCGCCTGGCCGCAGGTCCGCAGGACATGCGCGACGAAGCGTTGCTGAAGGAGATCAACGACGAGATGAAGAAGCTGCCCGTCGATGAAATCGCCTACATTCGCGACCGCGTGCGCTTCTCCTGCCCGCCGTGCCCCATGGTGCAGTCGGTGGTCCTGATGCTGAACGGCCTGATCGAGGTCAAAAACCTCCGGCTCTGACCGCCAGCCGTTTCGCGCGTCAATAACGCCGGCGCGCCGGCGGACGATAGGTCGAGGACGTATCCCTTACGCGATACGTGATCCGCGCCTTCTCGGTGTCGTAAGGGCTCATCTCCATCTTCACCGTGTCGCCCGCGGCGATCTTGATGAAGTGCTTGCGCAACTTGCCTGAGATGTGCCCCAGCACGATGTGGCCGTTGGGCAGCTGCACGCGGAACATGGTGCCGGGCAGCACTGCGACGATTTTACCTTCCACTTCGATGTGGGAAGCAGACTTCGATGACTCGTTTCGGGTAGATGTAGTTTGGATCAAGCGGTCACCCTACCGCCACCCACCGGCGCATGCAATGCACGAATCCATTTTCCGCCCGGCACTCGCCATTTTCGCGAAACCTCACCCCGATTTTCCTCTCGCGAACCACCTCCCATGCGGGAGCATGCGTCCGTTTTCGCTCCACTCGTCAACACCCCCAATCCCGGCTCTCCCATGCGTTTCCGTCTGTCACTCGCCACGTTCCTCTTCAGCACCCTCGCTTTCGCGACCTCGTTCGGCGCCGAGGAAAAAACCGGCGCGGCCGCCTACAGCAGCGGCGTGACCACGAAGATCTTGCTGCAAACCCAGACCGACGGCGCGGGCGCGAAACTGGTCTATCCCACCAACGCCCCCGCCGAGGTCACGGCCGTCTTCGTCGAAGTCGCACCCGGGCGCCAGACCAACTGGCATCGCCACCCGGTGCCCTGCTTCGCCTACATGCTCGAGGGCGAACTCACCGTCGAAACCGCCGACGGCGAAAAGAAGGTCTTCAAAGCCGGCGACGCCCTCGCCGAGGTCGTCGATATTCTGCACAACGGCATCAACGCCGGCCCCGCTCCCGTGCGACTGGTCCTCTTCGTGATCGGCACCGTCGGCCAACCATTCGCGATCCGCACGCAAACGCCGTAGCGCGCCCGGCCTCGCCGCATCCGTCACGCGCCCGCCGCCCGTCGTCGCTCCTCGCTCTGCCGAACCATTTCATCCAAATCGGCCGCCGGACGAATCTCCCACGGTCCGTATTTCGCTCCGGGATGCTTCGAGATCAGATCCACCGCGTGGTTCAAATCGCGCGCTTCGAGGATCATGATTCCCCCCAGTTGCTCCTTCGTCTCGGCAAACGGTCCGTCGGTCACCACCACCCGGCCATTCACCGGCCGTAGCGTCATCGCGGTGTTCGGCGGCTGCAGCCCCTCCCCTCCGATGAAATGCCCGTTCGCCCGCAGCTGCTCGTCGTAGGCGAAGCAGCTGTCCATCATCGCGCATTGCTCGGCCTCCGACAGCGAACCGAAGGCGTTGTGATCGATAAAACCAAGGCAGATGTATTTCATATTTGGATATACAAGTGACGCCAGCCTGTCGGGCGCCTTTGCCTCCATGGTCGAACGGCCCCGACCGATTTCGACACCGCTCGCGCAAAAAATTCATCCCAGCTCGCAGAGCCGTTTTTCCAAAAAACGCCGCTCCGGCTCCGACTTCGTCAACTCCCGCGCCCGCTCATACGCCGCGCGCGCCTCGTCGTTCCGACCAAGCCGCCGGCACAGGTCCGCCCGCGCCGCGTGCGCGAGATGATAATCGCGCAACTCGCCGCGAGCGAGCAGCGCGTCGATCAGCGCCAGTCCCGCCTCCGGTCCCTCGTGCATCGCCACCGCCGCCGCGCGGTTCAATTCGATCACCGGCGACGGCTGCATCGCGAGCAGCGCCGCATACAACGCGCTGATCTGCCGCCAGTCCGTCTCCTCCGCCGTCCGCGCCTCCGCATGCACCGCCGCGATCGCCGCCTGCAGCGTGTAGGGCCCGAATCGCCGCGTCGCCAGCGCGCGCTCCACCAGCGAAATTCCTTCCGCGATCAACGCCCGATCCCACGCCGCTCGATCCTGTTGCTCGAGCAACACGAGCTCGCCTTCGGCTCCCACGCGCGCCGCCCGCCTCGCCTCGTGCAACAACATCAACGCCAACAGCCCCGCGACCTCCGGCTCCGGCATGAGTTCGAACATCGTCCGCCCCAGTCGAATCGCCTCCGCCGACAACTCCTCGCGCAAAAGCAGCGGACCGGACGACGCCGCGTAGCCTTCGTTGAACAGGAGATAGATCACCGACAACACCGAGCCGATCCGCTCCGGCAGTTCTTTCCCCGACGGCACCTGGTAGGGAATGCGTTCGTCACGAATCTTCGCCTTCGCGCGCACGATCCGTTGCGCGATCGTCGGCGCCGAAGTCAGAAACGCCCGCGCGATCTCCTCCGTCGTCAGCCCGCAGACTTCGCGCAACGTCAGCGCCGCCCGCGCCTCGGACGCGAGCGCCGGATGACAGCACGTGAAGATGAGCCTCAAGCGATCGTCCGGCAGCTCGTCCTCGTCGCCCACCGCCGCGGCTTCACCGCCGTGCAGCGTGTCGGCGATGTCCGCCTGCGCCGCATCGAAACGCACGCGGCGCCGCATCGCGTCGATCGCCCTGAAACGTCCCGCCGAAATCAGCCACGCACGCGGATTCTTCGGCACGCCTTCGACGGGCCAGCGGCGCAACGCCGCGTTGAACGCGTCCTGCATCGCATCCTCCGCCACGTCGAAATCGCCGAGCAGCCGGATCAGCGTCGCGCGAATCCGTCCGGCCTCCGCCCGATAAAGGGCGTCGAGCTGCGCAGAGATATCGACCGGCTCGGAATTCGACATGCGACGGCGCGCTCCTCGTGTCCCGCGCCCCTCAAACTCGCAACACGCCCCGAAATCCGCGGCCGTTGTAGTAGGACTCGGCGCCGTTGTGATAAATGAAAACCCGGCCGAAGCGCCGATCGCCGAAAATCGCGCCGCCAAGCTTCCTCACCTCCGGCGGCGTCTTCAGCCAGCTCGAGGTCTTCGTATCAAACTCGCCGAGCTTCTGCAGCTGCGCGTATTGCTCCTCCGTGAGCATTTCGATGCCGATCTCCTCCGCCAGATCCATCGCGCTGTTCTTCGGCTTGAACTTCTTTCGCGCATCCAACGCTTCGCGATCGTAGCAAAGGCTGTAGCGACCCGCCGGACTTTGCGGCGAACAATCGAAGAACAAATACTCGCCCGTCGCCTTGTCGCAGCCGACGACGTCCGGCTCCCCGCCCGTATCCTCCATCGCCGCGAGCACCTTGAGTTTCTCCGGACGCTTCTCCAGCCGCGCGCGCACGTCCTCCCAGCGAATCCCGCGGTGGCGCGGCATGTTTTCCTCGAAGCGCGCTTGCAAGGTTTCCAGCAGCGCATCCCCCCGATCTGACGATTGCGACGCCGCGCCAGGGTTCGACGGCGTTTTCTTCGATTTCGCCATTCCGCCAACGCAATCGGCAACCGCCTCGCCGTCGAGCGCCGTTTTCGTCGACGGAATATTCAACCGCGAAAACGCACCGCGACCGCCCTCACCGATGCTCTTCGTAAGTGATGTCGATCTTCGCCGTGAACGCCTTCTTCTTCGCGTCGCCCTGGAATCGGATGCTGTGCGTGAGTTCGTCGTAAACCCAGCCGTTCTGCGGATCCGGCGGCACCTCTTCGCCGTCGACAAGCACGCGCAGGCTCTTCCGGTAAAGCGTCGCGCCGGGCGCAACCGGTTCGAGTGCGACAGCGACCGTTTCCGCGATGCGATCGCCCAGCGCCGCGAGCGGCGCGGAAAAATCGCTCTCGATGTTCAACACCGTTCCGCCCGTCAGTTCGGCGGCGCGGCGATGCGAGATGTTGTTCGGCGACACCACGGCGTGCATTTCGATTTTCCCGCGCTTGTTGCCTTTCGCGATGATGAAGGGCCGCAGCACCCAGTAATTGATGTAGCCGTCGAGCGTCTGCCGCTTCCCGGGGTTGCGCGCGTTGAACTGGTTCAACAGGTCCGGCAGCTTCCCGTTCTGAATCCACTCGGCCTCGCGCGTGCCGTCGCGCTGCTCCTTCCACAAGGCCATGCGCGTTTCCTCCTCATCCATGAAGAACACCACGATCGTCGTCGCTTCAGGCCGGAGAAACGCGTGCTGCTTGTTGTAGTAACCCGCCACGAAATTATAGACCGCCGTGAACGCCGTGCGGTTGCTGTCGCCATTCGTGCCAACCTTCACGAGCTCCGAAAAAATCCCGTCGGGCGTCTGCGGCGTCACCCACGGCTGGTTCATCACGGGCAGCGTGACGAGATTGCCGTTGCTCGCGACGCGCTTCGTGACCTGCTTCGGCCGGTCGCGGCGATCGAGCACAGGCTGCCCCGCGCGATCCAGCTCGATCGAACGCACCTCCTTGTAGTAACGCTGGCTCCCCGCGCGCCACCGCGGATCCGCGTCGACGAAATCCGTCGTCAGCACGCCGATGCGATAATCGAGATCGCGCGCATGAAAGAGTTCGCGAAACCGGCTCAAGTTTTCCGCGATGCGACTCTGGTGCCCGGCCATCGACGGCGAGTTGTTGATCACGAACACGAGATCGACCTCGCGGCTGCGCGAACGGTCGGCGGTGATGTGCTTCTGGTTTCGGATCGGCTCGACGTTCACCGCGACGGTGTTCTCGACGCCGAGGTGCGGGTTGTTCTCGTCGATCGTGTAGTAGGTGAACCGATCCTCTCCGATGAACCCCGGATTCGGCGAATACGTGAGCTGGCCGGTGGCGCGATCGAGCCGCGCGGTGCCGTTGCGCGGCTTCGCCTTTTCGTCGAGCACATAGGCGACCTTCGGATCGGAAATCCCGATGCGATCGCCTGGCGCCATGAAATCCTCGTGGCTGGGCACCCGGTGCGTGACCGGCATGTTCGGTCGCGTCGTGAGCGAAACCTCGCGCACGTTTATCGTGCGCTCGCGCGTGGCATCGACTTCGAGTTTATCCAGCACGACCGGCGGCGGGGGATTGATCGTGACCACCACCGTGTTCTGGAACACGAGGCCCGTCGCCTCGTTGCGCACCGTGTAGCCGAACGAATCCTCGCCCGTGTAGTTGTCGTTCGGACGATAGGCGAAATAGCCGAGGCGCGACGTCTTCGTCCCGGAAAAAATCCGCATCGTCACTCGCCGCCCGCGAGCCCCACGCGACCATACAACGGCTCCTCCGTGATCGTGAACACGAGATCGTTCGGCGTATCCGCGCTCAAGATTTCCGGCGCCACCGCCAGCTGGCCGTGCACGCCCGTGTCCTCGACCTCAAACTCCATCGGCGTCGTGGAGACAATCGGCTCCACGTCGGCCGCGAAAGTCGGCGCGCACATCGTGCCGAGCGCCAGCAGCACCCAAAGAACGCGCAGGGCTGCGCGGACATTCGTTTCGAAGTTCATAGCGGCAAAAGGCATGCGAGGCATCTCATCGGCTTACGTCACGCCGCCCGCGGCAGGGTTCCGCCGCGGTTCACGTGTCGCGGCGAACGCACCGCACAGCCTTGCATCGATCCTCGCATTTCCACGCCGAAGTAACGGCTGCCGGGGCTCGCATCAACCGTCCACTTGCGATTTTGCGCGAGTCTCCTCCGAACTCGAATACTTCCACCGCCCGTCGATTCGGCGAACGGTGATTGCACCCGAAACCCGATCCGGTTTTTGCACGCACGCGCAAATGCTTCATCCTTTCGCATGACTCCCGAGCCCACCCGACGCACCCTCTTCGATCGCATCGGCGGCCGGGAGGTTTTGTCCAAATTCCTGCGCCACTTCTACGCCGACGTCCGCCAACACCGCGAAATCGGCCCGATCTTCAACGCCCAGATAGAAGACTGGCCCACGCACCTCGAGAAGATCGCCGACTTCTGGTCCTCCGCGACCGGCGGCCCGCCGCGCTACGCCGGCCCGATGCCGCAACGCCATTTTCCGCTCGGCTTGGAAGAACGTCACTTCGCCGCGTGGCTCGATCTCTGGCGCCGCAACTGCCGCATCCATCTTCCGCCGGACGCCGCCGACGAAATGATCCAGCTCGCCGAAGCGATCGGCGAACGCCTGCGCGCGTTGATCGCTTTTCATCGCGATCGTTCGTCGCCAAATTCCGACCGGCCCGATCCAATGTTCTCCTCATGAAGGTCACGAAAGCGCAAATCCTTCACCGCGGCCTCACGCACCGCTGCCCGAATTGCGGCGAGCCCACGCTCTTCCCGCCCAAATCGCTGCGCGTGCGCCGCCGCTGCCCAAACTGCGGAACCGGCTTCGATCGCGGCGAAGGTTTTTTTCTCGGTCCGTGGGTGCTCAACTACACCGTCGCCGTTTTCCTCTTCGTCCTGCCCGCGATCGTCGCCGGCACCGCGGGCGCGATTTCCTGGACCGCCGCGTTCGTGCTCGCCGCCATCGGCTGCACCGTGCTGCCCGTGCTGCTCTACCGGAGCACATGGAGCTGGTGGCTGATGCTCTACTTCTTCTTCCTGCCGAAATCCCTGCCCGCCAACGGCGGCCCCGTCGGCGCATTGGAAGAAGACTAAACCCAGCCAAACCTTCCTCCCAACGGATCGCGGCGCGCCGTCGCCGCCGCGAAAACCGAGGCGCCTCGCTATCGTTTCGGCGCATTCCTTCCTCCGTTCGCACCCCGCGGCCACTCGCCTTGCAGAAGCTTGCGACAAACCCGCCGCTTCGCGTGTCATTGCGTCATGGCCCCCGCCCCTGCCGATGCCGAGATCCTCGCGATCGAGCGCCCCGATCCGAAACTCCTGAGATACTACCTCATCTCCGCGCTCGCCTTTCCTCCCGCGTTTCCGTTCCTGGTCCTCCCGCTGTGGTTCCGCTACCACACGATGCGCTACCAGTTCACCGACGAAGGCATCTCCATGCGCTGGGGCATCCTCTTCCGCCGTGAGGTCATCATCCAATACGCGCGCATCCAGGACATCCATCTCCGCTCCAACGTCCTTGAGCGCTGGCTCGGCCTCGCCCGCGTGCTCGTTCAAACCGCCAGCGGCAGCGCGGCGGCCGAGATGACACTCGAAGGCCTCACCCAATTCGAAGCCGTGCGCGATTTCCTCTACGCGCGCATGCGCGGCGTCAAAGACCACGCCCCCGAGCGCTCCCGCGTTTCCGCCCCGCCCGCCGTTAACGTCGCACCCACGCCCGCCGACGCCGAACTCGCCGCCACGCTCCGCGAGGTCGCAACCGAACTCCGACTCCTCCGCGAAACGCTATCCCACGCACCGCGCTCGAAACCGTCCCCGGAGGTGCCGCATGTTTGACCGTTTCCGCGACCAGCTCCTCACCTGGCTCCGGGTTCCGCCCGCGCCCGCGGCGCCCGCCGGCGCACCGGGTTCCGCACGGGTCTTTCGCGCCGCGCGCAATTACTACAGACTCAAACTCGTCGGTTGGGGCTTCGGCCAGATCGCCACGCTCGCCGGCATCGCGATTTCGCTCCTCTTCCTCGCGCATTTCAAAAGCGCAGCCGACCAGATCCGCCACGAACGCCTGGCCGCCGCCGCCCAAGCCGCCGCCAACGACAACTCCGCCGTTCAGCCCCCCGCCGACGAAAACAAATCCGCCGAACGCCAAAACGCTCGCGCCGCCCCCTCGCACGAGCGCTTCCAGCTCCCGTTTCCTTTCTCGCGCTTCTTCGACATCCCCACCGCCTTTCTCCACGACCCGCACAACCCGTTCGGACACCTGATCGAGCGTTCGCCTTGGTGGCTCTTCCCCGGCATCGCGCTGCTCGAATTCCTCGGTGTCGCGTTCTACCTCATCCAACTCCCCGTCACCTACGCCTTCGTCCGCCTCGAGTTCGAATCGCACTGGTATATCGTCACCGATCGCAGCCTTCGCATTCGCTGGGGTCTCATGACCATGCGCGAAGCGACGATGAGCTTCGCCAACATCCAGCAGGTCACCGTCTCACAAGGCCCGCTCCAACGCCTGCTCGGCCTCGCCGATGTCCACGTTCAATCGGCCGGCGGCGGCAGCAAAGGCGACGACGACAAAGGCAGCGCACGCGATTCGATGCACGAAGGCATCTTCCACGGCGTCGACAACGCCACCGAGATCCGCGATCTCATTCTCGCGCGTCTCCGCCAGTTCCGCGCCGCCGGCCTTGGCGATCCCGACGACGCCTCCGAGCCGCCCCTCGCCACACCCGCCGCGCAATCTCCCGCGTCCTCCGACACCCTCGACGCCGCGCGCACCCTCCTCGCCGAAGCCCGCGCCCTCCGCCAAGCGCTCCACTGATCCACGCAAAACCTTCCGGACGGCGCCGCTCCGTCGGCACCGCTGCCACGCAGGCCATCGAGCCCGCGCGAAACAAAAAAAGAGCGGAAGCCCACGCCTCCGCTCCAACTCTCACTCGCGGCGGCGCGCCTCAGGGCACGCGGCGGCCGCGGAGCAACGACACGAGAAACAGGATCAGGAAGATGACGAAGCACACTTTCGCGATCGTGGCCGCGGTTCCGGCGACAACGCCGAAGCCCAGCACGCCCGCGATCAGCGCAATGATCAGAAACAGTATGGCGTAGCTTAGCATGATTTGAGGGGGTTGAGGTTCCGAAGCCGAAAGTTATGCCTGCGCCCGTTCGCGATCCTGCAGCAACTCGCCCAGAATCCACGACGTCGTCTCGTGATACTCCACCAGTTCGCGCAGCAGTTCCGCCGTCACCGCGTCGCCGCAGTCCACCGCCGATGCCTCCGCGTCCCGCCGCAGCCGGTCCGACATCCGATCGTGCAGCTGGCCCAGCACCGACAACATGCTGCGCGCACTCAGATCCACGCCGCGCGTCGGCGTGAAACGCGGCGCCTGAATCAAATCCGCCCAGCCCGTGTGCGTCACCACGCCGAGCACCCGCGCCCGCTCGCCCAGTTTTTCGATCCAGGCGTCGATCTGGTGATACTGCTCGTCGAACAGCTCGTGCAGGCTCCGAAAGTGCGGTCCCGTCACGTTCCAGTGGTAGTCCCGCGTGGCCGCCGACAACGCAAACTCGTCCGCCAGCGCATGGTTCAAAATCGAACCGACACACTCCCGCGCCTCGGCTGAAAGTTCGTTGTGCACATTGTAATACATGGGAGCCGCTCGTGCGGCCTTCCACTAGACCGGGAAAACCCGCGCCAGTTCGCGCCCCTCGTTCGGCCGACAACCCCGGGACGCGCATCGCGGACTCTCTCGCCCGAGCCTTTGGTAAAACCCGATGGCCCCATCGGAGTTCACACGATGAACGCCTGGGCAATGTTCTGATCATCCAGCCTTCCGGCGCTTCTCCCACGCACTCACGCCTCGTCCCATGAACCAGAAAGTCCTCCAGCTGCACGCTCCAGCTGATTCATTCGTTCGAAGGCCCGCCACTCGTCGTCGACCCCGGCTGGTATAAACGCGCTCCGCCGCCGCTTCTCGTCCGCCGCGAAACGAACCTGACCGCTAACGCCCCGCGCGCAGCCTCAGCAATCTCTCGCCCGCGGCCTGCAACGTCGCGGGCTTTTTCGCGAAGTTCAGCCGCACGTATCGNTTTTCCGGATGCGCGAAGAAACTCGACCCCGGCACCGGCGCCACGCCGATCTCCCGNGTCATCCACCGTGAAAACTCCACGTCGCTCGCATACCCGAACGGCGACACNTCCAGCATCACGAAATACGCCCCTTCCGGCCGCGTGTAACTCAGCCCCGTCCGATCCAGATAACCCAACAGCACCTCCCGCGACGCCGCATACTCCGCCGCCAGCTCGGCGTAAAACGACGCCTGAAAATTCAACGCCGTCACCACCGCATGCTGCAGCGGCGCCGCCGCGCCGACCGTCAGGAAATCGTGCACCTTCCGCGCCTGCGCGATGATCTCCGGCGCCGCGTGCACATAGCCCAGCCGCCAGCCGGTGATCGAAAACGTCTTCGACAGCGACGAGCACATCAGCGTCCGCTTCGCCATGCCCGGCAGCGTCGCGAAATACGTGTGCTGGTGCGGCGGATACACGATGTGCTCGTAAACCTCGTCCGTCAGCACAAACACGTCGAACCCCTCCGCCAGCGTCGCGATCTGCAACAACTCCTCGCGCGTGAACACCCGCCCGCACGGATTCGACGGATTGCACAACACGAACGCCTTCAATCCTCCCGCAAACGCCGCCCGCAACTCCGCCGGATCGAAACGATACTCCGGCGGATGCAGCGGCACGTGCACCGGCGTCGCCCCGCACAAGATAGCATCCGCCGCGTAGTTCTCGTAAAACGGCGAAAACATCCCCACGCGATCGCCCGGGTCGCACACCGTCATCATCGCCACCATCATCGCCTCGGTCGAACCGCACGTCACCACCAGTTCGCGCTCCGGGTCGACCGGCACGCCCATGCAACGCGCGACCTTCCCGCCCAACGCCGTTCGCAACTCCGGCGAACCCCACGTCACCGCATACTGGTGACGCCCCGCGTCCATCGCGTCCTTCGCCGCCTGCACCAGCGCCGCCGGCGGATCCCAGTCCGGAAATCCTTGCGCCAGATTGATCGCGCCATGCTGCGCCGCCACGCGCGACATTTCGCGAATCACCGATTCCGTAAACGTCGACGTCCGCTGCGATGTTCTCGGCATAAATGCAGGAGCGGCGTCACGCCGCGCTCCCTTCCGCTTCGCTCACGGAATCCTCAGCTCCATCCCCAGCCGCAACGCATTCTCGTTCGGCAGCACGTTCCGATTCGCCGCGTAGATGTCCCGCCACCGCGAGCGATTCCCATAATACTTCTGCGCCAGACTGAACAGCGTGTCGCCCTTCACCACCACGTGCCGCCGTCCGCTCGTCGCCGGCGGTTGCGCGGGTCGCGTCGGCTCGGTCGACACGAATCGCCCCGGATTGCTCGCCGGCTCGTCCACCGGCGCCAGCGACACCGGCGAATCCTCCTCGTTCGCCGGCGGATAAAACGACGCCGCCACATCCGTCCCGCTCGTCGGCGCCGTCGCCGGAGCGCCCGCGCCGAGCGCGATGCGCGACTGCGTCAACACCGGCGGATTCGCCCGCAGATTCGCGAGCTCCGCGCGCAACTGCTCGTTCTCCCGCTGCAACCGGCTGATCAACTCCAATTCGCCCATCCGGTCCGCCCGACTCTCCAACGGCTGCGCCGGCAGCGTCCGCGCAAACTCCCGCGTCGCCGCATCGATCCGCTGCTTCACCAGCACCGCCTGCCGCGAGTTCGGCTGCAGCTCCAGATACTTCCGAAAATGATAAATCGCCGCCACCGGATCCTTCACCTGCTGCAAATACAACAGCCCCGCCTCGAGATGCGACTCCGGCGCCGCATCGCCCCGCTTCGCGATCACTTTCAAGAACGCATTCAACGCCTCTTGGTTTCGTCCTTGGCGCACGAGCTGCTGTCCTTGCCGAAACGTCGGCTCATCCGCCTCCGCCGGCATCGTCGCATCGTTCCCGCGATCGCAGCCTCCCGCGAGCAGGAGCGCGACGCCGGCTAGCGCGAGCAAAATGAACGAACGGATTCTCATCGAGCGAGGAAAACGGGATTGAACGACCAAACGCGGCCCCTAAATTCCGCCCACTCCTTCCGCGACTCAAATCCTAAATGCCGCTGCAACCTAAAACCATCCTCGCCCGGGCGCGCGCCTGCATCCGGATCGAGAGCGATGCACTGGCAGACACCGCGAAAGCCCTCGGACCGGAGTTCGTCGACACCGCGCAAGCCGTCTCCGCCGCGATCGACGCCGGCCAAAAACTCATCTTCACCGGCGTCGGCAAAAACGCCCACATCGCCCAGAAACTCGCCGGCACCTTCAACAGCACCGGCGCGCCCTCCTGCTTTCTCGACGCCACCCAGGCGCTCCACGGCGACCTCGGCCTCTGCACCGCGGGCGACCTCGCGTTCCTCCTCAGCAACAGCGGCCAGACCGAGGAAATCCTCCGCCTCCTCCCCGTCCTCAAACGCCTCCACGTCCGCCTCGTCGCGTTCACCGGCAACGCCGATTCCGACCTCGCGAAAAACACCGACCACCGCCTCGTCTATCGCGTCCGCCGCGAAGCCTGCCCGCTCTCCCTCGCCCCCACCGCCAGCACCACCGCCGCCCTCGCGCTCGGCGACGCTCTCGCCATGGTTTTGCTCGAAGCCCGCGGCCTCACCCGCGACGACTTCGCCCGCTATCACCCCGCCGGCAACCTCGGCGCCCTCCTCGTCAAGGTGAAGGACATCATGCGCACCGGCGACCGCCTCCCCGTCGCCCCCGAAACCGTCTCCACCCAGGACGCGATCCTCGCCATGACCCGCGCCAAATCCGGCAGCATCGCGCTGGTGAGCGCGAAGACCCGAAAACTCACCGGCATTCTCACCGACGGCGATTTCCGTCGCAGCGCCCTCACCGGCCCCGATTTCCTCCAGCAACCCGTATCCAAATTCATGACGCGCCACCCCAAGGTAATCGCCGAGAACGCGCTCGGCGTCGACGCCCTGCGTCTCTTCGAGACGCACAAAATCGACGACCTTATCGTCATCAACGCGCAAGGACGGCCCGTCGGTCTCGTCGATGGCCAGGATCTCCCCAAACTGAAGATCGTGTGAGGACCCGTCCTGTCCCGCTTCACGATCTCGGCCGCGTCTCCGCCCATGGCGGGACGCGTCAGCAAATCGTCTTCGCCGGCCGCCCACGCGCCGCTTCCCGCCGGTGAAACCTCCTCTTCGCCTCGGCATTATCGGCATGGGCGGCTTCGCCGCCGCCCACCACGCCACCGTCGCCCGCCTCGAAGACCGCAACGAGTGCAAGCTCGTCTGCACCTGCGATCCCCGCGCCGCCGACTTCGCCGCCCAACAACAACTCTGGAAATTCGGCCCGCGCGGCGTGCGCGTCTTCGACGACTACCGCGCGATGCTCGACGCCTGCCATCGCGACCTCGACTTCGTCGTCATCCCGACGCCCATCCAGCTTCACGCCGAGATGCACGCCGCCGTCGCATCGCTCGGCCTGCCCAGCTACCTCGAAAAACCCGCCACCCTCGATTACCGCGAACTCGAGGAAATGATCGCGCGCGACGCCGCCCTCCCCAAGGCCTCCCTCGTCGGCTTCAACTTCATCGTCGAAAAACCCCGCCTCGCCCTCAAGGAACGCATCCTCGCCGGCGAATTCGGCGCCGTCCGCGGCGCGACCCTCACCGGACTCTGGCCGCGGCCCACCAGCTATTTCCAACGCAACGCTTGGGCCGGCCGCCTCACCGTCGACGATCGCATCGTCCTCGATTCCTGCATGGGCAACGCCCTCGCGCACTTCGTCCACAACCTCCTCTTCTGGGCCGGCCGCTGCCAGCTCTTCAGCTGGGCGCAACTCGCCGCCGTCCGCGCCGAACTCTACCGCGCCCACCATATCGAAGGCGCGGATACGTTCTTCGTCGAAGCCGACTCCACCTCCGGCGTCACCATGCGCTTCGCCCTCTCCCACGCCTGCTCCGGCACGAGCTCGCAAACCGAAACCGTCGTCTGCGAAAACGCCACGCTGCGCTACGTCGTCGGCCACGCCGCGGAGGTCCGCTGGTGCGACGGCCGCAGCGAACGCATCGATCTCGGCCCCTTCGACGGCCTCACGGAAAACCACCTCGAATACTACCGCTACCTCCGCGGCGAATCTCCCCGCGCCGCCACCACCCTCGCCGACTCCCGCCCGCTCGTCGCCCTCAACGACCTCGCGCACGTCTCCTCCGGCCACATCGCGCCCATCCCGCCCGAACGCATCAGCGGCCTGCGCGACGAGAAAGAACAGAAAGACTACCTCGAAGTCGCCGAACTCCCCGCGCTCCAGGAACAGTTCGCGCTCCACGGCACCTGGCCCAGCGAATCCGGCTGGTCCCGCGAACCCGCCGTCGTCGCCACCCCGGGCGACCTCTCGCGCTTCCACGACGTCGTCCGCGCCATGCTCGGCCGCTAGTTTTCGCCGCCACGCGCCAGCGCCCCGCACGCCTTGTCCGCTGCTGCGCGCATCTTGGTTCGCTCCTCCTTTTCGCGTCCGCTTCTGCCGCCGAAAGTCCTTCTGCTAACGGCTCTCAACGCACCGCCGCACTCTTGAGTCTGCCTCTCCGGCTCACACGCTTTTACCCGCCATGCCCACTCCGCCGTTCACCTATCAGGATCCGTTTCCGCTCGGCGCGGACGAAACCGAATACCGCCTGCTGTCGACCGAAGGCGTCGGCACCGCGACATTCGAGGGCAAGGAAATCCTTAAGGTCGCACCCGAGGCGCTCGCGTTCCTCGCGCAACAGGCGTTCCACGACTGCTCGTTCATGCTGCGCCCGAAACACCTGCAGCAAGTCGCCGCCATCCTCGACGACCCCGACGCCTCCGCCAACGACCGCTACGTCGCCCTCACCCTCCTCAAGAACGCCGAGATCGCCGCCCAAGGCATCCTCCCGTTCTGCCAGGACACCGGCACCGCCACCATCGTCGCGAAAAAAGGCCAGCAGGTCTGGACCGGCGCCAACGACGCCGAATGGCTCAGCCGCGGCGTCTACGAGTGCTACACCAAGGAAAACCTCCGTTACTCCCAGACCGCCCCGCTCGATCTCTGGAAGGAAACCAACACCGGCACCAACCTCCCCGCGCAAATCGACCTCTACGCCACCGAGGGCGCCAAATACGAATTCCTCTTCGTCGCCAAGGGCGGCGGCTCCGCCAACAAAACCTTCCTCTTCCAGGAAACCAAAGCGCTCCTCAACCCCAAGAGCTTCGAAAAGTTCGTCACCGACAAACTCTCCTACCTCGGCACCGCCGCCTGCCCGCCGTATCACCTCGTCTTTGTGATCGGTGGCACCAGCGCCGAGGCCTGCCTGAAAACGGTCAAGCTCGCCTCCGCCAAATACCTCGACGCACTCCCCACCACCGGCAACGAACACGGCCGCGCCTTCCGCGATCTCGAGATGGAAACGCAGATCCTCAAGATCGCCCAGCAGTCCGGCATCGGCGCCCAGTTCGGCGGCAAATACTTCGCCCTCGATGTCCGCGTCGTCCGCCTCCCGCGCCACGGCGCGAGCTGCCCCGTCGGCGTCGGCGTCTCCTGCAGCGCCGACCGCAACATCAAGGCCAAGATCACCAAGGACGGCATCTTCCTCGAGAAGATGGAAACCAANCCCGGCCGCTTCATCCCCGCCGACCAGCGCACGCTCAAGGACGACAACATCGTCCGCATCGATCTCAACCAGCCCATGGCGCAAATCCGCGCCGAACTCTCGAAGCACCCCGTCACCACCCGCGTCTCGCTCACCGGCCCGATGATCGTCGCCCGCGACATCGCCCACGCCAAACTTAAGGAGCGCGTCGACGCGGGCCAGGGCCTTCCGCAATACCTCAAAGACCACCCCGTCTACTACGCCGGCCCCGCNAAAACNCCGACCGGCTACGCCTCCGGNTCCTTCGGCCCGACCACCGCCGGCCGCATGGATAGCTACGTCGACCTCTTCCAATCGCTCGGCGGCTCCATGGTCATGCTCGCCAAAGGCAACCGCAGCGCCGCCGTGACCAACGCCTGCAAACAACACGGCGGCTTCTACCTCGGCAGCATCGGCGGCCCCGCCGCGATCCTCGCCAAGGAAAACATCACCAAAGTCGAAGTGCTCGAATATCCCGAGCTCGGCATGGAAGCCGTGTGGAAGATCGAAGTGAAAGACTTCCCCGCCTTCATCCTCGTCGACGACAAGGGCAACGACTTCTTCGCCAACGGCTGCAGCGCCTGCCTCCCCACCAAAAAATAGCGCCGCCAACTCGGTAAGGCGCGTTGTCCCCAACGCGCCGTCCCATGCCGCCAGAAAAAAGAGAGGACCCCTCGGCCCTCTCTCGCAAAACCATCGTTCGACCGCCGCAGCGTCACCAATTGACGCTCACGCCGCACCCGGCCGCGCTACCGCCAACGTTCTGATCGGCCTGGCAATACAGACGGATCGAAAGCTGGCCGCCAGAGGGGGCATTCGTATTGCCTCCCGTGCTGCCATTGACCGGCGCGTAGTAGGTCCCATAGACGGGCCCGCCAAGCTCGACCCTCGCCGAGGACGCACCATACGAATACGCCCACCAGCTCACATTCGCGCCCGCCGGAATCGTAGGATCACCTCCATCTACGGCCGACCAGATCGAGGACGGCCAAATGGGAACGGAAATCGACAGATTATACGCGCCCGCCGACGCCGACTGCGCCGCCACGGCCAATCCGAACAGAGCCACCGCGAGGTATTTGATCAGTGCTTTCATCGTTTTTGTGGAGTTTGGGTTTTGTGTTTTTGGGTTTTGTATCTATCGCCCGCGCGGGATTGCGCGCGCAACCGAACAAAGCGGGACGGCCGTCGCCGCGGCGAAGCCGCCGACGTTCCGCCAAAAGGGTTCCGAATCCCGTAACGTAAAAAATCGATCCGCAGCTCCAGCCGCCCCGCGCCGCCGCCGCGCAGAAAATCCTCCAACTCCACCGCATCGAGTTTCTCCCGCCGCAGCTCGTGCTGCACGGCTTTGACGATCTGCTCCTCCGGCATACCCGCCGGAAACTCTCCGCGACGCGCTTTCACCGCCGCGTCGAGCTCCGCCCCGGACACCGCCGCCCGCGTCGCAAGCACCTCCTCTTCATGCCGCGTCAGCACCTGGACCAATTCGAAATTCCGCCGGTCCTCCAAAAACTTCGGCTCCCGATCCAGCCCCGCCGCCCGCGCCGCTCGATAATTCACTTCCTCCACCACCATCCGCTCGAGCGCCGCCTCCACATCCTCCCGCGATCGCGGCTCGATCCGGATCAATCGCCGCCGCTGCTCCGTCACAAAGTCGCCCGCCGAAATCACCCGCGCCTGTCCATCGAGCGCATAACGCGCCAGCACGTCCTCCGCCGCGCTCGCCTCCCCCGCCAGATACCGCTTCGAAAACGCCTCCACCGCCGCCGTATCCAGAAAAAAACCACACTCGCGCAAAATCGCCCGCTGCCGCACGCGCCGCTGTAGCATCCGCTCGAGTTCCCGCTCCTGCTTTTCGAACGCCTCCCGCGCCTCCTCGAACGCCGGCTGCGCCCGACGCGTCTCCCCTCTCACCCGCAAAAAATAAATCCCCAGCCCGCGCTCCAACGGCCCCACCCAGCCACCGTGCTCCGCCGCCGCCATGTCGTCCGCAACCTCCTCGAACGGATGAAACGGCCACCGAATCAGCCCTTCATACACCGTCACGCCCGGACTCCCCGCCCCTCCCCGCAACCCCTCCAAACGCTCCCCGCGCCTCCAAGCGTCGCGCCCCCAACTCCCGCTCCATCGTCCCCTCATCCTCGAATCTCACGATCTTCGCCCCGAACTCCCGCCCGGCCCGTTCATGCCGCGCGCGCAATTCCTCCTCCGAGATCTCCTTCGCCCCCTCCGCGCTCCCCAGCTCACCGCCCGCCTGCGTCAAAATCTCCCGCTCCATCCGCGCGACGATGTCCCGCACCTCCGGTCGTTCCGCCGCGCCCTCCCGCACCAACCGCGCCTTCAACGCCGTTTGCGCGATGAAAACCCGAAACCACGCCGCAACCTCCTCCTCCGAAGGCGCCACCCCCCGCTTCGCCCGATGCGCCGCCGCGAACCGGTTGAAGTTCTTCTCCACCTGATACTGGCTGATCTCGAACTCTCCCGCGACGATCGCCGGCGACAGGTCCACGACCGCCGGATCCGTCTCGAGCCCCCGCACCGCGCCCGCACTCGCCAGAAGAACACTCAGACACAACACGCGCCCGCTCAGACGGGTTCGACGCAAGGACAGCGGCAGCAAAACCATGGGGTAAGTTCGATCGCCCGCCTGGCCGCGCTCGCAGGAAGCGCTCAAACGGACGTTCATGGGGTGCCGCCAAGACGCCCGCCTGCACCTTTATTGCAAAAGCAGATCCGTTCTTATTTTAGACTCATTGCAATAAGATCCACTCCCGCCGCCTCACCGGGCATCGCCTACTCGCCAACGACCGTCACTAACACCTCCCGCGAATGCGCCGCACGCCGGTGCTCCCACAAATAAATCCCCTGCCACGTCCCGAGCAGCATCCGCCCCTCCGCAAACGGCACGCACTCCCCCGTTCGCGTCAGCGCCATCTTGATGTGACTCGGCATGTCGTCCGGCCCCTCGAGCGTGTGCTCGAAATGCGGATCGTTCTCCGGCACGTGCCGGTTCATCCAATCCTCCAAATCCCGCCGCGCCGACGGATCCGCGTTCTCCATGATCACGAGCGAACAGCTCGTGTGCCGGCAAAACACCGACACCACCCCGCAGCCCAACCCGCTGCGCCTCACCTCCCGCGCCACCGCGTCCGTGATTTCATGCAAGCCCTGCCCGCGCGTGCGCACCGTGATCGTCTCTTGTTGAACAGCCATCGATTTCCCGCGCCCGCCGTCTCATCGACGGACCGCGGGCGCGAGAATCACTAGATCGGGAACGGCGCCAGACGCAACGGCCGGACCGCGAGCGCGAGCAGATCGCGCTCGTTGTCGTCGCCCGCGATCCGGTTCACGTGGACCGCGAAGCAGGTCTTGCACTGATGCACGAGCAGCCACTCGCCATCCGCGCGTGCGCTCACCGCGATCGGCTCCATGCCGCCGCCACACTCCGCCGCGCGGTCGCCCGGCGTGACATCGAGGTGCACGCTCCACAAACACCACGGGCAGTGATTGCGATGCCGCGTGCCCGGGGCATCGAGCGAGAACTCCATGCCGCAGTGACGGCACTTGAGATAGTCCGCGCGCGAGCGCGAACGTGAAACAGAAGAAGTCATGAGGATGCGGATACGCCCCGGCCAACGGACTCACCGCGCGCCACGCGCGCGGCCCGCATGCACGTTGATTCGCACCCGCAAGACGGCGGATCGAGCGATGCCGGGGCTTCAACAGCCTCCACCGGCTTCCTCGCGGGCCTCCTCAACGCATCCTCAAACCGACTCGGCTTTGTGTGACATCCGCCGCGAACCTGACCCGGCGCTCCACCGTCGTCAACGCTCCTCAACCCCCGCCCGCGCTCAACCCGCCCGCCCCCGGCCGCGTCATCGACAGCGGCTCCAGCGCCCGATCCAGCGCCGCCGCGTCCATCAATTTCCTCTCCAGCACGATCTCCCGCAGCGTCCGCCCGCTCACCAGGGCCTCCTTCGCCACCGCCGCCGCTCGGTCGTATCCAATAAACGGATTCAACGCCGTCACCAGCATCAGCGAACGGTCCACCAGCTCGCGACACCGCGCCTCGTCCGCCTCCAGCCCGTTCACGCATTTCTCCGTGAACACCCGCGCGCCATTCGCCAGGCAGCGCACCGACTCGTGCAGACAGTGCGCGATCAACGGAATCGTGACGTTCAACTCGAAATGCCCGTCCCGCCCCGCCATCGCCACCGTCTGCGCCAGACCCTGCGCATAAAGACACACCTGCACCAGCATCTCGCTCATCACCGGATTCACCTTGCCCGGCATGATCGACGACCCCGGCTGCGTCGCCGGCAACCGCAGTTCGCCCAAACCCGCCCGCGGCCCCGACCCCAGCAGCCGGATGTCGTTCGCGATCTTCGTCAGCCCCGCCGCAATCGCCGTCAACAAACCCGCCACCTCCACCGCATCGTCGCGCGCCGCCTGCGCCTCGAAATGATTTGCCGCCTCCTCGAACCCCAGCCCCGTCTCCTCGCTCAAAATCCGGCACACCCGGCTCGCGAACTCCGGATGACAATTGATTCCCGTTCCCACCGCCGTCCCGCCCACCGCCAGCTCGCTCAACACCGCGATCGCCTTCCGCGCGCGCGCCGCCGCCTTGTGCGCCTGCGCCGCATAACCGGAAAACTCCTGCCCCAACGTCAGCGGCGTCGCATCCATCAAATGCGTCCGCCCAATCTTCACGACGGCCGCAAACGCCTCCGCTTTCCGATCCAGCGCCGCCGCCAGCCCGTCCAACGCCGGCGCCAAATCATGGTGCAACGCCAGCGCCACGCTCACATGCAGCGTCGTCGGAATGATGTCGTTCGACGACTGCCCCAGGTTCACGTCGTCGTTCGGATGCAACGGCTTCTTCGCGCCGATCGGCAATCCCGCTATCTGGCTCGCGCGATTCGCGATCACCTCGTTCGCGTTCATGTTCGTCGACGTCCCCGATCCCGTCTGAAACACATCGATCGGGAAATGCGCCGTCAGCGATCCGTCCGCGATCTCCCGCGCCACCTGCTGAATCAGCGCGCTCTTCTCCTTCGAAAGCAGCCCCAGCTCCTCGTTCGCGCGCGCGCACGCGAGCTTCACCAGCCCCAACCCGCGAATAAACCCCTCCGGCATCGGCCGTCCGCTCACCGGAAAATTCAACACCGCCCGCTGCGTCGACGCGCCATACAACGCGTCGTCCGGCACCGGCATCTCGCCCATCGAATCCTTCTCCGTGCGCATGACGCCGTCAGCTTAGCGCTTTCTCCCGGAAAGCAAAACGCCCGCGTCTTCACCGCGGCCCCCCCTCGCCCAAAAAACAAAAAACCGCGGCACCTCCGCCGCGGCTTCGCTTCGCGCTTTCGCGCGCTCAAAACTTGAACGCCACCCGGTCGCCCCGCACACCCACGCGGCTGATCGAGTCGTAAAGCCGCTCCTCCGTCAGCCGGCGTGCCACGCGATGACTGTCGCCCACCGCGACCTCATTCGACGTCGCGAGCGCCGGCAGCGCCGTCGCCAACAAACGCGACCGACGCGACTCGCCCGGCGCGCCAATCTGCGTCAACGGATCGCGCGCGCGTTCCCGCGCCTCCGCCCGCCGCGACATCACGCCAAACGCCTCCTCCACCAGCGCCGGATTGTCCGCCTGCACCGCCGCGAGATTCGCCGCGATATACAACGCCGACGGCGACGGCTCGCTCTCGCGCCCATCGACTTCGTTCACCGCCACCGTGTGCGACACCTGCCCCGTCGGAGCCGGTTGCGCCGCGACATCCGCCGGCGGATGCACCTCCATCGCTCCCAAATCCACCACCACCGGCGCGGGCAGCGCACTGCGCGCGGGCGCCTCCATCGGCTCAACCACCGGCAAGTTCGACGCCACCACCGGCAACGCCTCCTCCGCCGCGGAACCCGTCCGCCCATCGAACGCCCGATACTCGCCCACCGTCACAAACGAAAGCGCCAGAATCGCCGCCGCCCCGATCGGAAGTTGATAACGCGACACCCGCGCTCCCACCCGAACTGAACGGCGCCCACCACGGACGCGGCTCCACGATCGCCGCCAGCTGCTTCACCCGCAGCTCCCGCTCGAACTCCGCCCAAAACTCCTCCGGCGGCCGCTCCGCCCGCTTCACCTTCAACAAACTCTTCGATCGTAACCGGCTGTTTTCTCGGGCTCATCGACGAATATAAGACTGCAGTTCGGATTGGAGGAGTTGCTTCGCGTAATGCAGCCGGGAACGAACCGTGCCGACCGAACACTCCATCACCTCGGCTATTTCTTGATGACTGAGGCCATCTATCTCGAAGAGCGTAATCACGGTTCTGTGCTTGATAGACAATTTCTGCATGGCCTCGTTCAATTTTTCCTGAAGCTCCCGGGCGAAGGTCTCCCGGTCCGCGCCGGTCGCATCCGTGAGCGCCGCAATCACTTCCGCCGATACGCGATCCTCGGGGTCAATCTTCTCGAAGCTGAAGAACGTCCGCAGCCGGTGCTTCCGCAGATGCGTCAGCGTCGAATTCACCGCGATCCGATAAAGCCACGTGAAGAACGACGACTGCCCTTGGAACCGGTTGATCGACTGAAACGCCTTGATCAACGCGTCCTGCGTCAGATCCGCCGCGTCCTCGCGATTCGACGTCAGGTGATACACCACGCCGAACACCCGCTCGCGATACTTCAACACCAGCTCGCCGAACGCCGCCACGTCGCCCGCCTGCACCCGGCGCACGACCGCCATATCCGCATCCGCCTCGGTCTGCCGATCCGGAGAAGCCACGAGCGTCTTCCCTAAGATCTTGGCCGCGTCCATAGCGCAGCGAACAAAGGCCAACCGCGCCCCCGGCGCAAATCGAAAAACCGCGCTGCCCCTTCCCTCTCACACGTTTGACCGCGTTTTATCCGCCCATTTGCAGCCCCCGGCCCCCGGCGGGCGGCGCTCCGTCGCCGCCGCCACGCTACCCCGCCCGCAACGCCGCCACCTGCGCGCGCAACACATTGCAAAGCCCCAGCAACAACGGCGTCGGCGCCTCCCCGGGCCACTCCTGCAACGCCGCCGAAGCCGCCCCGATCTCCGCCTGCACCGCCTCGCTCACCGCGCCAAACACCCCGAGGTCATTCATCTGCCGCAGCCGCAGCGCCAGATCCGGCGCGCGCTCGCCCACCACCTCCGCCATCAACCCCGCCCGCTCCCCCGCCGGCAACCGGTCCAACAACGTCAGCAACGGCAGCGTCAGCTTCCCGCTCGCCAAATCCGTCCCCAGCGTCTTCCCGATCCGCCGCTCCTCGCCGAAGAAATCCGCCAGGTCGTCGTAAATCTGATACGCGATTCCCAAGTGCCGCCCAAACCGCGCCGCCGCGTCGACATAGCCCGCATTGAATCCCGCCAGACGCGCCCCGAGCTGACACGACACGCGAAACAGCTCCGCCGTCTTCAAATCGATGATCCGCCGATAATCCGCCAGCGTGATGTTCGTCGATCCCCGCCGCATCGTCTGCACGATCTCCCCCGCGCACACCCGCCGCATCGACTCCGACACCGCCGCGCACACCTCCGTCGTCGGAAACTGCGTCGCCAGATGCACCGCCTGCGCGAACAACGCATCGCCCAACAACACCGCCGCCGTCGCGCCATACGCCCGCGCCGCCGTCCGCCGGCTCCGCCGCACCTCCGCGCCGTCCATGATGTCGTCGTGCACCAACGTCGCCAGATGCACCATCTCGACCACCGCCGCCACCCGCACGAGCTCCGGCGAAACCACCTCCGCCCCCCGCCACCCGCTCAAAAACACCAGCGACGGCCGAATGCGCTTACCGGAAGTGTCGATGCAATAATCCGCCATGTCCCGGATCTCCGGCTCGAACGCCGCGATCTGCGCCCGCAACTCCCGATCGAGCGCCGCCATCTGCCCTCCCAGCAGCGCAAAAACCTGCCCAAACGTGGGCACTGTCCCCGATGTGATCTCGACCGAACGTCCGCTCATGGCCGGCCCAAGCTACAAGCCCCCGCTCAAATGGCTAATCAATACTGCCGCCCGCCGCCGCTCCGCCGCGGCGGAAGCTCCAAGCTCCAAGATCCAAAGACCCCCCAATTCCCATTCTCCAATCCCTTGGAGGGCTCCGCTTCCGTCGGCGCCAAAAACACCCGCCCGCCTCCATTCGTGGTTTCCTTTCACGATCCCCGCCACATCGGCCCACCCTGGAGCTTGAATTTTGGCCATTCTCTGGAGCTTGGTGCTTGGATCTTGGAGCTTCCCCCGCCGTGATGCTCCGCGCCTCCAGCCCCCATGAGCTCCAATCCCCTTCTCCTCGTCATCGTCGGCCTCGCCTCGCTCTACCTGGGCAAGCTCTGGCTCGACGACGTCCGCGCCGCCGAAGCCGGAAAACCCGCGCCTCGCCCGCTGCCCGGCGCCACCCGCGCTCACCGCGGCGCGATCCTCATCGCCGTCATCGGCGCCCTCGTGCTGCTCGCGATCGAAACTTTCGGCGAACACGCGCTCGGCATCTCCGCCGAACAATCGACGATCACCTGGCTCTTCGCCATCTACACCCTCGCCGCGCCGATCATCGAAGAGATCATGTTTCGCGGCTTTCTCGTGATCGACCACCGCGGCCCCGCCGTCCGCTGGGCCGGCATTCTCGTCGCCTCGGCCATCTTCGCGCTCATTCACGCGCACCTCTTCGATTGGGGCGACGAAGGTTTCGCGCTGACGCTCACGTCCAAGGGTTTTTTCACTACCGGCATCCTCTTCGCCACCTCCGTCTGGCTCTACTACGCGCGCTTCGCTTCGTGGAACCCCTCCCGCTCGCTGCTCCCCTGCATCGCCGCCCACGTCGCGAAAAACGCCGGCGTCGTCGTCATCAAAGCCTCCACCGGCTTCATCGCCGGCGCGTGGTAAACGCGACCTTCTCGCCCGCCTGCCACTGAAATGGCAGGCGCTTACTTTGCAGGCGCTCCAGCGACGAATCTCAATAACTCTGCCCGCCCACGGTCATGAGGTTTAAAACTTGGTCCTCTCGGGAGTTTGGGTCGTGGTCCTTGGAGTTTTCTGCGCGGGCCTCACGCACCGCGCAGTTCCCTCATTTGATCTCGTAAACCTCCACGAGCCCGACGCCGGTGCCACCATTGGCCCCCCTCACGACCGCCGTGTAGATCCCAGGTGGCAGCGTGATCAAAATCGCCGCATCCTTACTCCCCGGTTCCAGCGGTGTCGCTCCCACTGACGCGCGCGCCTTGGCAAGCATGGTCGCGTCGTTACCGACATCCCAGTTGTCGTTCTCGCGGATGACCGTGCCGTCCAGCTTCACAATTTGCAGCACCGGATCGGCCAATGCACCGGTAACGCTCGGCATGCCCGGCCCTACCGCCTGCACGAGAATCTTCTTCGAAAACGTGCCCGTTACATTGAAGCCGGCGATCAAAAGATTTCCGCCGTTCCCCACGAAACCGCGCGACGAAATTGCCACCATCTTCTGCGCGGTAAAGGGCGTCAGCGCGCTCAAGTCATAGATCTCGAGCAGGCCATTACCGGTGTTGCCCGCTGCATCGCTGAGCTGCGTGGTGTAAACTCCGGGGTTTAGTGTGTGCACGATCGCTGCATCGTTAGCGCCCAAACCACCGAGCCCGGCCTGCTGAATCGCCGCGGCCACCTCGGCTTTGGAGGCACCATCGCCTTCCGGCGTCTCCCAGTTGTTGTTGGACGCGATCACCGTCTGCCCTTTGAAGAGCTTGAGCACCGGGTTGGGCAATGTGTCCGCCATGCCGAGCGACGGGCCAATGCCGCGAATGAGCAGTCGTTTCGGCACAGAGCCATCGACCGCAAGACCAGAGATCAGAATGTCCAAGCCCGTCCCCACCCACGCCCGCGTCGACAACCCAAATAACGCCCCGTCGCTGAACGTGCCGCCCGACACCAGCGCGCCGGTGAACGTTTCGCTGCCACCGCCTGCTTTCGTCAGCGTGCCCGTAAGAAACCCCGTCGCCGGATCGGCTTTACCCGCGAATTTGTTCCCGGCCTTGGTCGCGACTGAAAACGCTCCATTCGCCCCAATCGACCCGGCGCCGGAATCTATGAACGTCCCATCCTTCGCATAGAGCGTGATCTGCCCGTCGACCCCCACGATCCCGGTCAACATGCTGCCCAACCGGCCCGTGATACTGCCGTTGTAATAACCCGCACGCACCGACGTGCCCGACTGTCCAAACGCCGTCGGACCGGTAAACGTATACGTCGTCGCGCCGTCGGAAAACGTTCCGGACACCCCAGAATTGTTGAACTGTCCCGACAGAATCACCGCGCCCGCACTATTGGTAAGTTCGAAACTGCCGGAGCCGATCACCGGCACGTCCGAGAAGTAGAATGTCTTGGCCGCGCCCAGCCCCGCAGCCGGCACATAGCCAATGAACGTCGCGCTCGTATTGCCCACGTTGATCGCCGTGAAGTTCCCCGACTCGAGCCCGCCAACATAGATGCCGCTCGCAACCGTATCGACCGAACCGCTACCCGAGGTGCCGGCAAGCACCAGAATCGCCGGCGAAGTCACCACATTGCCCGAGTTATCCACCGCCACGGCCGTCAGGCTGTAGGTGCCCTCCGCGGTGGGCGTCCAACTGGCGCCGTAAGGCGGCGTGTTATCCGTCCCGATCGAGACGTTGTTCGCGTAAAACGTCACACTGGTGATCGTGCCATCCGGATCGGACGCACTCGCTGTGACCGATGTCGAAGAACCGACCGGAACGCCCGCGCCCGCACGCGGTGACGTGATCGCAACCGACGGACCACTGTTACTCGTCACCGTGATGATGCGCGGAGACGAGGTCGTGATGTTCCCCGCATCGTCCGTCGCTTCGGCCACAAGCGAATAACTGCCCGCCGCCGTCGGTTTCCACGTGCCGAAATACGGCGCCGTCGTCGCACTGGCGACCGGGATACCGTTCGCTAAAAAGCGAACAGACGAAACCGTGCCATCACTGTCCGCCGCATTCGCCGCCAGATTCACCGTGTTGCCCGCGCTGATCGTCACGTCCGCCGCAGGGCTGGTAATGGAGACCGTCGGAGCGGCCCCGCCTCCGACCGTCACGGTCACCGGAGCCGAAGTCGTCTGATTGCCGACATTGTCCGTGGCGCGCGCCACCAGCGTGTAGGATCCCCCCGAATTCGGGGTCCACGTCTGCGTGTAAGGCTGAAGCGTATCCGTGCCCACCGAGACGCCGTTGACGAAAAACTGAACGCTCGCGACGGCCACATCATCCGCAGCAGCCGCCTGAATCGTGACCGGAATTCCAGCCGTAAGCGTCGCTCCTGAAGTAGGACTGGTGACCTGCACCGTGGGCGCGCTCGGACTTGGATCCACCACGCTAACTGTGACCGCCGAGCTAGTCGTGACGTTGCCGGAATTGTCGGTGGCTCTCGCGGTTATCGTGTAGGTGCCGAGACTGGCGGGTGTCCAATTCGCGCTATAGGGATACGTCGATGTCGTTGCAAGGTCGACCCCGTTCACAAGGAACTGAACCGACGTGATGATTCCGTCCGAATCCGTTGCCGCCGCCGCAAGAGTGGCTGTATGATTAATTGCCACCTGCGTGCCGGTCGCTGGGGCCGTGACCGCCACCACCGGTGGACTACCGATCGGCGTTCCTCCGCCACCCCCATCTCCTACGATTCTAACGGTAACAGGAATCCCCCCATTGGATGCGACGACGTTCCCCTTGTCGTCATAGGCGAGCGCGACGAGTTGGTATTCGTTCACGATCGTGGGCCGCCAATTAAAGGTAAACGGGAAACTCGTGGAGGTAGAGAAAAGGACGCCGTCAATATAGAGCTCAACCTTGCTAATTGCCGCCCCGGAGCTTCCGGCTGACACCGCTATCGAAATATCTGGGCTACCTCCCGTAGGCACTGGAATATCGCTGTTAGGCAATGGCGACGTAATCTGAACTGAAGGCGGCGTCCCGATCGGAGTCACCATGTTGATGAACCGCATGGCGTCGGTCGCCTGTGTCGGCAGTATCTCGAGGCCATCACTGTCAAAAGCGCGTGCCGTGATAACCTGCGTTAGAGGCAAAGATGGCGGTGTATAGATCGCCGAGTAAGGATATTTGAAGTCGGTCGCGAACCAGTTCCCATCAGCATAGAACTCGACCCTCTGCACAAATGCATCCGTCTGATTCGCACCGTCACGCGGCCGCCCCGTGGCGACTGCCTGCACAACCAGCGACGATCCGTTTGGCACCAAGGTATTATTTAGCGGATTTATGATTTCCGTCCCCGTTGCGAAATACCGAATCGGAAGAGAGGTGACTGTCGGGGTCGTGCCAGTTGCCTTAACGGTGATATAATACGCTCCAGGGTGCGGAGGCGTCCACGCCATGCGTCCAGGACTTCCATTTTCCGGATTTGGCGTGAGAACTCCGATGCTCGTTCCATCTACGAACATCTCGTAAACATACCCATTGGCCGGGAACGTTCCGATCGCCAGCGCGGAAACGATGATCGTCGATCCATACGGTCCATAAGCTTCGTTTCGGATCGGAGAGCCGAATTCTTCGAGGGACATAACGGCTTTCGCCGTCGCGCCAGCACCGCCACCTCCAGAGAATGTAATTGCAGGGAAATTTTTGTAACCAGACCCTGTCGAGGTCACGGTTACTCCCGTCACGACACCGCTGATTGCAGCCGTCGCCGTGGCCGTTACTCCGCCACCCCCTCCTGGGGCCGCAATACTGACAGTCGGCACACCAGTATATCCAGTGCCTGAATTCGTTACAGTGATACTCGTCACTACGCCCCCTGTAATTGTCGCCACCGCAGCTGCCCCCACTCCACCGCCTCCGCTGATCACCACGTTCGGTGCAACAGTATATCCCGAACCGCCGTCCACGATCGTTATCCCACTGACGCCAACATCGACAGTTGCCACACCGGTGGCGCCCGCCCCCCCTCCGCCGGAAAACGTGACCGCCGGAGGTGACGTATAACCAGAACCACCGGATGTAATCTCGACATCCAACACTTGTCCGGTGAACACCTCTACGCTGAGGATATCCACGGCAGCCACGGGCTGCTGCGCCACGGCAAAAGAAGCCGCTAGCACGCTCGTAAGCACCGCGAGGAAAACCTTATATTTGGAAATCATATACGCACCTCAGTTGGCTGGATTGCGGGATGCAGGGTGGTGGCTCAGTCGGCTGAGCCGAAAAACTTGCGCTTCTTCTTCACCTCGGGCTCGGGCGCCGGCTCCACGAACGGATCCGTGCCGTCCCGATAGCCGGGCAGCTCCTTGCGCTCCATGTTCAACCCGCGCACTCGCTCGGAGTTGAACACCTCCTCCACCGGCGCGCCATCCGCCGTCAACGACCGCGCCGTAATGAAGATGATCAGATTCGTCGTCTCCGTATTCTTCGTGTCCGACCGGAAAAGCCGCCCCAGCACCGGCACCGAGCCGAGCACCGGCACCTTCGTCTCTCCCTTCGAACCGCTGCTCGTCAGCAGTCCGCCGATGCCCATCGTGTATCCGTCTTTCAATGACACCTGCGTCTGCGCCTTGCGCGTCGCCACGATCGGAATCGTCGTGCCGCTCGCCCCGCCGAACGCCACCTGTCCGTTCGGCTGGCTCACCTCCGGCGCGATGCTGAGCTTGATCAAGCCCAGCGAGTTGACCTGCGGCGTCACCCGCAACAGCACGCCGATCGGCTTGTAGGTGAACCCGCTGATCTGAAACGTGCCCGTCTGCTCGCTGAACGTGTAGTTCGGAATCGGCCGTTCCTCGCCCACGTTGATCACAGCCTCGCTGTTGTTCAGCGTTACGATCGTTGGATTCGACACCACCTTCGTGTTGTTCGCCGTGCGTAGCGCGCTCAGCACGATGTTGAACTGATCCGCGGAAAACACCGCCGAAAGCGTCCGCTCGTTCGAGGTTCCTCCAGTCAACGACTGCAACAAACTCAACGCCTCCGAGGCCGTGGACTGCACGCCGGATGTCGTTCCCGACGTTACCGTGTTCGTCACCGAGCTGTTCACGCCCGTGGAGGACGTCGATGTCGGCACGCCGTTCGTCGACGTCACCGTGTTCGATGTCGTGCTGCCGGTCGTCTGATTATTCGTCGTCCCATTCGTGCTGTTGTTCGTCGTCTGCGAAGAATTGCCGCCCGTGTTCTCGCGGCTGTTGAGATTCTCCCCCAGCTGCTCGCGCGCGTAGGTGCCGATCCGCCCTTCCTCGTCGCCGCCAACTCCGATCCGGTAGCCGGCAAGCGCCTGCCAGTTCACGCCAACGCTCTTCACGTCGCGATCCGTAACCTCGACGAACTTCGACTCGATCATCACCTGATCCGTCGCCCGATCGAGCTTCTCGATAATCGGCCGGATCCGGTTCATCCGCGACGGCCGCTCCGTGATCACCAGACTGTTCGTGCGCGCATCGATCACGATCCGCCCGCCCGCCGCCGGATCCACCAGCGTCATGATCGTCGGCATGATGTCCGCCGCCCGCGCATAATTGATGATAAACACCTCCGTCGACACCGGCTCCTGCAACAGGCTCGCCTGCGACACGACTTTGATGATGTTGCCGTCCTCCACATAGGTGTAGCCCACCGGCTCGAGCACCACCTCGAAAATCTGCCGCCACGTCACATCGCGCAACTTGATCGACGTCCGCCCCTGCAGCGTGTCGGGAATCACCAGGTTGAGCTCAAAGAGATCCGCGACATTGCGCAGGATGTTGCGAATGTCCTCCTCGGGAAAATCCACCGACAACGTGTCGGCGCCTGACGTGTTGTTGTTCCTCGCCACCAACGCCGGCCGGTTCGCGTCCTCGTCCTTGATGATCACCTCGGACGTCTCGGGTGCGGTGTCGACCGGCGCAGGCATCTCGCCCGGCTCCGACGTGACGGCGGGCGCCGGCGACTCTGGCTGCGGCTGTTCCTGCGCCCAACCAGACGGGACGAATGCGGCCACGATCAAAAGGGCCAGGGAAAACGGACGTGTGCTCATGTTTACTTTCCAGGTTGGATTGGCCGGGTGATTTGCTCGCGCTCGTGGCGCAGGGTGAAAGTGACGCGGTCGATCGCGACCAGCTCGAGGGTGTAGTCGCGGCCTTCGAACGTCACCGTGAGCAGATCGCCCACGCGCAACCGCTTCTGGCCGAAAATCAGGTAGGGCTGCCCGTTGAGCTCCAGCGTGCCCGACGGCGAAATGCGCTCCGCGATCCGCTCGAGCACGCCCGTCGTTCTCACCGGAGCCTGCCCGGCCGCCGCCGCTGCCGCCGCGCGCGCCGCCTCGATCGCCCGCAACTCCTCCGGATCAGGCTGCCCGAACGCTTCCGGATTGAAAGGATTCACCAGGTCCGACGCCAACGGCTCGACCACCGGCGCCTCCGCAAAACGCGCCGCCTTCTCCACGATCGTCGCGCGCTGCGCCACCGGCGGCACATCCGCCCGCGCCGCCCGCGCCTCCGCCGCCGCCATCGCGAGCGCGAGCACCATCAATCCGGCCAATCGTGAAAACCGACTCATCTTCATGGTTGGGCGTGTCCGAGCAGTTCCAAATTGAGCGCGACCTTCACCGGTCCGGCGCGGTCCGGACTGATCGGCTCGATCGACGCCGAGAGCACCCGGCAAAAATGCGTTCCATTCTCCAGCCGCCGCAGGCAGTGCAACGCCGCCCAGTAGTCGCCGCGAAACGACACGCTGAAGTTCACCGCCGAAAAGCCCGCCTTCGTCCCGCGCGGCACCGCGCGATTCGCCGACGACGAGTTCTGCTTGATGTCGATCAACTCGACGCCGAGCTCCGCCTCGAGCCGGTAGAAATACTGCAGGTTTTTCGCCAGCTCGCTCGAGCGCACCAATCGCTCCTCGATCTTCGCCCGCGCCGCCGTGATCTCCGCCGCCTGCTCCCGCAGCTGCGCGGAGTTGATCACGTTCTCCGAAATCCGCGTGCCCTCCGACGTCCGCTGCTCGAGCAGGATCGTCGCCTCCTCCACCGACGCGCCGAGATAGTGCACGCCCACGCCCGCGATAAGCACCACGACAAAACACACCGCGATCAGCGGATGCTTCTTCACCCACGCCACGAGATCGGCCGTCGTCATTTCTTCTGCTCCTTCACCCTCATCGTGAGCTCCACGACCATCCGCCCCGTCTGCGGATTGCGCGTCAGGCTCACCAGCTTGATCTCGTCGAACCGGTCCGTGAAAAATCGGTCGCCCTGCAACAACTCCAGATACGCCGACGCCGCCCCGCTCGCCTGATCGGCCGCGCCCCGCACCGACCCGCGCAACGTGAACAGCGTCTCCCTCACGTCCACGCGATCCAGCGCCAGATACCCCGGCAGCGTCTCCGCCAGCCGCAACAAGATCTCCGACGTCACCGGACGCGACGTCACGAACGCACTCACTTCCTCCACCGGCTTCGCGTCCGCCTGGAACTTCCGGTAAAGCGCGATCGCCTGATCGCTCGTCCGCCGCTGCCGCTCGATGTCCGCCTCCCACGTCGCGATCTGCTGCCGCAAATCCCGCAGCTGATACGCCGTGATCGACAACCACAGCAGCATCGACACCGCCGCCAGCACCGCCACGCCGTTCAGGAAAAACGCCGTGCGAACAATCTTCGTGTCCGGCAACGCCGCGACATTGCGCAGATCCGGATGCCAAGCCGGCACGGTCGGCACCGCCGCCGGCGCCTTATTTCTTTTTTTCAGCGACGGCAGCATCGGAACCGGAGTTGTAGGACACCATCAGGCTCAACAGCCCAAACCACCGCAGGCCCGAACGAGCCGCGGCCGCACCAGGCGCAAATGTGATCCCCCGCGAAGCCAGCCAAGGCTCCAGCTCGATCGTCATGTTCGCGATCCCCAGCGCCGAGGCGATCGAACGATCGAGCCACTCGAGCGACGGCGGCACGCCCAGGCACACCACCTGCCCCACCGACTGCCCCGTCTGCACCTCGTAAAAACCGATCGAGGACTGCAGCTCCTTCAACAACCGCTTCACGAGCAGCGGCCCCATGCCGGTGAAATCGAACGTGTTCGAAAAAAACAGCTTCTTCGCCGAATCCAGATCCTTCAACCCGAGCTCCTTCTGCACCACCGGTAAAATCCCGTCGATGCCCTGCGGAATCGGACGCGCCACCTCCACGCCATTCGGTCCCACGATGAACGAGTGCGTCACCTCCGAACCGATCTCGAGCACCAGCGTCGGCATCGTCGATTTCTTGAAACGCAGATAATCGATCACCGCCCCCAGACTCGCCACCGTCCCCAGTTCCAGCCGGTCCGGATAAATCCCCGCCGCCAGCAACCGGTCCTGCGCCGCCGTGACATCGTCGTTCGGCATCCCCACGAACAACACTTCTTTCTGCGTCGCCCGCTCGAGATCGTAGTCGGTGCCATCCACCGCGCTGATCGCGTGCACCGAGTGCTTGTCCAGATCGAGCCGGAACTGCGTCGACAACAACTCCCCGAAATACCCCGCCTCCTTCAACCGCTTCAACTCCAGCGACGCCCGCCGCACCAACCGCCGCGGCGGATACACCCCGCACGTCGCATTCATGTAGCCCGTCGGGCTCTTCTTCGGCTGGATCTTCTTCAACATCTCCGCCAGCCCCGCCTCGTCCCCCGCCGAACACTCCCCGACTTCCTCTACCACGATCGGCCCCGTCACCGCCGACGTCCGCGCCAGCAGCGTCGCATGATCGTTCTGCTCGACGAAATACCCCTTGGTCTTGGCGGCGAAAAACATGCGATGGGTTGCGGTGAACCGGCCGCCCCGCCCGCAGTCGCGCGCTCAGCAAGTCATCACGCGAATAAAAACCGACCCAGATGCGGGGGAAACCGGACGCGCAACCTCGGAAAACTCCCCCCCTGACTCAAGTCTATTCCCGGAGGCAAGGCATTGCTCCCGCCCCATTTACTTTTTCTTCATCGCCGCCTCCCGCCGCTCCAAAACCGCGATGCGCGAAACGAAAAACCCGCCGGAATAGGCGGGTTCGAGAAAGTCCGGCGCGGAGAAAATCCGCGGCTCACTTCTGCCACGTGCGCTTCTTGTGCCGGTTCGACTTCAGGCGCTTGCGGCGCTTGTGCTTCGACATCTTTAACCGGCGTTTCTTTTTCAGATTACCCATGGTGTGGAAAATAGAGGGTCGACGGTGCGGCGCGCCGCCAGCGGTGTAAAGCGCGAATTTCCCCGCCGCCTTTTCCCTCCCCCCGCCAGAGCACGCGAGCGTTTCGCCCCGCAACTCCCTTGAACAAGCGCGGCCCTTCGCACGTTCCTTCGCGTTCCTCTCCGCCCCCCAAAGCTTTACCCGCTCCCCCGCACCGCCGCATGCCGCCTCATCCGCGTAAACACCAACACCGCCTCCACCGCCCCTTCCCCCACCCCCGACAAAATCGCCGCCACCCGCCGATACGTGTTCAACTGCGGCGCATGCCGCGCCACCAACTCCGCCAACTCCGCCTCGCCGCCGCGATCCGTCTTGAAGTCGATCACCGTCACGCGCGTCGCCCGCCCGCCCGCGCCCCGCTCCACGATCACGCGATCGAACACCCCCGTGATCCACGCGCCATCGACCACCACCTCGAACGCCCGCTCGCGCCACACCTCCGCGGACGCCACCGGCTTCCGCCAAACCCCCGCCAACTCCTCCGCCCGCAAACACGCCAGCGCCTCCTCGCGCAACTCCTCGCCCACGCCGCGTGCCCGCCACGCCGCGTCGACCTCGCTCAACGTCCCGCCGTCCACCCACTCCACCTCCGCCAGCAACCGGTGCACCGCCGTCCCGAAATCCGCCGCCCCGCTCCGCTGCACGGAAAACAACTGCGCGCCTGTCACGCTCGCCGCCTTCCCCGCCGATGCCCGTCGCGCCGGCCACCGCCGCACCCGCCCCGCCGGCTTCGTCGCCAAACCGGCCTCGCCCTTCTTCTCCTGCGCGTCGTCTCTCGCTTCCTCCCGCCGCGCGATCGCCGCAAACCACCGCGGATCCCCCGCCGCAAACGACCCCGCAAACTCCCGCTCGCCCACCCGCACCGGCATCGTCTCCTCGCCCAGCGTCTCCGCCAGCAGCTTCGGAAAATTCTTCGACTTCGATGTCCCCGGCGGCTTCGCGATCACATACATCCCCCGCTTCGCCCGCGTCATCGCCACATACAACAACGACAGGTTTTCATAACACGCGTCCGCCTCCGCCGCGCGGACGTGCGCCGACAACACCGGATCCGCCTCCGCAAACAACTTCGTCGGCAAGTCGAGCACCCACTCGATCTCGCGCTGCGCCGTCCGCTGCACCGCGAGTCCTTCGCGCCGGCAGTCGAGCCGGATGCCTTCCAGATCCGGCAGGACCACCACGTCGAAACCCAACCCTTTCGATTTGTGGATCGTCATCACGCGCACCGACTCCGCCGCGTCCCCCTCGCGCACCACGTGCCGCTCCATGAACGCCACGAACTCCGCCACCTCCCGGCTTCCCGTCTCGTCGAACAGCCGCGCCGCCGCCGTGAACTGCCGCGCCCGCCAACGCGTGAACCCGTCGTCCGCCGCCAGCCGCGGCTCCAGCCGCCGGATCCACTCCGCCATCGTGCGCTCGAATCCTTCCGCGTGAACCTGCCCGAGCACCCGCCGCGTCAGCGTCTCCGGATTTTCAATACCCGCCTCCGCCAGCACCGCGCCCAGCGGCGTCATCCGCACGTGCTCCTGCGCCAGCGTGTCGCCCGGATGCGCCGCCGCCTGCGCCAGCGCGAGCAGCGCCGCGCCCAGCGGATTGTCCGTGCACACATGCAAATCCGACTCCGCCAGCGCCGGCAGTCCCGCCTCCCGCCGCAGATAATCCGCCAGCGCCGTCGCCGTCTTGTTGTCCTGCACCAGCAGCGCGCAACTCAACCCGCGCCCGAGCGGATCGATCTCCTCCAACACCTGCGCCGCGATCGCGAACCGCGCCAGCAAATCGTCCGCCGCCGACCGCGTCGCCGGCGCGTGCAACAACACCGCGTGCCCGCCCAGCTCCGGCCGCGCCGATTCATGATCGCGCCACTCGCGGTTCCACATCGCCGTCGCCGGCCCGGGAAACAGTTCGTTCATCGCCGCCGCGTCGCCAAACACGCGGTTCACCATCTCGATCACCGGCGGACCCGATCGCCACGACCGCACCAGGTGCTCCTCCGCGATCGTCTCCGGCTGGATCGCGTTGTAGTGATCGAAAATCTCCCGAAACAACCGCGGGTCGCCCTCGCGCCACGTGAAGATCGCCTGCTTCACGTCGCCCACGTAGAAAAACGTCCGCGCGCCCGTCGTGTCCTGCACGACTTCGTCGATCAGGTTTTTCAACACCGACCACTGCCCGAAGCTCGTGTCCTGAAACTCGTCCAGCAGCCAGTGATCGATCTCGCCATCCAACCGGTAATCGATCGCCAGCCGGTCCGTTCCTCCTTCGCCTCCGCTCAACAACGGCGCGCCGCTCTCCGGCATCAGCAGCCGCTGCACGTCGCCAAACGTCAGCTTTCCCGCGCGCCGCACCGCGTCGTGATAAATCGCCTCATAGCCCGCGAGCACCGCGTGAATCCCCCGCGTCATCTCCAGCCGCCGCTCCAGCTCGCGTCCCACCACATCCCGCACGATCGTCGCCAGCGCCTCGCACGCCGCCGGCGTCAGTTCCTGTTTTTTCCGATCGAACTCCAACACCGCCCGCCCCGCCTCGAGTTCGCTCCACGCCTCGAGCGCCTTCTCCAACACATAAAGCAGCGGTCGCTCCGGCGTCACTCCCGCGCTCCAACCCCGACACGCCTCCACGAAATCCCGCCACCGCCCGCGCTGCTTCTCGCCGATCGCCGCCACCTCCGCCCACGCCTTCAACTCCTCCAAGGCCTGCTTCGCCGCCGCGCCCGCACCCCCCCACCGACTCCCCTCCGGCCAGATCCGCGCCGGATTTCCCCAGCCGTCCGCCTCCGGCCCCGCCAGAAAAATCTCCTGATGCCGGTCGAGAAACCCATCCAGCTGCACGCCCAGCCGCTTCTCGTCCGCCCCAAACGTCGCCCGCTTGAACGCCTCGATGAACTCCCGCTGCTCCGGCGCCAGCCCGCCCGCCGACCGCTCGAACATCCGCCGCAACACCCGCCGCCGCTCCACCCGCGTCGCATGCTCCTGCAACACCTCGAACTCGCCCGACAACCCCAGCTCCAACGGAAAATTCCGCGCCACCCGCGCGAAAAACCCGTCGAGCGTCCCCAGCCGCAACCGGTGCATCGCGTCCACCACGTCGCGCAACATCCGCCGGAAAATCCCGCGCGCCTCGCCCGACCCGCTCACGTCCAGCCCGACTTCCCGCGCCAGCTTCCCCGCCACCGCCTCGTCGCCCGCCGCACGCGCGAGCTTGTTCAGGATCTCGTCGAAAAATTCCCCCGCCGCCTTCCGCGTGAACGTCAGCGCCACGATCCGCTCCGGCTTCGCGCCCAACGCCAGCAGCCGCACGAACCGGTTCGTCAACGCATAGGTCTTCCCCGACCCCGCCGACGCCAGGATCATCACATGCCCGATCGGCTTCATCGCGCCTCCTCCCACGCCACGCTGTCCGCCACGCCATGATGGAACAGCGCCGCAAACGGATCCTGGTCCGGTCGCACATTCTCGTTCGGCGGCCAAAACTCACCCGCGCGAATCGCCTCCGCCACCCCGCACGCGCACCGCCACGCCGCCTCGTCCAACTCCCGTGGATACTCGTCCCACACCCGGATTTCCGTCTCCGTCGACGCCTTCGGCAGATTGAAATACCCCGCGCGCGCCTCCCGCGCCGCGCCCAGGTCGATCGCCGCGTCTTCGATCGTCACGTATCCCGACGCCAGCGCGCGCAGATACAAGGGAAGCTGCAGATCCCTCCACGTGAGCTCCCGCGCATTCAACGTGAACAACGCAAACTCCGGCCGCGTCTCGTTCCGCCGCACGCCGCGCAAATGCGCGTCCACCGGATCCACCGGGTTGTCCGACGTCTTGTAATCGATCACGCGCAACGCCCCCGTTTCCACATGCCGGTCGATCCGGTCGATCTTCCCGCGCACCACCAAGCCCGCCACCTCGAGCTCGAACGGCCGCTCCACGCCCACGATCGCCCACCCTTCCTCCCTCGCGCGCGCCTGCACCTCCGCCGCCCGCGACAACCGCTGCCGCGCCGACTCCACCTGCACCGTCAGCGGCAGCGTCAGCTCCGCCCCCCACCGCCGCTCCGCCTCCGCCTCGAGCCGCTCCAACAAAAACGCCCGCAACGTCGCCGCGTCCGTGCACTCGCGCATCGCCGCATCGTGGCCCATCGCCTCCAGCGCCACGTGACACAGGATGCCGAAATCCAGCTGATCGAGTTCGTTCTTCGCCGGATCGACCGCCTCCATCTTCAACACCCGCGCCAGATAAAACCGAAACGGACACTCCAGCCACGCCCGCAATCCCGTCACCGCCACGCCCGCCGGCGGCTCCAGCCGCCGCGGCGCCACCCGCCACGCCCGTCGCCACGCCGGCGTCGCCTTCCCCGCCTCCGCCTCGCGAAACAAAAACCGCACGCGCCGCGGCAGTTCCTCGTCCGCGCAACGCAACAGCAGCCGCGACGGCCGTAGTGGATCGCCGGATACCGACGTCTTTCCCAGGAACAAATCGATCCGTCCCGCCGCCCCCGACCGCCACGCCGCCAGCGCCTGCAGCAGATACGCGTCGCGCGCGAATCGCATCGCGTTCGTCTTCAACCCCAGCCGCTCCCGCAGCGACTCCGGCACGAACGGATCGCCCACGATCGCATCCGGCACCCGGCCGTCGTTGAACCCCGCGACCGCCAGATGCGGCGCATCCTCCCACAACAACTCCAGCCAGCCCTGCAGTTCGACCGCCCCGTCCGGCTTGTCGTCGTAGCGCACCCGCTCGCCGTAAAGCCGCAACGCCACGTCCCACCACTCGTCCGCCGCGATCCCCGAAAACAGCTCCGCCGCGCCCTCCACCTCGCGCACCACCTCCGTCCACGCCTCCGCCGCGTCCGCCACCGCCGCATCCTCCTCGCGCACCAGATCGAACCGCCGCCCGCCAAAAATCCGCGCGAGCGCCGCGCCCGCGCTTTCCGCAAATTCCCCTTCGCGCAACATCCGCCGCAGCTCGCTCATCTCCGCGAGCACCGCCTTCGTCTCCGCACTCGCGCGCCCGCTCTCCGCATGCCGCCGCACGTCTCCCAACGTCCGCGGCAGATGCTCCCGATGCAGCGCATCCAAGTCCCGCAAAAACCGCGCCGCCGACCCGCCGCCGCCCAGCCGCACGCCGTGCGCCAGAAAATCCGGACAACGCGCCAGCGCCGACACCGCCTCGAACGACTCGTCGCGCGCCAGTCCCGCCAGCGCCGCGAGCAGTTGATGCAGCGCATCGCCTTTCCTCGGACGCCCCTCCGGATTGAATACCGCGCAACCCGCCGCCTCCAGTTCGCCCGCGAGCAGCGGCAGCACCTCCGCATCCGCCACGCCCACGCCCAGCACGCCCTCCGGCTCGTCGTAACCGCGCGCCATCGCCGCGATCCTCTCCGCCTGCGCCGGCGGCCCCGCGCATACGTGCACCGTCCGCTCGAACTCCGGCCACTCGATCCTTCTCTGCGCCCACGCCTCCGGCGACGGCCGCCCCCACGCATCGAACGCCTCCGCCTCGCCTTCCGCCGCCAACACCAGCACGTCCACCGGCACCCGCCGCGCATGCGCCGCCAGCACCTGCAACGCCAGCGGCAACGGATCCGGCGCACCGATCATCACGATCCGCTCCACGCCTTCGATCTCCGCCGGCGCCCGCGCCGCTTCGATCTCCGCCGCCTGCCGGTCGCGCCGCCCCCGCCGCGCCAGCGTTTCGGTGTGACGCCGCTCCAGCTCCGCCAGCTGCCGCCACCGCTCCGCCTCCGGAAAATCCGCGCCCACGCGCGCCGCCACATCGCCCAGCTGCAATCCTCCCTCGCCCAGCACGCGCCGCAACCGCACCAACTCCTGCGCCAGCCGCCACGCCCACGCCAGATTCCGCACCGGCGGATCCACCGGAAACACCGCGCGAAATTCCTCGAGCTCGATCTCGCGCAACACCTCCGCCCACGCCAGCAACGACTCCAACCGCGTCGCGATTCCCTCCTCCGCCACCGCCGCGCTCACCAGCGACTCCGGCATCATCACGCGCGGCGGAAACACCGCCGATCCCCGCTCCGCCGCATGCGCCGCCAGCGCCTCCCGCAAGCGCCGCCCCGCCTGCCGCGTCGGCACCACCACCAGCGTTCGACTCAAATCCAGCGGCCCCGCCCCGCTCCACTCCCGCGCCAGAAACGCGACCGCCTGCGGCAGCAGCGGACGTTCCCAGGACAGAAAGTGACGGCGAACAGATTCAGGCGGAGAAAACACGAGTCGCCGCGACGATGCTCACGCTTTCCTCACCCCCGCAAGCCTCCGCCTCACCCCACCAACGAAGAACCACCCACTCCCCGCCGTTCTCCGTGGTCACAACAAAAAGCCCCGCGATCCTCGCAGGGCCTTCGTAGATCCTTCTCACGATCGCCGGCTGTCCACCGGCGTCGCTTCGCCTTACTTCGCGAACACGAACTTCGCCGCGTGCGCCTTCGCGCGATCCGCCGCGTTGCGGTGCACCACGCCGGACTTCACCGCTTTGTCCATCGCCGACACATACGCGCTCGCCGCGGTCTTCGTCGCGGTCGCATCGCCCTTCTTCGCCGCAGCATCCAGCTTCTTGCGCAGGGTCTTGATACGGGTCTTCACCCCTTGGTTGCGGTCGTGCAAGCGGGCGGACTTACGCGCGGCTTTGATGGCGGATTTCGTGTTGGCCATGGTCGTTTCGAGATTTAAAGCCCGCCAAAGACTCAAACGCTCCCCGGAGAGTCAAGGGTTTTGTCCAACCGCCTCGCCGCGCACCACCCCTTCCCGACCGCCTCCCGCTCCCGCGAAACCGGAATCTTGACTCGTGTTTTTCGTTCGCACCGCTACGCCGGAAACCATGACGCCCCTCATCCGCGTGCTGATCGTCGACGACAGCACGCTCGTGCGCGAAGGGCTCCGCGCCGTGTTCGCCATGCACCGCCGCGAGCCGCGGATCGAAGTCGCCGGCGAAGCCGGCACCGTCGCCGACGCCATCACCGCCGCCCGCGACCTCCGCCCCGACGTCGTTCTCCTCGACATCCGCCTCCCCGACGGCTCCGGCCTCCAAGCCTGCGCCGAAATCTGCCGCGCATTGCCCGCCACCCGCGTGCTCATCCTCACCTCCGTCGCCACCGACAACCTCATCCAGCAAGCCATCCACGCCGGCGCCCAAGGCTACCTGATGAAGGAAATCGACCCCGAAGGCCTCGTCCGCGCCATCGCCGACGCCCATGCCGGCCGCTCCGTCCTCACCGGCGAAGTCACCGCCCGCGTCCTCCGCCTCCTCCGCGAAGGCCCCGCCGATCCGCTCGCCCCGCTCTCCCCGCAGGAACATCGCGTCCTCGCCCTCACCGCCGAAGGCCGCTCCAACAAGGAGATCGCTCACGAACTCGGCCTCAGTGAGAAGACCGTAAAAAACTACCTCAGTCGCGTCTTCGAGAAGCTCAACGTCAGCCGCCGCACCCAAGCCGCCGCCGTTTACTCTCAAGCACTTGCGAAGGGAGTAGGGCCGAAGGTCCCTGTCGCCTAGGGGCCATTTTCGGGTGGCCTGCCTCGGCGCGTCCCCTATGGGATGCCCCGTCTCATGCCGCGTCCCCACCGCATCCTTTCGCTGCGATCCCCGCGAACTGATTCCCGTTCGGAGCGGCGTTTCACATCGCGCCGGGGTTTCACGATCGTGGAAACCATGGTGGCCGCGACGATCTTCGTGATGGTCACGCTCGGCGTCTACACGATGCTGATGAAGTCCTATCAACTCATCGCGCTGACCCGCGTCCGTGACGACGCCCGCGCCGTGCTGCGCTCCTTCGCCGACCAATTCGAGCGGCTCGCCACCACCGAAGAGGTCGATGGTGACGTTCGCCAACGCTGGCTCTTCCTCCCCAGCGGCGGCCCCACCGGCCGCGGCCTCGTCTGGGGCGCGTTGAGCGACCAGAACACCAGCGTCAACGCCGAGGACGTCCCCTCGATCCCCATCGTCCTCGGCGGGGAAAGCCACCAGGTCACCGCCACGCTCACGCGCGACGTCCGCTACGTCGACGCCGCCAGCGGCGAAAACGCCGCCTCCCGCACCATCGAAGCCGCCGGCTACATGCTCTCCGGGACGTTCACGATCAACTACCGGATGAACGGCAACGACTACACACAGTCGCTCACCGTGCTGCGCGCCGCCCCATGATCGCGCGCCCACCACCCCCCGCCCATTCGCGTTCCCGCGGCTTCACCGTCGTCGAAGTCCTGATCGCCGGCAGCATCGGCGCCATGATCCTCGCGGCGGTCGTCTCGATCCTCGTGATGAGCGCGCGGATGGTTTACAAGAACCAGCAGATCGAGTCCGCCGCCACGAACACCCGCTACGTTCAGGAACACATGAACGCGGAGTTCTCGATCGCGATCAGCCAGGCCAGCCCCCTCATCCGCCCCACCTACTCCGACGCGTCCGACACCACCCCGCCCCGCTACGCCCGCGTCAACTACCGCGTTCCGATCGGCTCCTTCGCCACCGTCGTCGCCGACACCGCGCGCACCAGCAATTCCCTCCGCATCGAGTGTCCGCCGGACATCACCCCGAAAGCCGGCGACTACGTCCTGATGGACACCCCCAACCTCGGCACCGGCATCCGCATCGTCTCGGTCAGCGGCAGCTCCGGCGTCGTCGACCTCACCCTCGAAACATCCCTCGAAGAAGGCACCTCCGGCGCCGCCGAAGACGCCACCGCCGGCGCCCTCGTCCGCATCCATCGCGAACGCAAATACGAAACCGTCGCCCCCTCCGGCGGCGCCGCGACCACCGAGCTCCACTGGTATGAAACCGCGGACGACAACTCCACCCGGCTCGTCCTCTCCCGCAACGTCGACTCCTCCGCCCGCTTCCTCTTCGCCCAAGTTCCCGAAATCGCCGAAGACGACGTCGACCCCGCGATCGGCTGGCAGTTCAGCTACGTCTCCGAAGGCAACGGCGCCATCATTCCCGGCAGCAACAAGGACTTCTACCAGACCAACTACGTCGAAGGTCTCATCATGCCCAAGTCGGGCAACCCGCTGAGCACGGCCTCCATCCTCGGCGGCGGATCGACCACCACCACGACGAGCGTCAGCACGACGTCCACCACCTCCACCACGACCTCGAAGTCGACCACCACCACGTCCACCACGACGTCAAAGTCCACCACGACCTCCACCACCTCGAAGTCGACCACCAAGACCACCACCACGTCCACCACCTCGAAGTCGACGACCAAGACGACCACCACCTCCACGACTTCGAAGTCCACCACCAAGACCACCAGCAAGTCGACCACCTCGAAATCGACGTCCAAGACGACTTCGAAATCGACGTCCAAGACCACCTCGAAATCCACCTCGAAGACCACGTCGAAAACGACGTCGAAGACCACCTCCGCCAGCACCACCTCGAAGTCGACCACCTCGTCGAAGTCCACGACCACGAGCATCCCGTTTGATGGTTAACCGAACGCGCGCCGCGGCGCGGCCCGGCGCTTCCTTCCGATGAACCCTTCCTCCCAACGCGGCAGCATCCTGGTGATCACGCTCGTGTTCGTCATCATCATCGCCGTCGCGGCGAGTTCCGTCTTCGAACTCGCCGCCACCTCCTACCGCCTGTCGATGCGCAACCAGCTCCAGGCCGAGGCCCGCGCCGTCGCCGAAAGCGAACTCGAATACCTCTTCTACCGCTTCAAAATGGTCGTCGTCACCGGCAACTCCGCCAGCGCCGCCCCCCTCGTCCTCAGCAACGAGGAGATCTCCGACAACGCCACCCTCCCCACCACCGTCCGCGAGCCCTTCCTCAGCCAGCACCTCGCCGCCGGCTGGCGCGTCCGCCGCTCCCTCGTCCTCGACCGCGGCCCCATCAGCGGCCGCATCCCCGGCACCCGCAAGGTCGGCGATTACACCTACGTCGTTGCCCGCGTCGAAGTCCTCCCTCCCGAAAAAAATCCCTTCGCCGACGCCGATGCCTCCGTCCGCATCGGCCGCCGCTTCATCAACTCCAACACCTCCATCTTCCAATACAGCATCTTCTTCCAGGGCGACCTCGAGCTCAACCCCGGCAACGACGTCACCATCTACGGCGACGTCGTCGCCAACGGCTCCATCTACATGGGCCCCCGCAGCGGTTTCGAACTCAAGCTCGTCGACCAAGTCCGCTACCTGAAGAGCGGCTTCTTCAACAAAGACAACGACGGCAACACCACCTACTCCAACCCCGCCGCCCCGCCCGTCCCCGTCACCCTCGTCGCGCCCACCTTCGCCACCTCGTCCGAAACCCAGCTCGAAACCATGGACGAACCGGAAAACCTCCTCGGCGGCATCGACGCCAAGGTCACCTCCAAGGACCGCCCCGACCTCTTCGGCCCCTCCGGCGCCCTCAACCCCGACTCCTGGACCGCCGCCCAGCAAACCACCGCCGAAAACAACGTCTACCGCTCCCTCATCGTCCCGCCCCCCTCGGCCGCCAACTCCAACGAATACCCCAACGCCAGCGGCGCCACCGCCGACGACAACGTCATCGCCGTCCGCCGCGCCTACAACCGCGCCGACCTCATCCTCACCGTCGAAACCAACGGCAGCATCACCTTCTCCGCCCCCGAGCTCTCCACCAAGGGCAACGAAGACCTCAACGCCTACCTCACCACCACCGTTCCCGTCCTCACCGACTTCAACCCCAACCCCGACCCCGCCGCCGTCACCTACGTCAAAAACCTCTACGACAAACGCGAAGGCAAGAACGTCAAAATCACCGAGATCGACATCGGCAACCTCAAGACCGCCCTCGACAACCTCCGCGCCCTCGACCCCGGCAACCCCGCGCACTTCCGCTTCAACGGCCTCCTCTACGTCAACCTCAAGAGCTCCTCCAGCTCCAGCCCCGCCGCCGTCCGCCTCGTCAACGCCGCCACCATCCCGCGCAACCCCGCCCTCTCCCCCCTCGACGAACCCGACGAAACCATCCGCGACCGCACCGCCCTCGGCTTCTCCATCGCCACCAACGGCGGCATCTACGTCAAAGGCAACTACAACACCACCCCCATCTTCAACGCCGACGCCACCACCCGCCCCGTCCCCGCCATGCTCATCGGCGACGCCATCACCGTCCTCTCCGACGCCTGGAACGACGCCGATGCCGCCGCCGACTTCAGCCCCAACATCGCCGGCTCCACCACCATCCGCCGCGCCGCCGACGTTCCCCTCACCATCAACGCCGGCCTCCTCACCGGCAACATCGCCTCCGACAACGCCGGCTCCAGCGGCGGCGCCCAAAACCTCGTCCGCTACCTCGAAGACTGGACCGGCCGCACCGTCACCTTCAACGGCTCCCTCGGCCGCCTCTTCCAATCCGCCCACTTCGTCGCCCCCTACGCCGGCAGCATCGCCGTCAGCTACTACCAGCCGTCGAATCGAAATTTCGAATACGACCTCAACATGCGCAGCTTCCGCCCGCCCGGCTCCCCCGAAACCACCGCCTTCAGTCGCGGCAGCTTCTTTACCTGGCTCCCGGAGTGAGTTCCATGTCCGACGTCCTCACCGCCGCGCCTCCCGGCGCCCAGGCCTTCGCCCCGCCCCTCACGCCGCCCGTCATGCCCGAACCCCACGACGTCTTCCGCTTCGGCGACGGCGAACATCGCTTCCTCTCCCTCCGCATGCGCCGCCTCCTCCGCGAAGGCGCCGTCTCCGTCGTCGACATCCTCGAACGCGACGAAAAACCCGACCCCGACGTCACCGCCATCATCCCCGCGCGCAACGAAGCCTCCACCATCGGCACCGTCATCCGCGAGTGTTTCAACTACGCCGCCCACGTCCTCGTCGTCGAGGGCGGCTCCACCGACGACACCGCGTCCGTCGCCGCCGCCGCCGGCGCCCGCGTCATCCGCGACCAGGGCCGCGGCAAGGGCGCCGCGCTCCGCCACGCCGTCCAACACGTCGAAACCGACATCTGCGTTTTCGTCGACGCCGACGGCTCCCACGACCCCATCGACATCCCGCTCCTCGTCGCCCCCATCAAAGCCGGCGAAGCCGAACACGTCGCCGGTTCCCGACTCCTCGGCGGCTCCGACGAACTTCACGGCGGTGGCGACGAATTTCTCCGCCTCGCCGGCTCCGCGTTCATCACCTACCTCATCAATCGCCGCTTTCGCGCCCGTCTCTCCGACTCGCAAAACGGTTTCCGCGCCATCCGCACCGAGGTCTTCCGCCGCCTCGATCTCCGCGCCCGCCACACCACGATCGAGATGGAAATGATCATGGCCACGCTCGCCGCCGGCTACCGTATCCTCGAAGTCCCTACGCACGAACGCCCCCGCGCCGCCGGCTATTCGAAAATTTCCCTCCACCACCCCGGCACCTGGTTTTCCTACGGCGGGTGCCTCGTCCGCGGTCTCCTCCAGCCCCGCCGCTCCCCCGCCCGTCCGTCATGAGCGGTCCCTACGAAGCCGTCATCGGCGCGTGGGACGGCCACGACGCCGGCGCCGCTCTCGTCATCGACGGACGCGTTGAACTCGCGCTCAACGAAGAGCGCCTCAGCCGCCGCAAACTCGACGTCGGCCTCCCCACCCGCGCCCTCGCCGCCATGCGCCGCGCCGCCGGCCACCGCCGCATCGCCTGGGCGCCGACAACTTCCGATTTCGCGAAAACCCTCACGCGCACGTTTCCTTCGATGAAGGAAAACTATTACCAGCTCCGCCGCCGCCTCGTCCCGCCCGGCCCGCTCCACGCGCTCAAATCCCACGCGAAATACTCCCTCACCCAACTTCCCACCTACCCCGTCCTCCGCGCCTGGGCCCGCCGCTCCTTCGCCCGCCAGCTCGGCGCCGACGTCGAAGACGTCTTTCTCGTCGATCACCACGAAGCCCACGCCGCGTCAGCCGCGTATCCGCCAAATTGGGACACCGACGCCGTCGTCGTCACGCTCGACGGCATCGGCGACGGCGAATCCGGCTCCGTCTGGCTCTGGTCGCACGCCACCCACTCGCTCGAAAAACTCCTCTCGATCCCCGGCTCCGCCTCGCTCGGTCTCTTCTTCGAACACGTCACCAACGAGCTCCAGATGCGCCCGCTCGAGGACGAGGGCAAAGTCATGGCGCTCGCCTCCTACGCCGTCGACACCCCGCCCGAAAAAAACCCCTTCCTCCGCTGGTTCTCGCTCACCACCGACACCCGCGGCCTCCCCGTCCTCCGCTGCTCCGTCTCGCCGCTCCGCATGCGCCGCGCCGTCGCCGATCTCGTCTGGTGCACCCCGCGCGAAACGCTCTGCCGCCAGGCCCAGCAAACGCTCGAAATCCTCGTCCCGCGTTTGTTCACGCTGCTCGCCGACGCCACCGGCCGCCGCGCGTTCGCCTACGCCGGCGGCGTCGCCTCCAACATCAAGGTCAACCGCCTCATCCGCACTTCGCCCGGCATCGATCGCCTCGAAATCTGCCCCGCCATGGGCGACGGCGGTCTTGCGCTCGGCGCCGCGCTTTCGATCTGGCACAAAACCTCCGGCACACGTCCGCAGTCGTTTCACGACTTTCGCCTCGGCACCGATCATGGCGATCTTGGCGCCGACGCCGATCGCTACGCCGCCGCCCACGGCGCGCAACTTTCCCGCCCGCCCGACCTCGCCCGCACCGTCGCCGATCTCATCGCCAAGGGTCATGTCGTCATGTGGGCCCAGGGCCGCATGGAACTCGGCGCGCGCGCCCTCGGCGCTCGCAGCATCGTCGCCCGCGCCGATAGCATCACCGCTCGCGACGACCTCAATCTCCGCCTCAAGCGTCGCGTCTGGTATCAACCGTTCTGCCCGTCGATTCTCGCCTCCGAAGCCCCCGCGCTCCTCGCCGACTTCCGCGGCCCACACGATCTGAATCGTCACATGACAAACGGCTTCATGACCACGCCCCACGGCCGCCAGGCCCTCGCCGGCGCCATCGGCCCCGACGGTTCCTGCCGCCCACAGATGGTCGGCCCCGACGACAACCCGCTCTGGTATCAACTCCTTCAATACGTCCGCGCGCTCACCGGCGTCGGCGCCGTCATCAACACCAGTCTCAATCTCCACGGTAAACCAATGTCCGATGACGCCGACGGCGTCGTCGAAGCCTGGATCGAAAGCGGCGTCGAATTCCTCGCCCTCGGCTCCGCCTTGCTCACGAAAAAATCCGCGTGATGTCCGCCCCCACCCAACGCCTCGCCTTCCTCGCCTTCGCCGTCGTTGCGCTCGCCGCCACCGCGATCTGGGCGCTGCGCGTCGCGTCCCTCGAAAACGAAGCCCAGCGCCTCCTCGTCCCCGAATCCACCATGTGGGGCATGCACGCATGCTTCGTCGTCATCGCCGCCGGCCTCGCCGCCTCCGCCCGCCCGCTCTACCAACTCCTCGGCCGCCGCCGCGCCCTCACCGCCCTCGGCATCGCCGTCGGCGGCCACTTCGTCTGCTACCTCGCGCCGCAGACCAACCGCATCTTCTTCGACGAACACATCTACATGCAGATCGGCCAGACGATCGCGCACACCGGCCGCGCCGAGGGCGCCAACTACGCGCGCGTCGAATACGGCAAATTCGAAATGTATGATGCCTGGGTCAACAAACAGCCCAACGGCCTCCCCTATCTCCTCTCCTGGATCTACCGCCTCGTCGGCGTATCCGATTCTTCATCACACTTCCTCAACCGCGCCCTCACCGGGCTCACCGCCGCCGCGATCTACCTGTCGCTCGCTCTCGCCCCTTGGGCCCTCCCCGCCGGCGCCGCGCTCGCCGCCGCGCTCCTCTTTCTTTTCACGCCGCTGATCCCTTGGTGGGGCCACACCGTCGCCGTCGAACCCGCCTCGGCCGCCTCCGTCGCCTTCGCTTTTCTCGCCGCCTGCGCCCACGCGCGCCTCCGCGATCGCAACTCCGCGCAAGGTCTCCCCACCACCGCCCTCCTCCTCGCCGGCGCCACCGGTTTCGCCGTCTATTTCCGTCCGGAATCCATGCTCGTCTTCCCGCTCGTCGCGCTCGTCCTCTGGTCGACCGACGATCGCTTCATCGAAGACCTTTCCGCTTGGGCCGCGCTCGCTCTCTCCATCGCCCTCGCCGCGCCCAACACCATGCATCTCTGGTCCATGCGCACCGAGAGCTGGGGCGCCACCGACGGCCGCCGCTTCGACCTCGATTTCGTCCAAGAGAATTTCAAGAGCAACGGCGGCTATTTCATCGACGGCGAATGGTTCCCGTTCGCCGGCACCGTCCTCGCCGTCCTCGGACTCGTCTGGCTCCTCCGCCGCAATCGCACCGCCCTCGTCGCCATCGGCCTCTGGTTCGCCATGGCTTGGGGCATCTTCGTCCTCTACTACGCCGGCGGTTACCACTACGGCGCGAGCTCGCGCTACGGGCTCATTTCCTGCGCGCCCGTCGCTCTCTTCATGGGTATCGGCGCCGCCGCACTCTTCCGTCGCCTCCGCACGCGTCCCGCCTGGCTCGGCGCCCTCGCCGCCGCCGGCCTCATCAACTGGGTCGCCGCCATGGACTACGTTCCCACGCTCACGCGCGAGGCGATCGAAGCCCAGGACGATTCCGACTTCGTGAAGGCCATGGCTAAAATCCTCCCGTCCGGCGCCCTCGTCATCTCGCCCGACCCCTGCATGTGGAATCTTCAGGGCATCAACTCGTCCCAATACTTCGTGCTCGAAAACATGCTCCACACCGAGATGCGCGAGCTCGCCAGCCAATACCCGGGCGGCATCTACCAGCACTGGAGTTTTTGGCACAACGCCGAGCCCGAAATGGCCCGCTACACCGCCGAATATCTCGCCCAAGTCGACGCCGTTCCGTTCCATCGCGTCACGTCCCAAGCCTTCAAGCTCGGTCTCTACCGTTTGGATACACCCACCGCCTTCGAGAAATTCGGCGGACGCGCCCCCGAAGACACCCGCGCCGATCGCGATCTCGACACCGTGCTGGCCAAAGCCCGCGCCCGGCTCGAAAGTGAGGCTCCGGCCGAAAGCGCCCCGTGAGCACGTTGTATTCATGGACCCGATTCGCCGCGCGCACCGCCGCGGCCGCCGCCGGCATCGAAGGCCGGCCGACGAAGCTCATGTTCGTCGTCACCAAACGCTGCCACTCGCGCTGCGCTTACTGCGACATCTGGAAAGCCAAGGACACCCCCGGCGCCCTCGACGCCGAACTTTCCCTCGACGAAATCCGCTCGATCGCCGCCGCAAATCCGTTCTTCCACTGGATCGACTTCACCGGCGGCGAACCCACCGACCGCCCCGACTTCGTCGACGTCGTCAAAGCCTTCGCCGCCGCCTCGCGCGATCTTCTCCTCGTCCATTTTCCCACCAACGGCATCGCGACCAGGCGTATCGAAAAAATCGCTACCGAGCTCCACGCCTCGCTCCGCGCCCGCCTCATCGTCACCGTTTCGATCGACGGCCCGCCCGAACTCAACGACCGCCTTCGCGGCATCCGCAACGACTTCGCCCACGCCGTCGACACCTTCGCCGCCCTCCGTCGCATCCTCGGCGCCGAAAACGTCTTCGTCGGCATGACGCTCCACGGCCACAAGTCCTCCACCGGCCACACGTCGCCCGAACTCGTCGATCTCACCTACGCCGCCGTCAACGACGCCCTCCGCACCCGCGGCGAAGCCTCCATCGGCTGGTCCACGCTCCACCTCAACATCCCGCATTTCTCCTCGCACTATTACGGCAACGCCGCCGCACGCGACGCCGCCGACGGCTTCGGCGGTCCCGCCCACCGCGCCGACGATCGCCGCCGCCCTCCACCTCGCCACCTCGAAATCCAAGCACGGCCTCTCCGCCATGCGCGCCATCGAGCGCATCTACCGCGCCGAAGCCACGCGCTACCTCGACACCGGCCGCACGTCCATCACCTGCTCCGCGCTGCTCTCCACCGTTTACCTCTCCGAAAAAGGCGAGGTCTTCCCGTGCACGATTTGGGATCGCCCGCTCGGCAACGTTCGCAATTCCGCCTACGCGCTCATGCCGATCGTCGACTCCGCCCGCCGCGCCGGCATCCGCCGCGCCATCGCCCACGGCCGGTGCCCCAACTGCTGGACGCCCTGCGAAGCCTATCCCGCCATCGCCGCCTCACCCGCCCGCTCCCTCCTCGCCTTCACCCGCCCTCAACTCAGCTAGCCGCCTTCTTCGTAGCTCCGCGCGTGAGCGCGGGGACCCCGCTCCATGCCAGCCTGCGCCAAACTTTCCGCCCTCCTCCCCCGCGCGCTTCCACCCCTCGTTTTCGCCGCCGTCCCGCTCGCCGCCTTCCTCGCATTCATCATCCAACCGCTCATGGGCAAACAGCTGCTGCCCATCTACGGCGGCACTTCCGGCACCTGGCTCGGCTGCATGGTGTTCTTCCAACTCTCTCTCCTCCTCGGCTACGCTTGGGCCGCGTGGCTCGTTCGCCGCAGCCCCGCCTTTCAAGCCGTCGCCGTCACCGCGCTCGGCCTCGTTGCTTCGCTCACGTTCCATCTTCCGTCCGCCGAAGCCGCCGATTCCGCCTCCATCGCCCGCGTCGTCTGGCGCCTCTCGCTCGCCTGCCTTCCCGCGATGGTGCTCCTCTTCAGCACGTCGCCGCTCCTGCACGGCTGGCTCCGCCGCCGCGGCGAGGAAGTCCCCTACTACCTCTACGCAATCTCCAACACCGGCAGCCTCTTCGCGCTCCTCCTCTATCCGTTTGCCATCGAAACCCAGCTCCGTCTCTCCGAACAGACCTTCTTCTGGCACGGTTTCCTCGTCGTCCTCGCCGGCCTCCTCGCCGCCGCCGCTTACATCATCCGCAAAACCGTCACCCGCGAAAACGCCGCCCCGCCACCCGCCCGCGAATCCATTTCTCCACGACACGTCCCCGCCTGGCTCTGGCTCAGCGCCCTCACCTGCGCCGGCATGCTCGGCGCCACCTACCACCTCGCCGCCGAAATCGGCTCCAACCCGCTCGCGTGGATCGGCCCGTTCGGCGCTTATCTTTTCAGCTTCATGGTGGTCTTCGCCGGCCGCTGGCGTCGCTGGATGACCATGGCCACCCTCGCCTGGCTCGCGATCAGCCTCGCCGGTTTCATGGTCACAAAAGGCTTCAGCGCCGCCACCGTCGACGCCACCCGCGCCTGGTGGCTTCTCTCCCTCACCGCCGCCGGCACGCTTCCTCGGCAACGGCCCTCCTCCACGGCCTCCGCCCCGCCGAACGCTTCGAAACCTTCTACCTCGTCATCGCCGCCGGCGGCGTCCTCGGCGGTCTCGCCTCGAGCGTCTTCATTCCTTCGCTTCTCTCCCGCCCCGCCGAATTCCCGCTCATCTCCGTCGCGCTCCTCGCCACCGGCATGATCTGGCTCATGCGCACCCGCGAACCCGGCGTCATCGCCGTCACTGCCTGCGTGCTCCTCGCGCCCGTCGTCGCCGTCGGCGTTCACCAGGCCGCCGACGAAGCCATGGGCGACGGCCACGTCCGCCACTTCCGCGATCTCTACGGCCACGTCATGGTGAAAACCGACGACACCTCCGTCGTCCTCTCCAGCGACACCACCACGCACGGCACCCAGCTCATCGAAACCGAAGACTCCCGCAAGCGTCCCACGCTCTACTACACCGAGAGCTCCGGCGTCGGCCGCGTCCTCGAGGAACTCATGACCGCGCGCCCCTCGCTCCGCGTCGGCGTCATCGGCCTCGGCGCCGGCACGCTCGCCGCGTATTCACGTTCTGGTGACACCTACGATTTCTGGGACATCGACCCGAAATCCCTCCGCATCGCCCGCGAAAACTTCACCTTCATCTCCGAAGCCTCCGGCGAAATCCATCTCATCCTTCGCGACGGCCGCAAGGCCCTCGAAAACTCCTCCACCGACTACGACCTCATCGTCATCGACGCCTTCACCGGCGACGGCGTGCCGTCCCACCTCCTCACGCGCGAGGCCTTCTCCAGCTACCTCCGCCGCCTCTCCGCCAAGCGCGGCCTCCTCGTCATCCACGCGTCCACGCGCTACTCCAACCTCTTCCCCGTCATCGAAGCCACCGCGCGCACCCTCGGCCGCAGCTCGCTGGGCGTCGTCACCGAAATCTCCGATTCCGCCGAGACCCGCGACTGGGACCCCGCCCGCACCGAATATGTCATCGTTGCCCCGCAAGGATCGCTGAAACAAATCGCCGCCTGGTTCCCCGCCGAGGAAGACGACGGCCGCGTCAAACGCACCCTCGCCACCGTCGACGCCCCGCTCATCCAGCAGCGCCTCATCTGGAGCGACGACCGCAACGCCGCGATCGACGCCTTCGACCTCGGTCGCTTCCTCTTCCCGCGGTAATTTCCCGTGCACTGGCAGCCTTCCAGCTCCGCCTCGTCTCCGGCCCGCGCATCCTTGCTCGCCCCTCCCCCGCCACCGCTCCCGCGGCGCTTCCGCGTCGTTGAAACCGGCGCCGAGCTCCTCGCCTGCACACTCGCGATCGCCTGGCTCCTCGCGCTCGCCCTCTCGCATCTCAAATTCATCTCCCAGCCCGGACCGCAAGAAATCAACGAGCCGTCCTTCTGGTATACGACGTTTCTCCTCGACCAGGGCCGCAACCCCTACAGCCCCGAAGAACTCCCCGGCGCCGCCCAATTCTTCGGCCCGCTCTACCACGGCGTCGTCCTCGCCCTGAAACCGCTCTTCGGCATCGGCTACGACGCCCATCGCTTTCTCAACCTCCTCTGCATCGCCGGCTCGCTCTGGCTCCTCGTCACGCGCATGCGCCGCCTCGGCTCCGGCCTCGGCATCGCGCTCCTCTCCTCGACGTGGATCTACTGGATTTGCCTCCAGAACATCATGATCACCGCGCGCCCCGACGCGCTCGGCCTCCTCTTTTTCCTGCTCGCGATCATCATCCCCGGGGAACGCCGCTACTCGCTCCGCGCCTCCGCTTTCGGTCTCGCCTGCACGTTCCTCGCCTTCCACTGCAAAGCCTACTTCGGCCTCGCCCTCCTCCCCACGCTCGCCGGCCTCGCGCTCCTGCGCTCGTGGCGCCACGCCGCCGTCGCCGCGCTCGCGTTCTTCGCCACCCTCGCCGCCTCGATCGCCGCGCTCGATCACGTCTTTCCGCTCTGCTCGCTCGAGACTTTCTTCATGCAGCGAAACTCCGTCGCCATCAACACGAGCGACGACATCTCGCCGATGCACACCGCCATGCTCTTCGAACGCGCGTGGCCCTACTTTCTCTTTCTCGCCGGCGCCGCCCTCCTCATTCCGCGCCACCTCCGCACCTGGCTCCACCAACTCCGTCAACGCGACCCGCACGCCATCGCCCTCGGCCTCACGCTCGCGCTCCTCCTCCTCCACTTCGCCATCGTCTACTTCTACATGGGCCACAACGGCGGCGCGCTCTTCACCTATCACCTCCACCTGATTTTCCCGCCGCTCCTCGCTCCTCACCGCCTTCGCCCTCGCCCGCGCCTCCCCGGGCCTCCGCACCGCCTTCACCGTCATCCTCACCGCTTTCGTCGCCCTCAACATCAGCGTCCAGCCCGTCGAAGACAACGCCCCCGCCCACCAGCGTCTCACCGAGCTCATCGTCGAAGCCGATCCCGTCTACAGCAGTTCTTCCGCCGTCACCGACATCCTCGCGCACCACCAACGCCCCGTGCACAACAGCGGCTTCACGCTCTTCCTGCCCATGGCCACCATGCACGGCCGCGACGAATGGGATCCCGGCGCCCAAGCCATCCGCGACGTCTTCGACCGCATGCCTCACGAAACCGACGAGCACCTCGCCAACCGCAGCTACGAACTCGTGCTCACCAGCGACGAGTTCCTCGTGTTCGGCGAAATGGACACCCTCAGGCGCCACTACGAACTCACCGAGGAAGTTTTCATGCCGATGTATTTCGGACTCGAGCCTGATCCAGGTCTGGAAACCACGGCCCGATTCCGATTCGGTCGACGCGCGCTGATCGTTCCGCGACGCGCCTTCGTTCCGATCGTCCATGCTTGTTGCCGTTTATCTGGTGCTTCTCGGCGTTGTCGCCGTCCTTCTCCGCCGCCGCCTTTCCCTGCTCTCGGCCCTCCCCGGATTTCCGGGCTACCTCGCCGCGCTCGGCGTCACGCTCTTCCTCGCCGATTGGATCAACTTCCTCGCCCACGCCCTCGCCGGCTGGAGCTGGCTCTACTGGATCATCGCCTGGGCCGCGCCCGCCGTCGCCCTTGTCTTCTTCACCCGCGACACCGCCCCGACCCGTTTCAATCTCCCCGACCTCCTCCGCCCGCTCGCCGCGCCTCGCACGTGGAATGGCTGCTTTCTCTTCTTCCTCGGTTTCGTCCTCCTCCGCTTCTACACCGGCATCGTCATCGACGCCGACGATCGCGTCTGGGTGAACTACAACTTCGTCGACACCGCGTTTCACCTCTCCGTCGTCAACGCCTTCCTCGAGGCCGACAGCTTCCCGCCCATGGACCTCGATATGGCCGGGTATCCGCTGAAATATCATTTCCTCGCCGACTTCTTCGTCGCCCACCTCGCACAAATGGGCGCGCCGCGCATCGGCGCGATGTGGCTCATGAACCTCATCGGCGCCTCCGTCCTCGTCGGCACGATCTGGAGCGTCTTCACCCACTGGCTCCGCCTCCCGCCGCGCTGGGTCCTCCTCGCCGGCCTGCTCTTCCTTTTTCTCAACACCTCCCTCGTCAACCTCCTCCACTTCCTCTGGCTCCGCCCGCCGTTCTTCAACGTATCCGATTTCTACTACGGGCTCTTCTGGTTCCCCTACTTCAACTTCGAAGCGATGCTCACCAATCTCTTCGAACCCCAGCGCGCGCTGCTCTTCACCCTGCCCATCGCACTGCTCGTCCTGCACGCCATCTTCCACCTGCACGAAACCTCCCCCGCGCCAACCCACCTTCTCCACGCCTTCATCGTCATCTGCCTCCTCCCGCTCGCCCACATCGTCGCCTTCGCCGTCCTCGCCGCCTGCATGCTCCCCGCGCTTTGGCGTCATCGCTCGTGGTTCTTCTCCCAATGGCGTGCCTGGCTTCCGTTCTTCGCGCTCGGACTCCTCCAGCTGATCTACCTTCAAGCCTACGGTCCGCCGACGCACCCCGCTTATTCCTCCTGGGACGCCACCGCCTCGCTCCCGCTCAACGAATACTCCATCTTCCCGCGCTATCTCCGCCGCCTCGTGTTCTGGTTTTTCGTCAACGGCGACTTCCTCGGCTGGGGCGCCTTCTTCGTCGGCCTCGCCTTCCTCCTTCGCCTCCGTCAACGCGATCCCGGCCCCGGCGCTCCGCTCCTCGGCTTCCTCCACCACTGGCGTTGGTATTTCGCCGTCTGCCTCACGATCTTCGTCGTGATCAATTTCTACCGCTACAGCTTCTCGTGGGGCGACAGCAACAAGTTCGTCCTCTTCCTCAACCTCGGCCTCGCGCTCGTCATCACCCTCGGCGCCGCCCGCTGGATCACCACCCGCCTCGCCCCACTCTCGCTCGTCTTCTGGTGGTTCTTCGCCGTGCTCTGCGTCGCCCCGCACGCCTACGGCTTCTACCGCAACGTCCTCGCCGCGCCCCACGGCAAGATCCTCCTCTTCGAACCCAACGGCCGCGCCGCCGCCCGCTGGCTTCAAACCGTCCATCAAACCGACGAACTCGTCGTCACCGCCCCCTACAACCTCATCCACTTCGTCACCCCGCTCGCCGGCTTTCCCACCCTCGCCGGCATCTACGCCGACTCGAATCCCNACCGTCAGGACGAACGCGAAGCCCAGATCCGCCGCATCTACGAACAAGCCGACCTCCGCCTCCTCCGCGAACTCGGCGCCACCTACGTGTGCATCTCCCGCAACGAGCGCCGCAAAGTCACCCTCCATCCGCGCTGGATCCAGTTCATGAAAGACCGCACCGCCGTCGCCTTCCACGCCGGCGGCGGCCCCGACGACTTCCACTCCGTCTACATCTTCGACGCCCGCCTCCTCCCCCCCGAGTAGCCACCTCGAGTAGCCACGAGCGTGAGCGAGTGGAATCCCCCTCCCCTCCGCGCTCTTTGCGATTAGCCAAAAAACATTCCACCTTCGCGTCTCTTCGCGCCCCTTCGTGGTTCAAAAAATAACCCTTACAACCTGAGCCTTTCCCCCATCGGAAACCTTCCCCGCATCGCCTGTCCATCACCGCGATGCCGCTGGTCGAAGCCACGTCCCACCCGCTCTGGGTAAACCTCACGATCTTCCTCGTCGCGGCCGTGTTCGTCTGGCTCGCCGGCACCCGCCTCTCCCGCTACCTCGGCCGCATCTCCGAAATCACCGGCATCGAACAAGCCATCGTCGGCATGCTCATGCTCGGCGTCCTCACCTCGCTCCCCGAGATCGCCAACGTCGCCACCGCCTCCCACTTCGGCAACCCCGCCCTCGCCGCCAACAACCTCCTCGGCAGCGCCGCCATCAACCTCGTCCTTCTCGCCGTCGCCGACGCCATCTTCGGCCGCGACGCCCTCACGTCCATCGTCGCCCAACCCGCGACTCTGCTCCAAAGCACCCTCTGCATGCTCGTCCTCGCCGTGGTCGCCGTCGCGATCACCGTCGGCGACGTCCTCCTCCTCGGCGTCGGCGCCTGGTCGTCCACCGTTTTCCTCCTCAGCCTGGGCGCCTTCTGGCTCTCGAAAGGTTACGGCCAGCGCTCCCCGTGGACACTCCACGGCCGCAAAAAATCTCCCGCGTCCGCTTCCTCGTCGTCTTCCTCGAAAAAGAAAAACGACAAGAAAGAACTCACCGGCCTCCTCCTCCGCATCGGCCTCGCCGCCGTTGTCATCCTCGTCGCCGGCTACGCGCTCTCCCAAACCGGCGACGCCCTCGCCGAACAAACCGGCCTCGGCTCCGGACTCGTCGGTTTCCTCCTCATCGGCTTCGCCACCTCCCTCCCCGAACTCAGCTCCATCAGCACCTCCATCCGCACCCGCCGACACGAGATGGCCATCGGCGAAGTCCTCGGCACCAACTTCGTCAACGTCTCCCTCCTCCTTCTCGCCGACGCCGTTTACACCGAAGGTCCCGTCATCAACGAACTCGGCCCCTTCGAAGCCGTCTCCGCGCTCCTCGGCACGATTCTCACCGGCACGCTCCTCGTCGGCCTCCTCGAGCGCCGCAAACCCCGTCGTCCTCCGCATCGGCTACGACACCCTCGCCATCCTCATCCTCTTCTTCGGCGGCGTCACCCTCCTCTTCACCCTCCGCTAAACCACGGTACTCTCCGCCCCTTCGTTCTCGTTCTCATTCTCTTTCTCGTTCTCTCTTCCCTCTCCCATCCCCCATTCCCCCAGCCCCACTTTCCATTCGCCATCCCGCCGCGCGATCCCGTATCCCTTCGCGCCTGCCGTGAACGAATCGACCGCCGCCTCAACCGCTCCCATCACCAACGTCCTCGCCGAACGCTACGCGTCCGCCGCCATGAAGGACATCTGGTCCCAAACCGGCCGCGTGAAACTCGAACGCGATTTCTGGATCGCCGTCATGAAGGGCCAGCGCGACCTCGGCGTTCCGATCCCCGCCGAAGCCATCAANGACTACGAGCGCGTCAAAGATCAGATCGACCTCGCCTCCATCGACAAACGCGAGCGCGTCACCCTCCACGACGTCAAAGCCCGCATCGAGGAATTCTCCGATCTCGCCAAGCGCCAGTTCATCCACCTCGGCCTCACGTCGCGCGACCTCACCGAAAACGTCGAACAGCTCCAGGTTTTCCGCGCGCTCAAAACCGTCCATTTCAAAACCGCCGCCGCCCTCCTCGCGCTCGCCCGCCAGGCCGAAGCCCACCGCGATCTCATGATCACGGGCCGCACGCACAACGTCCCCGCGCAGCCCACCACCCTCGGCAAGCGCCTCGCGATGTTCGGTCAGGAACTCCTCGTCGCCTACTCGCGCATCGACGAACTCCTCTCGCGCTACCCCGTCCGCGGCCTCAAGGGCGCCGTCGGCACCCAGCTCGACCAGCTCACGCTTCTCGCCGGCAACGCCGAGAAAGTCGACCAACTCGAATCGCGCGTCCTCCGCCATCTCGGCTTCCGCGCCTCGCTCATCGCCGTCGGACAAGTGTATCCGCGCGGCTTGGACTTCGAGGTCGTCACCGCCCTCCANCAACTCGCCGCCGCCGCCGCGAGTTTCGCCACCACGCTCCGCCTCATGGCCGGCGCCGGCCTCCTCACCGAGGGCTTCCAAGCCGGCCAGGTCGGCTCCTCCGCCATGCCTCACAAGGTCAACGCTCGCAACTGCGAGCGTATCTGCGGCTTCGCCACCATTCTCTCCGGCTACGTTACCATGACCTCCGGCCTCGCCGGCCACCAGTGGAACGAGGGCGACGTCTCCTGCTCCGTCGTCCGCCGCGTCGCACTGCCCGATTCCTTCTTCGCCATCGACGGCCTCCTGGAAACTTTCCTCACCGTCCTCCGCCAGATGGAAGTCTTCCCCGCCGCGATCGCCGCCGAAAACGAGCGCAACCTCCCCTTCCTCGCCACCACCACGATCCTCATGGAAGCCGTGAAACGCGGCGCCGGACGCGAAACCGCCCATGAAGCGATCAAGGAACACGCGCTCGCCGCCGCGAAAGCGCTCCGCTCCGGCGGAGGCGACGCCGACCTCCTCTCGCGCCTCGCCGCCGACAAACGCATCGGCCTCGGCAAAAAAGCCCTTCAAGCCATCCTCGCCGAAAACGCCCGCTTCGTCGGCGCCGCCCCGCACCAGGTCGACGCCTTCCTCGACGAGGTGAAACCCCTCGCGAAGAAGCACAAAGGCGCCGCCGACTACAAACCCGGCCGCCTCCTGTAGGCCGCCCGCTCGCGGGCGCTGCTCGGCTGTGGGAGCGGCCCTACGCCGCGATCAACGTCACATCCGCCTCACAGACGACGCGAATTTTTCGCCGCCTCTCGGGAACACCCACCGCCCGCGCCACACTCTTCCGCTCGCATGTTCGCGAGCCTTCCAGCCCCTCGCGCGCGGCTTCTTTGCCGCCGCGTCCTTCCTTTTTCCGCCTTCGCGCTTCGCTTTCGCACCTTCGTGCGATCCGGCANTTTNCCGCAGTCCCGCGCTCCGGAAATTTGAGTTTGCACTCCCCTTTCGGCCGGGCGCTTCCTTGCCCGTTCACGTTGTTTCCAACCCTTTACAAACATCTGTCATGGCTGAACTCGTAGGAAATGTCTTGGTGGGCCAGTCCGGCGGCCCCACCGCCGTCATCAACGCCAGCGTCGCCGGCATCGTCGCCGAAGCGCTGAACCACGAGTGCATCGAGGAAATCTACGGCGCCCTCAACGGCGTCCTCGGCATCCTCAACGAAGACCTCATCGACCTCGCCGCCGAATCGCAGCAGCAGATCCGCGCCCTCAAATACACGCCCGGCGCCGCCCTCGGCACCTGCCGCTACAAGCTCAAAAAGCAGTCCGACTTCGAACGCGTCCTCGAGGTCTTCAAAGCCCACAACATCCGCTACTTCTTCTACATCGGCGGCAACGACTCCCAGGACACCGCGGACAAGATCTCCAAGCTCGCCCAGGAACAGAACTACGAGCTCCGCGTCATCGGCGTTCCGAAGACCATCGATAACGACCTCCCCATCACCGATCACACGCCCGGCTACGGCAGCGTGATCAAATACACCGCCACCACGATCCGCGAACTCGCCTGCGACCACGAGGCCATGGGCCAGGGCGACCTCGTCTCGATCGTCGAGGTCATGGGCCGCTCCGCCGGCTGGATCGCCGCCGGCGCCGCGCTCGCCAAGCGCCGCGACCACCCGCACGACCCGCCGCACCTGATCTATCTCCCGGAAATCGCGTTCGACCAAAACAAGTGCCTCGAGGACATCCGTCGCATCCTCAAGCGCGAGAAATACTGCATGATCGTCGTCGGCGAAGGTCTCATCGACGCCGACGGCAACTACGTTGCCGCTGACGCCGCCACCGACGCCTTCGGCCACGCCCAACTCGGCGGCGCCGGCGATTACCTCAAAGAGCTCGTCGAACAAAATCTCCCCGGCGTCAAAGCCCGAGTCGCCAAGCCCGGCATCATCCAGCGCGCCGCCGCTCACGCCGCGTCGAAGACCGACGTCGACGAAGCCTACCTCGCCGGCGAAGCCGCCGTCGAAGCCGCCATCGACGGCCAAACCGACAAGATGGTCACGCTCGTCCGCGGCGACACCGACCACTACTCCGTCGAAACCGGCCTCGCCCCCCTGAGCGACATCGCCAACGGCGTGAAGAAGCTCCCCCGCGAGTGGATCAACGAAGACGGCACCAGCATGAACTTCCAGTTCCTCCGCTACGCCCAGCCGCTCATCCAAGGCGAAGCGCAGCTCCCCTACGAAAACGGCGTCCCCGTCTTCGCGCGCCTCGACAAGGTCCGCGTCGACAAGGTCCTCCCCGCCTTCGCCGGCTGAGGACGCCTCGCATCCCTCTTCTCTCCAGGCCGGTCTTCGCGACCGGCCTTTTTTATTTCTCAAGTCATTCGCCTTCGCCTCCTTCAATCCACTGTCATTCTGAGCGACGCGAAGAATCGCCTTGGACGAACGCCGTTTGTTTCTGAAACAAACACCCTTTCCCACGTTCTCCCTACACCCTCTTTCATGATCCGTCTCCTCACCCGCCTCGCGCTCGCGTCCGGCTTCTCTCTCGCGATTTCTCTCCGCGCCCAAACCGCCGCGTCCGACGCCCCGCTTCAATCCGACCCGCTCACCGTCGAGGCCCCGCGCCTCGACGCCGATGCCGCCGGCACCACCAGCGTCCGGCTCGACGACATCGCTCTCCCCCTCACCAACTCCCTCGGCCACCTCTCCGGTCGCGTCGCCAATCTCCACATCAACACCGGCGGCGCCGGCTCCTACGGCGACCTCTTCGCCATCCGCGGCCTCACCAACACGCCCTACTTCAGCGATCCGTCCGTCACCGTCTATTTCGACGACATTCCGCTCGGCTCCAGCTTCACCTACCCGACCAACCTCTTCGGCTTCGGCCGCGCCACCATCCACCGCGGCCCCCAAGGCACCGCGTTCGGCCGCGCCGGCAGCGGCGGCGTTCTCGTTTTCTCCTCCGCCGAGCCCACCCCCGACGCCTCTCACGGCGAACTCCGCGCCAGCATCGGCAACTTTGACTCGCAAGCCTTCGCCGTAAACGCCCGCTCCACCCGCAGCGATTTCACCGACGCCTCCGTCTCCGCCTCCTTCGCCTCTCGCGACGGCTTTATCACCAACACCACGCTCAACCAACGCGTCGACGACTTCGAATCCGCCGCCGCGTCCGCGCGTATCCGTTTTCGTCCTACCGAAGCCGCCGAGCTCTCCTTCCAACTCCTCGGCAGCCGCCTCCGCAACGGCGCCCAGCCGCTCGTTCCGATCGGCGGCCCGCGTTACACCGTCGACCGCACCGCCGAAGGCACCACCGACATCGACTTCATCGCCCTCGCCGCCAAGGCCGAGTTTCAAACCCCGATCGGCCGCCTCACCGCCACCACGAGCTACACCGATTTCGAACTCGATCCCTACTCCAACCAACTTGTCCTCCCGCCCTCGCTCGACTCCATCTCCAGCCTTGAGCAATCCGGCTGGAACGAGGAAATCCGTCTCATCTCCTCGCCGAATACGTCCTTCGCGTGGAGCGTCGGCGTCTGGCTCTCCACGCAGGACACCGCGGGCTCCATCAACCGCTCCCTCACCGGTCTCTTCCCCATTGAAATCTCCAGCTACACCCTCGACACCGAAACCGCCGCGCTCTTCGGCGAACTCACGCTCCTCAACACGTCGCCCTGGACCGTCACCCTCGGTCTCCGCGCCGAGCGCGTGAAAAGAGATTTCGACCGCCGCGAAGTCGTTCCCTCGCAGTCGCGCTACACCTCCTCACGCACCTTCGAAGCGCTCCTTCCGAAACTCTCGGCCACTTACGCGCTCACCGCCAACACCACCGCCTCCGCCAGCGTCTCGCTCGGCTCCAAACCCGGCGGCTGGTCCGCCTACACCGCGTATCCGTCGCTCGCGCGCTTCAGCGCCGAAGAGACGCTCGCCTTCGAAGCCGGCCTCGACACCGACCTCGCCCGCGAAACCGTCAACCTCGCCGTCCGTGCGTTCTACTACGACATCGACAACTACCAGATCGAACGCTCCTTCACCGCCGCCGACTACCTCGTCGTCAACGCCCCGCGCGCCCGCTCCATCGGCGCGGAATTCGAGGCCTCCTGGCGCCCGATCCCCGCGCTCACCTTCGCCGCGTCGCTCGGTGTAACCGAAATTACACTACGCGAGTTCACCGATCCGTTCACCGGCACGTCCTACAACGGCAACCGCGCCCCTTACGTTCCCGTCTACGACGCCAACCTCTCCGCCGTTTATCGCGACCCCACCGGCTGGTTCATCGGCGCCGAAGCCGCTTTCGCCGGCAAAACCTACTACGAGGAATCCGAAGCCTCCGCCTTCGCCGAGCGCTCCCGCGTCACCCTCAACGCCCGTCTCGGCTTCGACGCTCCCAACTGGCGCATCGCCGTCTTCGCCGAAAACCTGTCCGACGAAAACCACTACACGCTCATCATCCCCGGCGTCGGCCACGGCGTCCCCGCCGCCCCCCGCACCTACGGCTTCGAAGCCGTGCTGAAGTGGTAGCGCAGTTGCAGATTTTTTGAGGTTTCAATTTGTGACCTCAAAAACCACCGTTCCGCCATGGCCTCAGCCAACTCACCGGCACCGCTCGCAGACGTTGAGTCAAAAATAGCCCTGCTTCGCAGGAACCGAGTTCTCTTAGATTTCGAACTGGCAGCCCTTTAGGGGGTTGAGACCCGTGTTCTGCTTCAGGCCGTAAACCGGAATCGAGAGCGCTTCCCGGAGGACTTCATGTTCCAGCTCACGAGGGAAGAGTTCGAATCTTTGAGATCACAATCTGTGATCTCAAAAACGGGTCGTGGCGGTCGTCGCTANCTCCCCTACGCCTTCACCCAAGAAGGCGTCGCGATGCTCTCGAGCGTTCTCCGCAGCAAACGCGCCGTGCAGGTGAACATCGAGATCATGCGCGCTTTCGTCCGCATGCGTTCGTTCGCTCTCACCAACCGCGAACTCGCCCGCAAAATCGCCGATCTCGAATCCCGCTACGACGGCCAGTTCGAGCAGGTCTTCGAAGCCCTCAACGCCCTCCTCGCCTCCCCCGAGCCCCACCACGGCCGCCGCATGGGCTTCCAGCAAACCAAGGACGAATGAGATAGGGACGCCTCTCCCCGACCTCCGTCACCTCACCGCCGCCACCTCCCGCTTCACACCCCTACCGCCACATACGGCTCCTCGCGCAACTCCACCGTTCGCCGCCCCGCCAGCAACTGCCACCACACGCGCGCATTCGCGATCACCACGACCGCGACCAGCACCAGAAACGTCCCCGTCACAATCGCGTTCACCTGGTTGTTGAACACCAGCCGCTCCCACTGCGCCACCTGCGCCGCCGCATCCGCACCCGCCGCCGCGATCCGCGCCCTTGAAATCCGCCGCCGCCGCCAAAAACCCGAGACGCGGATCGCTCGCGAAAATCTTCATCCACCCCGCGCTCATCGTCACCGCCAACAGCCACGCGAGCGGCACGAGCGTGCACCACACATAGCGCGTCCGGCCCATCTTGATCAGCACGGTCGTGCCCAGCGACAACGCGATCACCGCGAGCAGCTGGTTCGCCACGCCAAAGATCGGCCACAGCGAATTGATCCCGCCCAGCGGATCGATCACGCCCTGATATAAAAACCAGCCCCACGCCGCCACGAACAGCACCGTCCCGAGCACGTTCCCCGCAAACGATTTCGTGTTCCCCAGCGGCTTCGCGACCATCCCCAACAGATCCTGCACGATGAACCGCCCCACCCGCGTCCCCGCGTCGATCGTCGTCAAAATGAACAACGCCTCGAACATGATCGCGAAGTGATACCACAGCGCGACCGCCGTCCCGCTGCCAAACGCCCCCGAAAAGATCTGCGCCATCCCCGCCGCAAACGTCGGCGCTCCACCCGCCCGGCCCACCATCGTCTTCTCGCCCATCTCCGCCGCCAGCGCATCCATCTGCGTCGTCGTCACCGGAAACCCGAGCGCCGTGATCCGCTCCGTCACCGCCGCCGGCTCCCCGCGCATGTTGATCGCGAAATACTCGCCCGGCTCCATCGCACACGCCGCGATCAACGCCATGATGCCCACCATCATCTCCGTCGCCATCGCGCCATAACCCACCACGCGGATATCCTTCTCCCGCGCCAATAGCTTCGGGGTCGTGCCCGACGAAATCAGCGCGTGAAACCCCGACACCGCCGCGCACGCGATCGTGATGAAGCAAAACGGAAACACCGGCCCCGCGAACACCGGCCCCGTCCCATCGATGAATTGCGTCACCGCCGGCATCTTCAACACCGGNGCCAGCACGATGATCGCCACGCCCAGCAGCGCCACCGTCCCCACCTTCATGAACGTGCTCANATAATCCCGTGGCGCGAGCAGCAGCCATACCGGCAGCACCGACGCCAGGATTCCGTATCCAATAATCCACCACGCCAGCGTCGTGCCNTTCAACGTCAGCGCCTCGTCCCATCCCCACGCGTGCACAAACTGCCCCGCGTAAACCGCCCCGAGCAGCGCCACCACGCCAAAAGCACTCACCACCGCCAGCCACTTTCCGCCATGCCCGCCAAACCGCATCGCGAGCCCCATCGCCACCGCGATCGGCATCGTCGCGGCGATCGTGAACAATCCCCACGGGCTCTCCGCGAGCGCGTTCACCACCACCAGCGCCAGCACCGCCAGCAGGATCACCATGATCGCGATGATGCTCACCAGCGCCGCAAACCCCGCGAACGGCCCCACTTCGTCGCGCACCATCTGCGCCAGCGATTTACCGCCGCGCCGCACCGAACAAAACATCACCACGCAATCGTGCACCGCGCCGCCCAGCGTCGCCCCGATCAGAATCCACAACATCCCCGGCAAAAATCCGAACTGCGCCGCCAGCACCGGCCCGACCAGCGGACCCGGCCCCGCGATCGCCGCGAAATGATGCCCAAACACCACCCAGCGGTTCGTCCGCACGAAATCCTTCCCGTCCTCCTTCACCACCGCCGGCGTCGCCCGCAGCTCGTCGAGCGTCAGCACCTTCGCCATCAGCCACGCCGAGTGNAACCGATACGNNANCGCAAACACGCACGNCGCCGCCACCACCATCCANANCGCANTCACCGNCTCNCCNCGCGACATCGCCAGCACCGCGATCGACGCCGTTCCGAGCACCACCACGCCCGCCCATCCGAGCACACGCAGCCACTTCAAACCATCCGTTGTCTTCACCACCGCAGCATCATTCATGGGGAAAGGGAAAGCCGCGCGATCCTGCCAGCCCACCCCCGCGCCGCAAGCTGCCTCTCGTCGTTCCTTCCGGGCACCAGTTCCTTTTCGCGTCACCTCCGCCGAACGGGTTGAACCACCACCGCGTCATCCGCGCCGCCTTTGACATTGCTCACCCCCGGCCACTCGGATTGAACGCCTCCTCCAACGGCCGGTCCAATACCCGCCGCCCCCAGTGAACCTCAATCCCCTCGCCCCATGAGCGAAGCCTTCCGCATCTACCCGATCGATATCGTCATCTTTATCGTGTTCGTCATCGCCGTCGTCGCGATCGGCCTCATCCAAAGCCGCGGCGGCAAGAAGGGCGAAAGCTCCGAAGACTACTTCCTCGCCGGTCGCGGACTCAGCTGGTGGCTCATCGGTTTCTCCCTCATCGCCGCCAACATCTCCACCGAGCAATTCGTCGGCATGTCCGGCAACGCCGCCTCCCACGTCGGCCTCGCCATCGCCAGCTACGAATGGATGGCCGCCATCACCCTCGTCGTCGTCGCGTTCTGCTTCCTGCCCTACTTCCTCCGCGCCGGCATCTACACGATGCCCGAATTCCTCGAATACCGGTTCAGCGCGAGCGCCCGCTCGTTCATGGCGATCGCCACCATCTTCATCTACCTGCTCCTCCTCGGCGCCGTCACCTACTCCGGCGCGCTCACCATCACCACGCTCGCCGGCACCGCCGGACACCACGTCAGCATGCTCAACGCCTCCCTCATCATCGGGATCGTCGCCATGCTCTACGTCACCGCCGGCGGCCTCAAAGCCTGCGCGTGGGCCGACCTCATCCAAGGCAGCGCGCTCATCGTCGGCGGCGCGGTCATCATGTATTTCGCCTTCAACAAACTCGGCCTCGCCACCGAAGCCGCCACCGTCGTCAGCACCCACACCGGCGCCGTCGAAACCGTCCAGCTCGCCGCCGGCACCGGCAGCTTCGAACGCTTCGTCGAACTCAACGGCCCGCGCCTGAACATGTTCCTGCCCGCGAGCGACAGCATTCTCCCGTGGACCGCCCTCCTCCTCGGTCTCTGGATTCCCAACTTCTACTACTGGGGCCTCAACCAATACATCACGCAACGCACCCTCGGCTCCGCCTCCCTCGCCGAGGGCCAGAAGGGCATCGTCTTCGCCGCGTTCATGAAGCTCCTCATCCCGTTCGTCATCGTCGTGCCGGGCCTCATCGCGTTTAATCTCTTCTCCAACGAAATGCGCATCGAGGCCGCCCCGGAAAAAACCGCCGCGCTCGTCCGCTACGTCAAAGCCAACCCCGACACCCCGCTGATCTCCGTCACCGAGAACCCCACCGCCGACCAGATCGCCGCGATCCCCGCCAACCACTACCTCATCGCCATCTACCCCGATCAGGCCGCGCTCAACGCCGCCAACATCCGCCACACCGCCGTCCTGCCCGTCACCCGCGCGCGTTTCGATTCCCTCAACCCCGCGCCGTTCACGCTCTTCAGCAGCGACGACCACGCGTGGCGCAACGTGAACCCGCTCCTCGCCACCGACATCGACGCCTACAACGCCCGCACCGCCGCCGCCGCGAAAGCCGCCGGCGCCACCACCGCGTCGGAAAAGTTCATCGCCTACAAATACGACACCGCCCTCGCCCAGCTCCTCGCCCACGTGCTTCCCCGTGGCCAAGGCTGGGTCGGCTTCGTCCTCGCCGCCCTCCTCGGCGCCGTCGTCAGCTCGCTCGCCGCGATGCTCAACGCCGCCTCCACGATCTTCGCGATGGACATCTACAAGAAACACCTCGCGAAGAACGCGTCGCAAAAATCCATCGTCCTCCTCGGACGCCTCTCCGTCGTCGTCTTGACCGGCGTCGCCGTCTTCCTCGCCCCGCAGCTCGGCAATCCGAAGATCAGCAACTCCATCTTCACGATCATCCAGGAGGGCCAGGGCTTCATCTCTCCCGGCATTCTCGCCGTCTTCGTCTTCGGCCTCCTCGTCCGCAAAGCCCCGCAAGTCTGCGGCATCGTCGGCCTCCTCACCAACGTCGTCGCCTACGGCGCGCTCAAATTCATGGTGCCGAGTATCCAGTTTTTGAACCGCATGGCGCTCTGCTTTGCCCTCTGCCTCGTCGTCATGACGATCCTCCGCCTCGTGAAACCGCTCCCCGAGCCCTTCGCCTTCCGCCACAACACGACCGTCGCCGTCGAAACCTCGAAAGGCGCCAAACTCGCCGGCTACGCCGTCGTCGCCGTCACGTTGATCTTCTACGTGATCTTCAGCCCCTGGGGCATCGCAAGGTAGGGCGCGTTGTCCCCAACGCGCCGCCCCCTGCCGCCTCGAAGCCGAAGCTCCCCTCTAGAGAGGGGTGCCCGAAGGGCGGGGTGTGTAGGTTTGAGGGTTCGATAGCCCTCCCACCGTCCGCCCTCCAAAAAATTGGAGGTTGGACCTTCTCTGGAGCTTGGCTCTTGGTTCTTGGAGCTTTTCCTCATGGACCTCTCCCACCGCCGCCGCCCAGCCGCCGACCGCCGCGTCCAACTGATGGCCACCTGCCTCTGCGACGCCTTTTTCGACGACGTCGCCCGCGCCACCGTCGAGGTCCTCGAATACCTCGGCTGCACGATCGAATTCCCCGAAGCGCAAACCTGCTGCGGTCAACCTCCCTTCAACGGCGGCGACTGGCCCGCCTCCCGCAAGATCGTCCGCCACACCGTCGACACCTTCGCCGGCGACGCCCCCGTCGTCGTCCCTTCCGGCTCCTGCGCCGCCATGCTCTTCCACGGCGCCCTCCTCGAGTTCGAAAACGAACCCGACCTCCCCGCCGTTTCCGCATTGGCCTCACGCACCTGGGAGCTCGCCGATTTCATCGTCAACGCCCTCGGCATCACGTCCTGGCCCGGCGAATACAAAGCCACCCTCGCCTTCCACCGCTCCTGCCACTCCCGCGGCACCCCCAGCGGCGAAGCCGCCCTCCAACTCCTCTCCTCCATCTCCGGCACGCGCGTCGTCCCCGTCGGCGAAGGCGAACAATGCTGCGGCTTCGGCGGCACGTTCTCCGTCTCCTTCCCCAACGTCTCCACGGCCATGGGCACGTTGAAACTCGAACACCTCCGCGCCGAAAACCCCGACGTCGTCGTCTCCGGCGACATGAGCTGCCTCATGCACCTCAACGGCCTCGCCGAAAAATCCGGCTCCCCCCTCCGCCCCCAACACCTCTCCCAAATCCTTCGCGACGCCCTGAAGAACTCGGCCCTGATTTGAACAGAAGATAACAAAGAGACTCACGACCTCCGGCCGCTCTTCGTTCCCTTCGTTTCCTTCTGTAAAGAAACCACCCCATGCGCCAACCCATCGACACCTTCTCGACCACCCTCCCTCCCGACAAGCGCGCCTCCGTCTACAACGGCACGAAGGCCACGCACGAGAAGCGCACGAAACTCCTCTTCGACCACTTCGCCGATCCCAATCGCCTCCGCGAACTCGCCGGCGAAATCAAGCAGCACACCCTCGAGCACCTCGACACCTACCTCCCCGCCGTCGAAGCCAAGCTCCAGTCCAACGGCGTCAAAGTCCACTGGGCCTCGACCGGCGACGACGCCTGCGCCGCCGTCCTCAAAATCATGCAGGCCCGCGGCGCCACCAAAATGGTCAAAGCCAAGACGATGGTGTCCGAGGAAATCCACCTCGAGCCCTACCTGCGCAAACACGGTATCGAAGCTTTGGAGACAGACCTCGGCGAATTCATCGTCCAGATCGATCACGATCACCCGAGCCACATCGTCCGCCCGATCATTCACAAAAACCGCCGCGAGATCGCCCAGTCTTTCGAGCGCGAGGGCCTCGGCGCCTACAACGACGACCCGCAAACCATCACCCGCCGCGCCCGCGCCTTCCTCCGCGAAAAATACCTCGCCGCCGACGTCGGCCTCACCGGCGGAAATTTCATCTCCGTCGAATCCGGCCGCCTCGTCCTCGTCACCAACGAGGGCAACTCCCGCTTCTGCCTCGCCGCCACGAAGTGCCACATCGCCCTCGTCGGCATCGAAAAACTCGTCCCGCGCGACCGCGACCTCGGCCTCCTCCTCAACCTCCTCGCTCGCTCCGCCACCGCGCAGCAGCTCACCGTCTACACCGAGTTCATCACCGGCCCGAAATCGCCCACGCAGCCCGACGGCCCCGAGGAGATGCACGTCATCTTCGTCGACAACGGCCGCACCGACGTCCTCGCCACCGAGTGCCGCGACATCCTTCGCTGCATCCGCTGCGGCGCCTGCTTGAACGTCTGCCCCGTTTACCGCCAAGCCAGCGGCCACGCCTATCGCAGCGTCTACCCCGGCCCCGTCGGCGCCGTCCTCTCCCCTCTTCTCGCCGGGAAAAAATTCCCCGAACTCGCCGACCTCCCCAAAGCCTCGTCCCTCTGCGGCGCGTGCAACGAGGTCTGCCCCGTCAACATTCCCATCCCCGACCTCCTCCTCCGCCTCCGCGAAAAAGGAAAACGCGAACACGCCCCGCTCGCCTCCGCCGCCACGCCCCCCATGGGCCCTTTCGCCACGCTCGCAACGCACCCCACCGTCTGGAAAACCGCGCTCACCGCCGGCAAACTCCTCAACGTCCTCCCCACCACCCTCCTCCCCGTCCCGCCCCTCCGCGCCTGGGAAAAAAACCGCACCCTCCCCAAATGGCGCGGCGGCGAATTCCGCAACTGGATGAAATCGCGACCCGATGTTGGCCGCAAAAATGCGCAAAACGCGCAAAAATCCTGACCTCCTTTTTTTGCGCCCTCTGCGCCTCTTTGCGGCCATTCCTAAAATGTCTTCCTCCCGCGACCAAATCCTCACCCGCGTCCGTGACGCCCTCGCTCCCCTCCCTTCGCGCACGCCCCTGCCCGATTGGGACACCTCCCTCGTCCGTCTCCGCAATTCCACTACACCCGCCGATCTTTGGACGCCTTTCGCCGAACGCCTCCGCTCCGTCAACGGCACCCCGCTCGCCTCCCCCCTCGCGTTGATCTCTTTCCTCACCGAAAACAATCTCCTCCGCGGCTACTGCGATCCCGCCCTCCACGCCGCGCTCGCGTCCCACTTCCCCTCCACCATCGCGATCTCCACCGAACTCGATCGCTCCCGCATCGACGATTACCAGTTCGGCCTCACCGCCGCCTTCGGCGCCATCGCCGAAACCGGCACGATCATCCTTTCCGACAACACCACGTCCCGCCGCCTCGGCGCGCTCGCCCCGTGGGTTCACATCGCCGCGCTCCGCCGCGATCAAATCTTCTCCGACATTCCCTCCGCGATCGCCGCGTTCCCCGCCGACCCCAACCTCATCTGGGTCACCGGCCCCTCCAAGACCGCCGACGTCGAAGGCATCCTCATCGAAGGCGTCCACGGCCCCGGCCTCCAAGCCGCCCTCCTCCTCGACTGATCGCTCTCTCCGCCCTTCCGACCGGAGCTTGATGTTCGCGCCGCCTCCTTGCGCCTTCTGCGCCTCTTTGCGGCCATCCCAAAATCGAAAATTCAAAATCGAAATTCGAAAATCCCCCCCACGTGACGGTCCCGTCACTTCCCCCTCGCTCGCTCATTTTTGCTCCCATCCTTTTCGTGTGTTTCGTGTCTTTCGTGGTCCCTCAACCCCCATCGTCATGACCCTGCTTCCTCGTCTCTTCACCCTCGCCTTCGCCGTTTTCGCGCTCAGCGCCGTTCCTCTTTCCGCGGCCAAAAAGACTCTCACCGTCGGCTTCGCCCAAACCGGCGCCGAATCCGCCTGGCGCACCGCCAACACCGAATCCCTCAAGTCCGAAGCCGCCAAACGCGGCATCAACCTGAAGTTCTCCGACGGCCAGGGCCGCCAGGAAAACCAGATCCGCGCCGTCCGCTCCTTCATCACCCAGCGCGTCGACGCCATCGTCATTGCGCCCATCGTCGAAACCGGCTGGGAACCCATCCTCCGCGACGCCAAACGCGCCAAGATTCCCGTCATCCTCATGGACCGCACCGTCCAAGTCTCCGACGAATCCCTCTACACGTGCTTCGTCGGCTCCGACTTCGCCGAGGAAGGCCGCATGGCCGCCGACTGGCTTGCCAAACACGTCGACGGCAAGGGCCGCATCCTCGAACTCCAGGGCACGCCCGGCTCCGCTCCCGCCAACGAACGCCGCCGCGCCTTCGCCGAGGCGATCGCGAAATATCCCGACCTCAAGGTCATCGACTCCCAAAGCGGCGACTTCCGCCGCTCCGGCGGCAAGGAAGTCATGGAAGCCTTCCTCAAAAAACACGGCCGCAACTTCGACATCGTCTACGCCCACAACGACGACATGGCCCTCGGCGCCATCCAGGCGATCGAGGAAGCCGGCCTGAAGCCCGGCAAGGACGTCACCATCCTCTCGATCGACGCCATCAAGGAAGCCGTCCAAGCCGTCGTCGACGGCAAGCTCAACTGCACCGTCGAGTGCAACCCGCTCTTCGGCCCCAAGGTTTACGACCTCATCGAAAAGATCGTCGCCGGCGAAACCGTCCCGCGCGTCCAATACAACAAGGACGAGCTCTTCGACGCCACCAACGCCGCCGCCGCCCTCCCCACCCGCCAGTATTGAAATCCTAACTGCGCGCAGCCCAGCGCCCCGTCGGGCGGGTCTCCGACCCGCCCTTTTTTGCGCCCCCTTCAATCCGCATCATACACCTCGAGCAGCACCACGCCCGAGGTCTCGTTCTTCCCCCGCACGATGAAGCTGTAAGGCCCCGGCGCCAGCGTCATCAACTTCGCCGACGACCTCACATCCATCTCCGCCAGCGGCGTCGCCCCCACCCGCGCCCCCGTCGTCACGATCGCCGCCGCATTCACCTCGTCACCCCAATCGTCACTCGCCGCGATCGTCGCGATGCTCCGGTGCAACGTCACCACCGGATCCGCCAACACCTCCGCCTCGCCGATCCCCTGCGTCGTCAACGTCGGCCCCACCGCCCGCACCAGCACCCGTTTCGGCGCCGCGCCGCCGATCACAAACCCGCCGATCGCCACCCCGTTCCCCGTGCTCGCCGCCGCCCGTGACGCGATGCTCATGAACTTCGCTCCGCCCCCCGCCACGTCGAGGTCGTAAACTTCCAACAACACCACGCCCGGCGCGCCGCCCTTCGACGACACCACAAACGTATACACCCCCGGCGGCAGCGTCTGCAGCAACGCCGACGAACGCGTATCGCCCGCCGCCAGCGCCGCCAACCCGATCCGCGCCGACTCCGCCGTGATCTCCGCCGCATTCGCATTCTGCCCCCAATCGTCGTTCGCCGCGATCACCTCGTTCCCTTTCCGCGCATCGTGCACCGTGACCATCGGGTCCGCCAACACCTCCGCCTCCCCGATTCCCTGCGTCGTCAACGTCGGCCCCACCGCCCGGATCAACACGCGCTTCGGCCCCGCTCCATCGATCACAAATCCACCGATCGTCACATCATTCCCCGTCCCGCACCGCGCCCGCGTCGCAATCCCCAAAAATCGCGAGCCGCCCGCCGACACCGTCTCCACCGTCAGCGTCGCGATCGCGCTCGTCACGCTCCCGCTCGAATTCGTCACCACCACCGTGTAACTGCCGGCATCCGCCGCCGACACCTCCGCAAGCGAATACGACGCCCCCGTCGCCCCCGCGATCTCCACGCCATTCTTCTTCCACTGAAACGTCGGCGGCGGCGATCCGTCCGCGGCCACCGAAAACGTCACCGCATCGCCCGCAAATACGCTCCTACTCTGCGGCTGCGTCCCGATCGTCGGCGGCGCATCCGTCGTCACCAGCGCCACCCTGCTGCCCCACCCCGCCACACCGTCGCCCGACAACACCGTGAACGCCTGCACCCACACGCCATTGTCGTCATCCCACAACCGCACCACCACACCGCGATAGATCACCCCCGAAAGCGCGAGCGAAATGAAGTGCGCTCCCGCCAGCTGCCACGTCCCCGTCGCCGCCCCCGTGATCGTCCCATCCGCCTGCAGCGTGATCAGCGACGACGGCTTCGCTCCTCCCGCGATATCCTTGCCGTGACTGATCCATTTGTAATCACCCGCCACGATCCCCGCGTTCGCCGCCCCGATCGTCTCTCCCGCATACCGATGCGGCGCGACCACCGGCCACCCGTCGGCATTGAGAAACATCTGATGCACCCGCACCTCATGCTGCTCGCCCCGCCCCACAAACCGCGTGTGAAACACCAGGAAATACTTCCCCGTATCCGGATCTCGATACGCCGAATTATGCCCCGGCGACAAATACCCGCGGCTCGTCGTCCGCGGCTCGCGCGCGTCATGGAGAAACTGATACCCACCCATCAGCTTCACCCCATGCGGCGCGATCGACGCGTCGTCGAAGAACGTCCCCGGCGCCCCCGCCACCGTCGCCAGATCCGTCCCCGCCGCATCCACATACGGCCCGTCCGGATTCCGCGAACGCCCCACGCGAATATTGTAGCCATCCGCCGCATTCAACCCGCCATACGAAACGAACAAATAATAATACTCCGTCTCCGGTGCATACAGCACGTATCCGCCTTCGATCCGCGCATGATTCCCTCCCATCAGCTTCCTCCCATAACCCTGTCCCGGCTTTTGCCGCCCCGTCGCGGGATCCATCTCGAGGATGAAAATTCCTCCGGAATACGAGCCATACACCATCCACAGCTTGCCCGCCTGATCGAAGAACACCGCCGGATCCACCGCGTTCGGATGCTTCGTCGCATCATACGTCGTCCCGTCCTCGCTCGCCCCGCTCATCCCCGACCGCAACAACACCGCCACGTGCTTGTAAGGTCCCTCGATCGAGTCCGCCACCGCCAGCCCCAACGCACTCCGCGGCGAGTCACCCCGACACGCGCAGTAATACATGTAGTATTTCCCATCTCCCAACCGGATCACGTCCGGCGCCCAAAACGTGTTCGTCTGCGCCCAGGTCAGCACCTCCGAAAACTCCACCGCCGGATTCGGCACCAACGCATTCCCCGCCGTCGGACTCGTCGAAATCTGCGTCCATGTCATCAGATCCGCCGACTTCGCCGCCGCCAGATGCGACCCAAAGACATAATACATCCCTCCGTCCCGCACCACCGACGGATCATGCACCGTCACCTCCGCGAACGTCGGCTGTGCCTCCAGCGTCGCCACCGCCAGTAGCGCCACCGCCGCCCACCGGACAACTCCGCGCGTTCTCTCCATCACTCCACGCATGACGCCCTCCCAAACACCGGCATCCCGTCCGCATCCCACCTGATCGGCTTCACGAACGTATGCCGATCCGGATTCCACAACGGATCTCCCACAATCTCCCTGTAGGTCCGCGCATGATACACCAGCAGATCGGTCACGCCATCTTCCGCGACCGTGAAGCTGTTGTGCCCCGGCCCATACACGCCGAACTCGTAGCAGCTCCTAAACACCGGCTCCTTCGACTTCGTCCAGTTCGTCGGCTCCAACAAATCCGCATCCTCCTCCGCGTGCAGCAGCCCCACGCAGTAATTTTCGTCCGTCGCACTCGCTGAATAACTGACGAACACCTTCCCGTGTTTGATCAGCACCGCCGGCCCTTCATTCACCGAAAACCCGCGCGTCTCCCACTCCAGCTCCGGCACCGATAGCCGCACCGGTTTCGTCGCCAGCGTCGTCGGCGTCGCCATGCGCGCGATATATAAATTCGAGTTCCCCGCAATCCGCCGGTCCTTCTGCGCCCAGACGTAATACGTCGCGCCCCGATGCGTGAACGTCGTCGCATCCAGACAAAAACTGTCGATCCCCGTATGGACTTGCTCGGGCTCCGTCCACTCGCCTTCCAGCGGATTCTCCGCTCCCGTCGAGATCACATACATGCGGTGCTGAAACAGGTTCTCCTTGATCTCTCGCGAAGGCGCCGCCGCGAAATAAACAAACCATTTTCCGCCGTGATGATGAATCTCCGGCGCCCAAATCAACTCGCTCAACGGCCCCGCGTCCGGCTTCCGCCAAACATCCACCGCCTTCGCCGTCGCCAGCTCCGCAATCGTCCTCGCCCGCCTCACTTCGATCCGGTCATACGCCGGCACCGACCCCGTGAAATAATAAAACCCGTCCGCGTGCTTCCGAATAAACGGATCCGCCCGCTGTAAAATCAATGGCTCCAGCTTTTTCATAATCACGTAGCGGCAGGCCTCCGCGCCTGCCCGCCTCCAGCCCATTCGTGTCCCCTCGTGTCCATTCGTGGTTCACCCAATGACGCCCCCCACGTCCCGCCACCTCTTCGAATCCCGGTTCATCCGCGTCCATCCGTGGTTAAAAAGACCCCGATTGATCGCCGCCGGCGCCGCCCGCCCGCTCATCATCTCCCGATAAAACGTATCCGTTATCCGATACCGAAACATCAGCAGCCCCATCCCGAAGTGAAACGCCCCGGGGATCACCGACAGCATCAGCGCGATTCCCGTCAGCGTGAACTCACCCTGCACCTGATCCGGCACATAATCGTAATACGTCAGCAGCCAGCCCACGATCGCTCCGCCCAATCCCATCCCCGCTTTCTGACAAAACGAAATCCCGCCCCACGCCAGCCCCGACACCCGCTCGCCCAATTTCTTCTCCCCATAGTCGATCGCCTCCGCGATCGCCGACCAAAACACCGGCGCGTGCAGATCCACCACAAACGACAGCAGAAAATACAACACGAACGCCTCCGCCACATCTCCCGGCTTCACCGCGAAAAACAACACCACGCTGATCACGCCCACCGCGATCTGCGTCCACCGAAACATCGCGATCTTGCACCAGCGCTTCGTGATCCACGTCGACGCCACCATCGCCAGAATCGCCGCCACCACGCCCGTCGCCAAAAAACGCGACAACACCACCGCATCCCCGCCGAGATAATACTTCGCGTAATACGCCGCCACCGCCCCGCGAATCACGTAACCGATCGTCCCGATCACGCACACCCCGCACAACACGAGCCACTGATCATTGCGGAACAACAGCCTCGCCTGCAGCCCCAGCGGCTTCTTTTCCACTTCGTGACGCACCCGCTCCGTCGTCGTGAAAAAACAAAACAGAAACAGCGCCGCCGCCGCGATCGCCATCACGCCCATCGCGAGCTGATACCCGCGCGCCATGCTCCCCCCGCCCCACTCCGCCGCCAGCACCGGCACCACGATCGTCACCGCAAACGCCGCCACCTTCGCGAAGAACAAGCGATACCCGTTCGCCGACAACCGCTCACGCGGCGAATCCGTCAACACCCCGACGAGCGAGATGTAAGGGATCGTCACCGCCGTGAACATCAGCGTCAGCAGGACATACGTCGCATACGCCCACAGCAATTTTCCGCCGTATCCAAGTTCTGGAGTCGTGAACGTCAGCACGATCGAAACCCCAAACGGCACCGCCAGCCACAGAAAATACGGCCGATACCGCCCCCACCGCGTCGTGAACTTGTCCGTGAGCAATCCCATCAGCGGATCCGTCACCGCGTCGATGAACCGCACCGTGAGAAACAACGCCGCCAAATCCGCCGCCCGCAGCCCAAACACGTCCGTGTAAAAGAACGTGATGATCAACGCCATCGACGACCACACCACATTCACCGCCGCATCCCCCGCCCCAAACCCCACCTTCTCCACCACCGACAAGGTGGAGCGAGGCGACCCCGCCGAACCGCCTGGACGCGCGCCTTTCATTCCACCACCTCGCTCACAAACCCCTCCAACACCCCCGCGTCCACCACCGGCCAACCTTCCGCGTCCCACGTCAACTCCGCGATCTTCAACTTCTGCAATCCCCCGTCCGCGTTCTCATACGCGTGAAACACCAGCCACTCTTTCCCGCCAAACGCATACACGCTGTTGTGCCCCACCCCGGCCCATTTCGCATCCCCCTCCAGCAGCAATGTCCCGCCTCCCTCCGCTAAGCTCTTCCCCGCTCGATCCAGATACGGTCCGGTCACCTTCTCCGCGCGCCCGACCATCATCTTGTAAGTGCTCTCCTCGCCGCGGCAGCATTTGTCCCAGGAAATAAACAAATAATAATATCCACCGCGCCGATATATAAACGGCGCCTCGACCTCCGCCGGTCCCGCGTCCGCATCGTCGACCAACACGCTCCGCTCCCGCTTCGCGAGCGAATACCACTCCTGCGGCTCCGCCACCGACACCAGATCCGCCGCCAGCCTCACCAGCTTCAACCCGCCCCAGAACGACCCGAAACTCATCCACGGCGTCCCGTCCTCATCGAACACCACCGCCGGATCGATCGCGTTCCACAAATCCCGATTCGGCACCGATTGCAGCACGACGCCCTGGTCCTCCCAGCGATACTCCGGCGACTCCGGATCGAGCGTGCGATTCACCGTCACCCCGATCGCCGACGTGTTTCTCCCAAACGCCGACACCGAATAATACAGATAAAATCTCCCATCCCGCTCCACGATGTCCGGCGCCCAAATGTGCCCGTTGAACCCCGGCGCAACCTCCCGCGCCCACGCCGGCTCGCCCGGAAACACCCGCCCGCGCCGCCGCCACGTATTCATATCCGAGCTGCTATAAAACGTGATCCCCGGCCCCGTGCTAAAGAGATAATACGTCTCCCCCTCCTTCGCGATCACCGGATCATGTATGCTCACCTGCCGCGCGTGCAGCGCTCCGCCGCCCAGCAGCCCGACCCCGAGCGCCATCCCCGCAATTTGTATGATTTTCATTGCTCCTTCATTTCCCGGCCAAAGTCGTAGCGGCAGGCTCCCCAGCCTGCCGCCACCGAAACGCCACCTCTACGAACTCCCGGCAGGGATCGAGCCTGCCGCGACGATGTAGCGCTTCGATTAAAACGAATACCGCGCACCCAACGAAACCGTGCGGCCCACGATCCAGTTGCCGAAGTTGTTCGTCGTGCGCCCGTGCTTGCCGTAATAGCTGTGCTGCGTGTCGTCCGTGAGATTCGTGCCTTCGAGCGTCACGATGAAGTTGTCCGCAAACCGATAGCTGATCTGCGCCGTCACGCTCCGCTCCGCCGCGTTCCACACCGAGAGCGGATTCGCAAACAACGCCGCTTCGTTGTGGTGATGGAAATCCGACCGCCACGTATACGAAACACGCCCGCTGAACCGGCTCCGCTCATAGGCCAGCGTCGCCGTGAACGAGTTGTCCGACACCAGGAAGAAATCCGTCGTCCGCACGCCCGTCTGCACGCCCGCCGAATCGAAGAGCGGCGTGTCCTGCGACGACCGCAGATGCGTGAAGCTTCCTTGCACACCGAGGCCGTTGAGAACGCCCGGCAGGTTCGTCGGAAAATAACTTCCGCCGATTTCAATGCCTTCCAGCTCGCCATTCGACGCATTCGTCGGCTCCGAAAGGATATAATCATACGGCCCGATATTGTCCGTATACGTGATCCGCCGGCGCGTCGTGACCACCAGCCCGTCGATGTCGCGCCGGAAGAGCGCGAGGTGCGCCGACGTCGCCTCGTCGAAATAATATTCGAACGTCAGGTCCAGACTCCGCGAGGTCGTCTCCCGAAGATTCGGATTGCCCGCCGTCGCCGTGCCATAGCCGATGTTGCTCACGTCGCGGTTGTAAGTGGTCAACGGATTCAAATCCCCGAAGTTGGGCCGGCGGATCGTTTCGCCATACGCCAGTCGCGCCACGAGCTTGTCCGTCAGCTCCAGCGTGAACGCCGCACTCGGCAGCAGCTTCTCCACCGTCGTCTCACCCGATTGGCGATTGCTCCCCGCCGCCATCGCCGGATTCGTGAAATCCCACTCGTTCTTGATCGAAACAAAGCGCAACCCGAACTGCCCCGTCAGTCGGTGATTCGCGATCTGCGTCTCCAATCGATCGACCTGCAAATACACCGCCGACGTCATTTCGTTCACATCGAAGGTCTTCCTCAGCGGCGAATTCAGGTTCGGCCCGGTCCGCCACGTATACAGCGATGCGAGCTTGTCGCGATTGGCATACGCATACTCGCCGTTGATCGACGCCCACGAGGTCGGAATGTCCGCGCGCCCGTCGAAGAATCCGCTGTTCACATTGACCAACCCCGGGAACTGCGACTCGAGCGCCGAGATCGAAATCGGCCCGCCATTGGCCGGCAGCCGATCGCCTTCCGCGAAGCGCGACGCCTCCGACGCGTCACGATCGTCCAGCCGAATCCCGAACTTCAGCCGCTTGATCGCACCCCAGTTCACATCGAGCACGCCGTCCGTCGTGAACGTCGCCGCGCTGCCCTTGTTCTTGAACCCCTGGTGCCACACCTCCGGAACGGCGCCGTCGTCCTGCACGCTCCATGTCGCCGGATTCGACACATCGCTCTCATCCACATTCGGCGTGCCCGCGATGTCGAGATACCGAAACATCGGCAAACCGTCGTTCGCGTTGAAATCCACCGTCACGTCGTTGCGCACGTTCCGATACGCCCGCGAAAAGTAGTTGGTCCGGTGATACTCGCTCGTCTGATAAACCGCCTCCGACGTTAGCCGGAAATCCGGCGTGATGTTCCACTTTCCGTTCAACGCATACTGAAAGCTGTCGGTCTGCGCCGTCACGTAATCGCCGCTCGTGAACGAATACACCGCCCCGATATACTCGCGGCTCTTGATGATGTTCGTGCCCGGATACAGCTCGATGTTCAACGTCTGCGGCGTCCAATCCACCCACCAGTCCACGAACGAGAACAGCAGATTGCTGAAGTTCTTGTTCCGATACCCGGTGTAGAACGCCTCGAACGTGTATTCAGAATCCCGATTCGGCGCGTATTGCAGCGAGAGGTTCGCCGCCGGCCGTTTCGTCTGTCCCGTCGTGTCGTTGAAAAAGATCGCATCGCGACCAAGCACATACTCCACGCCCGAAATCTTCGAACCCGGCTCGGTCGGCAAGCCGTTCTCCAGCCCCGCCTCCCACGGAACCACATCCGGAAAAATGCGCGCATACGGCTCCGGCCACGGGTGGCCCGACTCCGCCGCGTGCCCCTTGCCAAACGGCACCTGCGCGCCCGGCGTCGCACTCTGGTCGCGATAGGTCGTCGTCAGATACGAGACGTTGAGCAACGCCCCAAACTTCCCGTCCGACCCCACCTCCCAGATCTTGCTCGCGAGCGCGCTCACGTTCGGATCGAAGTGGTCCCGCTGTTCCTGATACGTCGTCTTCGCCGCGATCGCGAACTTCTGCCCCGTGAAATCGAACGGCCGGAAGGTCTGAATATCGATCACGCCCGCCATGCCCGTCTCGATGTGCGACGCCGACCGCGTCTTCATCACGTCGATCTGCTTCACCAGACTCGTCGGCGCATCCTGCAACGAAAGCGTCAGCCCCGACGCCGTGAAAATATTCCGCCCGTTCAACGTCGTCGTCACGTCCGGCAAACCGCGAATCGTCACCGACGTGATGTTGCCCGCGCCATAATCGGTCACCTGCACGCCCGGCAACCGCTGCAGCGACTCGACCGCGTTGTTGTCCGGAAACTTGCCGATGTCCTCCGCGACGATCGATTCCATGATCTGCGGCGAGTTGCGCTTGATCTCGAGCGCCTTGACCGTGCTCCCGCGCAGCCCCGTCACCACGAACGTGTCGAGCTCGACCACCGCATCATCACTCGCAGGCGCCGCCGCCGCGCTCTGCGCCTGCAGTCCGCCGGCGCCAAACGACAGCAACAGGGAAACAGCGACGGAAAAACCGGCGGCTTTCCGAAAGCTCGGAATCCGCTGGGAAAGAGGGGGTAGGTCGGGGGTCATAAGCACAGGTGTTACGGTTTGCATCCGCCCGCCGCCGCGAACCCGCCCAAAAGGGGACACGAATTCGCGAGCAGACAGGTGGCTTCATCTCTCCATGCGCCATCCCGCCACAAAACCCGACAACGCTGCGAAGAATTTTTCGCCCTACCCCCGTCCACCCACCAGCTCCCGCGCCTCCCGCATCAACACCCGCGCGAACGCCCAATCGAACCAAAACCCGCGAATCGGGCTCCCCCGGTCGCCCAGATCCCGCAGCTTCGTCTCCAGCGTCGGCCCCACCTCCGCCAGCTCCGCCGTCGCCTCCGCCTCACGTCCCAGCCGAAACACTCGCCATCGCCGCGATCAACCTCGCCGTCGCCGTCCGCGGCGGATTCGCATCGAGCGATTCCATGCAGCGCCGCGACCACCGCAACGCCTCCGTCGTAGTTGCCACGCCGATACTCCAGCAAGCTCATCGACAGCGACCGCCACGCCACCGTGAACCCGTCCCCGCCCGCATCCGCCACCGCCAGCGCCTCCGCCGTCGCTTCCGCGAGCGGATTCAGCGCCTCCAACAATCGCGGATTCGCCGGCAGCAGCAGGCTCACCTTCATGATCCGATCCGCAAACGGACACGGCGCCGCCGAAAACCGCGCCACCGCCTCCTGCCGGAACCGCTCGTAAGCCGCCACGTCGCCCACCTCCAGCAACGCCGGCCCGCAGCGCAGATAATCCATCGTCGCCGCATCCGACGCCTCCAGCTGATTCACCTCGAGCAGCGCCGAGAACCGGTCCGCCGCCGCCTTCCACCGATTCTCCACCGCATGCCACTCGCCCACCGCGCGAAACACCGCCGCGCCTTCCATCGTCGGCTGCGTCCGGTCCACCGTGCTCAGCCGCGCGTCCGCCTCCTCGAATCGCTCCTGGTTCACCAGCAACGCCGCCTGCGTGATCCGCTCCCGCACCTCCGCCTCGCGCCGCAACCGCGCCTGCTGCTGCTCCGCCGCCACCGCCCGCTGCCGCGCCTCACGCTCCTTCAACAACAAATACGTCGACGTGCTCGTCCCCGCCACCAACGCCGCCGCCACCGCCGATCCCGCGATGAACACCCCGCGATTCCGCCGCACCAGTTTCAACAACCGATACGACCAGCTCGGCGGACGCGCCACCACCGGCTCGTGATCGAGATGCCGCTGCAAATCCATCGCCAGCCCGTTCGCCGTCTCGTAACGCCGCGCCCGATCCTTCTCGAGCGCCTTCGTCACGATCCAATCCAGATCGCCGCGCAACATCGACACCAGCCTCGCCGGCTCCGTCTGCCGCGCCGACGCCGTCCGCTTCAACTCCTCCGCCGTCAACGCGCTCAACCGCGCCGACGGCCGCGCCGGCTCGCGTTCCCGCAACGTCTTCCTCAACTCATCCAACCCCGACGCCACCAGCTCCTTCGCATCGAACGGCGTCCGCCCCGTCAGTAGTTCATAAAGCAATACACCGAGGCTGTAGATGTCGCTGCGCGTATCGATGTCCACGCCGCCCATCTCCGCCTGCTCCGGACTCATGTAAGCCGGCGTGCCGACCAGCTGCGCATACGCCGTGAACAAAAACTTGTCCGTCAACCGCGCCTCCGTCGCCTTCGAGATCCCGAAATCGATCACCTTCGGCACCGGCTTTCCGTCGTGCAGCGCCACCATGATGTTCGACGGTTTGATGTCGCCGTGAATGATTCCCTTTTGATGCGCGTGCTGAATCGCATGGCACACCTGCACGAACAGGTCCAACCGCGCCCGCACATCCAGCCGGTTCTGATCCGCGTATTTCGTCACCGGCACGCCGCGCACCAACTCCATGATGAAATACGGCGGCCCGCGATCCGTCGCCCCCGCATCGAATACCCGCGCGATGTTCGGATGATCCATCATCGCCAGCGCCTGCCGCTCCGCCTCGAACCGCGCGATCACGCTCTTCGTCTCCATCCCGAGCTTGATGATCTTCAACGCCACCCGCCGCCGCACCGGCTCCTCCTGCTCCGCCATGTAAACCACCCCGCAACCGCCTTCGCCGATCTTCTCCAGCAGCTTGTAGCGCCCGATCTTCGACCCGATCGGCTCCTCGCCCAAATCGCTCCCGGCGATCCGCTCCGCCTCCTCCGCCAGCTTCCGCAACGGCGCCACCGTCTCCGCCACGATCGACCGCCCTTCCGAAAAAAACTCCTCCGCACCCTCCGCCGCCTCCAGCAAATCCTCGATCCGCTTCCGCAACGCCGGATCCCCATCGCACGCCCGATCGAGATACGCCGTCCGCTCCGCCGCACCGCCCAGCGCCCGCGCCGCATCAAACAACTCCTCCTCTCGCTGCGTCTGCAGATTCATGACGCCCCCATCACCTCAACCTCCACATCGCGCCGCCCTCCTCCGCCCGCGCTTCCCTCCGTGTTCATCCGCGTCCATCGGTGGTCCGAATCGCTTGAAACAACCACGCTTTCGCAAAGGCCCAGTGCCGCTCGATCGTCCGCTCCGTCACCCCCAGACTCGCCGCCACTTCCTCGTTCGTAAACCCGCCAAAAAACTTCAACACCACCACCTTCGCCCGTTCCGGATCCTCCTGCTTCAACCGCTCGATTGCTTCATCGATCAACAGCACCTTCTCCTCCGGCGTCGTCTCCGCGAGCTCCACCGCATCCAAGTCCACGCGCACCTGCGCCCCCCCTCGCTTCAACCGCAACTTCCGCCGCGCGTTCTCGATCAAGATCCGCCGCATCGCCTCCGCCGCCGCGCCGAAAAAATGCGCGCGATTCTGCCAACGCTCGTTTCCTCCTCTCACCAACCGCAACCACGCCTCATGCACCAACGCCGTCGGCTGCAACGTCTGCCCATCCGGCTCCCGCGCCATCTGCACGCCCGCATGCCGACGCAGATCATTGTAAACCAGCGGCAGGATTTCACTCGACGCACGCGGATCGTCCAAACCGATCGCTTGCAGCGCGAACGTGATTTCTGAGATGGCGGGGCGGACCATTCGGAATCTCCAGACCTTCGTCCTAACAACAGGTTGCCACCAAAAAAACAATTTCACATCCGCGGGGTTGCGGCGCGCGCATGTGGGGGCAGGTCATGGCGGTTTCAACTTCCACCCCCACGCCCCACACGCCAGACGAACCCCACTTCACCGTAAAGCACCTCGTCCTCTCCGCCTCCATCGTGTCCTGGTCTTTGAACCTTCCCTGGAGCTTGGATCTTGGTCCTTGGAGCTTCCGCGTCGCCGTCGCGGCGACGCGGTCGGCTTGACTGTCATGCTCACCTGAACTCGTCGTAATCACGCACGGTTCCCGATATCCCTCCTCCTTTCGCGCTTCNTTCCCCCTTGGNCGCCNTTTCACCGATGTCCGACGCNTCCGCNCCACTCCTNTCCGCCCGCGGCATCGGGAANCGTTTCCCCGGCGTCATCGCCCTCAACTCCGTCGACTTCACCGTCCGCTCCGGCGAAATTCACGCCCTCCTCGGCGAAAACGGCGCCGGCAAATCCACGCTCATCAAAAGTCCTCACCGGCGTCCACTCCGCCGACTCGGGCGAGATCACCCTCGACGGCCGCCGCATCTCCCCTCGCTCTCCCTCCGACGCCGAGGCCTGCGGCATCTCCACCGTTTANCAAGAGGTCAATCTCGTCCCGTCTCTCTCCGTCGCCGAAAACCTCACGCTCGGCCGTCAGCCCGGCCGCTTCGGCTTCATCAACTGGCGCTCCACTCGCCGCCACGCCCAACAAGCTCTCTCCCGCCTCGGCCTCGACCTCGACGTCAACGCCGAGCTCGGCTCCCTCTCCGTCGCGCTCCAACAAATGGTCGCGATCGCCCGCGCCCTCGATCGCTCCGCGCGCCTCCTCATTCTCGACGAACCCACCGCCTCCCTCGACGAAAAGGAGGTCGCCGACCTCTTCGCCATCATGCGGCGGCTCCGCTCCGAGGGCATGGGCATCGTCTTCGTCACCCACTTTCTCGACCAGGTCTACTCCGTCACCGATCGCGTCACCGTCCTCCGCAACGGCACCCTCGTCGCCACCTCCCCCACCGCCGAGCTCCCCCGCCTCAAACTCGTCAGCCAGATGCTCGGCCGCGACTTTTCGGAACAGACCGCCGCCGGCGCTCGCGAGGACACCTCCGCTTCCTCCGCCCCACTCCTCCTCTCCACCCGAAACCTCTCCCGCCCTCCCGCGCTTCATCCCGTCAACCTCACCCTTCGCCGCGGCGAAGTCCTCGGCCTCGCCGGCCTGCTCGGCTCCGGCCGCACCGAACTCGCCCGCCTTCTCTTCGGCATCGACCGCCACACCACCGGCCAGATCCAAATTTCGGATACGCCCGCGCACATTTCCTCCCCGCGCCACGCGATCCGCCACGGCCTCGCCTTTTCCTCCGAGGACCGGAAACACGAGGGCATCCTCCCCAATCTTTCCGTTCGCGAAAATCTCATCCTCGCCCTCCAGGCCAAACGCGGCGCCGCCCGCGCGCTCACCCGCGTCGAACAGGAAAAAACTCTGCGACCACTACATCCGCGCCCTTCGTAATCAAGACCGCGAATACCGAGGGTCGCCATTCGCAATCTCTCCGGCGGCAACCAGCAAAAAGTCCTCCTCGCCCGCTGGCTCGCGACCCAGCCCGCCGTCATCATCCTCGACGAACCCACCCGCGGCATCGACGTCGGCGCCAAGGCCGAGATCGAACAGCTCATCGCCCAGCTCCGCGCCGACGGCCTCGCGGTTCTCTTCATTTCCTCCGAACTCGACGAAATCGTCCGCAACAGCACCCGCGTCCTCGTCCTCCGCGACCGCCGCCCCGCCGGCGAATTCACCGGCGCGCAAATCTCCGCGCCCCCCCTCATGCAAGCCATGGCCGCCGGACATCACGAATAAAAGGCCGCGTTCATGACCCGCTTCCGCCAGCTTTTCCAATCGCCCGCCGCCTGGCCCTTCTTCGGCCTGGTGCTTCTCTTCGTCGTCAACGCCATCATCCACCCGGGCTTCCTCAGTCTCTCCTTCCAGTCCGGCCACCTTTTCGGCGTTCCGATCGACATCCTCAACCAGGGCGCGCGTCCGCTCGTGATCGCGCTCGGCATGACCCTCGTCATCGCCACCGGTGGCGTCGACCTCTCCGTCGGCTCCATCATGGCCGTCGCCGGCGCCATCGCCGCCGTCCTCATTTCCAACGGCACCGAATCGCTCCCGCTCATCCTCGCCGCCTCCCTCTCCGCCGGCCTCCTTGCCGGTCTTCTCAACGGCCTCCTCGTCGCCTACGCCGGCGTCCAACCCATCGTCGCCACCCTCATCCTCATGGTCGCCGGCCGCGGCGTCGCCCAACTCCTCACCAACGGCGAGGTCATCCTCATCAATCACGCGTCCTTCCAGTTCCTCGGCAACGGCTACCTCCTCGCGTTTCCCTTCGCCGCGCTCCTCGCCCTCGCCCTCTTCCTTCTTACGCACTTCACCCTCCGTCGCACCGCCTCCGGCCTCTTCGTCGAAGCCGTCGGCGACAACCCCATCGCCAGTCGCTTCGCCGGCCTCCCCACCGCGCGCATCAAGTGCCTCGTTTACGTCTTCTCCGGCCTCTGCGCCGCCGTCGCCGGCGTCATGGCCGCCGCCAACATCGCCGCCGCCGACCCCTATCGTGTCGGCGAAAACATGGAGCTCGACGCCATCTTCGCCGTCGTTGTCGGCGGCACCGCGCTCACCGGCGGACGCTTCCTCCTCCTCGGCTCTTTCATCGGCGCACTTCTCCTGCAGACCCTCACGCAAACGATGTATTACGCCGGCGTTCCCCCCGCCGTCGCACCAGTCCCGAAGGCCCTCCTCATCCTCGCCGTCTGCCTCCTCCAATCCGACCGCACGCGCGGCTGGTTGCGCGGCCTAATTCCTTCTCGAAAGTCATGATCCCAGCCGCGCGAAGCTCCAAGCTCCAAGCCCCGAGCTCCAAGGAATATCCAATTTCCAAATACCCATTGGAGCTTGGTGATCGGTCATTCTCTGGATCTTGGAGCTTGGTCCTTGGAGCTTACGCGCGCTCCCAATCCACCCGCGCATGACCTCTACGTTCCAAGCGCGCCTCCCTCAATTCGCCACCGCCGCGATCTTCGCCGCGCTCTACCTCACCGCGTCCTTCCTCTACGACGGCTTCTTCTCCGCGCAGGGCTTCGTCAATCTCCTTACCGACAACGCCGCCCTCGGCATCGCCGCCGTCGGCATGACCCTCGTCATCTTCTCCGGCGGCATCGACCTCTCCGTCGGGGCCGTCGCGGGTTTCACCTCCATCTTCGTCGCCAAGCTCGTCGAAAACCACGGCGTCCACCCCGCGCTCGCCGCCACCGCCGCGCTCGCCATCGGCGCCGCGCTCGGCGCCGGCATGGGCGCCATCATCCACTATTTCCGCCAGCCCGCCTTCCTCATCACGCTCGCCGGCATGTTCCTTATGCGCGGCTGCGCCTTCTGGCTCACCACCGAATCCATCGGCCTCAATCACCCCGCCTACCAGGACCTCTCCGCCTTCGAGATCACCTTCGGCGACTCCGTTTACATCACCGCCACCGCCCTCTCCCTCGTCGCCGCCCTCCTCGTCGGCGTAGTGCTTGCCCACTACACCCGCTTCGGCCGCAACCTTCTCGCCATCGGCGGCAACGAACAATCCGCCCTCCTCATGGGCCTTCCGCTCGCGTCCTCCCGCGTCGCCGCCTACGCCTTCAACAGCGTCTGCGCCACCTGCGCCGGCCTCGTCCTCTGCCTCTACACCGGCTCCGGCAACCCCAGCTTCGGGCTCGGACTCGAACTCGACGCCATCGCCGTCGTCGTTATCGGCGGCACACTCCTCATCGGCGGACGCGGCCACATGCTCGGCACGCTCCTCGGCCTTCTCATCTTCGGCGTCATCCAAGCCGCCCTCATTTTCGACGGACGCCTGAGCCCTGCCTGGTCCCGCATCATCGTCGGCGTCCTCCTCCTCATCTTCATCCTCCTCCAACGCGCCCTCCTCCACCGCCTCTCCAAATCCTAACCTCCCACCAACACCCCTCGTTCTCGTAATCGTTCTCGTTCTCTTTCTCTCCAAAAACAAAAGCCGCCCCCTCACCGGAGCGGCTTCGTTTTTGCGCCTCCTGCGCCTCTTTGCGGCCGTTCAGGTTCGCAACTCACCCATTCGGCTCCGTCACCTCCACCGGCAACAACACCTTCGCCGACTTCGCCGCGCCATCCGCGCCCTTCAACGGCACGAACACCCAGCGCGACACCGCCTTCGCGACGGTCTCCACCAAGTCCTTCGGCGCCGCCGAACGACTCACCATCGGACCCGGCCGTCCGTGCGAATCGACCACGAACACCAGATCCACTCTCTTCCCGGTGAATTTCGTGCTCACCGCCGGACTCACGACTTTCACCGGCACCGGCGTCCCCGTCCTGCCGCGATACGTCTCGATATATTCCTCCTCCGGCGTTTTCGCCGAAAGGACCGACACAAAGGCGCTGACCGCGATCAACGCCGACACGACTGCTTGCTTCTTCATGACTGTGATTCCCGCCCAAGAGCGGATTGATTTCTGTTTTGGTTGTGTGTGTTTCGTCGTCGCACCAGCGCCAACGCGCGCTCATCCGCACCAGCCGCCACGACGCTTCCGTCAGCCGCACCACACAGCGCGGCCGCCGAAAATTCTTCGCTTCTCCCACCTCTTCCCGGCTCAGCGCCTCATCGCACCACCCCGCAACGCGGCCTCCGCCGCCCCGCGCACGCCTCCGCCAGCGCCGCGATATGCCGGTGATCCGTCCCGCAACATCCGCCAAACACGTTCAGATTCGGCAACCGCTCCCGCAGCGCCGCGCACCGCGCCGCCAGATCCGCCGGATCGCCGATGTCCAGCTCCGTCGCCGTATCCAATTCGGCATGACTCTCTGTCGACGCATTCGCCCGCACGCCCCGAATCCTCCCCGCGCAGTCGTTCAAACCCGCGAGCGTCTCCGCGAAATGCGTCGGATGCGCACAGTTCACCATGTAGTAAACCGGCCCCGCTCCCGTCTCCGCATCGACCTGCGCGATCGCCGCGCCCAGCGCCTCCCCGCTCGGCAACCGCCCGTCCGTCTCCGTCGTAAACGACACCACGACCGGCATCCCCGCCGCCCGCGCCGCGCGCACGATACCGATCGCCTCCTCCACATACGTCATCGTGACCGCCGACACCAGGTCTGCGCCCGCCTCGGCAAACACCCGCGCCTGCAACGCGTGATATTCCTCCGCCTCGCGCACCGTCATCCGCGCCTCGACTTTGTAACCATCGCCCCGCGGGCCGATGCATCCGCTGATCGGCATCGGCGTTTCCTCTGTCTCCAGCTCCGCCCGCAGCGCGTGCAGCATCGCGATCGCTTGCCGGTTCGCCTCGATCACCGCGTCGCGCGAATACCCGATCTTCGCGCCCCAGTCCGCGCTCGCCCGCCACGTCGCACTCTCAAACACGAAGCCCACGCCGCGCTCCCGGGCAATCGCCGCATGCGTCCGAAAATACTTCCGCAGCGTCTCCCGCCCGCGTTCGCTGCGCAGCAGGTCGAACGCCGCGAAACACGGCAACTCCAGCCCTTCCAGATAGATCAGCGTCGTTTCAATTCCGCCGTCCGTCAGGAACACGTCCGCCGACACCTGCGGCAGATTCTCACGATATTTCGCCTTCATAGATAGTTGCTCCGTGGTGCGGCGCTTCAGCCCGCACTTTTGATTGCTTGATCCTTCAGTTCCGTTCGTCCGTCCCTCGCCGCCCTCAATACATCGCCAACGCCGGCGCCACGTCCGCATACCGCCAAGCCTCCGCGAACCGCTTCCGCACCGCCGTCGCCTCGACGTCGCTGCCCTGCTTTTCGAGCGCCAGCGCCAGCCCGTTCAACGCCCACCCATTCTCCGGCCACACGCGCAAATCCTCGCGAAACACCTCCGCCGCCTCAGCCGCGCGTCCCAATTCCAACAACACCGCGCCGAGCGTGTGCCGCGTCGGATAAAACCAAAACGCCGGCTCCATGTAAGGCATCGCATCCTCCAACGCCACCGCCTCGCGCAGCGCCGCCACGCCCGCCTCCTTTTCGCCCCGCGCCAGCGCTGCACGTCCTTCCGCCAGATGCGCCGCGATCCCCGCGATCTTGATCGTCGGCAGATAAACATTGTCCATCGCCGCCACCGCGTCGCCGTCCGCGAGTTCACGCGCCGCCTTCGCTTCGCGCGACGAAGCCTCCGCGTCTCCACGTGCCGAATACGCCGTCGCCCGCGCCCAGTGCCACATCACGCGATCAAGCGCCTCCTCCGCCGGCGGCTCCGTCGCACCCAGGATCGCGTCCCAATCCGCAAACCGCACCGCCGTCAGCAGCGCCAGNTGCGTGAACCGCTGCTTTTCCGCCACCGGCGTTCCGCACATCGGCGANCTCGCCAGCGCCACGATCTCCGCCGCCTTCTCCAGCGATTGCGCCTTCCGCCCCTGAAACGTATACGCCCACCACAGGAAGTGCTCGTTGTGCGGATAATACATCCCCGGATAAAATCCCTGCACCTGGCACGCCGCGATATACGCCCGGTCCGCCTTCGCCGCCCGTTCGTTCGCCAGCGCCGCCTCCTGATACATTCCGGTCCGCATGAAAATGTGCGACGGCATGTGCACCAGATGCCCCGCATCCGGCGCATAAAACTTCAACCGCTCCGCACTCGGCAGCGCCCGCGCCGGCTCCGGCCCCGCCTCCACCAGATGAATCAACGCATGATTCGCCCCCGGATGATTCGGTTCCTTTCGCAACACCGCCTCGATCGCCTCGATGATCTCCCGCGTCTCCGGCTTCG